>Ga0154550_101_pt1 | contig 325991 bp, 292 predicted proteins | sample RifGroF2_FD_105693 | JGI IMG/M metagenome (GOLD analysis project Ga0154550, IMG submission 105693) | Bacteroidetes bacterium GWF2_33_16 | reverse complement strand
TAAAAGTAGTTTGAGTTATACTTGCAGCAGTTAAACTAGTTGGAGCAGTTGGAGCCTGTGTATCAGGAACTACAGCACCAAAAGTAACAGTATAATCTTCAACCTCACCATAACTGAAAGTTTCGCAAGCAGTTTGAGCAGCATTGTATTTCATTGATACTCTCATACGGGTTGTACCTGATGCAGTTGAAGGAACTACTAATGTTCCAGTTTCAACTGTACTTAACAATGCTCCACCATCAAATGCAAGTTCATTAGCATCATCAAAATCTTTATCATTATTATAATCGATCCAGATTTTCCAATACTCATTGTATGCTGTGCTTGCAAATCCAGGAGTTAATGATACACTATACGAACTGCCGGCTGTTAATGTAACAGTTTTACTTGTAAAGTCTGTATAACCTGCAGCAGTAGATGTATTTGTAAATGTACCAATAACAACTTTTGCAATCCATTCATAACTGTAATTGCTTCCAAGTGAAGTACAATAGCTTGCTGTTTCAGAAGCAGTTGTTACACTTAGAGCAGTGCTCGCAGCAGAAACATTACCAGCAGCATCTTTTGCTTTAACAGTAAACGAATAAGTTGTAGCAGCAGTTAAGCCAGTAACATTATAACTGGTTGAAGTTGAAGTGCCTTTTAAAGTTCCGTTTTGGTAGATTTCGTATCCTGTAACTCCAACATTATCTGTAGAAGCTGTCCAGCTTAATGTGAAAGTAGTTTGAGCTATACTTGCAGAAGCTAAACTGGTTGGGGCAGTTGGTGCTTGTGTATCAATAGTACCACCATCAACAGTATGTGTACCCAAATAAGTATACGTATCAATCGGGTAACTTGTCCACTGACTTGTTGTATAAGTTGTACTTGGCGAATAAACAGTTGACTTTCTTACAAGGGTTACATCCGCAGCAAAAACGGTTGTGCTATTAAATACTCCTATTATATCAATCAAAGTTCCATTCTTGAATAATCCAACAGGATCGTTACCATTAAATGTCAACGCATCAACACCAGTTATAAGGTCTGCAACAGCTTTCATAGTTGAAGAAGCAGATGTATTTACAATTACATAAACATCTCCATTCGCTAATGTCCCGCTTAAAGTTAACTGAGTACTCCAATCACCTGCACCATTGATTTGTTTTCGAATTGCATAATTCGATAAATCAACAGAGGCTCCTGTAAAGTTTGCAATTTCAAGACCCTTGTTGTTTGATGATCCCTCAATATATTCTGAAAAAATTAAATCACTAATTATGCCTGTTCCACCACCTGATTCGAGTTGTTTAACTACGGTATTGCTTGCTGAACTTGCGCCGTAATCATTATATGCAGTAATGTAGTAGTAATAATTTTGACCAGAAACAACATTTGCATCAGAATAACTAATAATATTTGCTGTTAATGTTGTCAGCAAAGTAAAGCTTGATCCGGTGGTTGATTTGTAGATTTTATATCCAGTTTCATTTTCAACATTATTCCACGAAAGATTAATTGAGCTAGAATTTGAAGCTGCTGCTAATGTTGGAGTATTTGGAGCTGTGTTAACAGGAGTAAGGCCCCATGCTCTTGCTACGATATCAGGATAGTCAATATAAGGATTTCTGTCACCCTGATAAGTTTCAATTTGTCCGTTTCGTTCAATCTCTTTTGCATCAACAGGATCAGACAAATGCCATTGATAAAAAGTATTGATATCACCAACCAAACTCATTGCTCCGGCCTGTGTTGGATACATAGTATAAAAATAGAAAATTGCTCTTGCCACGTTTCCCTTATCGTCTTCGCGTGGCTCGAAGGTATAATTTGCATATTCGCTATAAAGATCTATGTTCGAAGTGGGAATTGTAGTTTGGGTTGTTGCCAGATACATCCATTTTGTTGTTGTATTATCGGGTATTTCAGCAAATGGATAATTTGATCTGGTACTATTTACATTTTCATGTGTAGGGAACAAATGATGTAAATCTGAAACCATCGGATTTGCTTCATTAAAGAAACTCTGGGGTATTGTGTGTTCGCAATTGATTGGAGCAGGATATGTCGTGGTGCCACCATAAGGGCTGTTTACTTGATAACCTGAATAAACACAGGTTATTTTACCGCTCTCGTTATCAATGTAATTGTAAAGACGGACTCTTGCCTGATCGTAACCCAAGGTTACATGCTGTCCATCGTAGTAGTTTGTTTTTAACCAGGTTCTTAGATCTTGTCCACTTAAATCACTTGGGGGCACCTGGCCAAACGTAGATTGACCAAAAATAAAGAACAGTATTAATAAAATACCTGCTCTTATTAAGAGTAAATTGTGTTTCATAATTAGAGTGTTAAGGTTTTAGAAAAGGCAATTACAGAAATAATAGGATCGAATGAAAAAAAATGAAGTTAAAGTTATTACCTTAAGTCTTGAGATATTAACATTAAATACACACATAACGTTAGTCAAGTTCTGTATTTAGAAAGAATACGTGAAAATAATCAATAAAAATTGATATTTAAAGAATAAAAATCTATCAAATTGTATTTTAACGCGAGAAAACAACAAAGTTGACTTGATGTCAAGTTTTCATATTAGATACTAAATAGTATCTAATCCAATAGGATTTTGCACTCTGTAAACCGGATATGCATAATACCCTCGTCCCCATTGCGGAACAAGGTAGCGGTCGAAGAAATTCCAAAGCAATAATCCATCATCAGATTGTGGTTCGAGCAAATAAACTGCCAGATTGCCTAATTTTTGCGATGTTTTAATAATGTATTTTCCTTTTTTGAAATGCATTATTTCTTTTACATATTTGCCTTTCACAGAATTGGTATAGTGTCCCTGGTTTAGTCGTTGTGCTGGTTTAAGTTCTTCAATTTCAAACTTTTCAATATCAAGGGTAACCGAATCAGCAAGTCTTTCAATTTGTATTCCATGGATTTTTAAATTTTCCATAATACGTGGATCATCAATACCTAGAATATATGCATAGGGATATTTAATGCTTTCAACAGGATAATAATCTGCAATGTAGGGAACAGTAACAGTTCTTTTTCTATCTGTTTTTTTGAAACGCTCTCTGCCATTTTGATCTGTATAAGGTTCGGCTTCGTAGGTTAAAATAGTAACTTTTTCAGGAGTCGGTTGTCCGTTGTATGTTAATGCAAACAAATCTGTGCCAGCCAAATCAGAGCCTTTTGTTAACATTTTCTGATCAGCCTGATAAACCAGTTCTTTGATTTCCTTTTTGTTTTTCGACGAGTAGTCGAGCAGCGATTGAATTAAATTATAGCATCCCTCAACTCTTGATTTGTAATCGGCATACACATAATTCTCGTTAAGTATTCCTAAACGATTTCTTACACCTACATAATTACTGAAGTATCTAGGTTCGGCAGCATACGAAATCCACCCTTGTTCGTAATTTCTCTGGTCAATAAATTCGCCATAGAAACAGTTTAGTGTTTTGTATTCGTCAAGCAATATTTTCGAAACTTGAGGCATCATTTTATCTCGCATGTAATTAATAAGGTTGCGGTCTCCATTCGGATTCATAATCCATGTAAATGTAACTGGCTCCTGATGATAAGAGCCATTTGTAGTATGGCAATCCAGAATTACCGAAGGATCCCAGCGATTTAAAACATTCGAGATTACTCCATGCATTTCTTCTGAATCCACTTTCATTGCATCACGGTTAAGATCCAAAAACAAACTGTTGTATCTTACACCAACACCTGCCGGGCCATTCTGGTTGGTTCTGTTCTGTGTGCTAATGCGTTCGTTCCCATCGGCATTCAGGTTTGGACACACAAGCAAAATGACATCCCTTAAAATATCTTTATTCTTATTTTTAAGTAAATCTCTTACAAACATTAATGATGCTTCTTTTCCTTCCACTTCACCTGAGTGTATATTTGCCTGAATGTAAACCACAACTCTTGAATCATTTACCATTTCGGCTGGTGAATTGGGTAAAGGATTGCCCACAATAAGTAATGGTATTTCTCTGCCTTCGGTAGTTGTTGCAATATTTTCAACTTTTATATAGGGAGAGGCATTTTTAAGCTGTTCTATAAATCGGATTACATCTTCATGTCTTGATGTGGACTGAAATTCTGATTCTTCAGCAATGGTTTTAAAATCAAACTGTGCAAATAATGCATTGCAGTAAAGAATAAAACTTATGAAAAAGGTGATTCTTTTTATCATGGCGTTAAATATATTTCTTAGTTGGTTTTTAATTTAGAATAAATTAAAGAAAAAAAGCTTAAAGTTTATTTATCTTAAAATAGTAGGTATTTTGAGGAACAGAATGATTAATTTGTCATAATATAAGAATTTTGGCAAGCATTTACAACAAACCCCAACCAGTATTGGTTAGGGTTCATTTATTTCAATGCTAATTGCAGTTATTCAAAAAAGTTCTTCATCTTTTCGAAAAAATTCTTATCAGACGCATCTGGATTGGGTGTAAAATTAGTTGATTTAGACAGCTGTTCAACAATTTTTTGTTCTTCTTTGGTTAGCGTTTTTGGTATCCAAACATTAATATTAACAAGCAAATCACCGCGTCCATAACCGTTTACTTCAGGTAGCCCTTTGCCTCTCAAACGCAATATCTTACCAGGTTGTGTGCCAGGTTCAATTTTTATTTTAACTATTCCATCAACGGTAGGTATTTCAACTGGGGCGCCTAAGGCGGCTTCTGCAAAGGTCAAGTATAATCCATAAATCAGGTCATTCCCATCTCGAATGAGATCAGGATCTTTTTCTTCATGGATAAGTACAATCAGGTCGCCGTTAACTCCACCTCTGCGTGGAGCATTACCTTTTCCATTAACTGAAAGTTGCATTCCTTCCGCTACACCTGCTGGAATATCTAATGAAATAACTTCTGTGTCTTTTACAATACCTTCGCCATGACAACTTGTACATTTATTGGTAATTATTTTGCCATCTCCTCCGCATGCCGGACAAACTGCTGCAGTTTGCATTTGTCCTAAAAAGGTACTGGTAACTTTTATTACTTGGCCACTACCATTACAGGTCGTACATGTACTAAATCCTGATGAATTGGCAGCACCTGAACCATCGCATGGTTTGCAGGTAACATACTTATTAACTTTTATCTTTTTGGTTACACCATGTGCAATTTCTTTTAAATCGAGAGATACTTTTACACGTAAGTTGGATCCTTTATTAACTCTCCTCGATCGTTGTCTTGAGCTTCCTCCAAATCCGCCAAAACTACTAAATCCACCAAAACTACCTCCAAAAGCACTACCAAAAATATCTCCAAAGTTCTCGAAAATATCTTCCATAGTCATTCCGCCACCACTAAATCCATTTCCCGATGCTCCACCAACTCCAGCATGGCCATATCGATCATAACGAGCTCTCTTGTCTTGGTTACCCAGAATCTCGTAGGCTTCAGCAGCCTCTTTAAACTTGTTTTCAGCATCTTTATCTCCTGGATTTTTATCCGGATGATATTTTAATGCTTGTTGCCGGTAAGCTTTCTTTATCTCATCCTGACTTGCGCTTTTCGAAACTCCTAATATTTCGTAATAATCTCTCTTCGACATTTTTTATTTCAATAAATCAATATTTCTAATCTTTATTCACCAATAACTACCTTCGAAAAGCGAATTACTTTATCGTACAGATAATATCCTTTTTCAACTACATCAACTACTTTTCCTTTAAGTTCATCGTTTGGTGCTGGTATTTTTGTAATGGCTTCGTGTAAATCAGTATCAAATTCTTTCTCTTTAGCTTCAATCTCTTTTACTCCTCGTTGTTTTAAGAATTCAGAGAATTTGTTGTAAATCAGGGTTATTCCATCTTTTACAGCGCTCATATCCTTTGCTTGATCCAAGTGACCAAGTGCACGTTCAAAATCATCAATCACAGGAAGCATGTTTACCAATATATCAGCTCCTGCCGATTTAGATAATTCCATTTTTTCTTTTAGGGTACGTTTACGGTAATTATCATATTCAGCAGCCAAACGAAGATATTTATCATTAAGTTCGTCCAGTTTTTCTTTATCTGATTTTTCAGATTTTACTTCTTCTTTCTTTTCTTCTACTTTTACATCTACCTGTTCAGCTTCTTCTATTGTATTTGATTGTGAATTACTCTCTTGTTCATGCTGAGTTGTTTCTTCTTCTTTCTTTTCCCCTTTTTTCTCTTTCTTAGTCATCTCAGTGTAATTTGAATAGTTTTAAATTATTTTTATTATATGCCTGTTGTAATCAAAATATTTGCCAAAACTGTTTTACAGTCAAAATGGCATATTTGTGTTTTATGATTGTAAATGATTAACTTACTCTGGTAATATCTGCACCAATTGCTTTTAATCGGAGATCAATGTTTTGATATCCACGGTCAATTTGTTCTATATTATGAATTGTACTTATACCATCTGCCGATAATGCAGCAATTAATAATGCAACGCCTGCACGAATATCTGGTGATATCATATTAGTAGCTCTAAGCTGAATCTGATTATCTAACCCTACAACCGAAGCCCTGTGTGGATCGCACAGAATAATTTGGGCTCCCATGTCAATAAGCTTATCTACAAAAAACAAGCGGCTTTCAAACATTTTTTGATGAATCAAAACACTGCCTTTAGCTTGTGTGGCAATTACAAGAAATACACTAAGTAGATCAGGAGTAAGGCCAGGCCAAGGTGCGTCTGCTATGGTCATTATAGATCCATCAATAAAAGTCTCTATTTCGTAATGTTTATTTTCAGGGATATAAATATCGTCACCAATCTTTTCGAACTGAATACCTAATCTTCGAAAGGATGCTGGTATAATTCCCAAATTCTCGTATGAAACATTCTTAATTGTAATTTCCGATCCTGTCATAGCTGCTAGTCCAATAAAACTGCCAACTTCAATCATGTCAGGTAAAATATGATGAGTGCAACCGCCAAGTTCTGTTACTCCTTCAATTGTTAATAGATTCGATGCAATACCCGAAATTTTTGCTCCCATGCTTACAAGCATTTTGCAAAGCTGCTGAATGTAGGGTTCGCAAGCTGCATTATAAATAGTCGTTGTTCCCTTAGCTAGCACTGCTGCCATTATGATATTAGCAGTACCTGTTACGGAAGCTTCATCAAGTAACATTGATGTTCCTTGTAAATTTTTACCTTTAACTTTGTAGGAATTTTCTTTGTGACTGAATTCAAATTTAGCCCCAAGTTTCTCAAATCCAATAAAGTGTGTATCAACTCTTCTGCGACCTATTTTGTCTCCACCTGGTTTTGGAATATATCCTTTGCCAAAGCGTGCTAATAAAGGTCCAATCATCATTATCGATCCTCGTAGAGAGGTCGATTTATTTCTATATTCTTCGGTTTTAAAGTAATCAAAGTTAATATCTCTGGCTGTAAACGAATAGGTCGATTCGTTTATTTTTTCTACAATAACCCCTGTTGATTCTAAAAGATCTATAAGTTTGATAACATCCAGAATATTGGGAATATTATGAATGATTACTTTTTCAGGAGTTAGTAGGGTAGCGCATAATATCTGCAATGCTTCATTTTTTGCTCCTTGTGGGTAAATATCTCCTTTTAATCTTTTCCCACCTTTGATTACAAATGAACTCATAAATCAGTATTTAAAAGTTTTCTTATTTTTTGCGAGGAATAGGAGTTCTCCTATGCTTATTCTTAGCTAATATGTCTTTCGTTTCAGCAAGTCTGGTGTCTTGAATATTTAAACTTATTTTCCCTTCTGAAATTTCATTTAGATCGCTGAAAATTTGTTCGTCACTAACTGCTTCTTTGTTCCATGTTAAATAGCTTTTTTTCATGTGGTTGGCCAAAAGCTGAATCAAGTATTCTTTTCGTTCTGGATCCTCCATTTTTATTGCTTCATTTATTAGCTTTTCAATGGTTTTTCCGTAGTGTTTGTATTTAATTTTTTGTTTATTGTACGGAACAATTTCAGGTTTTTCTTTCAGTTTTTCTATCTCTGGTTTTTCGTATGGAGCATCAATATCGAGTTTAAAATTAGAGATAATAGCTAAATGATCCCACAGTTTGTGCTTAAAATCCGCAATATCACGTAAGTGTGGATTCATATTGCCCATTATAGCAATAATTGCTTGAACCATTCTGTTTCGTTTTTCCCGATCTGGCTCTTCGATTGCCATTTCAATCATTTTCTGTATGTTTCTGCCGTATTCGGGTAAAACTAGCTTTTCCCTGCTGGTATTATATTCCATAATTATGTTTTAATTTGTTGCAAAATTAATCTATTTTGATTTAGCAATCAAAGATTTAAAAGTTTTTGTATTATTTGAAATTTTTGTTCAGAAAATATCTTAAATAAATTGTACTCAACTTACTTCGATACTATCTGTAGTTTAGCAAATTTAAGCAAAAGCTGTTTTTCACCTGCAACCTCAAAATGTACTAATGCTTTTGAGTTGGGCAAAGAGCCTTCGATCTTCATTATTTCTCCTAGTCCAAACTTACTATGTTTAACAATCATTCCTTCCTGTATAAGCGAAGGATCATCCGGTGTGATCTCTATCCCTTGTTCGGGTTGTTGTTTTTGAGCCTGACTTAGCTTTATAAGTTTTTTGCTGGCTAATGGAAGGGATTCATTTACAGGATTTTGTTTTGGCTTAAAAAATCTTGGTTTTGATGAAAACCCAAAATCATCATCATTGCTTACTGAAGTTAAAGGTTTTTCAAAGAATGAATCGGGTAAATCGAGATATTGTTCGTCAATTTCCTTTATAAAACGACTTGGTCTGCAGGAGGTTGGTACTCCCCATTTATATCGTTCTTTGGCATAACTCAAAACTGCAGTTTCTTCTGCTCTGGTAAGGGCTACATAAAATAAACGTCGTTCTTCCTCTAGTTCCTTCTGGGTGCTTGATGACATGTTGGAAGGAAACAAATCCTCTTCTAGTCCTGCTAAAAAAACATATTTAAATTCCAATCCTTTGGCCGAATGAATAGTCATAATTGGAACTTTATTTAAATCATCTTCTTTATCTGTATCCTGATTGGTCAGCAAAGAAACATTTTCCATAAAGCGTGTCAGGTTAGGTAAACCTTCCTCTCCATTAAAATCATCTACAAACTCTTTTATCCCGTTTAATAATTCCTCGAGATTCTCAAACCGGGTTTGATCTTCGTGTGTTTCTGCGTTTTTAAATTCATTAATAATACCTGATTCTTTAGCAATATCTAGCGCAGCCTCATAAGCATCTTTTTCATCAATAAGTTTGGCAAAACGAATTATGCTATTTTTAAATGATTCAAGCTTTGCAGTAGTGCCAGTATTAAAACCAATCTGAACTTTTGTAATGTTTTCTAAAATATCCCAAATGCTTGTGTTATTTACTGTAGCGAATTCTTCTAGTCGTGAAAGAGTTGTTTGCCCAATTCCTCTAACCGGGTAATTTATAACTCGCGTAAGAGCTTCTTCGTCTTTATGATTTATTGCCAACCGGAAATAAGCAAGAATATCTTTTATTTCTTTACGTTGATAAAACGAAATGCTACCATAAACCTTGTAAGGTATATTGAATCGCCTGAAAGCCTCTTCAAAACTTCTAGATTGTGCATTTGTGCGGTATAAAACAGCAAAATCTTTATAGTCGTAATTTCTTTCAACCTGTATATCTTGTATTATTTTGGCAGTTCTATAAGCTTCGTCTTTATCTGTTTCGGTTTCGAGTACACGTATTTTTTCTCCGATTTCTTTTTCAGAATAAACTTTTTTTGGAATCTGTTCCTTGTTCTTTTTAATTATGCTATTTGCTGCATTTACTATGGTTTGGGTTGATCGGTAGTTTTGTTCTAATTTGTAAAGCTTATAATCTTTGTAATCATTTTTAAAGTTTAAGATATTTTCAATCTTTGCTCCTCTAAAGGCATAAATACTTTGAGCATCATCACCTACCACACAAATGTTCTGGTGTTTTGCTCCAAGCTTATTTACTATTAAATATTGAGCAAAGTTGGTATCCTGATACTCATCAACTAAAATATAGTTGAACATATTTTGATATTTGGCAAGTACATCAGGAAAATCACGGAATAAAATATTGGTATTCACTAAAAGATCATCAAAATCCATTGAGTCGGCTTTCTTGCATCTATTCGAATAAATATTATAAATATCAGACATTCGTCCACGGTTACTTTTTTGATCCTGAACCAAAAGCTGATTATTGCTGCTGTATGCCTTAGCAGTTATAAGATTATTTTTCGCGCTCGAAATACGGCTATAAACATCACCAATTTTGTAAGTTTTATCATCCAGGTTTAATTCTTTAATGATTTTCTTAACTAGGTTTTTCGCATCAATTGTATCGTAAATTGTGAAGTTCGGTGTATAACCCAAATGTGCAGATTCTATTCTTAGAATACGTGCAAAAATCGAATGAAAGGTTCCCATCCAAAGGCTTCGTGCATTCTCTTGACCAACCATTTTTGCAATTCGCAACTTCATCTCTGCAGCAGCCTTATTGGTAAAAGTTAACGATAATATTTGGTAAGCAGGGATTCCCTTGGCAAGCAAGTGAGCTATTCTATAAGTTAAAACCCTTGTTTTTCCAGAGCCGGCTCCTGCAATTACTAACGAAGCACCTTTGTAATTTAATACAGCTTCGAGCTGGGGCTCATTTAAGTCTTTTAAATAATCGTGCACAAATAATCTGATTTTTAATAAGCGGTAAAAATACTTTCATTAATCTGTTCAAACAAAACATACCGAAAGTATTTATACACAAATTATTTAATTGTATCAAATTTTTAAAGACAACTTTCAAATAGTACTATTTTATATAAGTAATAGCAATAGCCAGTTTAAATAAATTCACTCTTTAAATACAATTTTATTGTTCTAGATTTGTTATTATTGTAGTTTTCAATTTTATACTTCTATTATTTTATGAGATTTGTTTATAACATAGTATTTACATTTTTATTATTTCTGATTCATGTTGATGTATCTTCTCAGATCAGCTCAACAGCCGATTTCTCAGAGAAATCATGGTATTCTGTAACAGACTCTCTTCATGTTTTTTGTACTGATAATATTTCAGGAGGCAGCTTATTTGTTTCTGATTCAACATTAAGAGGCGGATATACTTTTCAATGGTTTAAATATAATTCCCTGGCAAATGCCTTCGACATTCCTTTACCGAGTTTTACCTTTAATACCGATTCATCTCGCTCAGATATCAACAATCTTGAGTCAGGTGGCTACAAAGTAGTACTTACCAAAGCTGATACAATTCAGGAATATGTTGCCTGGTTATACAATAATGTTAATCTTTCAATTGATTTGCAAATAATCGATCCTTTCGATTGCGATCTCCTCGAATTATTTGGAACTCCTAACTTCAATACTGCTTTTTTAACTTATAACCCCTTAACTGGAGATAATAAGGAATTAGCAAATAGTAAAAAAACATATTCCTGGAAATTCGAATCAGAGGGGGAAGTTATTATTCCCGAATATGATTATTCTTATACTAGTACTGCTGTTTTACCACTCGAAGATACCAAATGTAAAATTATATTAATAGATCGATTTGGATGTACAACTAGTGATTCTGTTCTATATACTGCAATAGCCACAAAAGCAGCTTTTACATTAGTTCAACTTGATAGGGATGGAAATGAGGTAGCATCAAGTGATTCAACTCTCTCTGATGAGGCTCCAATGACAGTTAGGTTTGTAAATAAATCAAAAAGAGGAGCCGATTTTGTTTGGTTCTTTGGTGATTCATTAGTTAAAAAAGATCTCGACTATGTTTTTACCAGTGATATAAATTTACAACCTGAACATACCTATTATTATACTGAGAAAATAACTGGCAAAAAATATACAGCTAAACTTAATAGCACAAGTGAATACGGTTGCAAGGATTCTGCCTATGCAACCATAAATCTTCAAGCTTCAAAACTTGAATTCCCAAATGTGTTCTCTCCAAATAATGGAGATGATAAAAACAATGTTTTTAAGCTTGATCCTGAGAAATATAAATCAATCAGATCATTTAAAATTTCAATTTTTAACAGAACTGGTCAGCTTATGCACGAATACGAAGGCGATATACACGATTGGCCAGGGTGGGATGGAACCGTTCGTGGACGAGGGGATGCTTCAGAAGGAACTTATTTCTTTGTTGTTGAAGTAACCGGTTGGGACGGAGTTGTTTATAATAACGATAAGCTTAACGGAAAAACCGATTCGTATTTTGGTTTTATTGGTCTGTACCGTGGTAAATAAATAAGGGTCGCTAATTAGCAACCCTTATCAAATATAAATTAGAAAGAACTCTATTCTTCTTCTTCCTCAGCTTCAAATGCTTTAATTAATTTCTCTTGAACTTCCATTGGAACCTGATCGTACTTAGCGAATTTCATTGTATATGTAGCACGACCACCTGTAACAGAACTCAATGCTGTAGAATATTTATTCATCTCAGCTAAAGGAACCTTTGCATTTATCTTTTCAAATCCTTTTTCGCTGCTCATTCCTTCTATCATTGCTCTACGACCTTGTAAATCACTCATTACATCACCCATTCTGTCGGATGGAACAAGAACTTCAACATCATATATAGGCTCCATAATTTTTGGCCCAGCTTCTTTAAATGCAGCTCTAAAAGCATTTCTTCCTGCAAGTCTGAAAGAAATTTCATTTGAATCTACAGGGTGCATCTTTCCATCATAAACGCAAACACGAATATCACGTGCATAAGAACCTGTTAATGGTCCTTCTTCCATCTTTTCCATGATGCCTTTTAAGATAGCAGGTAAAAAACGAGCGTCGATAGCACCACCTACTATACAATTATAATAAACTAATTTTCCACCCCATGGTAAATTATGCTCTTCTTTATTCCTAACAGAAACTGCAATTTCTTTTCCCCCAACTTTATATTTTGATGGTTCAGGAGCTCCTTCTTTAAATGGCTCAATTACAATATGTACTTCACCAAACTGACCAGAACCTCCCGATTGCTTCTTATGTCGGTAACTTGATTCAGCTACTTTGGTTATAGTTTCTCTGTATGGAATTCTAGGTGGTAAAAATTCTGTTTCAATTTTATAGATTTTATCCAAGTGCCACTTAACCATATTATTTAAATGGTATTCACCTTGTCCATGAATTAGAATTTGTTTTAATTCTTTTGAATACTCAATAATAATAGTAGGATCTGCTTGATTTATTCTTCCTAAAGCTTCGCCTAATTTTTCATCATCCGATTCGCTAACAGCTTTAATTGCTGTTCTATATTTTGGATTTGGGAAAGTAATAGGTGGAAACTTCATTGTTGCTTTTGAATCTGAGAGCGTTTCATTGGTCCCGGTATTTTTTAGTTTAACAGCTGCACCAATGTCGCCAGCTGAAAGTTGGGTCACTTTCTGGCGGTTTTTACCAGCAACAACATATAATTGTGATAATCTTTCTTTAGAACCAGTATTATTATTAGTAAGATCCATTCCTTCAGAAACCTTACCCGAAATAACTTTGAAATAGTTAATTTCACCAATATGCGATTCGGTAGCAGATTTAAATACAAATAAGGCTGTAGGTCCGTCTTCTTTACAAACGATTTTTTTACCATCAACAGTAACCTCTTCTGGCATTTTATCAGGCGAAGGCAAAGCATTTACTGCAAACTCAAGTAATCTTTTAATACCCATACTTTTTTCTGCAGAAGTGCAAAATACAGGAAATAAACCCCTATTAATCAAACCAGCTGCAATACCTTTGCGCATTTCGTCTTCGTTAAGCGAACCTTTTTCAAAAAACAATTCCATTAGTTTTTCATCATTTTCTGCTGCTGCTTCAACAAGTGTGTTATGCAATTCTTCAGCTGTGGCCATTTGATCTGCCGGAATTGCTAGTTCTTCGCGTTTACCTGAAGCATCCCACTTGTACATTTTCATTTTCAGAACATCAATAAGAGCACTAAATTCACTCCCCGACCCTATAGGGTATTGTACAACAACTACTTTACTCCCAAAAGTAGTTTTAGCTGCTTCAAGAGTTCTTTCATAATTTGCTTTCTCGTGATCTAATTGATTGATCACAATAACTAAAGGTTTATTGTGTTTTTCACAATGTCGGTAATGAATTTCAGTACCTACTTCAATCCCATGCTGTGCATGCAATAATAAGATAGCTGTATCTACTACACGATATGATGAAATTACCCCTCCACTATAATCATCTGCTCCTGGTGTATCTATAATATTAATTTTATGATCGTTAAACTCAGTATATAAAACAGTCGAAAATACTGAGTTTCCTGCTTCATGTTCAATTTCATTGTAATCTGAAACAGTGTTTTTTGCATTTACTGACCCTTTTCGTTCAATAACTCCTCCTTCGAGTAAAATAGCTTCAGCTAGCGTAGTCTTACCCGATCCTGAGCTTCCAATCAAAGCAATATTCCTAATTTTATCCGTTTGATAAGTTTTCATACTCTGTTTATCTAATTAATTATTAATAAATAATATACTCTCGTTTTGTTTATTATAATAGTTAAATGGGTTTCAAAAATAGTAAAATTTTATCAACACGCAAGGTTCGTATATAATATTATATTGTAGCTAAGAATTTATTATAGAAAACAAAGATCCAATCGATATTGGTTCTAAATAGTAATAATTCATAATAATATTGCAAAGTATATTTGAAGTATTGAAAAAAGAGTTTAATTTTGCACCATTTTCCGGTAGGAATTTCTACGGAGGAAAATATTTAATAATCAATAGTTTTACTAAACATTTTTAAACATTTTAAAGTTGGTGTTTAATTGTTTTAATGATCAAAATTTACGAAATAAATTTATTTTTATTGTGGATTATTAAAAAAAAAGAATACCTTTGCGAACCGATTTTATAAAAAAATAATTTAAAATAATTGTCTATATGCCTACAATACAGCAGTTAGTGAGAAAAGGAAGAACTAAGATTGTGGAGAAGAAAAAAGCTCCTGCTCTGGATTCATGTCCTCAGAGGAGAGGTGTTTGCACACGTGTTTATACTACTACACCAAAAAAACCAAACTCAGCTATGAGAAAAGTTGCCAGGGTTAGGTTAACAAATGGTAAAGAAGTAAATGCTTATATTCCAGGTGAAGGACATAATCTACAAGAACACTCAATTGTTCTTATTAGAGGTGGTAGGGTTAAAGACCTTCCAGGTGTTCGTTACCACTTAATTAGAGGAGCCCTCGATACATCAGGTGTTGAAGGTAGAACTCAACGACGCTCGAAATATGGAGCTAAAAGACCAAAGAAATAATCGAATTCAATAGAGTTTAGAAGCGATGAGAAAGTCAAAACCAAAACAGAGGATTTTATTACCAGATCCAAAATTTAAAGATACATTGGTTACCCGATTTGTGAACGATCTTCAGGTCGATGGTAAAAAAAATGTGGCCTTTAAAATATTCTATGATGCAATGGAAATAGTTGCAGAAAAAGCTAAAGACAAAGAAAAGTCTGCAATAGAAGTTTGGAAGAAAGCATTGGAAAACATTACACCAATGGTGGAAGTGAAAAGTAGAAGAATAGGTGGAGCAACATTCCAGGTTCCTATGGAAGTTAATCCAAGAAGAAAGGCTTCGATTAGTATAAAAAATATGATTAAGTACGCTCGCCAAAGAAGTGGTAAAAATATGGCCGAAAAACTTTCGCAAGAAATTATGGCTGCATTTAACGAAGAAGGTGGAGCGTTTAAAAAGAAAGAAGAAACACATAGAATGGCCGACGCTAACAAAGCATTTGCTCATTTTAGATTTTAAGATAAAAATATTTAGAAGTAATTTTTGAGACAGGGTAGTGATAATGAGTAGAGATTTGCAGTATACCAGGAATATCGGAATCATGGCGCACATTGATGCTGGTAAAACAACAACAACAGAGCGAATTCTGTTTTATACTGGTATTACACATAGAATTGGTGAAGTTCACGATGGGGCGGCTACTATGGACTGGATGGTTCAGGAGCAAGAGAGAGGAATTACAATTACTTCTGCAGCTACAACTGCATATTGGAAATACCGCGACGAAGATTATAAAATAAATGTTATTGATACTCCAGGACACGTTGATTTTACTGTAGAGGTGGAACGATCACTTCGTGTACTTGATGGTGCTATTGCAGTGTTCTGTGCTGTGGGTGGTGTTGAACCTCAATCTGAGACCGTTTGGCGTCAGGCTGATAAATACGAGGTTCCTAGAATGGCCTTTATTAATAAAATGGATCGCTCAGGTGCTGATTTCTACTCGGTTGTAAGTCAGATGAAAGAGAGACTCAAAACAAATGCAGTCCCTATTCAAATACCTATTGGTTCAGAAGAAACTTTTAAAGGTGTTGTTGACTTAATAGAAAATAAAGCTATTATATGGTACGAAGATGAAAAACTTGGTACTCAATATAAATTAGTAGATGTTCCTGAAGAACTTGTTGCCGAAACAGAAGAATGGAGAGGCAAGCTAATAGAAGCGGTTGCCGAATACGACGATGCATTGCTCGAAAGATTCTTCGAAGATCCTAATTCTATTACAAAAGATGAAATGATTAATGTAATCCGTAAAGCTACTATAGGAATGACAATCGTTCCTGTACTTTGTGGAGCATCATTTAAAAATAAGGGAATACAAAGATTACTCGATGCAGTTGTTGCATTCCTTCCTAGTCCTTTAGACATTGGAAATACCAAAGGTATTGATCCGAAAAATGATCAGCCTGTTGAGCGAAAACCTGATGTTAATGAACCATTAGCTGCACTCGCGTTCAAAATAGCTACAGATCCATATGTTGGAAGACTGGCTTTTTTAAGAATTTATTCAGGTAAAATAGATGCAGGTTCGTATGTTTTAAATGTAAGAACTGGTAAACGTGAAAGAATTTCTCGTTTATATCAAATGCATGCAAATAAACAAAATCCAAAAGATGTTATTGAAGCAGGAGATATTTGTGCCGCTGTTGGATTTAAAGATATTCGAACTGGCGATACTTTATGCGATGAAAAACATCAAATAACCTTAGAATCTATGGATTTTCCTGAACCAGTTATTGGTATAGCAGTTGAGCCAAAAACACAAAAAGACTTAGATAAATTAAATATGGCTCTTATGAAACTTGCTGAAGAAGATCCTACTTTCTCAGTTAAAGTTGATACAGATTCAGGCCAAACAATTATTGCAGGAATGGGTGAATTACATCTTGAAATTCTTGTAGATCGTTTATTACGTGAATTTAAAGTTGAATGTAATCAAGGAGCTCCACAGGTAGCTTATAAAGAAGCAATTACGGCTTCTGTTGAACATCGTGAAGTATTTAAAAAACAAAGTGGTGGTCGTGGTAAATTTGCTGATATCGTTGTTACCATTGGTCCTGCAGATGAAGAAGAAAAAGGTGTTCAATTTATCGATAAGATTAAAGGTGGAAATATTCCACGTGAATATATACCTGCAATTAACAAAGGTTTTAAAGAAGCATTATATAATGGCGTATTAGCAGGTTATCCTGTTGAAAGCCTAAAAGTTACACTAACTGACGGATCATATCACGATGTGGATTCAGATGCTTTATCATTCGAAATTGCTGCTAAAATGGCATTCAAACATGCCTGTATAAAAGCAAAACCAGTATTACTAGAACCTATTATGGCTGTTGAAGTAGTTACTCCCGAAGAATATATGGGTGATATTATTGGCGACTTTAATCGTCGAAGAGGAAAAGTAGAAGGTATGGAAAGTAATAAAGGTGGTGCTCGTGTAATTAAAGCAAAAGTACCTTTATCAGAACAATTCGGATATGTAACTGTATTAAGAACTATTAGCTCAGGCCGTGCTACATCAACTATGGAGTTTTCTCATTATGAGCAGGTACCTGATGCAATTGCAAAAGAAATTGTTGAGAAAGCAAAAGGAAAAGTGAATTTGTTTAATTAAAGAAAATAATGAGCCAGAAGATTAGAATTAAATTAAAATCTTACGATCACAATCTTGTAGATAAATCTGCAGAGAAAATTGTGAAAACCGTAAAGTCCACTGGTGCAGTTGTAAGTGGTCCAATTCCACTACCAACTCATAAAAGAATATTTACTGTATTGCGTTCTCCCTTCGTTAATAAAAAGTCGAGAGAACAATTCCAACTATCTTCTTATAAAAGATTACTGGATATTTACAGTTCAACTCCAAAAACCATTGATGCGTTAATGAAGTTGGAACTACCAAGTGGAGTAGAAGTAGAAATAAAAGTGTAATTAAGTAAAAACAACAAAAAATGCCAGGATTAATTGGAAAAAAGATCGGAATGACTTCCGTCTACAGTGCCGAGGGAAAAAATATTCCATGCACTGTCATAGAGGCTGGGCCTTGCGTTGTGACACAAGTGAAAACCGTTGAGAAAGATGGTTATGCGTCATATCAGTTGGCTTATGATGAAAGGAGCGAAAAAAGCACTCCTAATCCTTTAAAAGGACACTTTAAAAAAGCAAATACAACCCCAAAACGAAAAGTTTACGAATTCCAAAAATTCGATAGGGAATATAAGCTTGGTGATAGTGTTACTATAGATCATATCGTTTCAGAAGGAATGTTTGTTGATATTATAGGTATTTCAAAAGGTAAAGGATTTCAGGGTGTTGTAAAACGTCATGGTTTTAGTGGAGTGGGTGGCCAAACACATGGTCAGCATAACAGACTTCGTGCTCCAGGTTCTTTAGGAGCTTCATCTGACCCTTCAAGAGTATTTAAAGGAATGAGAATGGCAGGCCAAACAGGTAACAAACGAGTTATGTTGATTAACTTGAAAGTTATAAAAGTAGTACCTGAAAGCAATCTACTAGTAGTTAAAGGATCAGTTCCTGGTTCAAATGGTTCATATTTAATTATTCATGAGTAATGGAATTAGCAATAATTAACATAGCAGGCGAAGATACCGGTAAGAAAGTGACCTTAAATGATTCAATTTTTAAAATTGAACCTAATGATCATGCTATTTATCTGGATGTTAAGCAATATTTAGCTAACAAACGCCAAGGTACACACAAAGCCAAAGAGAAATCAGAACTTAGCGGTAGTACTAAAAAATTAAAAAGACAAAAGGGAACTGGAACAGCCAGATCTGGTAGTATAAAATCTCCTTTATTTAAAGGTGGTGCCAGAGTGTTTGGTCCACGACCAAGAGATTACTCTTTTAAGTTGAATAAGAAAGTTAAACTTCTAGCACGTCAGTCAGCATTAGCTTATAAAGCAGTTGACAATAATATTAAAGTGTTGGAAAACTTCAACTTTGAACTTCCTAAAACAAAGGAATTTGTTAACCTAAGAAATAATTTGGATGCAGCAGATAAAAAAGTGCTTTTAGTTTTATCTGAACAAAATAAAAATATATATTTGTCATCCAGAAATTTAGAAGATGTTAAAGTAGTAACTGTTTCAGATTTAGCTACTTATGACATAATGAATGCTTCAGTTGTTTTGTTTGTAGAAAACTCGATTGAACCATTACATAAATTGTTTAGAATCTAAGAAAAAACTTTATACGATGGATATTTTATTGAAGCCAATAGTTACTGAGAAAATGACCCTGCAAGGCGATAGCCTTAACAGATATGGTTTTGTTGTGGATAAAAGGGCGAATAAGATTCAAATTAAAAATGCCATTGAAGAAATGTATGGCGTTTCGGTTGAAGCTGTGAATACCATGCGTTACCTTGGAAAGAAAAAATCTCGATTTACAAAATCAGGTGTTATCGAAGGAAGAGCAAATTCTTACAAGAAAGCGGTGGTTACCTTAACGGATGGTGAAAAAATTGATTTTTATAGCAATATTTAAATAACATGGCAGTACGTAAATTAAACCCTGTTACCCCAGGACAAAGACATAAAATTACTGGTACTTTTGATACAATTACAACAGATGTACCTGAAAAATCTTTGTTGGTTCCTGTAAAAAGAACCGGAGGAAGAAACAATAGTGGAAAAATGACCATGAGATATATTGGGGGTGGTCATAAGAAGAGATACAGATTAATTGATTTTCTTCGAAATAAAGATGGAATGGAAGCAACTGTTACAAGTATCGAATACGATCCAAACAGAACTGCTCGTATTGCATTAGTTACTTACAAAGATGGTGAGAAACGATATATAATTGCTCCTAATGGATTAAAAGTTGGACAAATACTTGTCTCAGGTAAAGGTGTAGCTCCAGAAATTGGAAATACTCTTTTCTTATCTGAAATTCCACTTGGTACAGTTATACATAATATCGAACTTCATCCAGGCAAAGGCGGGATATTAGCTCGCAGTGCCGGTACTTATGCACAACTAAATTCGCGTGATGGTAAATATGCAATTATTAAAATGCCATCAGGAGAAACACGAATGATTTTAACAACATGTCGTGCTACTATTGGTACAGTTTCAAACTCAGATCATAGTCTTGAGGTTTCAGGAAAAGCTGGAAGACATAGATGGTTGGGAATACGTCCAAGAGTGCGTGGTGTTGTTATGAACCCTGTTGATCACCCAATGGGTGGTGGTGAAGGTAGAGCTTCTGGAGGTCATCCAAGATCTAGAAAAGGTATTCCTGCTAAAGGATATAAAACTAGAACTCCTAAAAAAGCTTCTAATAAATATATTGTAGAAAAACGAAAGAAATAAAATAGTTTGCTATGAGTCGATCACTTAAAAAAGGCCCATTTATTGATTTTAAACTTGAAAAACGAGTTCAAGATTTGAACCAGTCAAGTAAGAAATCTGTAGTAAAGACTTGGTCACGTAGATCAATGATCTCACCAGATTTTGTTGGGCATACTATTGCCGTTCATAATGGGAATAAATTTATCCCGGTATATGTTACCGAAAATATGGTTGGTCATAAGTTAGGTGAGTTTTCACCAACAAGAACCTACAGAGGTCATGCCGGAAATAAAAAAGGTTAATAACCAACGATAGTTTTACAAACAAAAAATATAGACTATAATGGGTGCTAGAAAAAGAATAAGAGCAAGTCAAATCAAAGAAAGCAAAAAGGAAAAGTATTTTGCTGTTTTACGAAATTGCCCTACATCGCCACGAAAGATGAGATTAGTTGCTGACATGGTTAGAGGGATGGACGTAAACAAAGCTCTGGATATGTTGAAATTTAATTCGAAAGAAGCCTCTGGCCGTGTTGAAAAATTACTTATGTCAGCTATTTCAAACTGGCAAATTAAAAATGAAGGCGTTCGAATAGAAGATAGCAAGTTAATTGTGAAAGAGATTTTTGTTGATCAAGGTAGAACTTTAAAAAGAGTTCAGCCAGCTCCTCAAGGGAGAGCTCACAGAATCAGAAAAAGATCAAATCACGTTACAATAGTGCTTGATAATTTAAGTAACAACGATACTCAAACAGAATAATAGATGGGACAAAAAGTTAATCCAATTTCAAATCGATTAGGAATCATTAAAGGTTGGGATTCAAATTGGTACGGTGGAAGAAAATATGCCGATAAACTGGTTGAGGATACAAAGATCAGAAAGTATCTTGAGGCTCGATTAGCTAAAGCAAGTATTTCGAAAATTATTATCGAAAGAACTTTAAAGCTTATTACAGTAACTGTTAACACTGCTCGTCCGGGAATTATCATCGGAAAAGGTGGTCAAGAAGTTGATAAGCTTAAAGAAGAATTGAAGAAAATTACAAAGAAAGAAGTTCAGATCAATATTTTTGAAGTAAAAAGACCTGAGTTAGATGCTACTATCGTTGGAAATGGCGTTGCTCGTCAGATCGAAGGTAAGATTTCTTATCGTCGTGCAATAAAGATGGCTATTGCTTCAACTATGAGAATGGGTGCTGAAGGTATTAAAATTCAGATATCTGGACGTTTAGGTGGAGCTGAAATGGCAAGAACAGAAGTTTATAAAGAAGGACGTACTCCATTACATACTTTCCGTGCAGATATTGACTATGCATTAAGTGAAGCCTTAACAAAGGTTGGTTTAATGGGTGTTAAAGTATGGATTTGTAGAGGAGAGATCTATGGAAAACCAGATTTAGCGCCAAATTTAACAGCAGCTCTTGCAGCACCTAAAGGTGGCGGCGGTGGACAAAAACCTGCTAAAGGAAACTTCGGTAGAAAGAAAAGAGATAATAAGAAATTTTAACGAGTAATTGAAATGTTACAGCCAAAGAAAACAAAATACAGAAGAGTCCAGAAGGGCAAGATGAAAGGAAATGCCCAAAGAGGAAATCAATTAGCTTTTGGTTCTTTCGGGATCAAAGCTCTTGAAGAGTGCTGGATTACTGGACGTCAAATTGAAGCAGCTCGTCAAGCTGTGACAAGATATATGAAACGTGAAGGACAAATTTGGATTCGAATATTTCCAGATAAACCCATCACTAAGAAACCCGCCGAAGTACGTATGGGTAAAGGTAGAGGAGCTCCAGAAGGATTTGTTGCTCCGGTAAAGCCAGGTAGAATATTAATCGAAGCTGAAGGAGTTCCATTCGATGTTGCTCAAGAAGCTTTACGATTAGCTGCTCAAAAGCTACCTATTATTACCAAATTCGTAGTTAGACGTGATTATGTGGAAAAAACAAATTAGTGCGAAATGAAAAGTTCTGAAATTAAAGAGTTAACAACAAAGGAGTTAGAAGAAAGAATCGATACAGAAAGTTCTCATCTGACTCGTCTAAAGCTTAATCATGCTGTGTCTCCTTTAGACAATCCTTTGAAAATTAAGAAAACCCGCAAAGATATTGCAAGGTTAAAAACTGAGTTGCGAAAAAGAGAATTAAACGAGAGTTCAAACAGTTAATTTTGAAAAATGGAAACAGCAAGAAATTTGAGAAAAGAACGTATAGGGATTGTTGTTAGCAACAAAATGGATAAAACCATTATAATTGCTGTAGAACGAAAAGTAAAACACCCAAAGTACGGGAAATTCATTAAACGCAGTACGAAATTTACTGCTCATGATGAAGAAAATACTTGCAATATAGGGGATACTGTAAAAGTTATGGAAACTAGACCCTTGAGCAAAAATAAATGTTGGAGATTAGTTGAAATTATTGAAAGAGTAAAATAGCCATGATACAACAAGAAAGTAGACTAACAGTAGCTGATAATAGCGGAGCCAAAGAAGTATTGTGTATTAGAGTACTTGGTGGTACAGGCAAAAGATATGCATCCATTGGTGATACAATAGTTGTTGCTGTTAAAAGCGCTTTACCATCTGGAGAAGTGAAAAAAGGAACAGTATCGAAAGCTGTTGTTGTTCGAACTAAAAAAGAAGTTCGACGTCCTGATGGTTCTTATATACGTTTCGATAACAATGCCGTTGTTTTGTTAAATAATGCTGGTGAAATCAGAGGTACACGTATTTTTGGTCCAATTCCAAGAGAATTGAGAGATAAATACATGAAGATTATTTCATTAGCTCCAGAAGTTTTATAATAAAAAAATTATAGCTGCATGCGAAGGAAATTACACATTAAGAAAGGCGATACTGTTTACGTAAATGCAGGAGAGTCGAAAGGTCAACAAGGCAAGGTACTCGAAGTGATTTACGAAAAAGAAAAAGCCATTGTTGAAGGCGTAAATATGGTTTCAAAACATACTAAACCGAATGCTAAAAGTCCACAAGGTGGAATTGTTAAACAAGAAGCACCAATTCACATCTCAAATTTGATGGTAGTTGACCCTTCAACAGGTAAACCTACTAGAATTGGACGTCGGTTAAATGATAAAAGCAAACTAGTGCGCTTTTCAAAAAAATCAGGGGAGGAGATTAAGTAATGGAATACACGCCAACTTTAAAGACCAAATATAGGAAAGAAATTGTTCCTGCCCTTAAAGAGGAATTCAGTTACTCTTCAGTAATGCAAGTGCCTCGATTAGAAAAAATTATTATTAATCAGGGTGTTGGTCAGGCAGTTGCAGATAAGAAGCTTATCGAAGCTGCTCAAGATGAGTTAACCATTATAGCTGGACAAAAAGCTATTAAAACATTTTCGAAGAAAGATATTTCGAATTTTAAATTACGTAAAGGAATGCCTATTGGTATTAAAGTTACTCTACGTAAGGATAGAATGTACGAATTTATGGAACGATTGATTTCCATTTCGCTACCTAGAATTCGTGATTTTAACGGAGTAAATGCAAAATTCGACGGAAGAGGAAATTATACTCTTGGTATTCAGGAACAAATTATTTTCCCAGAAATTGACCTTGATAAAATTAACAGGATCTTGGGTATGGAAATAACATTTGTTACTACAGCTAAGACCGATGAAGAAGGATTAGCTTTGTTACGCGAATTTGGTATTCCATTTAAAAATATTAAAAAGAAATAGATAATATGGCTAAAGAATCAATGAAAGCCCGCGAGAGAAAACGCCAAAGATTAGTAGAAAAGTTTGCTGCTAAAAGAGCACAACTTAAAGCTGAAGGCGATTATGTTGGGTTAAGCAGATTACCTAAAAACTCTAATCCAATCAGGTTGCATAATAGATGTATGCTTACAGGTAGACCTAAAGGATATATCCGACAATTCGGAATAAGTAGAATTACGTTCAGAGAAATGGCTTCAAAAGGTTTAATACCTGGTGTAAGGAAAGCAAGTTGGTAGATTGAAATAATAAATTGAAGAGATTATGATTACAGATCCGATAGCAGATTATCTTACTCGTTTAAGAAATGCTGTAATGGCAAAACATAGAGTAGTTGAAATTCCGGCTTCAAGTCTAAAAAAGGATATTACAAAAATACTTTTTGACAAAGGATATATACTTTCATATAAATTTGAAGACGACGATAAACAGGGGATTATTAAAATTGCATTAAAATATCACCCTGAAACCAAAGTGCCAGCTATTCGCTCAATAAGACGAGTAAGTAAGCCTGGTTTACGTAAATATGTTGGTACAGACGAAATACCAAGAGTACTCAACGGATTAGGTATAGCTATATTATCAACATCGAAGGGTGTTATTACTGATAAAGAAGCTCGTACATTAAGCGTGGGTGGCGAAGTTATTTGTTATGTACATTAATAAGGAGGATAACTAAATGTCACGAATAGGAATATTACCAATAGATTTGCCAATAGGCGTGAGTGTGACTATTAGCGATAAGAATGAGGTTAAAGTTAAAGGACCAAAAGGTGAAATATCGCAATTAGTTCATCAAGATATTAAGGTTGAAGTTAAAGATAATCAAGTTATTGTAACCAGACCAAGTGAAGAAATTAACCATAAATCAATGCATGGACTTTACAGATCATTAATCAACAATATGGTTGTTGGTGTTTCTGAAGGTTTTACAATTCAGCAAGAATTAGTTGGTGTTGGTTACAGAGCTGAAGCAAAAGGACAAGTTTTAGAATTAAGTTTAGGCTTTTCACACGATATTCATTTCCTTATTCCAAACGAAGTGAAAGTAGAAGCTAAACAAGAAAGAAGAAGCAACCCAATCATTACCCTAACTAGTATTGATAAACATCTTATTGGTGAAGTTGCAGCTAAAATTCGTTCTCTAAGACCACCAGAGCCTTATAAAGGTAAAGGTATTAAATTTGTCGGCGAAGTATTACGTAGAAAAGCTGGTAAATCTGCTAGTGTATAACATATTTAAAAAATATAGTCATGGCTTTAACTAAGCAAGAGAGAAGAATAAGAATAAAAAGGCGAATTAGAAAGCAGTTAAAAGGTACTGCAACAAAGCCAAGGATGTCTGTTTTTAGAAGTAATAAACAGATATATGTTCAATTTATCGATGATTTAGCTGGAAAAACCCTCCTTTCGGTTTGCTCAAGAAATAAGGATGTTGCTGAAAAGGGTAGTTTGCCAAAAATTGAACAAGCAAAACTTGTAGGTCAATTAGCATCTAAAAAAGCTATAGAGCAAGGTATTACTGATGTTGTTTTCGACAGAAACGGCTCTTTATACCATGGTAGAGTTAAATCATTAGCAGAAGCTGCCAGAGAAGGTGGACTTAAATTTTAAGAAAAAGAAATTATGTCAACAAGTATAAGAAAAGTAAAAACCAGCGATTTAGAATTAAAGGATCGACTTGTTAGTATTCAAAGAGTAACAAAGGTAACTAAAGGGGGTCGTAATTTTGGATTTACTGCTATAGTTGTAGTTGGTAACGAAGACGGTATTGTTGGATATGGTCTTGGAAAGGCAAAAGAAGTTACAACTGCTATAGCAAAAGGTGTTGAAGCTGCAAAGAAAAACCTTGTGAAAGTTCCAATTTATAAAGGAACAATACCTCATGAACAAATTTCAAGATTTGGTGGTGCTGAAGTGTTTTTAAAACCTGCATCTCATGGTACAGGAGTAAAAGCTGGTGGTGCTATGCGTGCAGTACTTGAAAGTGTTGGTGTTACTGACGTATTAGCTAAATCAAAAGGATCAAGTAATCCTCACAACTTGGTAAAAGCAACAATTGAAGCATTACTTCAACTGAGAGATGCAAGATCTATTGCTGACCAAAGAGGAGTATCTATGGATAAAGTGTTTAACGGATAATGACATTAAATTGAAATTTTATGGCGACGATAAAAGTTATACAAGTTAGAAGCGAGATTGGAAGTACCAAGCGCCAAAAAAGAACATTAGAAGCTCTTGGTATTAAGAAAATGCATAATCCCGTTGAACTTGAAGCTACACCACAAATTCTAGGAATGATTACAAAAGTGAATCATTTAGTAAAGGTTGAGAAATAGTAACGATTTAAAGAATTAAAATAAATATGGATTTAAGTAATTTAAAACCAGCTGAAAAATCGGTTAAGAATAGTAAAAGAGTAGGTCGAGGACAAGGATCTGGTAAAGGTGGCACCTCAACTAGAGGTCACAAAGGTGCAAAGTCAAGATCTGGTTATTCTAAGAAAATAGGTTTTGAAGGAGGACAAATGCCTTTACAAAGACGTGTTCCAAAATTTGGATTTACTAATTTTACTCGTAAAGAATTTAAGGCAGTTAATATCGAAACATTAGAAAAATTAGCAGAAAAAAAGGGGTTAACCACAATTGATATTGATACCTTAATTGAAGCTGGTCTTATTAAAAAGAATAGCTTAGTTAAAATTCTTGGTGATGGTAAGTTAACTAAAAAGCTTGAGGTAAAAGCTCATGCTTTTTCAAAATCAGCCATTGCTGCAATTGAATCAGTTGAAGGAACCGTTGTAAAATTATAATTGAATGAGAGCTCTAATACAGACCATTAAGAATATAGCTAAAATCGAAGATCTTCGGTATCGAATTTTATATACGCTATTTATACTTTTAATCTATCGCTTGGGTAGTTTTATTGTGTTACCCGGAATTGATCCAAGTCAGCTAGCTGCACTTAAAAATCAAACATCCGATGGCGTATTAGGTCTTTTGAATATGTTTTCAGGAGGAGCATTTGCTAATGCATCAATTTTTGCGTTAGGTATTATGCCTTATATTTCTGCATCAATTGTTATTCAATTATTAGGAATAGCAATACCTTATTTCCAAAGGATGCAACGCGAAGGTGAAAGCGGAAGACGCAAAATCAATCAATTAACAAGATATTTGACTGTTGCAATTTTATTAATGCAGGCACCTGCATATCTTAAAAACCTACAAGTACAATTACCTTCTTCTGCATTTATATTTCAGGGATCTTTTTTCTGGTTTTCATCTGTAGTTATATTAACAGCAGGAACCATGTTTATTATGTGGTTAGGCGAGAAAATTACTGATAAAGGTATTGGTAACGGCATTTCGCTTATAATTATGATTGGTATTATTGCAAGATTACCTCAATCATTATTATTTGAATTTGCAAACCGATTAGAAACTCAGGGTGGAGGTTTGGTTGCATTCTTGCTCGAAATGGTGGTACTGTTCTTTGTGTTTATATTTACCATTCTCTTGGTTCAAGGAACACGAAAGATACCTGTGCAATATGCAAAACGTATTGTAGGAAATAAACAATATGGTGGTGTTCGTCAATATATCCCAGTAAAAGTTAATTCGGCTGGTGTTATGCCTATAATCTTTGCTCAAGCATTAATGTTTATACCATTAACACTTGCAGGTTTTGCTAATTCTGAGACTTTGACTGGATTTGCTGCTGCATTTTCAAATATTACTGGTTTCTGGTATAATTTTACATTTGCTTTAATGATTATTCTTTTCACATATTTTTATACAGCGATTACTATTAATCCATCGCAAATGGCTGAGGATATGAAGAAGAATGGCGGATTTATTCCAGGAGTTAAACCAGGTCGAAAAACAGTTGAATTCCTAGATACAATTATGTCTAGAATAACATTACCAGGATCAATATTTTTGGCAGCCATAGCTATTTTACCTGCTTTTGCACAAATTGCAGGAATGGATAGTCAATGGGCCCAATTTTACGGTGGTACATCATTATTAATTCTAGTTGGTGTAGTTTTAGATACATTACAACAAATTGAAAGTCACCTTTTAATGAGACATTACGATGGATTAATGAAGTCGGGTCGAATAAAAGGAAGAACCGGCAGTGCGTCCGGGATGTAATTGAAAAGAACGTTCTTTGATGCTAATTTATAAAACAGAAGAAGAGATTGAAATAATCAGACGGAACAATTTGCTTGTTTCAATGACTCTTGCTGAGGTAGCAAAATTGATTAAACCAGGCGTAACAACCCTGCAACTTGATAAGATTGCGGAGGAATTTATTCGCGATCATGGTGCAGTACCAGGATTTCTAGGGTATGGAGGTTATCCTAATACATTATGTACTTCGGTTAATGATGAAGTAGTTCATGGTATTCCTTCGGAAAGAATTTTAAAAGAAGGCGATATTATTTCAGTAGACTGTGGTACATATATGGAAGGTTTTTATGGAGATACAGCTTATACTTTTATGGTAGGTAATGTAAAACCTGAAATAGTAAATCTTTTAGAAACAACAAAAGAATCACTCTTTAAAGGAATAGAAAATGCCATTGAAGGAAAGCGTACAGGAGATATTGGTTATGCAGTTCAATTTCACGCTGAGCAAGCCGGTTATTCTGTAGTTCGCGAAATGGTTGGTCATGGATTGGGAAAAGATATGCACGAAGCTCCTGAAGTGCCGAATTATGGAAAAAGAGGCAGAGGAGTTAAGTTAGCCGAGGGCTTAGTGCTGTGTATTGAACCCATGATAAATTTAGGAAGTAAGTTTATCAAGCAAGATTCAGATGGATGGACGATAAGAACATTAGATGGGAAACCATCAGCACATTATGAATTAGCAGTTGTAATAAGAAAAGATAAGGCAGAGATATTATCGACATTTAAATATATAGAAGAAGTTTTAAACGGTTAGACACATTTTATGGCAAAGCAAGCATCAATTGAACAAGATGGAACTATTATTGAAGCATTGTCAAATGCAATGTTTCGGGTCGAACTCGAGAATGGCCATGTGATAACTGCACATATATCTGGTAAAATGAGAATGCATTATATAAAAATTTTACCAGGAGATAAAGTAAAGGTAGAAATGTCACCTTACGACTTAACAAAGGGAAGAATTAGTTACAGGTATAAATAAAACGATAAAAAAATGAAAGTTAGAGCATCCGTAAAGAAACGTAGCGCCGACTGTAAGATTGTAAGACGAAAAGGCCGACTATATGTAATTAACAAAAAAAATCCTAAGTTTAAACAGCGACAGGGATAAATTATTAAATTTGCACTTTAATTAATTGAGATTTATGGCAAGAATTGTTGGAGTAGATTTACCAAAGAACAAAAGAGGAGTAATAGGTTTAACCTATATCTACGGAATCGGTCGAAACGCTGCTGAAAGCATTTTAAAAGAAGCAGATATAGACCAGAGTATAAAAGTAAAAGACTGGGATGATGATCAAATTACGAAAATTCGTGAGATCATTAATGAGAAATACAAAGTAGAAGGTGCTTTGCGTTCGGAATTTCAGCTAAATATCAAGCGTTTAATGGATATTGGATGCTACAGAGGAATCAGACATAGAATTGGTTTACCTGTACGTGGACAAAGTACAAAAAATAACGCGAGAACCAGAAAAGGGAAAAGAAAAACAATTGCTAACAAGAAGAAAGCAACTAAATAGGTAAAGAGAAATGGCAAAAAAGACTGGAACATCTAAAAAGAGAGTTGTTAAGGTTGAAGCTACTGGTCAAGCACACATCCATGCTTCTTTTAATAATATTATTATTTCGATGACGAATAGTAATGGGCAGGTAATTTCCTGGTCATCATCAGGCAAAAAGGGATTCAGAGGTTCAAAGAAGAATACTCCTTATGCAGCTCAGATGGCTGCAGAAGATTGTGCAAAAGTAGCTTATGATCTTGGATTAAGAAAGGTGAAAGTGTATGTTAAAGGACCAGGTTCAGGAAGAGAATCTGCAATTCGTACCATTCATAATGTAGGAATTGAAGTTACCGAAATAGTTGACGTAACTCCACTACCACATAATGGTTGTCGTCCACCTGCTCGTCGTAGAGTATAATAGTAAAGAAACAGTAGAATAATTTAGAATAATATTAAGATTCATGGCAAGATATATTGGACCAAAATCAAAAATTGCGAGGAAATTAGGCGAACCTATTTATGGGCCTGATAAACATTTTGAAAAAAAGAATTTTCCTCCTGGCCAACACGGTATGAACAAAAGAAGACGTAAACAATCAGAATACGGTGTTCAATTAATGGAAAAACAAAAGGCTAAATATACCTATGGTGTATTAGAAAAGCAGTTTTATAATTTATTTGAACGTGCTTCGAGCTCACATGGTATTACTGGTGAAAACCTTTTAAAACTGCTCGAATCGAGATTAGATAACGTTGTTTACCGATTGGGCATTGCTCCTACAAGAAACGGTGCACGTCAATTAGTGTCTCATAAGCATATCACAGTAAATGGAAATGTTGTTAATATACCATCATATTCCTTAAGATCTGGTGATATTGTTAGCGTTAGAGAAAAATCAAAATCGTTAGAAGTTGTAGTTAATAGTTTAACTTCAGCACGTCATAACAAGTATTCATGGCTTGAATGGGATAGCGAACAAATGGCAGGAAGATTTTTAAATTCTCCCGAAAGAGCCGAAATTCCTGAAAACATAAAGGAACAGTTAATTGTAGAATTATATTCGAAATAATAATTATTACTCATTATTTATGGCAATATTAGCATTTCAAAAGCCCGACAAGGTGATCATGGTCGAAGCAAACGAAACGTATGGCAAGTTTGAGTTTCGTCCACTCGAACCAGGATATGGTATCACTGTTGGCAATTCTTTAAGAAGAGTTTTACTTTCATCATTGGAAGGATATGCCATTACATCAGTAAAATTTGATGGTGTAGAACATGAGTTTTCTACAATTGCTGGTGTTGTTCAAGATGTAAGCGAAATCATTTTGAACATGAAGCAAGTTAGGTTTAAGTGTCATGTAGAAGGAACTGAAGATGAAAAAATCAATGTAACTCTCTCTGGTCAGAAAGAGTTTAAAGCAGGTGATTTGAATAACTTTTTAACCAACTTTAAGGTGCTTAATCCTGAGTTAGTAATTTGCGAAATGGAACCTGATGTAAAGTTACATTTAGAAATTACAATCCACAAAGGTAGAGGATATGTTCCTGCAGAAGAGAATAAAGCAATTGATTCTGAATTTGGAGTAATAGCAATTGATACTATTTATACTCCTATCAGAAATGTAAAATATTCGATTGAAAATTATCGTGTTGAACAAAAAACTGACTTCGAGAAGTTGATATTTGAGATTGAGTCTGACGGTTCAATTCATCCAAAAGATGCATTGAAAGAAGCCGCTAAGATCTTGATCTATCACTTAATGTTATTTTCTGATGAGAAAATTACACTTGATTCAGATGAAAAATATGCTAATGAAGAGTTCGACGAAGAAGTACTTCATATGCGTCAACTTTTAAAAACCAGATTGGTTGATCTAGATTTATCAGTTCGCGCTTTAAATTGCTTAAAAGCAGCTGAAGTTGATACATTAGGAGATTTAGTAAGATACAATAAGAATGATTTATTAAAGTTTAGAAACTTTGGTAAAAAATCGTTAACTGAATTAGAAGATTTACTTAGCCAAATGAATTTGACATTTGGAATGGATATTTCTAAGTATAAATTAGATAAGGAGTAAAAGGATAAAAGGATGAGACATAGAAAATCAATTAATCACTTAGGTAGAAAAAGTGCGCACAGAAAAGCGATGTTGGCTAACATGGCGGCATCACTAATATTACACAAGAAAATTTCAACCACATTAGCTAAAGCAAAAGCTTTACGTACATACGTTGAACCACTTATTACAAAAGCAAAAGATGACTCAACACACGCCAGACGTGAAGTTTTTAGTCATTTACAAAGCAAAGAAGCGGTTACTGAGTTATTCAGAGAAATCAGTGTAAAGGTTGCTGATAGACCAGGAGGATATACTAGAATATTAAAAACTGGTTTCCGTTTGGGTGATAATGCAGATATGTGTATTATCGAATTAGTTGACTTTAACGAGAACTTATTAGCTGCAAAATCTGACACCAAAACAAAATCATCAACTCGTAGAAGAAGAAGTGTTCCTAAAAAAACGGATAAAGTAAAAGCTACTGAAACTGCGAAAGAAGTTATTGAAGAGGCAAAGGTTGTAAATGAAATTGAAAATAAAATTGAAGATACTCAAGAAGAAAATAAAGCAGAAGAATAGATTACAATATTTTCAGAATATTATAAATGAAGCGGGTTATACCCGCTTTTTTTAGTTTAAAGTGGACATGGATTATTATATATCTCAAGAATTCATTAATTTTGATATTTACATTTTATTGATAAACTAAAAATTTTAATTATGGGACAAATAGCAGGTATTCATGCAAGACAGATTCTTGACTCACGAGGAAATCCTACTGTTGAGGTTGAGGTTGTAACTAGTGATGGAGTAATTGGAAGAGCTGCGGTACCATCAGGTGCGTCTACTGGAATTCATGAAGCGGTTGAACTGAGAGATGGTGATAAAAGCCAATATATGGGTAAGGGCGTAACTAAAGCAGTTGAAAACGTTAATACTATTATTAATGACGAACTTCAAGGTTTCTTTGTAGATGAACAAGGCTCAATAGATAAAGCCCTTATCGAACTTGATGGAACAGAAAATAAATCAAACTTAGGTGCAAATGCAATTTTGGGAGTTTCATTAGCTGCTGCACGAGCTGCTTCAATTGAATATGGTATGTCGTTATATAGATATATTGGTGGAGTAAATGCTAACACTTTGCCTATTCCGATGATGAATATTCTAAATGGTGGTCAGCATGCTGATAATAAGATTGATATACAGGAATTTATGATTATGCCTGTTGGAGCTGATCGATTTAGCGATGCACTAAGAATGGGAACTGAAGTATTTCATACCTTAAAAACAGTGCTTAAATCAAAAGGACATTCTACAAATGTTGGTGATGAAGGTGGATTTGCACCAAACTTATCATCAAATGAAGAAGCCATAGAGGTAGTTTTAGAAGCAATTAATAAAGCAGGATACAAAGCAGGCAAGGATATTTATATTGCCTTGGATGCAGCTGCTTCTGAATTTTATAGCAAGGAAAAAAAGATATATCATTTTGAATCTACCAATAAGGATATGACACCATCTGAAATGGTAAAATACTGGAAGTCATGGGTTGAAAAGTATCCAATTCTTTCTATTGAAGATGGTATGGATGAAGATGATTGGGATGGATGGAGTGAACTTACCAAGACTATTGGAAATAAGATACAACTTGTAGGAGATGATCTTTTCGTTACTAATGTTAAAAGACTATCAAAAGGTATAACTGAAAATATTGCCAACTCAATTCTTATTAAGGTTAATCAAATTGGAACTTTAACTGAAACTATAAACGCTGTTCGAATGGCTTCAGAAAATGCATATACATCAATTATTAGTCATCGTTCTGGTGAAACGGAAGACACTACTATTGCTGATTTAGCAGTTGCTTTAAATACTGGACTGATAAAAACCGGATCGGCATCGCGTTCTGATAGGATCGCAAAATATAATCAATTACTTAGAATAGAATCAACGTTGGGTGATTCTGCTAAGTATCTTGGTCGTAGCTTCAAATTTTTAAAGTAGAATATATTTTTAGATAATAGAAAAGGCTGGCAATTTGCCAGCCTTTTACATAATCAGTGTAAAAAACTACCTTATTATGCCATATAAATCCTTACAACATTTTATTAAAACTCTTGAAGCAAATAATGAGCTTATAAGAGTTAAAGAATACGTAAATCCCGAATTAGAAATAACTGAAATTGTTGACAGATATTCTAAAAGTCCAGATGGAGGTAAAGCTCTTTTGTTTGAAAATAATGGAACAGATTTTCCTGTTTTAATAAATGCTTACGGATCGGAAAAAAGAATGTGTCTGGCACTTGGAATAGACAATCTTGATACGATAGGTGCAAATATCAATAATATTTTTGCTGAATTTACAGAGCCCAAAAAAGGATTGTTAGATAAGCTTAGAATTTTACCAACATTGTCTAATGTAGCATCATGGATGCCTAAAATTGTTAAGGGAAAGGGTCAATGTCAAGAGATTATTAAAAAACAACCTGATGTTGGAATTCTTCCTGTTTTAAAATGCTGGCCAGAAGATGGAGGCAAATTCATAACTCTGCCCATGGTTATTACAAAGGATCCACATACTGGTTTAAGGAATGTTGGAATGTATAGAATGCAGTTATTTGACAAAGCACTCACCGGAATGCATTGGCATATGCACAAAGTGGGAGCACGTCATTTTTCGGAGTATAAAAAGTTAGGAAAAAAAATGCCAATTGCGATAGCTTTGGGTGGTGATCCGGCTTATACATATTCAGCAACAGCACCCTTGCCCGATAATGTGGATGAGTACTTATTTGCAGGCTTTTTGAGAAAAAAAAGGGTTCAGCTTGTTAAATGTATTACTCAGGATATTGAGGTTCCATCAGATGCTGATATTATAATCGAAGGGTTTGTTGATACTGAAGAAGAGTTTATTTTAGAAGGTCCATTTGGAGATCATACAGGGTTTTATTCATTGGCCGATATGTTTCCAAAGTTCCATATAACTTGTATAACACATCGAAAAAATGCAGTTTATCCAGCTACTATCGTTGGCATACCTCCAATGGAGGATGCATGGATTGGAAAAGCAACAGAACGGATTTTTCTTACACCTATAAAAATATCGATGTTACCCGAAATTATTGACTTCGATCTTCCATTTGTGGGTGTAGCACATAATTTGGCAATTGTTAAGATTAAAAAGACATATCCGGGACAAGCTATAAAAGTAATGAACTCTCTTTGGGGTGCAGGACAAATGATGTTTAATAAGGTTCTAATTATAGTTGATCAGGATGTTGATATTCATAATTATAATGAGATTGGAAAGATTATAAATAAAAATGTTGATATACCAACAGATTTGCATTTTAGCATGGGTCCACTAGATATACTCGATCATTCATCATCAAAGTATGCTTTTGGAAGTAAATTAGGTATTGATGCCACAACAAAGTTTCGGGAAGAAATTACTGAACATAAGAATATAACCACAAATCCAAATGATATTCTTGATAAAGAAATGCTTATTAAAGAGTTTCCTGAAATTACTGATTTTAATTATTTTGGAGATTTATTAAAGCTATCTATAATTTCAATAGATAAGAAAAAAACCAGCAATCTTGCTGAATTGTCTCAAAGGTTGGTTGTGAATAAATCATTTATTGATAATGTATCTATTTCGATATTTGTTGACCAAGAAACAGATATAAATGATTTTAATATGGTAGCCTGGCTAACACTCGGGAATATTGATCCTAAACGCGATTCTTTTTTAATTCCTGATGAAAAAGGTATGGCTTTATTTATTGATGGAACAAGGAAAGCACTTAAAACAGATAAATTTGATAGAGATTGGCCAAATATCATTGTTTCTGATGACACCACTATAGCTAGCATAGATAAAAAATGGGAAATGCTTGGATTAGGTGATTTTATTCAATCACCATCGATAAAATATAAAAAGATGCATTTTAAAGGAGGAGCAAAAGTAGCAGAATAAAACACCTTATTAATCCTTTTAATCTTTTTGAAATACTTTGGATTAAAGCCAAGAAATAGTAAATTAGCATTATCTGATGAAGCTAAAAAAACACATATTGATCCTCGTCTGGATAAACATTTTATTTTCAGGCTCTTTGATTTTTGGTCAAGGTCGGATTATTAATGCAGATCTTTTTACTATAAACGATGGATTGTCGCAAACAAGTATTCATTGTTTATTGCAGGATAGCAAAGGATTTCTCTGGATTGGAACACAGGATGGATTAAACAGATACGATGGCTATTCATTTAAAAGTTTTAAAAATGATCCTCACGATACAACCACAATTTCAAATAATTATATACATTGTTTTTTTGAAGATTCGCAAGGAAATATTTGGATCGGGACTAATTTGGGACTAAATAAATATGATAGGTACGAAAATAAATTTATTCATTATTTAGCAGATCCGACTGATCCTGATAAACTAAAAGAAAATGAAATTTACGCTATTTACGAAGATTCTAAAGGTTTAATTTGGATTAAAACAATAAACTTTTTAACACGTCTTAATCCTAAAACTTTAAAGTTTAGACATTACAGCCATTATAATGATGTTTTTAATTTCGTTGCCGTTAATACCAAGTTCTCGATTTTAGAAGATAATGATGGAAACCTCTGGGTGGGTACAAAAGATGGATTAAATTTCTTTGATCAGAAGTTAGAGATTTTTAAGCGATTTAATCATGATCCAATGAATAACCAAAGCTTAAGCGATGATAAAGTTAAGGTGATTTATCAAGACTCTAAAGATAATTTTTGGATTGGAACCGAATACGGATTAAACAAATTTGATAAAAAAACCGAAAAATTTATTCGGCTTTATAGTGATACTGATCAGCCGCGGAGCAACAATAATATAAATACAATTTTTGAAGATAAAACAGGTAATTTATGGGTTGGTACCGATGATGGTCTGAATAAATTTGATGTAAGTAAGGGAACGTTTGATACTTATGCTACATTGAATTTTCAGAATCAAACAAAACAAATAACATCAATTACATCAATAATTCAAGATAGATCAGAGATACTATGGATAGGTTCATTACAGGGATTAATAAAAATTGAACAAAGGAAGAAGAGTTTCTTGCTTTACGATAATGGAGTAGACCATTTACCTTTATTCTCCAATAATTATATTTCATCTGTATTGAAAGATAAAAATAACATTGTTTGGGTTGGAACCTGGGGAACAGGATTGCATCGTTTTAATAGAAGCAATAATCAGGTAGAGTATTATAATTCAACCAATAGTAATATTAAGAATGATTATATTCATAAGATATTTAAAGACAAAGACAATAAAATTTGGGTAGGGACTCAGAATGGAATCTATTTTTATAACGAAGAACAAAACAACTTCTATACATTTACCAACCAACGAATCTTAAATACATTTAGAACCAATCGTGTTTATGACATCTACCAGGATAAAATAGGAAATATATGGGTGGGCTGTAGAAATGGATTACATAAGTTAAGTGGCGATTCTATTACTAGCTATTATAATAGTTCAAATAATCCAAATTCTTTAAGCTCGAACCTTGTATATAGTGTTATTGAAGATCAGGAAGGAATAATATGGGTTGGTTGTGAATATGGTTTTAACAGGCTCGATCCATCAACAAATAATATAAAGCGTTTTATTAGACAAGAATATGCCTGCACCAATTGTATTAGTAGTAATGAGGTGTTAAATATATTTGAAGATACTAAGAATTCGTGCATCTGGATAGGAACCGTTAATGGTCTTAATCAATTTAATCCTTCAACAGAATCTTTTAAAATTTATACTGAAAAAGACGGACTGCCAAATAATATAATTTATGCTATTCTGCAAGATATTTCAGCTAATTTATGGATGAGTACTAATAGAGGTATCTCTAAATTTGATCCAAATAAAAAAGAGTTTTATAATTTTGGTTTATCTGATGGTCTTCAGAATCACGAATTTAATATCGGGGCTTATTATGAGGCCAACGATGGAGAAATGTTTTTTGGCGGAATATCAGGGTTGAATGCATTTTATCCAGATTCGATTAAGAAGAGACAATATGTTCCAAATATTGAGATAACAACAATTGAGCTATTAAGTAATAAAACAAATCAGATTTTAGAAATAGGAAAAGATAAAACAGTAGAAATTCCTTATAAAAATAATTTAGTTACAATTGAATTTGCAGCACTTGATTTTTTAGAACCTTCTAAAAACAATTATGCATATAAGCTTGAGGGTGTTGAAGAGGAATGGATTAATCTTGGGAATAGGAGGTATGCAACATTCTCGAATTTGCCATCAGGCAAATATACCTTCCGCGTAAAGGGATCTAATAGTGATTACGTTTGGAATGAAGAAGGTGCAACTCTCCAGATTATTGTAGAGACCCCTTTCTGGAAGCATCCATTATCCAATTTATTTTTTATCGTTATGGCCATTTTATTGGTTTTCATAATTATTCAGTATAGAACAAGAAATTTACGTAAATCGAATATAGAATTAAAGGAAAAGGAACTGATTGCTGTACAAATAGTTAAGCAAAAAGAAGAGCTTACATTAAAAAATAAAAATATAACTGATAGTATTATCTATGCCAAAAGAATTCAGGAAGCATTAATGCCTTCGATGAATTTGTTTTTCAGGCTTCTTCCTGACTCGTTTTTACTTCATAAAGCAAAAGATATTGTGAGTGGTGATTTTTATTGGGTAAATGAAAAAAATAATAAGGTTTTTTTAGCTATTGTTGATTGTACTGGTCACGGTGTTCCTGGAGCATTTATGTCAATCATTGGATTTGAGCTTTTAAGAAAGATTACTGATGATCAGGGCGTTGAAAGCGCCGATCAGATTTTAAGTGATTTAAATAAGGGAATTGCTATTACTTTCGGAAAGGATAGCAGTAATGTTCGATTGAAAGATGGTATGGATATAGCTCTTTGTGTTATCGACAGAGAAAAAAGAGAAATGGAGTATGCTGGTGCTTTTCGTCCTATGTATTTTATTCGCGATAATAAAATAGAGGAGATTCGTGGAGATCGCTTTTCTGTTGGTTTACTTGAGGAATCGGATGGGATTGAAATTACGAAAACAATTATTAAGCTTGAGGAGAATGATATTTTTTATTTGTTTTCTGATGGATATGCAGATCAATTTGGAGGTCCCGAAGGGAAAAAATTTAAATATCGTCGTTTCCGCCACTTATTACTTACAATTCATAAACTTCCATTAGATCAGCAAAAACTGATTCTAGAAAGGAGTTTTGATGAGTGGATTGGAGATTTCGAACAAGTTGATGATGTCCTTATCGTTGGAGTTAAGCCATTGCCTTAGTTTATTTCATTTCAAATCAGGACTTGCCTAATTGTTGTTCCATCTTTCTGATCAAGGTGTCAATCTGGAAAGGTTTACTTATATAATCATCCATTCCTGCAGCAATACATTCTTCTTTGTCTCCCAATAGAGCGTTTGCAGTAATAGCAATTATCGGAGTATGAGTATTTGTGCTTTTTTCAATACTTCTTATTTTCTTTGTAGTAACTATTCCATTCATAATTGGCATTTGAATATCCATTAAAATCAGGTCGTATTTTACTAGCCCAAATTTATCAAGAGCCTCTTTACCATTATTTGCTATATCAACATTCTTAACCGATTTTTTAAGGCTCAAAAGCACGATTTTCTGATTAATCAAATTGTCTTCAACTAACAAGATATTGGCATCTTTAAGATCTAATTTGGGTCCTATACTTTCAGGGGAGATAGATATTTCTGCTTCAGAAATTTCAATAATATCTTTTATTTCTTCACCTTTCTTAAAACTAATAGTGAAAACAAATTCAATTTTTTCTGCTGAATATTCAATGTCAATAGAACCTCCTATTGATTCAATTATTCGGTGCGCGATATTTAAATCGAGTAACTTAATGTAAGCTCCATTTCGAAGTTTCTTATTTTTTTCAATGCCCTGTATTCTAGATGCTTCAGGGATATGAACAAAGTCTTTTGTTGTTACTTTAAAAGCTATATCGACAGTTTCGTTTGATTCTTCAAGCTTTTTAATTTCTATTGATATAGTTTTCTTCCCACTTTTTGAGTTTTTAAGTATGTTTTCAATAAGATTGAGGAATATCTGTTTAATCTTAACAGGATCGCCATAAAGTTGATATTGTAAGTCATCCTTAATTTCAATTGGGAATGCAATATCATTGGCTTCTTCACCTGCAAATAAGTTTATTGTATTACGAACTGTTGAGTTTAGGTTAAAATTTTGATTGAAATCCTGACTTTGCATTATATCAACCTTTGATAATTCAGAAATATTATTTACTAAATTAACAAGGTTGTTGGTTGATGCTTGAATAGTATCAATAAAATCTTTTTGTTTTTCATCAAGTTGTGAATTACTAATCATATTAGTAACAACCACAATATTGTTAAGGGGTGTTCTTATCTGATGAGAAATTTTTGAAATAAATTCTTCTTTTGACTGTATCTCTGTTTCAGCTTGTTTGAGTTCTGTTTCATAAATGGAATTTTTATTATTTCTTAATTTCTCAAAGATGTTTATAAAAAGATAAAATCCTAAGTACAAGAAAATAAACAGAATCTGATCATTAAGAGAATACGATGATTTTAATCCTATGCTTTTGAAGAAAAATATTGGTATAACAATTAAAACAAAGAATATTAGAGAGGCTAAATTCCCTTTTTCTATACCAAGTAAAAGTATAAGTAATGCAGGATAAGCTGAAAACAGCAATATACCCTGATTTGTAATTGTTCCTGAAAAAATAAGATATAGAAGGAATAAAGAAAACAACGTAATTAAAACAATTGATGCTCGATTAAAATCACCTTTCATCCTAAGTAGCATATAATTTGTGAAAATAAGAATGGCTAGAACAAATAAGATGGATGAGATTATTATTTGTGAATCAATTAGTTCTATAATTGAAAAAAGCAATAATACTATAATTGAAAAAATGCTTTGAAAACTAAGTATTATAACTTTTGAGTAAAACTTATTTTTAAGTTCAATTTTTTCTGCACTTATTGAGCAACTTGCTATGATTTTATCAATAAAATTCATAATTATTCAAGATTTAGGTTGATTGAATAAAAATGGGAATAATGCCATTTACTTTGTAAATTTACTAAATATAAAGCTTTAATCATTATATTGAATTAAAAATACACATTTTTTTGTAATTAAATTGCTCATTATATATAAGAAAACTGTAAAACGAAATTTTACTTAGAAAAAACCGTTTATTACATAATCAAAAAGGATTTATTATCTTAGATAAAAATTTAAAATAACTTAAAACAAACAATAATGAAGAAAAATCTAATTACACTTATACTTGGTTGCTTAATAAGCACCAGCTATGCACAGGATTATATCCCAAGCGAATCGGATCTTAATCAATTTTTAAATTCTAAACTTTACGTAGTTTTAGAATCAAATCCAATTGCTGAATATAATTTTAAAATTCAAGAATCAATTAAGAATGAATGGACACTTACTCCCTATGAGTTTATATCTGTAAAAGATTTTGAAACCATGTTTACAGATCCAGGTAAATCATTTTTAATGATGACTCAGGTTGTGTTTGAGAATGATCAAACAAAAGTACGATATAATTTTCTAAGCATGTTTCTTGGTAAAAAAGATGCCAAACTAATAAGAGAATTAAATGATATCGCTGCTATTCCATTGTCGTATACTGAGGTTGATGAAGAGTTCTGGGTATACAAAATGGATGCTTTGGTTCGTTTTATGCAAAACCACATTATTAATATGAGGGATAATCCAAATATGATTAAAAAGAATATCCTTCAGTATTATAATGAAAACATGAAAGACATTAAACAGAAAACACTTTATTTAATTAAAGAAGAGGTATCTCCTTCGTTAAATACCGAAGATAAACTTAAGAAAATATATCCATTTAGTGTAAAGTTTGTAACATCGGCAGAGGTTGAGCAGGCAATAAATGATCGTGATCCTAATATAGTATTTTTACATAAGGTTGGTCCACAGGGAACCAGACTAAAGGCACGTTGCTATAAAATGATTGTTGGTGCTGCCGATGCCAATTTCTATTATTTCGATTATCATTGGGTTGAAAAAGGCAAAAAAGATGACGGACTATTAGATAAGGATTTTAAGAAGATGGCTAAAAAGAAATAGTAAAATACTTTTTAATAAAGAATGGATGGCTAAAAGTCATCCATTTTTGTTTTAAAACATTTTTAAATGTCCCTTTGTTTTTTGTTCTATATTTGCAAAAACAAATTTAGCTTTATAGAATGGCAGCACAAAAACCATCTGTTCCTAAGGGTACCCGGGATTTTTCTCCAGTAGAAATGGTGAAACGGAATTTTATTTTCGATACCATTAAAGATGTGTTTAAACGATATGGGTTTTTGCCAATAGAAACACCATCAATGGAGAATTTATCTACTTTGCTTGGGAAATATGGAGACGAAGGAGATAAGTTGATTTTTAGAATATTAGATTCGGGAGATTTTATTAAAGAAAAAGGTGAAATTCTTATTAATAGGGTTTTAGAAAAGAGCAGCTCTGTTTCAGGTTCTTCAAGTTGCAGTGGTGATATTTCAGATGGATTACGGAGTGAAATTTCGGAAAAAGGCCTTAGATATGATCTTACAGTTCCCTTTGCACGTTTTGTGGTTCAACATCTGAACGAAATAACTTTCCCATTTAAACGATACCAGATTCAGCCAGTTTGGCGTGCCGATAGGCCTCAGAAAGGTAGATATAGAGAGTTTTATCAGTGTGATGTAGATGTTATTGGAAGCAATTCGCTTTTAAATGAAGTAGAACTTATTCAAATTATTGATGATGTATTTCAGAAATTAAATATCAATGCTGTAATAAAGCTCAATAATCGTAAAATTTTAGCTGGAATAGCAGAGATTATTGGCGAACCCGATAAAATAATGGATATTACCATTGCTATAGATAAACTTGAGAAAATTGGTAAAAAAGGCGTTTATGACGAACTTTTAGGTAGGGGAGTAGATTCAGGATCAGTTTCTTTATTAAATCCTATTTTAGAGCTAAGGGGCGATAATTTTGCTAAGCTTTCAAGCCTTAAGGAAATATTGAAAGGTTCAGAAATTGGTTTAAAAGGAGTAATTGAAGTTGAAACTGTTTTAAACTATTTTAATACACTTACCTTAAAAACAGAGCTTGAACTTGACTTAACCTTGGCTCGTGGGTTAAATTATTATACAGGAGCAATAATTGAAGTAAAAGCTCAAGATGTTGAGATTGGTAGTATATGTGGAGGAGGCCGCTACGATGACTTAACCGGAGTTTTTGGATTAAAAGATGTTTCAGGTGTTGGTGTTTCTTTTGGTGCTGATCGTATTTATGATGTAATGCAACAACTCGATATTTTCCCAAAGGAGATTATTACATCAACAAAGGTATTGTTTGTCAACTTTGGCGAGAAAGAAGAACTATACTGTTTGCCTTTAATTAAAATACTTCGTGATAGAGATATTTCTGCTGAGATTTATCCTGATTCTTCCAAAATGAAAAAGCAAATGACCTATGCCGATAATAAGAATATTCCTTATGTAATTCTTGTTGGTGAGGATGAAATGCAGAAGAAACTAATTACTGTAAAGAATATGATTAGTGGTACTCAGGAAACTGTTTTGTTCGAAGATTTTTTAAAAATGATATCGCAGTAGATGGAATACAGAAAAAGGATTCTTAAAAAATTTGGACGCCGCAGGCCAGTTCTTGTTGCAGGGGGAGATATTCGTTTTCCTTGAAATCATTGTTAAAAACTTTTATATCTACCTCATACTTTATCCGTAGCTATTACTTTGGATATCAATCAAAATAATTTATTTCATTATAAAATTTAAATTTTTCATGGAAAAGATACATTATATATCAAATGATCAGCTAACATTCAATCGTATTGACCAGATTTTAAAGCAAGGATTTAAACTTGCATTATCTGAACAGTCGAAAAATAATATTATAAAATGTCGTGAATATCTTGATGAGAAAATGAAAAATCAGGATGAACCTATTTACGGTATAAATACTGGTTTTGGTGCCTTGTATGATAAGCGTATTTCGCGCGAGGATTTGGGTAGCTTGCAGCGTAATCTTGTTATGTCGCATGCATGTGGAACAGGTGATGAAGTGCCTCAGGAGATTGTTAAAATAATGATTCTCCTTAAAATACAGTCTCTTTCGTATGGTCATTCTGGTGTTCAATTGACTACAGTTGAGCGGCTTATTGATTTTTTTAATCACGATGTTTTACCCGTAATATATCAATTTGGTTCATTAGGTGCCTCAGGCGATTTAGCACCACTTGCTCATATGTGTTTACCTATGTTGGGTATGGGTGAAGTGTTCGTAGAAGGAGAGCGAATGTCAGGCGAAAAAATGCTTAAAAAGATGAACTGGAAACCTGTTGATTTGCGATCTAAAGAAGGACTTGCTTTATTAAATGGTACTCAATTTATGAGTGCATATGGTGTTTTTTTAACACTTAAAGTTTGGAAACTTTCTCAATTAGCAGATGTAATTAGCGCAGTTTCTCTTGATGCATTCGATGGTAGAATAGAACCTTTTCATGATTCTGTTCATCAAATTCGACATCATTTAGGTCAGATAAAAACTGCCCGAAGAATAAGATTCTTATTGGAAGGAAGTGAGCTTGTAAATCGACCTAAAATTCATGTTCAGGATCCATACTCATTCAGATGTATTCCTCAGGTACATGGAGCATCAAAGGATTCAATAAACTATGTCTCGTATGTATTTAATAACGAAATAAATGCAGTGACCGATAATCCAACAATTTTTCCAGATGAAGATTTGATAATATCTGCAGGAAATTTTCATGGACAACCATTGGCATTGGCTTTTGATAATCTTTGTATTGCTATGGCTGAGCTTGGAAGTATTTCCGAACGCAGGACATATCAATTGCTTGCAGGAAAGCGCGGATTACCACATTTTCTTGTAGCTAATCCTGGATTAAATAGCGGATTTATGATTCCTCAATATACAGCAGCATCTATTGTTAGCAGAAATAAACAATTATGTACGCCGGCTTCGGTCGATACCATTGAGTCTTCTCAAGGTCAGGAGGATCATGTAAGTATGGGTGCTAATGCAGCTACAAAAGCATATCAGGTAGCCTTAAATCTGGAACGTATTTTAGCCATTGAGTTATTTAATGCCGCACAAGCTTTAGAATTTCAACGACCCGCAAAATCATCTCCATTTATTGAGAAATTTGTGGCTGGTTACCGTAAAAAAGTAAAGTTTATTCTGAATGATAAAACTATGTATGATGATATGGCTGCATCAGTTGAGTATTTGAGAGAAGTGAAATTGGAATTGCCCGAAAGATAAATAGAATTATAAAATTTAGTACAAAGCATCCAGAAATGGGTGCTTTTTTGTTTGTTAAAATATTGCAAGCTATAGGAAGTTTAAATCGCTTTTCATAAATTGGGAATTCAAATAGACTAAATATGTATACCTGGATTCTTGATTTTCTTATAAAAATTAACCGTACTGCACTGTGCTTATTAATACTCTAACTACATTTTTATTTATTTTAACAAACCCTATTTTTATATTTTTTAATAAACGAAATAATTATGAATACCCTAATAATTACAGGTAATGACCTGAAAATTGAAGATGTTGTAAATGTCGCTCGTAATGGACAAAAAGTTGAATTACATCCCGATGCAATAATCCGAATAAATAAATGCCGTGCAATGCTTGAGAAAAAGGTAGAAGCACGCGAAATAATGTATGGTGTAAATACTGGAATTGGTGAATTTTCAGAAGTGGTTCTTAATGACGATCAGGTTCAGGATTTTCAGAAATATTTAATTTATAATCATGCTGCAGGTATTGGCGATCCAGCTCCAATTGAATATGTTCGTGGAGCTATGCTGGGACGCATAAATGTTCATGCCCATGGTAACTCAGGTTGTCGTCTTGAGATTACTCAAACTTTTGTTGAGATGCTCAACAAGGGAGTTACACCATTTGTTTGTCAGAAAGGATCGGTTGGTGCAAGTGGCGATTTGGCACCAATGTCGCAAATTGCTCTTTTGCTAATGGGCGAAGGGCATGCTTATTATAAAGGAGAATTGCTCGAAGGTAAAACCGCGATGGATAAAGCAGGAATTCCAATACCCGGTTTAAAAGCCCGCGATGGATTAGCAGCAATTAATGGTTCTAATGTTTTAACTGCCATGAGTGCAATAATGCTTTTCGATGGTAATAATTTTTTAAAACAAGCCGAAATAGCTGCTGCTATGTCTCTTGAAGCATTAAAAGCAAATATGAGACCTTATGATGTTCGATTACACAAAGTAAGAGGATTTAGTGGTGCTATCAGAAGTGCTGCTGCTATTAATAAACTGGTTTCAGGAGGCGATTTAAAAGAAGGTAAAGTAAAATGCAAAGTTCAGGATGCTTATTCAATGCGATCAACACCTCAGGTAATTGGTGCGGCTCATGATAGTCTTGCATGGGCACGTTCACAGGTTGAAATAGAATTAAACGGTGTTGGTGATAATCCAATTTTCTTTCCAGATGAAAATATTCAACTTACTGGAGCAAATTTCCAGGGAACTCCGGTTTCATTGCCTATGGATATGGTAGGTGTAGCTATAACTATGGTTTGTGTAATGTCAGAAAGAAGGATGAACCGTTTAAATAACCCAGCACTTAGTGTTGGCTTGCCAGCATTCTTAACTAAAGGAGCTGGTATGTTCTCGGGACTTATGCTAAGTCAGTATACTGCAGATATGCAGATTGTTGAACAACGAATACTTTCTATGCCGGCATCTATTCAATCGATACCTGCAGCTGCAGATCAGGAAGATTTTGTTTCAATGGGCATGAATACTGCAATAAAGAATTTCCAGATTATGGATAATGCTTATGGTGTTTTAGGAATTGAAATTATGGCCGCTGCACAGGCTCTTGATTTTCGTGAGTTTAAATTTGGTACAGGTGTTACAAAAGCAAGGGAAATTGTAAGAAAGCATGTTGCTTTTCTTGACATTGACCGACCATTATATCCAGATCATACCAAGATGAAAGAATTAGTAAAATCTTGTGAAATACTTCATGAAGTAGAAAAAACTATTGGTAGTCTCGAGTAAGAGATATACATAAAAAGAAAAAAGTTCCGGAATTTTCCGGAACTTTTTTCTTTTATTCGTTTTCTTTACCACTATCCTTTATTTTCTTTAAAAGGTATGTTTTAAATTCGTAATCGGCTTGGTATATTCTCATTACTTTCTCGATAGGTAAAATCATTTTGAATTTAATGTGATATTCATTTAGCAATTCAGCCAACTGTCCTTCGTATTTAATGTATTTATCAGCATACTCGGTCAATTCGGCTTGCGACATTTTATTGCTGTTCTCAGCAAAATAACTCATTTTTTCTTTGCGTTCGGCAATGATATTATTCTTAATTGCCCAGTAATCGTTGTATACAGGCCAAAATTTTTCGGCTTCGGCAGGGGTAAGTCCAATTTTCTCAGTAAAAAAGGCAATTTTCTGAGATTTTATTTGTTGCTCTTTATCTGTTTTGTTTTCTTGTGCCTTTGTAGCTCCTGATATTGAAGCAAAAACGATAATTGCAATAAATATTTTACATATTTTATTCATAACTGTATTCTAAAGTTCGTCAATTAAAGTTGTATAATCAATATCCTCATCAATTAAATAGTTAATATAATGCTCTGTACTTTTTTTCTTTTCGTTAGGTTTCTTTTCCTCATCGAGCAAAACATCTATAAAATGTTGTTCAGAGTATTCTGAGGCATCAACTTCAATAATACGAGTGTAAATGCCTGTTGATACCGGTATTTTTGGCTGTTTGTCTAGAACATACTCAATAGTAGTAACCGTAATAAAAGCAAAAACTACAAATGCAAAGGCAAGAGCTAGTTGCGGTTTCACGATTAAAAGAAATCGTGAAAAGATACTGTGTTCTTTCTGATTACTCGAAATTCTTTCCTGTATTCTGGAAGGAAGTGAATCGAAGTATCCGTCCGGAACCTTAAAAGGGTTTGTTTTATTTCCCTTTAATTCTTCTAATTTGTTTAAAAATTCATCCATAATTATAATTATCCCCTTGTGTTTCCCCAATTTTTTGACACTAAAATGAGCTAAAAGTTTAATTTTCGTTAAAATATTTTTCTATTTTTTTTACTGCATGATGAAATGAGGCCTTTAAAGCACCAACTGATGTATCAAGAATCTTTGACATATCTTCATATTTTATTTCATCGAAATACTTCATATTGAATACGATGCGTTGCTTTTCAGGTAATTCAAGTATTGCTTTTTGAAGCTTAAGTTGAATTTCGTCACCATTAAAATCTATATCGCTTTCAAGAGTTTCTTTTAGCTGATTTTCATAATCGGCTATAGGTAAAAGGTACTTTGTTTTCTGTTGTTTTAAAAAAGTAAGTGATTCGTTTGTGGCAATTCGATAAAGCCAGGTATATAATTTAGAATCTTCACGAAATCCATCAAGGCCTTTCCATACTTTAATAAAGGTATTCTGCAGTATGTCATCAGCATCGTCATGCTTAATAACCATTTTCCTAATATGCCAATACAATTTTTGCTGATATTTACGAACTATCAGGTTGAAAGCGAAATTCTTCCTTTCTTCATCCCTGAAAAGGGTTAATAATTCTTTATCGCTGTATTCAAACATGTTTTAGATTATGCAGATAGATTAATTTTACTTACGTTTAAGTACTTTTTCTGCAGCCTCAACAATGTTTATGGTGTCAATTCCATATTTTGCCAGCAGATCTTCGGGTTTGCCACTTTCGCCAAACTTATCATTAACTGCTACCATCTCGATTGGAGTGGGAAGTTTTCTCCCAAGAAGCTGAGCAACTGAATCACAAAGTCCTCCATTAAGAAGATGTTCCTCGGCTGTAACTACAGCTTTAGTTTTTCTTACAGAGGTTAAAATCGCTTCTTCGTCGAGTGGCTTAATTGTATGAATGTTTATTATTTCTACAGATATTCCTTTCTGCTCAAGAATTTCTGCAGCCTCAATTGATTTCCATACCAGATGACCTGTTGCAATTATAGTTACATCAGTTCCTTCATTTAAAATCAAAGCTTTTCCTATCTCAAATTTTTGATCGGCAGGTGTAAAATTTGGAACTGAGGGCCTTCCAAAACGCAAATAAACTGGTCCAAAATGATCGGCGATTGCAATAGTTGCCGCCTTTGTTTGATTATAATCACATGGATTAATAACCACCATTCCGGGTAACATTTTCATTAAACCAATGTCTTCCATAATCTGATGTGTAGCCCCATCTTCACCAAGTGTTAGTCCGGCATGTGATGCACAAATCTTTACATTTTTATTCGAATAGGCTACAGATTGTCTTATCTGATCATACACTCGTCCTGTTGCAAAATTTGCAAATGTTCCGGCAAATGGTATTTTACCTCCAATAGTCAACCCAGCTGCAACACCAATCATATTTGCTTCGGCAATACCACACTGGATAAAACGATCAGGGAATTCCTTAATAAAGGCATCCATTTTAAGTGAGCCTACTAAATCGGCACACAAGGCAACTACATTTTTATTTTTTCTGCCAAGTTCCAGTAAGCCTGCACCAAAACCTGAACGGGTATCTTTCTTTTCTGTATATTCGAATTTTTTCATTGTATGTGTTATAATAATATTATTGTATGCGATGATCCTGATTTAATTGAAAATTGTTTTTTTATAGTATAAATAGATTCTTTTATATTTTTTGGACGATAAATTACACGATAGTCTCCAGGTTGCAAAATTAGTGATGGACGAGTACTTTGCTGTTCAAAATTGTATATCCACTTTAAGGTATCACTTGTCTCTTGGTACAAACTTGCAAAACCAGTCGAAGGAATAGAGAAATTAGCTATTCCCGGTTTTGGGATATCCACTTTTGTGGTTGAGCTCTGATCAATTTTAACATTTTCGACAATTATTCTTGGTAATGAAAGTATTTCCAGATCGTAATTACCAACAATGTATCTCTCGCTCAACCCACAATTTTGGATATTTACAATTTCTGATTTACCTGATTCTCTTACAAGAATCTTGAGATCTTTATAAAGATTTGATCCGGAACAAATAATATTTAGTGAACCCTGAGGAGCATCAATGCCAATTATGTTATGATTTCCTTCATTAAGTTTTACATCTGATTTCTTTACAGCGGGCAAGGTTTGTACTACTAAGTTATATGTTACTAAAGGATCAACAAATAAGGTGTCGGGATTACCTTTATAGTTCATGCTATGTACAAAATTATACCTTACCTTACCTGAGAAACTATCGAAAAAAGTAATATTAACATCTGTTTCGGTTGGTTTTCCATAAATATCAAGCAAGTTTACCTGGGCAGTAGTAGAATTTAAAGCTTTTGAGATAACTACTTCCAGCACTTCGCTAAATTTCTTTTCATTGGGGGTATTATAAAACTGACCAACACATTCGAATGTTTTTTCGAAGTTAGGATCTATTCCAATTCCAATAATAAATGGTTTTAATACAATTCCTTTCTTTTGTAGGCTCATTGAAGCCTGACAAGGGTCGCCATCGCATGCCTCGACACCGTCGGTAATTAAAATAATTATATTACGACAATTAGAACAAGGAGGGAAATCACCCTCGGCTAAAATCAAGGAGTTGGCTATTGGTGTTGTTCCTCGCGGAGTTAGGTACCTAAGCTTCTGTCTTATCTCAGGCGCATTATTGTCTTTAAACGGTACTTCGAGTTTTGTATCATTGCAATCTTGAGGTGGTACATCGCTTTGATGCCCAAAAACGCGTAAGGCCATTTTAACATTGTCAACGTTTTCAAGGCTGTCAATTAACTGCGTCAGATATTTGCGTGCGATATTAATTTTCTTGTCACTTTCCCAATTACCATGCATGCTTTGTGATGCATCGAAAATAAAAAGTATACGATTCTCAGGAGGAACTGGTTTCTCAATTTTTTGCGATAAAACCTGAAATCCTAAAAGCTGAACGAAAATGATAACTATTATTAAGGTTTTGAATATTCTCAACTAGCTTATGTTTTTTGGATTAATTAGTAAATAAAACAATCAAATAAAATTTATTCCATTGTTTTTCTTCTTTCGTAATCTTCTTTTTTAATTAATCCGAGAATAACTAATTCTGCAGTCGCATAATTTGTAGCTAAAGGAATATTATATAGGTTACATGATTCAAGCAATGTTTGAATATCTTCATGATGTCCTTGCTTAATAAGAGGATCTCGAAGGAAAATTACAATATCAACTTCTTTTCGTTTTATCATCTCAGTAATTTCAAGGTATCCTCCCGATTTTCCAGGACTTAGGTGATGTACTCTAATACCTTGCGATTCCACAAATTCTGCTGTTCTTCCTGTGGCAATTAGATTAACCCCGTAAATCCATTCTCTCCTGTCGTTAAGAAACTGAACCATTTCAGGTTTCTTAATATCATGTGCTATAATTACAATATTTTTCATTTCCTTAAAAATAAATTGATTCTATTTTATTTTAATAATCGCCTAGCGTTTCTTGTAATTGGCCTAATGCTTTCTGAAGCTGTTCGTTATTAGGTGCTGAACCATGCCATTTATGAGTACCCATCATAAAATCGACCCCCATGCCCATTTCCGTTTTCATTAGAATAACAATAGGCTTCTGTTTCCCTATTAACGATTTTGCATGGGTTATTGTTGTAATAATATCATCCATATTATTGCCGTTCATTTCTAGTACATGCCATCCAAAGCTTTCCCATTTAGCTGCCAGATTGCCTAAAGACATTACTTCATCTACAGGACCATCAATTTGCTTGCCATTATAATCAACTGTTGCAATTATATTGTCTATTTTATGATGAGCAGCAAACATAGCAGCTTCCCATATCTGGCCTTCTTGAAGTTCTCCATCACCATGCAAGCTATACACAATTTTAGGGTCTTTATTTAGTTTTTTCGATAAAGCAGCTCCACAAGCTACAGACAGACCTTGTCCTAATGAGCCCGATGCAATTCTTACCCCTGGTATACCTTCTTTTGTTGTTGGATGTCCTTGCAATCGTGAGTTTAAAACCCTAAATGTTTTTAATTCGTCAATACCAAAATATCCTGATCGGGCCAACACACTATACCATAAAGCTGAGAGATGTCCATTTGACAAAAAGAATAGATCCTGATTGGTTCCATCCATCTCGAATTTTTTTTGGTTATGATCCAAAATCTCGAAATATAAAGCAGTTAAAAAATCGGCGCAACCAAGCGATCCTCCTGGATGACCTGAATTTTGAGCATGAACCATTCGAACTATATCACGTCGAACTTGGGAAGCAATTGTATTAAGTTTTTGAATATCTGCCATTTTAAAATTTGTATAATTGTTTTTAAATCAATACTTTCTTTAACTAAAAACCGGACGTAAAATTAACGATTTTACTGAGAAAGAAGGGAAAGAAATACAAATTCTTTTAAACAAATTATAAATAAATTTTAAGTATAAGGTGCTTGGAGTGCAATGAAAACGCAAATAGTACTATTTATTCTTTGATTTACACAAAAAGCTTTTTCATACTATTTTAGTTATTGTCTTTTTAAAAACCTTAAAAAGTGTAATTTTGATGCTTTGAAAAACAAATTAAACCTTACAATTTATGGGATTACAGTGTGGGATTATTGGAATAACAAATGTTGGTAAATCGACATTGTTTAATTGTATGTCGAATACAAAAGTAGAAACCACTACTTTTGCTTTTAGCTCAAGTAAATCGAATATTGGAATTATTAATGTACCCGATAGCAGACTTTATGAGCTAGAAAAGTTTCAACCTACCGAGAAAGTTGTTCCTGCAACCGTTGAGATAGTAGACATCCCTGGATTAACAAAAGGTGCAAATCAGGGAGAGGGTGTAGGCAATAAGTTTCTTGCTGATATTCGAAATACTGATGCGCTGATTCATGTATTACGTTGTTTCGATGATATAAATCTACCTCATGTTGATGGTTCTGTGAATCCGGTTCGCGATATAGAAACCATTGATCTTGAATTGCAAGTTAAGGATTTGGAATCGGTTGATAAAAAGATTTCGCGTCTTGAAAAGATGGTTAAAATTGGTGATAAGGACGCAAAACAAGGTGTTGATTTTTTAAATGGTTTAAAAGATCATTTAGAACAAATGAGAAATGTCCGCGACTATAAGATATCAGAATATGATAAAAAATATCTGGAGGATATGTTTTTATTAACTGCTAAACCCATTATTTATGTATGCAATGTTGATGATAAATCAGCCATTGCGGGGAATAAATATGTTGAGAATGTTAAGGAAGCATTGAAGAATCAGGAAACAGAAATACTTGTAATTGCTGGCAAGCTCGAAGCAGAGATTGCTGATCTGGAAGATTTAAATGACAGAAAAGTTTTTCTTGAAGATGCAGGACTTGTTGAACCAGGAGTAAATAAACTTATAAGAAGTGCTTATTCGTTGTTAAACCTTTTGTCGTTTTTTACGGTAGGTCCAAAGGAGATAAAAGCATGGACAATTAAAAAAGGAATGACCGCACCACAGGCTTCAGGAACAATACACAGCGACCTTGAGCGTGGGTTTATTCGTGCCGAAGTTATGAAATATACTGATTTTATATCACTTGGCTCAGAGCAAAAAGTAAAAGAAGCTGGCAAGTTTCATGTTGAAGGGAAGAATTATATTGTAGATGATGGAGATATTTTACATATCCGATTTAATGTTTAGTAAAGAAAAGTATATCAAGACATTACGTAGATTAAACTACTTATTTAATTATGCCTAGAATCTCAACCAGAATTATTTTCGGATTTTTTTTAGTTATTTCTGTATTATCATATCAATTTAATTTTGCTCAGGATAAGCCCGAAAGTTTTCGGAATAAAACTCCAAAGCTGGTTGTAGGTATTGTAATTGAAGAAATGCGTTACGAGATGATGCTTCGTTATTGGGATTCGTTTGGTGATAATGGATTTAAGAAAATTATCGATAATGGTAGTTTTTGTACTAATGCAAAATATAATTACTTAATAACACAAAACAGTGTAGGCCAAGCTACTATTGTAACAGGTACAAATCCATCTTCCCACGGAATAATTTCCGATACCTGGTACAATCGCCTTGCCGATAGAGTAGTTCACTGTGCCGATGATAGTAAATTTAATTATGTAAACGGCAATATATCACTTGGAAACTATTCTCCTCAAAACATGCTGGTATCAGCTATTGGCGATGAGATTAAAATTGCCTACAATGAAAAATCAAAGGTTATATCCCTGGCATTAAATCCTGTTTCTTCAGTTATTTCGGGTGGTAGACTTGCCGATTATGCTTTTTGGTTTAACGATGAGTCTGGTGCTTGGAATACTGGAATCTATTATTCCGACTCAATGCCTCAATGGGCAAGAGAGTTTAATGAGAAGAGGTTTCAGGATATTTATATGAAAAAATCATGGTCAACTTTGCACTCACTTTCTGATAACTATACATCAAGTTTGCCTGATAATAGTTCGTTCGAAATAGGATTTAGAAATTATCGATTTACTTTTCCATATGAATTATCATTCCTTAAATCAAGATCGGGGAATTATAAATATTTAAAATACACTCCATTTGGAAATACCTACACAAAAGATTTTGCTACCTCTGCAATAATAGGTGAACAGCTGGGTAAAGATGATTATCCTGATTTTCTATCTGTAAGTTTTTCGGTTACCAATTATGTTGGAGAACTTTTTGGTCCACGCTCAGTTGAGATGGAAGATACATATTTACGATTAGACAATGATTTATCTCATTTTATTGAATTTCTTGACAATGAAATTGGTATTGAGAATGTACTAATTTATATTACTTCCGATAGAGGTGTTTCTGATGTTCCTGAATATCTTGTTTCAAAAAAACAAAATGCAGGTGTTTTCGATGGGCAGCAATGTATCACATTACTTAATAGTTATTTAGGTATTTTATATCGAGAAGGGGATTGGATAAAAATGTATTATTCACGACAATTTTATATTAATCAGAAGCTTCTTGATCAATCTGGTGTTTTGGTTAGCGAAGTTCAATCTAGAATAGCTGATTTTGTTGTTCAATATAATGGTGTAGCTAATGCTATTCCTGCAAGTGTTCTTTTATCCACAAATTTTGAATCAGGTATTAATAAAAAAATACAAAATAGCTTCAATCAAAAAAGATCAGGCGATGTACTGGTTAATCTTGAACCTGGATGGATAGAAAAAAATGGGAATGTAACCGCATCGGGATCAGCTTATAATTACGATACGCATGTACCTTTAATATGGTATGGTTGGAAGGTGAAAAAATCAAAGATTGATTCGGATGTAGATATTATTGATGTTGCACCAACAATTTCATGGGTTCTTAAGATCAATTCGCCAAATTCATCGATAGGCAAACCAATTGTAGGTATTGCCCAATAAGAGAATAAGTAATCTCAAAAACTCTTTCCAATGTCTCTGAAAATCTTTGGTGGTCTAATTTATTAGTAATAAAAAAATATAAAAAACGCACAGAAACTTTTTAGATTTTCTGTGCGTTTTGAAAAAAACTATTTTCTTTTATTCTATTTTGCTACAAATTAGAAGTCGGCTTTCACGGCTTAAGGTAATTGAGTTTTCTTTAATAATACATGGTGCATCAATTGAAACATCATTTTGTTTTATTGCTTTTCCAGCAATCAATATCCCTATTTTATTCTCAAGATCAATATTTCTAACTTTTTTAGTAGAAATAAGTTCCCCTTTTGAAAGCCATCTTCTTAGCTCGCTTTGTTGTATTGATTTAAACTCTTTTGCTTCATGAATAATGTTTTCACAAAGTCGAGGAGCTGCAATTTGCCATAATTTATCTTCGAGCGTATTATTTTCATGAACCACCTGTTGCATACTTACAGCCGTTAAACGTAAAACGGTAACTGGCGATTCTGCAGTTACTGTAGCAGTTCTTGGAACATTGGTTAAAACAGATATTTCTCCAATTACACTGCCTTTTCCTAAAATATCTATCAGTTTATTGTTTATTGTAACTTTTACCGAACCTCTTGCAATCACATATAAACCATCTACTTGACCGTGTTCTTTTATAATCTTCTCTCCAACAGCATAAATACGTTCCTGGAATAAGTTGACTATTTTATTAAATGTTGATTTATCTAATTCGGCCAACCATGCAATTTCTTGGAGCAAAATTGCTTTTTCGAGAGGTTTAGCTTCTGGAGGAGAGTCGATTAATCTTTTCATTCTCTCTTCAATGCTTTCAATCATCTTTTCAGCTTCATCCTCACCGATTTGTCCTTTCTTAAGTAAACGCTCAACAATTTTTAATTCGCTATTTAGTGTTGATCTAATAGCTTGACGGGTAGAAATTGCATCATAAATTTCAGGGTATGTATTCTTCAGGTTACGAAGAAATGTTAAGCCATGAATACGATTTTCATTAATTTCGGCTTCGATAGTTGCTAAATCCTGATCGAGGGTTAATTCATCCGATGATGAGCTTAAAACCATTCCTTCAATTAGTTTTAATGATTCGTATTGAGCTTCGACAAATCCTCTTGCAGCATCGTAACTTGTAGTAAGTCGGTCGAAGAAAAAGCGGTGCGCGATTTTCCCAATTATTGGAATCGATTGTAGTTTACCCATAAATTTGGGTGTTTGCCATAATTGTTCAAGGTCTTTTCTTTCTGATAGAGATATTTGCCCGTCCTGATCAATAATTTCGTTAATAGCATCGGTAAGGTTTTTAACGGCCATTGGTCCTAACAAGCCTTCTTTAAACTGATTCCAGTAGCTACTCTTCTCTTTTTCAAGTACTCTTCTTCGTGTTTCGAAAAGGTTCGCATTTTTACCTTCGTTAAGTGTAATATCTGGTTCTCCAATTTCCTCAGGTAGATATTGCCTTACACTGTTCCAGTTAGCGCGGTTTAAAAAGCGATCTTCTTTAAGTTTCTCAATTGAATTTTCTGTTGCCTGATATAAATAACTCTTGGCACTTAATATCATTTTTTGTTTGGCAGGAGGCACAGCCATTAAACCTAATTTATTAAGAAGTAATTTAATTGTTGTAGCATTTATTAATAAGGTCATGGTTACAAGACCTGCAGTGTAAAATAAGAATTGTTGTCTTATATTGCTGTCAATTGAGGGTTCTCCGGCAACAATTAACGCAAGAGCAAGAGCAATGGCACCTCTTAAGGCCCCCCACCACAACACATAAGAGTCTTTTACACTTAAACCATAACCTGCTTTACGCATAATTGGAAATAGTGCTGCAATTACAATAACTCTGGCGATGTGAACGCCAACGTAAATAATTATTAATATGATAAAATCCTGTAGGGTAAACACAACTTTATTTGCAATAACTACACCAACGATTAAGAAAATAAGGGTATTTGCAATAAAAGCAAAAAGTTCCCAAAATTCATGTAAAAAATGTTCCACTTCAGGACTTAATCGTGTTTTTCCTACACCAGCCATCATAAGTCCGAATGTTACCAGTCCGAGTACGCCAGAAACATGGAAAAAATGTTCTGCAATATAAAAGGTGATGTAAGCAGCAGCTATAAGAACTGTAATTTCAACAAGTGCATCATTAAATACTTTTTTTACCCAAGATATGGTAATCCATGCAATAACTAATCCGACTAAAATGCCACCTGCAGAAACTCTGAAAAATTCATAAATAGGAGAGTTTCCTTCACCCATTCCTGTAAAGCTTACAAAGAAAACCATAAAAAAGACGATAGCTGTTCCATCGTTTAACATAGATTCTCCTTCAATTAATGTTCCTAGCTTTTTGCTGGCACCCAAATCCTTCAAAAGCGAAACAACTGCAACAGGGTCAGTAGCACTTACAACAGCTCCAAACATTAGGGCCATTGTCCATGTCCAGTCTGACAGTCCAATTCCTAAGAATTTTATTAGTACAACAATAAGAGCAGTAATAAACAAAGCTATCATAATGCCCGGAACAGCTAAAAGTGTGGCATTGGCAAATGATTTTTTAAATGTATGTACATCGAGAGCAAATGCTGCTTCAAAAATTAAGGTAGGTAGAAATATATATAAAATAAGATGCGGATCGAAATTGCCGGCCCAACCAACTGAGCTACTTAAAAAACTTACATTTAATTTAAAAAGTCCAAAATTCCAGATATCTAAATAGCCTACACGAGTGAGTACGCCTAAAACTAAACCAATTACTAAGAGCGAAACAGTATATGGGAGAGGACTCTTTTTTAGGAAATGCCGGGTTGCAGCTCCAATAATTAATGCAAGGATTAAAAAGAAAAGAGGACTCATATCACCAGAGTGACTTTCTTCTGCTTGTTGCGCTACATGTTCAACTTCGGCTCCTGCATTATGAAGTTCTACAGAATCTTTACTGTGCAAGAGTTCCTTCCCATAAAGGCTAGTTGGAATGCTTTGAACTAAGAATATAATGAAAAGGAAAATAAGAAAGCGGGAAATTGAGCGAATTGGATTTTTAGTCATAACCTTGATTTAAAATTTAAAACCAAGTTACAAAAAATTAGTTTATTAATTTAATTCCCTAACTAAAAATATTTTAGCTCAAATAAAAATAATATAATCAAAGAATTACATTTGAGTTAATCAATCTTAACATGACCCCAGTTTTCGCCACTTCTGATTCGGTTTAATTGAGTATGTGTTATTCCAAACTCTTTAGCCAACTTATATAATTTAAACTTTCCTCTTTTTAGCTTTAATTTTAAGCGAATAACTTCTGTTTCGGTGAGTTTTGAATAATTTATTGTACCTCTTTTATAATTTGGATTGATTTTTTGATGAGCAAACATGGTGGTTCGAGTTACCCATTTTAAATTCTCAACATGGTTGTTGCTTTTGTCAAAGTCAAGATGAATAACATATATCTGTAGATCATTTTCTTTTGGGATAAAATTCTCAGCTACAAGTTTGTGTACATATTTTGTTGATCTGCCATTTGAATCTTTTAAATTTAAAATCTTATACCCTTTTAGAATTGAACCATTAATTATCGCACCTGCTTCTTTATTTGTTTTAAAACTCTTTACTCTTCCATAATTAGATATGTCATAATCTTTATTGTCAGGCATATCTTTAATAATCATGGGTTTCCATATTTCCCCTGTTAATTTTTGATGTATATTCTCCATTTTTCAGAAAATTAGTAATCATATTTTGCTATTTGACAAACCAAACATAGCTAGGTTTAAGCTAGTTTTATGTAATTGCAAAAAATAGAATTAAATGGATCTGCCTGGTTGGTTAATAAGAATGAGTTTTTTCAACCATCTCTTGAAGTACTTCTGAGTTTTGTTCTATAGCAGTTCCAACCACAATAATATCGGCTCCTGCTTTTATGGTTTTCTCAACTGCTTCTTTTGTTTTTATTCCTCCACCAACAATTAATGGAATAGATATATTTTTCTTTACACCGCTTATTAGATCATAAGTAACAGGATTGTTAGCACCACTTCCTGCCTCAAGGTAGATGAGCTTAAGTCCAAGCATTTCTCCCGCCATAGCTGTAGCAATAGCAATATCTATTTTTTCGGCCGGAATAGGCCTCGTATTGCTCATGTATTCTACTGATGTTGACTTGCCTCCTTCAATCAAAATATAGCCAGTTGGGAGTACCTCGAGCCCGCTTCTCTTTATATAAGCTGATGCAATTACATGATTTCCAATTAAAAGATCTGGATTACGTCCTGATATTAATGACAAGAGTAAGATTCCATCAGCATTGGAAGTTATTTGTAATGGGCTACCTGGAAATAGAACCATTGGTATTTTTGTATTTCTTCTTATTAAGTCAGCAGCATGATCAATATGATTATTTAGCAAACTACCACCAATTAAAATAAGGTCAACTTTAGCCGAATTAGCTTTATCTATTATGTTTATTAATGACTGATCAGAATGATTGTCAGGATCAATTAATAGTCCAAAAAGCTTTTTCTTATTCTCAATACTTTTAATTATATGGTTGTAAATCATCGCCAATAACTTATAATTTAAAATAGTTTATTTATAGCACCAAACAATAGCATAGTTTTTAAGTGTAAAATAATTTAGTGTAAATTTCTCATTCATATAGCTATTATTTACTACGCCAATAATTAATCCTTTTTCTTTTGGTTTAAATGGTTCAATTTTAAGGTTTGTAACAAAATTGATATCTACTTTGTCACAAATCTTGTAGAGAGCTTCTTTTGCACACCAATGCAAGTAGAGATGATAGATTTCCTGACTTTTATCAATTGAATCGAGTTCTTCTGGACGCAAAAACTTTTCAGCAATCCGTAAAACTTTATTCGACATAAATTCAAGATCAAGTCCAACCCTACGTTTTTTGTTTAAAAGTAAAGCAGTAAAATCTTTTGAGTGTGAAATACTTATGTTATGAGAGTTATTATGAAGATAAGGTTTTCTCTCGGGTCCGTAAACAATTCTAGAGTCTTTATCGGTAAGGGAGTTTAATAAAACACGAACACTTAACCACTCAAGTTTTCTCTGGTGATTTTTAAAGCTATCGAGTCGTTCAATATCCTTGTCATCAAGATTTACCATTGATCGAAGAGTATCATAATCTTCGACAATTTCCCATATTCCTAAAATTCCGTCTTCGTTAAAAGGTTCATTTAATAGTATGGCCATAATTAAACTTTATTATTTCCATTCAAATGTTTCAATCATTACAATAATATCTTCTTTAATGAATCGGATTACCGGAGCCAACGAATCCTTATTAGGCTCAACATTGAAATAAAGAGCTCCTCTAACATAATGACTTATGCTATCGGTAATAAAAAACTGAACAGAAGAAGCTGCATTTCCATCAATCTCGTATAGGATTCCAAAAACCCTTTTATCAGGTTTAATAAATACTTGTTCATGAATAGCATCTGCTTTAATTGAGTGCTTATATGCTAGCTTTCTGGAATCTTCTAAGATCTGCCCAATATTATTATTTACGTCTTTATAGCTAATATGTAAACGTCCACCAATTCTATTGAAATCCATATTTATCCAGCAAGGCTCCGCATTTTTGCTCGAGTCAATATTGATTGAGGCATAAGTTGGATAATCAAAAGAATAGGGACAATCTGAATGAAATTTTTGATAATCTTTTTCTGGCAGATCAATTCTAAAGTAACCCCTTGGTTTGGGTGTGTAATTCTTTTTGCAACTGATTAGGCCAATAAACAATGTAATCAGAACAATAACGATAAGATATTGCAGGAAACTCTTTTTATGCATAGTACGATTTTCTGATTTATTGGTTGATTGTTACCTTTATTTGTTTAACTCGCCTTTTATCAACAGCCTCAATAGTAAAAGTAAGGTTTTTATAATTTATAATCTTGTTTTTTTCTGGTATTTCACCTGTAAACCCAAGAATTATTCCTGCAATAGTGTCTGCATCTTTATTAATATCCTCAAAGAAGTTATCCTCTATCTCAAGGATTTTATAAAAATCATTCAAAAGGGTTTTTCCCTCAAAAATATAAGTTGAATCGTTTACTTTAATATAGCTTCTTTCATCTTCATCCGACTCATCAGCTATTTCGCCAACAATCTCCTCCAGTACATCTTCGAGTGTTACAATTCCATTTGTGCCGCCATACTCATCAATAACAATGGCCATATGAATTTTGTTCTTTTGAAAATCTTTTAAAAGATTGTTGATTTTTTTAAATTCCGAAACAAAATATGGTGGACGCAATAATGCCTGCCAGTTGAAATCATCACCACTATTAAAGTGTTCAAGCAAATCCTTGATGTATAGGATGCCTTTAATATTGTCGAATGTTTCAGAATAAACAGGAACTCTAGAATGTCCAGATTCAATTATAAGAGGAAGAAGTTTTCCAAAACTGGTATTGTATTCTACTGAAAATACATCAACCCTTGATTTCATAATCTCGCCCACATCTATATTCCCAAATTTCACAATCCCTTTTAAAATGTTTTCATCTTCATTAATCTGGCTCGATGATAGATTTAATGCTTCCGAAAGATCATCAATAGTAATATTATGTTTAATCTTTGTGAGTTTATTAGAAATTAATGAAGAGTTCTTCGCAATTAAATAGCTTATTGGGTAGAAAATTGTATCAAAAACAGCTATAACAATTGAAGCAAAGTTGGTGAATTTCTCAGGGTGTTTATGAGCCAGATGCTTTGGTAGAATTTCAATAAATAAAATAAACAAAATGCCAAAAATTGATAATTGATATAAAAATCCCCAAATGGGTTCTGTAGCAAAATCAAAGATTTGATTTAGAAATATTGTTTGAAAAATTAAATAACAAATAATTAAAAATGCTTTTGAAACAATAAGAGCTGCCAAGAGTTTTTTTGGATCTTTTAATCGTTTATTAATTAATTGACTTCGAAAATCAGATTTGGTTTCTAATTCAGCGATAGCCGAAGATTTAAGTGCGAAAAATGATATTTCAGCCCCTGAAACAAGGGCTGAAATAAATAGTATAAATAGCGATATAAATATCCCAATGATAGTATAGCTAGCATATCCCTTAAATAATATGCCCATTATAATTATTGATATCGACGGGAGTGGTTCTATAATTTCCAATTTAATTAAGTTTTAGTATGTTCAATTAAAATGGCAAATCATCTTCTTCAGCGGGCATATCAGGTTCTGAAATATTTAAAGGTTCGTCCTTTTCTGAAGCATGCTCATCACCTGATTGTTTTTGACCGAGTAATTGCATTGTGTCGACTACTATTTCAGTAGTATAGCGTTTATTGCCATCTTTATCGTCCCAGCTTCGACTTCTTATTTTACCTTCTATATATAAAGGAGTACCTTTTTTTACATATTTTTCTGCTACTTCGGCCAATCCTCTCCATACCACGATATTATGCCATTCAGTATTAGTAACTTTTTGATTGTCTTTTTTATATGTTTCGCTAGTAGCTAGCGAAAATCGAGCAACAGAAACGCCTTTGTCAAGATGTTTTACTTCAGGATCTTTTCCAACATTTCCTACTAAAATAACTTTGTTAATTCCCATTTCTTAAATTTTTTATTTGGTTAATAATTGTAAAGTTATAAATTTTTAATTCAATGGCAAGAGGTAATAAATTAATGAAAAGGATTGTTAAGGTACTTGTCAATTAACCTTGGTATGCCATATTTGCTTATTTCCGAATTAGTAACCATAATAAAATCTGACTTTAAAAATGGATTGATTTTGTCTATCTGCACTTTATAAAAGTGTGCATTTATTTGTTGATGAGATAGCTGATGTTTTATGTTATTCGAAATATGAATAATTTTTGCATTTGTATTCTCAAACAACTTAGTCCATAATGGATGTTTAATAACTTCTTCGGTTGAGATTTTGTTTTTTGTTTCAATCAAAGGCATTTGATACAATAATTGCCAGATATCGTTTTTAATTCGTTGTTCAATAAAAACATTCTCCTTATATATTATATGTATATAATGAAAATATCTTTTTGTGATTTTTATTTTTTTCTTTTTAAGGGGCAATTCATCAACAAGATCATTATTAAGTGCTATACATTGCTTATTTAGTGGGCATTGCATGCAATTTGGATTTTGTGGAGTACAAATTAATGCTCCGAACTCCATTATTGCCTGATTATGAATGCCAGGCATTGTAGGATCAATAATTTCTTCGGCCAAATTTTTAAAGATTTGTTTTCCACTTGCCGTAGCTGTTAATTCTTTAATTCCAAAGAACCTGGATAGAAATCGGTATACATTTCCATCTATTACCGGAACAGACTCATTAAAACAGAACGAAGCAATGGCAGCAGCAGTATATTCACCAATACCCTTGAGTTTTATTATTTCTGAATAGTGATTTGGGAATTTGCCATTGTATTCATGAATAATTGTTTTGGCAGTATGATGCATATTTCTTGCACGCGAATAATATCCAAGACCTTGCCAAAGTTTTAAAACATCATCGATTGGAGCATTGGCCAAACTTTTTATATCAGGATATTGCTCAATAAATCTATAATAATAATTTATTCCTTGGTTTACTCGGGTTTGTTGAAGAATTATTTCCGATACCCAAATAATATATGGATCATTAATTTCGCGCCAAGGCAAATCTCTTTTATTTTGATTATACCAATTTATTAGTATATTGCTAAGGATCATATTATATGTAAATTGTTTTTTTTTAAAGATTTAACAAAATTAGTTGTTTTGTATTTTATTAATCAAAAGAAATCTTTTATATTTGCAGTTCAAAAATAATGAATGATCTAAAATATTGATAATTAAAGTTTTTAAAAAATGACAAAAGCAGATATCGTTAACGAAATTTCCAAAAACACTGGAATTGAAAAAGTAACTGTTCAGAAAGCAGTAGAAGCCTTTATGGAAACCATTAAGGATTCTTTAGTAAGTGAAAAAAATGTTTACCTAAGAGGTTTTGGTAGTTTTATCGTTAAAAAACGTGCAGAAAAGACTGCAAGAAACATTTCAAAAAATACAACTATTATTATTCCTGAGCATTTTATACCTTCATTCAAGCCTTCAAAAAGATTTGTGAACAAGGTTAAGAATAATGTTAAAAAAGGTAAGTAAAAATATTTAAATCTGATTTATTATGCCAAGCGGAAAGAAGAGAAAAAGGCACAAAATGGCTACTCATAAACGTAAAAAACGTTTAAGAAAAAATCGTCATAAAAAGAGAAAATAGGATAGTATTAATATCCTTACTATACAATTGAACCTATTGAAGTAATTCTTCTTTAGGTTTAAATTGTTTTATATAAGAGTTGATTTACCAAATTTTGGAGAAGGAATTGTGAGTACCGAACTTGTTATTGACGTAACTCCCTCAGAAATAGCCATAGCATTACTTGAAAGCAAGCAACTTGTTGAGCTAAACAAAGAAAAAAGAAATTTACAGTTTACTGTAGGCGAAATTTACCTGGGAAAGGTAAAAAGGATAATGCCAGGGCTTAACGCAGCATTTGTTGATGTAGGCTATGAGAAAGATGCATTTTTACACTATCTCGATCTGGGTCCTCAGTTTCAAACTTTAAATAGATATCTTAAAGATTCGCTTAATCGAAAAGGGAAAGTATTTTCAATTCCCCGATTAAAGCTTGAGAAAGATATTGACAAAAATGGGAAAATTTCTGATGTACTAAAAACCGGTCAGTTGGTAATGGTGCAAATAGCCAAAGAGCCTATATCAACAAAAGGTCCTCGGTTGAGCTCAGAATTGTCGATTGCTGGAAGAAATCTTGTACTTATCCCATTTGCCGATAAAGTATCGGTATCTCAAAAAATAGAATCGGCTGATGAAAAAAAGCGATTAAAGAAACTAGTCGAAAGTATAAAACCTAAAAACTACGGTGTTATCGTTAGAACAGTTGCCGAAGGCAAAAAAGTTGCTGTTCTTGATGGTGAGCTTCGAGGATTAGTTAAAAAATGGGAGAGTGCTTTTGATAAAATTAATATATCAAATATTCCTAAGCTTGCTATTGGTGAGTTAACCAGAACTTCAGTTATTCTAAGGGATATTTTAAATGGTTCTTTCAATAATATTTTTGTAAACGACGAACCTACCTATCAGGAAATAAAAGATTATATCGATACGATTGCTCCTGAAAAAGGCAAGATTGTTAAATTATATGATGGACCGAATCCAATATTCGATCATTTTGGTGTTGACAAGCAAATTAAAGCTGCTTTTGGTAAAACGGTTTCATTTAAAAATGGAGCATATCTTATAATTGAGCATACCGAAGCGCTTCATGTTATTGATGTGAATAGCGGAAACCGTTCGAAGCTTGGCGAAGATCAGGAATCGAATGCATTAGAAGTTAATCTGGCTGCAGCTGAAGAAATTGCTCGTCAGTTGCGTTTGCGCGATATGGGAGGCATTATTGTTGTCGATTTTATCGATATGCATAGTAACGAGAATAAGCAAAAGGTATTCGATAAGATGAGAGATGCAATGGACTCGGATAGAACAAAGCATAATATACTACCATTAAGTAAATTTGGGTTAATGCAGATAACACGGCAGCGTGTTCGCCCAGAACTGAACATTCAAACTCTTGAGAAGTGCCCTGTATGTAAAGGATCTGGCGAAATTGCTCCAACAGTTTTGTTTATTGATGATATCGAAAATCACATTAATTTTCTTATTAACGAAACTCATTACAAACAACTTACTTTAAAAGTGCATCCTTATATCGAAGGATTTATAAAAAATGGATTTTACTCACTTCAATGGAAATGGTTTTTCCGATTTAAAAAATTCATTAGAGTTCGATCAGTTAGCTCATATCAGTTACTTGAGTTTCATTTTTTCGATAAGAATGGTGAAATTATAAAGGACTAGTTTTTTCATTTTTTTAAACATCTTACATTTTTTTTTGTTGTAATAAATCAGTCTGTCTATAGTTATATAGATTTAGATTGGTATATGTTTATTTTTTATTTAATACATATTGTTTACATTTGAAATCTTGTAATTAAAATAAAATATAATGAAACAAAGAGTAATACTATCAGCGGTTTTAGTGCTTTTCTCATTGAGTCTTTCGGCTCAACTATTTAATCCGGTAAAATGGAATTTTAAAAGTGTTAAAACCGGAGAAAATACTGCCGATTTAATTTTCGAAGCCAATATTGATATGAAATGGCATCTGTATTCGCAGTATTTCGAGGATGGTGGTCCAGTTCGTACATCGTTTATGTTTGACGAGTCGAATAAGTTTGAATTAATTGGAAAACCTTTAGAAAGTCCTGAACCAGAAGAGGTAATGGATGAGGTTTTTAAAATCAAAGTAAAATATTTTAGTAATAAGGCCACTTTTGTTCAAAAGATAAAAGTTAACTCATCAGAAGCATTTACTATTATTGGCTCAATCGAATACCAGGTATGTCAGGATGATAAGTGTGTATATTTCAATCCCGATTTTTCATTTAAGGTTGAGGGATCAACTTTAGCAGCAGCATCTGTAACCGAAGAACAGCCGAAAGTAGATGTGACGGAGGAATCTGCCGAACAGACTATTAAACCTCTTGTAAGTATTGAAACAACAGAGTTGACAAATGAATCAGAGCCAGAACAAAGTAAATCGATATGGGGATTTTTCTTCGTTGCATTTTTACTTGGATTAGCTGGTGTTCTTACTCCTTGTGTTTTTCCTATGATTCCTATGACAGTTTCGTTTTTTATGCAAGGACAGACTTCAAAATTCAACTCAATAGTAAAGGCTTTAGTATTTGGTATTTCCATTGTAGTTCTATATACCAGTGTCGGGCTTATTGTATCTTTAACAAGCGCTGGAGCCGATTTTACTACATCTTTAAGCTCTCATTGGATTCCTAATCTAATATTCTTTGTTTTGTTCTTGGTATTTGCAGCTTCATTTTTCGGAATGTTCGAGATAATTCTACCTACAGGATTGGCAAATAAAGCTGATCAGCAGGTTGATAAGGGTGGATATCTGGCCTCTTTTTTTATGGCTTTTACATTGGTAATTGTTTCGTTTAGTTGTACAGGTCCAATTGTTGGAGTATTATTGGTTAAAGCTGCCGCAGGTGATGTATTGGAACCTCTAATTGGAATGTTTGCATTTGGATTAGCTTTTGCTCTTCCATTTACTTTGCTTGCAATTTTCCCTGGAATGATGAAATCATTACCAAAATCTGGAGGATGGATGAACTCGGTGAAAGTGGTTCTAGGATTTATTATACTTGCATTCTCATTAAAGTTTATAGCTAATATTGATCAGGCATATCACTTTGGAATTTTAAGTCGTGATGTCTTCATAGCTATTTGGATTGTATTATTTATACTACTTGGTTTTTATTTACTCGGAAAAATCAAGTTTTCACACGATAGCGATTTAAAACATGTATCTGTATTTCGATTGTTAGTCGCAATTGTTTCATTTACTTTTGCCTTATATTTATTACCAGGGTTGTTTGGTGCCGACTTAAATTCTGTATCATCTCTTATTCCGCCAAAATCAGCGCAGCAGTTTGACCTTTCTAAAAGTCAATCAGGAACAATGCAGACAATACAACCATCAACATTGTGCGAAACTCCAAAGTATAGCGATATATTGCACTTGCCACATGGTTTACAGGGTTATTTTGATTATGAACAAGGAATGGCTTGTGCTAAAAAATTGAATAAGCCTGTTTTGTTAGATTTTAAAGGCCATCAGTGTGCAAATTGTAAAGATATGGAGATGAATGTGTGGTCAGATACTGAAGTTCTAAAAAGATTACAGAATGATTTTGTAATAATTGCTCTTTATGTTGATGACAGAACCACTTTACCCGAAAACGAATGGGTAACATCAGCTATTGATGGAAAAGTTAAAAAGACTATTGGTAAAAAATACGCCGATTTTCAGATTAGCAAATTCAATATTAATAGTCAGCCTTATTATGTTTTAGTTGATCATAATGGAGATAAGTTAAATGATCCAAAAGGACATGATTTGAACATTAAGAATTTCATAAACTTCCTCGACGAAGGAAAGCAAAAATTCGCATCTAAATAGGGATTTTAATAAAAGTAAAAAGGTGTTTCAAAAACTGAAACACCTTTTTTTGTACGTTTTATTTATCTCCTTAGTACCAACTAAGTAATAATCTATCTTCCACTTTGGGAACAATTATAGTTTTTCGTTCTTGTGAATAGGCAAGGAAAAACCCAAGTGCATCATTACTGATATTGCCTACTGGATTTGCTGGTGGTCCCGATAATGGTCCACCATTCCATTCGGTGACCGACATAATCTGGTAATAATATTCGTAATACTCTTCGGTTATGGATTGCATTTCGAGAGTTACTGTATCGCCTGTATTTGCTGCGAGCCACTGAGCCTGATATTCTGATATATACATGCCGTTTACAAATTGGTCGGTTTCAAGCCATTTATCCCTGAGTGTATCAGATTCTAAAACTCCATTTTTATATACATCCCATAAATAGTAATTTCCTTTTATTTCAGGTTCCTGTGCATACAATAAAACAACTGCAAATGTATCTTCTTCCTGAAAATCGCCATAATCATAATACCCTATTTTAATTGAGTCTATTGGAGCAATATAATTCATGTAACAACTCGATTCATAAAGCTCACCTTCAATGAGAGCATTTAATGTGTACGTTTTACCCGAAACTCCGGCTAATGTATCTGTTTCATAAATACCGGGAGCTACTTCTGTGAGTATAAAAGTATCACTACCATCAGATATTGTTACTGTAGCACCTGATATTCTTGGTGTTTGCTCATTTGAGAAATAGTCTGCACTTTTACTCAGAATTACCTTATGAGCTTTTCTTTCGTTGCTAATACTACCTTGAATTATTATACGTTCATAGGTGCTATTTAATTCAACATCAAAATCCTCTACACACGAAGTTATAAGGGTAAAAAGTATTAAATAGGATAAATATTGTTTATACATAGTGCAATTGTTTTAAAAGTAAAAATTCCAGGTTAAAGATGGTATTATAGGAAAAACATAAACTTTTTCAGCTTTCGTTACACTTGGATTTTCAGGATCCTGCGTAAAGGTTATCATCCAGGCATTATGTCTGTTGTAAACATTGTATACAGAAACATTAAGTTCGCTTCTTCTTCGTTTATTTGGTTTTATTTTTCCTTTGAGAGTAATAGACAGATCTAGTCTGTGATAATCGGGCATTCTATAGCTATTGCGATCGGTAAAAATGGGAACTGCCATTCCTTCGTATTCGTATTTCCCGCTTGGGAAGGTTACAGGATTTCCAGTTGAATAAACCCATGTAGCAGAAATATTCCATCGTTTTGTTAAATCATAAATGCCTACAATTGCTAAATTATGTGGTCTATCGTAAGATGAAGGATAAATTTTGCCTAAGTTAATTTCTGGTATTTCTCTTTCTGCTTTCGAAAGGGTATAACTTATCCATCCTGTGAATTTGCCTTGTTGCTTTCGAATCAGAAATTCAGCTCCATATGATCGTGCATCGCCAATTCTGAATTCTCCTTCGAGTTCAGCATTTAGTGTTAAAACAGCATGGTCTTTAAAATCTATCTGGTTATTCATGTCCTTGTAATATAACTCAATAGATGTTTCAAAAAGATTATCAAAGTAATTTCTGAAATAGCCAATGGCAACCTGATTAGCGATTTGTGGATCAATATTAGGACTCGAAGGAACCCAAACATCAAGGGGTGAGCCAGCAGTTGAGTTAGAAGCAAGGTGAACATACTGTTTGGTTCTTGAATAGCTCGCTTTAATTGACGATTTTTCGTTTAATAAATAATTTATGCTTAATCGAGGTTCTAAGCCATAAAAGGTATTGAAAATATCCCATTGCTCATAAACAGTGGAGTCTATTTTTTCATAGTTTTCATTAAAATTATAAGATGTTGCTTCACCCATATTTTGAAATACCGAAGCCCTTAATCCATAGTTTATAGTAAGATTAGATCCCAATTTGTGCTCATTGCTCAGGTAAATGGCATATTCAAGGGCATTAGATTTTGGCATTTCAATTGGATCGCCACTTGGACCAGATGCATATCCTGGGTTGAAATGATGAAATATCCCATCAAATCCAAATTTTATTGTATTGTTTGGATTTAGGAAATAAGTTAAATCTCCTTTAATCTTAAAATCTTCCAGATCGGATACCCATTTAAATCCATACTGATTATCACCGCTTTCCATTTTATAATCGTACTTACTATAAATAAATGAGAAATTAGAAAATAGTCTTTCTGAAAACAAGTGGTTCCAACGAGTTGTTAATGTATAATTACCCCAATCCCAGCTGAACATATCACTAAACTTAAATACATCGCGGCCAAAATACCCCGATACAAAAAGTCTATCTTTTTCACTAATCTTATAGTTGGTTTTTAAGTTTAAATCGTAGAAATATAGTTTATTTGAATTAATCATCTCATCACTTGATAACAATAGAAAGAGATCGGCGTATGTTCTTCGGCCAGCAATTAAGAAAGACCACTTATCTTCAATAATTGGACCTTCAAAAGTTAATCGTGAAGAAATTGTTCCTAATCCACCAGTTCCCTCAAATTTTTTCATGTTTCCTTCTTTCATTCTAATATCAAGCAATGATGATAATCGACCGCCATATTCGGCAGGTATATCTCCTTTATATACTTTAACATCTTTTACTGCATCGTTATTAAATACAGAAAAGAATCCCATGAGATGTGAAGCATTGTATACAGTAGCTTCATCAAATAATATTAGGTTCTGATCGGGACTTCCTCCACGAACATTAAATCCTGAAAACCCTTCGCCTGTAGCCTGAATACCCGGTAATAACTGGAGTGTTTTAATTACATCTACTTCTCCAAAAAGTGCAGGCACTTGTTTTATCTCTTTTGCCTGTAATTTTATGGTACTCATTTCTGTTCTTAAAACATTCTCGTTTTTTCGTTCAGCAGTAATCACAACCTCTTCAATAACTTTCTCAACCTCGTTAAGTTGTATATTAATTGTTGTATTTTGATCTAATTTTATCGATTTCACTTGCGAAAGCATTCCCAGATAAGCAAACTCGAACTCATATTCTCCTTCAGGCAGGGTTAATGAATAGAATCCGTAGGTATTGGTAGCTGTTCCTGTTCTTAAAGTTTTTGCATATACAGTAGCTCCGATTAGTTCCTCGCCCGAGTGATCAGTAATATGACCGCTAATAGTATATTTCTTTTGACCGTTAAGATTTAAGGAAATAAGAAAAAATAAAAAGGGTATTAAGATATTTTTCATTAAAATAAAATTTTGTTCTTGGCTGAAAACAATAATTGTACAATTATATTGTGCTAATCTATAGTTTATTTTCTAATTAATTTTCTACTTAATAGAATTTGAACAAGGGTATAAAGCAAAGCTAGAATACCAAAAAAAGATGCTATTCGACCAATATAATCACCATAACGAACATAGAAGGTTAATTCGTTGTTTGATTTAATTGTATTTTTAATTACATCCCGAACCCACCAGTCGGTTTTGTTTAGGATTTCTCCTTTTTGGTTTATAAAAGCAGATATTCCCGTATTTGCTGAACGGGCAACACTTCTGCGGGTTTCAATTGCTCGTAATTGAGAATAGTTTAAGTGTTGCCTATATCCAGGAGTATTACCCCACCATCCATCATTTGTTATAACAAAAATAAAATTTGCTCCATTCCTAATGTACTCGGTAACATACTCACCATAAATCGATTCGTAACAAATAACAGGTGCAATTCTTGTTTCGTCAGTTGTGTGTTTAAAAGTACCTCTGTAATCTTGTGTTCCTCTGCTTCCGGTCGTACCCCCAAGATTTAATATTACCTTTTCGAGTAACTTAAATAGTTTTGGGTATGGCATTTTTTCAACACCAACAACTAATTTTGATTTATGGTAAGTTGGCAAGTTATATGCAGTATCAATCTGAATGGATGAGTTATATGCATCGTAATAGATATCTGCATCTCTCATTTTACGAACAGTAGATGATAATTTCTCACCTGGTGAATATTCATAATAGGCATCCATGCCTACTACGAAGTTTACTTTTGGTCTTTTTTTAACAAATTCTTCTATTGCCTGAATAGTATAGTTTTCTTTCAGGTTATTTATCCAAATATAATTGTCGAGTGCAGTTTCGGGTCCTATAACGTAATCGGTATTTTTATCTGTAATGCTATCAGCAAGATGTAAAAGTATATTCAACTGCTCATAATGCGACATTCCTCCAAATTTATCATTGTAAGGGTCTATGTTTGGCTGAATTACAACTATATTGTAGTCTTTTCCTTTTTCTGTATAGTTATTAAAGATGCGTACTGATATAATAATGGGGATTAAAAAGACAAAGACAAAAATTACGATATTAGGTAGTATTGATCGAAACGATTTAAGTTTAAGATATTGTTTTAAGATATTAAATGCCAAAAGGTTTAGCAGTAGAATCCAAAATGTGCCGCCAAGCACACCTGTATATTCGTACCATTGTATTAGCTTGATGTCTTTGGCAAGGCCATTCCCAAGGTTTAACCAAGGCCATGATATTTCGGCATTTAAATATAAGTACTCAAAACCAATCCAGTAAACCAGTATGGCAAAGTTGCCGAATTTCTCATTTGTTTTTCTTTTAGTTAGATGTGCCAACCAAATGGTGGTTGTTAAAACAAATGTATTTACTAAAACTGCAGCAATTACACCTACTAATGCTGCATTATAAACCCAATATGTAGTTAAGATATTCCAGATGCCAATAGTTAATGCAGCATAACCATAAAATAATATTGACTTATTGTTTTGCTTATTTTGGTATAAGTAATCCTCAATAATAAATAAAGGAACAAATGCAATACTCAGGAATAACCCCGAAAATTGCTGATACCATGCAAGAGATAATAAAATACTGCTTATAATAGCAAAAATAAATAGATGTGATCGTTTCATTTTTGTTTTCGAAGATTAACGAGATAAACACCAATAAAAATCAAACTTATCCAGAAAAAATGTAAAATACCAATTTTTTCACCATCAAAAAGGCCCCACATAATTGCAAAAACTGGAATAACATATGTAACAGACGATCCAAAAAGTGCTGATGTATGTTGAATTAATGTGTTAAATATTATTAGAGCCATCATTGTTCCAATAACTGCAAGTATTGCAATATATCCCAGGTTTAATATATAATCATTGGTCGACAAAGCATATGAGAAATCACTAAACAATAAATATACACCAGCAAATGGCCCAACAAACATAAAGGCCATCGATGTTAATTCTAATCCATTTAAATCTTTAATCTTGTATTTTACCTGATTTACATTTATACCATAACAAATAGTTGCCACAACTATTAACAAACCATAATAATTTATATTGCTAAAAAAGTCGCTTGTTCCAGATGTATAGGTTATTAACCCCATAGCTCCAATCAAACCAAGTAATATTCCCAAAGCATTGATTAGGCGAGCAGTACTCTTATAAAATAATAATCCAATAATTAATGTAAACAGGGGTGTCATAGAGTTTAGCATACCTGCCATTCCACTATCTATTCTTGTTTGTGCCTTTGTAAATAAAAAAGCTGGAATTACTGAACCAATAAATCCGACTAACAATAAAGAAAAAACATTATCTTTTGTAACCTTCTTAAGGTTTTTTATACCATATGGCAAGAATGCCAAAAACGTAATGAACATTCGTAAAGCAGCAACCTGATCGGATGAATAAGAACGAAGACCCTTTTTCATTAAAATAAAACTGCTACCCCATATAAAAGCAAGAAAGAGTAGGATCATCCATTGCCAGATCTTATTTTTATAGTTAAATACCGTCATGATTTATTGAAATTAAGGCTCAAAGATAATCTATTCTTAACAATTCAGTATTTTCCTTGTTTTAACTTTTTAGTAAATTGATCTTTATTAGAGTAGGATTATTTTTTAAAAACGCTATTTTTGCCTTACTTAATTGTTTAACCAATAAAGATTATGGAATCGCACCAAATTTATGTTGGAGGAAAATTTTGCAAAACAGAAGCCGTTCTTAAGGTATTTAACCCTTTTGACTATTCTCTGGTTGGTGAAACATTTATTGCAGGTAAGCAAGAACTTGAGTTGTCTATTGAAAAAGCGATATCGGTAAAAAAAGAACTACAGAATTTCCCATCATTTAAGCGATATTCAGTGCTTATGAAAATTGCTGATGGTATTAGAAGCAATCGAACTCATTTGGGAAATATTCTGGCTGCCGAAGCTGGAAAACCAATAAAGTATGCTTTAGGAGAGATTGATAGAGCAATACAGGTTTTTATAATTGCCGCCGAAGAATCAAAAAGACTCCCTAAAGAATACATATCTATCGATTGGACTCCAGCAGGGGAGAACAAAGAAGGACTTTTAAAATATTTCCCTGTTGGTTTAATTGCAGGGATTGCTCCTTTTAATTTTCCATTGAATTTGGCTGTACATAAAATTGCACCGGCGATTGCATCAGGAAATCCAATTATCTTAAAACCTGCCCGAAGCACTCCTTTATCTGTGTTAGAGCTTGCTAAAATTATTGATAATACAGAACTTCCAAAAGGGGCTATCTCTATTTTGCCTATGGATAGAGATACTGGTAACCAATTAGTTACTGACGAAAGATTTAATATGTTATCGTTTACTGGGTCGCCAGCCGTGGGTTGGAAAATGAAACGTGAAGCAGGGAAGAAGAAGGTTGTGCTCGAATTAGGGGGCAATGCAGGTGTTATTGTTACTGAATCTGCAAATGTAAGCATGGCAGCCAAAAAATGCGTTATAGGTGGATATGCATATTCAGGTCAGGTTTGTATTCATGTTCAACGTATCATTGTGCATGAAAATGTGTATGTAGAGTTTCTTAATCAATTCATTGAATTAACTAAAACACTTATAGTTGGTTCTCCTGCTGATGAAGATACTGATATATCCTCAATGATTGACGAAGAAAATGCCATACGAGTTGAGGATTGGGTAAATGAAGCAATTGCTGATGGAGCAAAAATTTTGCATGGAGGAAAGCGAAGTGGTACCTTTTTTGAACCAACAATAATTACAAAAACAAAAAGTGATATGAAGGTTTGTGCATTGGAGGTTTTTGGCCCGGTAGTTACGATAGAAAAATATAGCGATTTTGATGATGCAATAAACTATTTAAATAACTCTGAATTTGGTTTGCAGGCTGGTGTTTTTACAAACAGTATAGGTGAGATGAATAAGGCTCAAAACGAACTAGAGGTTGGTGGTGTAATAATTAATGATGTACCCACGTTTAGAGTTGATCATATGCCTTATGGCGGAATAAAAAATTCGGGTTTTGGCAGAGAGGGCATAAAATATGCAATACATGAGATGCTTGAACCCCGATTGATGATAAAAAATATAAATTACTAAAGTTTTATAAATGGAAATAGTATTCTTTTTAAAAGGGATTGTTGTAGGGTTATTAGGGTCTATACCTTTAGGTCCAGTGGGTGTCGTTTGTATTCAGCGCACATTAAACAAAGGCAGAATGTCTGGATTTATATCAGGCATGGGAGCCGCTTCTGTGGATGCAATCTTTGCACTAATTGCAGCTTTAGGTCTTACATTTATTCTCAATTTTATTGAACAACAGCGTTTCTATATCCAACTTGTTGGTGGTATTATCTTAATTATTATGGGATTAAACATTTTCTATAAAAACCCTGTAAAACAGATGAGAAGACATAAACAAGGTAAAAGCAAGCTTATTAACGATTTCGTTTCAGTGTTTTTACTTACTATATCTAACCCGGTTGCTGTATTTTTATTTGTTGCAGCTCTTGCAAGCATAAATGTTGTATCTGTTGAATCGCCTATTATTTCGGCTCTTTTAGTTATTGCTGGAGTATTTGGTGGAGCCCTTTTATGGTGGGTTATATTAATTTCTTTTGTTGATTTATTTCGAAAAAAATTCCGCTTAAAGCAATTGTGGTGGATTAACAAAATAGCAGGTGTACTTATTGCTGGTTTTGGTATATTTGCCATTTTTGCAATTTTCTATATGTATTTTAAATAACTTTTTCTGTAGCTTTTTTATCCTTATATTTGCCGAATTATCAATTATTTACAATACTAAAGCATTGCCACGTGAAAGTTGTTAGTTCTGAATTTTTAGCTAGTTATCCAAGTTTCGATAAATGCCCTGAGCCCAAATTGCCTGAGTATGCGTTTGTTGGAAGATCAAATGTAGGTAAATCATCACTTATTAATATGCTTTTAGATAAAAAGCAGTTAGCGAAAACTTCACAGACCCCCGGTAAAACGCAATTAATAAATCATTTTTTAATTAATGGGAAATGGTACCTCGTTGATCTCCCCGGCTATGGTTACGCGAAAATCGCGAAAACAAAAAGAAAAGACTTTCAGAGGCTTATTAAAGATTATATAGAATTTCGTTTGAATCTGGTATGCTTATTTGTACTTGTTGATTCGAGACATAAACCACAAAATAATGATTTATTGTTTATGCAGTGGCTTGGTGAAAAACAGGTTCCTTTTAGTATTGTTTTTACCAAAACCGACAAACTCCCTAAAATGAAACTTGCCGAAAATATTGAACTCTATAAAACAACGATGCTGGATAAATGGGAATCGTTACCTGAAATTTTTACAACTTCATCAGAAACAAAATTGGGACAAGAAGAAATTCTTAACTATATAGAGAAATTGAATAGGTCAGTTGATTTTTAATTTTATAGATATTTTTGACTCAGAACTAAGTAAAAATAGAATGATATTTTTAACTTTGCAATGCAAAAAAAAGAAATTAATATTTCAACAAAATGAGTCAACCTCCAATTAAAATTTTCTCTGGTACAAAATCACGCTATATAGCTGAAAAAATTGCAAAAGAATATGGCATAGAATTAGGAAATACATCCTTTATAGAGTTTAGCGATGGTGAGTTCCAAGTAGCTTTCGAAGAAACTGTTAGAGGATCTTACGTATTTATTGTTCAGTCTACATTTCCACCATCCGATAATTTAATGGAGCTCTTGCTGATGATTGATGCAGCAAAAAGAGCCTCTGCATATAAAGTAGCGGCTGTGATTCCTTATTTTGGATTTGCGCGTCAGGACAGAAAAGACAAGCCAAGAGTCTCTATTGGAGCCAAATTGGTCGCTAATTTACTAAGTGCTGCTGGTGTAGATAGAGTTATGACACTCGATTTGCATGCCGATCAAATACAAGGATTCTTTGATGTTCCGGTTGATCATTTATATGCATCATCTATTTTTGTTCCTTATATAAAAAGTTTAAATCTTGATAATTTGGTTATTGCAGCTCCAGATATGGGTGGTACAAAAAGAGCAAATGCATATTCTAAATTTCTAGAGACACCATTGGTTATTTGCCATAAATCAAGAAAAAAAGCAAATGTAATTGATGAGTTAACTGTTATTGGCGATGTTGAAGGCAAAAATATAATTATTCTTGATGATATGATTGATACTGCTGGAACAATTACAAAAGCAGCAGATATGATGATGGAAAGAGGGGCTCTTAGTGTTAGAGCAATTGCTACACACGCTGTTCTGTCGGGACCTGCATATGAAAGAATTAACGAATCAAAAATTTTGGAAATTGTTGTTACCGATTCATTACCTATAAAACCAATATCCGATAAGATTAAAGTACTTTCTATTGGAGGTGTTTTTGCAGATGTAATTAATAAAGTACATAATTATCAGTCAATAAGTTCTAATTTTATTGTTTAATAGTATATATTTGCACACTAAAATAAAAAGCGTATTGTATAAAAGTGTGATGGGGAATAAGAAGCTTTTGAGATATTTTTAGTATTATTCTGAGTAACACGTAAATAAAGAAAAAATGAAATCAATTGAAGTAAAAGGTAACTTGCGAGAAGCTGTTGGAAAGACAAATGCAAAAGAAATCAGAAAAAACGAAGAGGTTCCATGTGTTTTATATGGAAAAGGAGAAAATGTTCATTTTAAACTAACTGAAAAATCGTTTAAAGAATTAATTTTTTCACCAAATTCTTACCTGGTAAATCTTGATATTGAAGGTAAAAAATATAATGCAGTTTTGCGTGATCGTCAATTTCATCCAATAAGTGATAAAATTATTCATGCAGATTTTTATCAAATCGATGAGAAAAGCCCTATCTGGATTGAAGTACCTGTAGTTCTTGAAGGTGTATCTGAGGGAGTATTAAAAGGGGGTAAGTTAGAGCAGAAATTGAGAAAACTAAAAATTAAAGCTCTGGTTAAAAATATTCCAGATGATTTAAAGGTTGATATTACTAACCTTGAAATTGGAAAAACAATAAAAGTAAGCGAATTGTCATATAACAACATCGAATTGCTTGATCCTAAGAATACAGTTGTTGTGCGAGTTAAGAGTGCTCGTGGTGTCGTAGCTGAAGAAACAGCTGCTCCTGGTGAAGCAAAAACAGAAACTGCTGAAAAATAATAATCTTATACAAACAGATAATTGGTGAAATACCTTATTGTCGGTTTAGGAAATATTGGTGACGAATACGTCAACACACGACATAATGTTGGGTTTCAGATATTGGATGCTTTTGCCAAAGCATCCAATATTTCTTTTCAGGACAATAGGTTGGCTTTTAGAGCTGAGTATAAACTGAAAGGACGTACATTTATTCTAATTAAGCCAACTACTTATATGAACCTTAGTGGAAGGTCTGTTAATTATTGGCTTCAGAAAGAAAAAATTCCTGTCGAAAAATTATTGGTGCTGGTTGATGATATCGCAATCCCTTTTGGTACAATGCGATTACGCCCAAAGGGTGGTGATGCAGGGCACAACGGATTGGCTAATATAAATTTAACCCTTGGACATCAAAATTATACACGCCTTCGATTCGGATTAGGTGATAATTTCCCAAAGGGATTTCAAGTACAATATGTGCTTGGTGAATGGACTGATGAAGAGAAGAAACTTTTGCCTCAGAAATTCGAAATAGCTGCCGAAATAATAAAAAGTTTTGGTTTAGTTGGACTAGAAAACACAATGAATCAGTTCAATAAAAAGTAGTAACTGATTCTTTATTCCTAACTTTGTATTCAAATTAGTATTCATGGAAAAAGATCACGAAATTCGTATTGACAAGTGGCTTTGGGCTGTGCGAATATTTAAGACTCGCAGTCAGGCTTCTGAAGCTTGCAGAAAGGGCCGTATAATTATAAATGATGTTCAGGTTAAGCCGTCACGGGTTATAAAAGTAGGAGAAATTGTAATTGTAAGAAAACCACCTGTAAACCATCAATTTAAGATTATTGGTCTTCTGGAAAATAGACAATCGGCTAAATTAGTTGTTAATTACGTCGAAGACCTTACATCAGATGAAGAAAAAGCGATAATAGAAATTAAGAACCACATTGGTTTTGAGATTCGTGATCGGGGCATTGGTCGACCAACAAAAAAAGAACGCAGGCTTATCGACGAATTAAAGAAAATTCAATAAATCATTTATATGATAATTGCAAAGGCTAAGAAAAAAGAAAATATTGCTGAGTATATTTTATATATGTGGCAAGTTGAAAACTTAATACGACTCCTTAATCTTGATATTGAAAAGATTAATACGGAGATTATTATGAAGTTTGATCAACCTGATGAGGTTAAAAATGAAATGAAGGATTGGTATTTAGGTCTAATCAATATGATGAAAGATGAAAATAAAGTTGAAAATGGACATCTTCAATTTATTCAAAATACCATAAACGATTTAAATGACCTGCATTTGAGAATGATTGAATCACCTACAGAATACGACTATAAAGCCTTCTATGCTTTAGCAAAACCAGGGATAACCGATTTAGTTGAAAAGTCAAATCAAAAAGAAATTAGCGAGATCGAAGCTTGTTTTAATGCTTTATATGGTTTGCTGCTTTTTAGAATGCAAAATAAAACAATAAGTATTGAAACGGCTCAGGCTATGCAACATATAAGTAAACTAATTGCAGAATTGAGTAAGCGGAACAAGCAAATTGAGCTTGGTGAAATCGAATTTTAATTAATAAACTTGTGCTTTAGGTTATCTGTAGGAATCACGCATTTATTTTTTTTGCCAAACAGTTTGTAACGATATTTGGCTATTAGGTCGTATAAAAAGTCTCGTATAGGTTTCGGAATTATTCGTAATCCAGGTAAAATAGAACAGGTTCCTCCCAATTTTGCAGCAATTTTCAAAACCGCATCCGATTTAAAAAAGATTTTATCATCGATAATAAGAATAATTGATTCGGAATAATTACTAGGTAAATTAAAGGGTAACGTAATATGCTTGATTGATTCAGATTGCAGAGCAACGAATCTAAAAAAATCCTTCTTATCTTTTCTTATAATAAAATGAACTAAACTGGAACATAAATTACAATATCCATCAAAAATAATTAATCCTTTGTTCTCAAATATCTGTTGGCTCATCTGCATTTTCAGGTAGAAATATTTCAAGTACTCTACTCTGATTAACAGGTTTTAGTATTATTTGTTCAATAACTGCAGGAATCAAAATCGTTTCACCTTTTTTTACATGAATACGTTCATTATCATAATATATTAGATCAAAATCACCATCAATACACATTAAAATCACAAATGAATCGAGGGTAATGTAATCTTTCTCAATTGTTTTATCAAAATCAATTATATTGGTCTGAAAGTATTTGTTTGAGATAATCTTTGATGATTGATTCTTAACTAAAGAATAGTCAATTTTATAATTAGTATATTTTTTAAAATCTATTGCATCAGTTGCTAAATCAGTATGTAATTCGCGTGAATTTCCATTTTCATCTGTTCTGTCCCAATCATATATTCTATAAGTTATATCAGATGTTTGTTGAATTTCGGTAAGCAAAATGCCTGCTCCAATTGCATGAACTCTACCTGAAGGTAAATAATAAACTTCGTTAGGCTTTGCTTTAAAATCATTTAGGATTTGAACAAATTCCTTATTTTCTAAATGATGTAAGTAATGATCTTTATCCATTTCATTATTAAACCCAGAATAAATCAATGCATTTTTTTCTGCATTAATAATATACCACATTTCGGTTTTGCCAAATCCACCATGCCTTTTGCTAGCTAATTCATCATTTGGATGCACCTGAACTGATAATGGCTCATTTGAATCAATAAATTTTATAAGTAATGGAAAATCTAGTCCGAATTGGTCATAAACTCTTTCTCCCACCAAATCGCCCATGTAAATTTCAATTAATTCCTGTAGGTCATTGTTGGCAAGAAAACCATTTTCGACAACCGAGATATTATCGTCTATTCCCGATATTTCCCAGCTTTCACCAATTTTTAGATCCTCAGAAACAGGTTTGTTTAATACTTTATTTAATCGATTACCTCCCCACACCTTTTCCTTATAAATTGGTTTGAATTTTAATGGATATAATTGATTCATTTTATTGATTTTTAATCTATTTATAATAATTTCGAAAACTGTTAATCGTTGGTTAATGATTTTTCCTATTTATTTTTTATCTTCAACCACGATAAAAATAATGTGTTAAAGGTATTAAAAAATATTTATATGTCTTTTATTATAGGAATAGCAGGAGGAACCGGATCGGGTAAAACAACGGTTGTAAAAAAAATTATTGAACGATTACCCAAAGATGAAGTTGCCATAATACCGCAAGATTCATATTATAGAGATAATAGCAATTTGCCGCTTGAAGAGCGTCAGGAAATGAACTTTGACCATCCTCGCTCGTTAGAGTTTAGTCTGCTTGTAGAACATATAAAACAACTAAAGGCGGGGAACTCTATTCCGCAACCGATTTATTCATATTTAACTTGCACACGATCAAAGGAGACTATTTTAGTTGAGCCTAAGAAAGTAGTTATAGTTGAAGGAATCCTTATTCTTGCAAATGCACAATTAAGAAATTTAATGGATATAAAGGTTTTTGTTGATGCCGATAACGACGATCGCCTGATGCGTGTTATTATGCGAGATATTGTTGAAAGAGGCCGTTCAGTTAATAAAGTACTTGAACGCTATGAAAAAACTGTAAAGCCAATGCACCTGCAGTTTATTGAACCAACCAAAAGGTATGCTGATATAATTATTCCTCAGGGAGGAGACAATAAAGTTGGAATCGATATTTTAGCCTCAATAATTGAGAAAAAGTTAAATCTTGAATATAAACAAAAATAGTAATATGCTTGATGCTATAAAGGTTGAGAATGTTCTGTTTATTGATATTGAAACTATTCCTCAATATCCTGATTTTAATGAAGCTCCGGAACAAACTAAAAATTTTTGGGAGAAAAAATCATCGCATTTTAGAGACCCAGATAAATCGGCAGCAGATGTTTACCAAAGAGCAGGCATTTATTCTGAGTTTGGTAGAATTATTTGTATTTCTGCAGGCATTATTATTAAACGGAATGATGAAAAAACATTGCGTATCAAATCTTTTTTTGGTGATGACGAAAAGCAGGTATTAGTCGAATTTGCCGAAATGCTTAAGAAATACCATTCTTCGAATAAGGACCTTCAGCTATGTGCTCATAATGGAAAAGAATTTGATTTCCCTTATATTGCCCGTCGTATGATTATAAATGATGTTAAAATACCTCAGATACTTGATGTGGCAGGGAAAAAACCTTGGGAAGTTCAATTTTTGGATACTATGGAACTTTGGAAATTTGGTGATTATAAAAATTATACTTCGTTGAATTTGTTAACATATATTTTTAATATTCCAACACCGAAAGATGATATCGATGGCAGCATGGTTGCCGATGTTTATTGGAAAGAGAAAAATTTGGAACGTATCGTTATTTATTGCGAAAAGGATGTGTTGGCTATAGCACAGGTTTTTCTAAAATATAAAGGGGATACTTTTATCAAACCCGAAAATATTGAATCAGCTTCAACACAGTCATAATTATTCCAATAGAAATTTTAGCAAGATTTGTAAAAAAAGTTCTGGCTGTTCAGCATGTAGCCAATGACCTGCATTAGGAATAGTTTCAATTTCGGCAAATGGGTAAATCTTTTTTATTGCGGTAATGTCTTTTTCTAAAATATAATCAGAATTTTCTCCTTTTATAAATAAAACAGGAAACCCGGCAATCGTTCTTCCTCCTTTAAAATCTTCTTCTTTTAAACCATCAATTATTTCTGGTAGTTTCTCATAGAGAACAGGTATGTTTATTCCCCAGTATAACTTGTTATCCTTCGATCGTTTTATGTTTTTTAGAAGAAATTGCCGTATATATTTTTGTGGTATAGAATCAGATAAAATCTCATCAATCCGATTTCTACTTAAGATTTTTGAAAAATCTATTTTATTCATTGAATCCAGAATAGCTGTATGCTGAAGTAGTTGAATCGAATTTGTTGTAAAATATGATAAAGGAGAAATATCAACAACAATAAGATTTGTTATTCGTTCTGGATAATCGCTCGAAAAAAACATAGCTGTTTTCCCCCCCATTGAATGACCTAATATTATTGCTCTTTCTATAGATTGTTGATCCATAAAATCTTTCAGATCTTCCTTTAGTAAAAAATAATTATGGTCTGGTGAATGCGGTGATTGCCCATGGTTTCGCTGATCAATAATGTACACCTCGAACTTATCTGCAAGCTTTTTACCAATGGTTACCCAGTTGTCTGACGATCCATATAAACCATGGATTATAATTAATGGTGGGCCCTGACCTAATTTTCTGAAAAATAAATTCATATTTATTAGATATTAGATTAAAGTATCAAGATTTAAGATGTGATTTATTAAAAAAATGAATAGTTGAAACTAATTATCATTTCTTAAAAAAAGCTTAATACTAATTTCTAGATAATAGCTAGATTCTTGATAATCATATTTGTTTACTTTAATTCTCTTAAATACATTTGGATGGTATTTTCCAATCCAAAATAAATTGAATCGGCAATCAGAGCATGACCAATTGAAACTTCAAGTAATCCCGGTATATTTTGTTTAAAATATTTTAAATTGTCCAGATTTAAATCGTGCCCTGCATTTAAACCTAAGCCAGCCTTATTGGCCGTTTCGGCTGCCTTAATAAAAGGAGTAATTGCCTGTTCTTTATTTGTAGAGAAATTAGCAGCATAAGGTTCTGTATAAAGTTCTATTCGATCAGTTCCTGTTTCTACGGCATTTTTTATTAACTCAGGATCAGTCTCAATAAATATTGATGTTCGGATATTTTTGGAATGAAAAATATCAATAATATTTTTTAGGTATTTTTTATTTTTTATCGTGTCCCATCCAGCATTCGAAGTAAGAGCATCGGGTGGATCAGGAACAAGAGTGACCTGATGAGGCAATACTTTTAACACCAAATCGATAAAGCTTTGTGAAGGATACCCCTCAATGTTAAACTCGGTTTTTATAATGGGTCGAATATCATAAACATCCTGATAACGAATATGTCTTTCGTCTGGTCGAGGATGAACAGTTACTCCTTGTGCGCCGAATCGTTCGCAATTAATTGCTGCATCAAGCACACTGGGAATATTTCCTCCACGTGCATTTCTTAGTGTTGCAATTTTGTTTATATTTACACTTAATCTGGTCATATTTTTGTAATTTGCAATATAGTAAACATTAAAGCGTTTTGATTGTTAAAAAGACAAAAATACAAGTATTTTTGAGATACAAGAACCGATGCTGGCAAAAGATTTAATATCAGACGAAATTCCTGCAATTCGAACATCCGATACTGCTGTTGAAGCACTAAACTGGATGGAGGTTTTTCGTGTATCACATTTACCAATAGTAAATAATGAAGAATTTCTTGGTCTTATTTCCGATGCAGATATTTATGACCTCAATACTCCAGAAGAAGCTATAGGAAATCATCGTCTTTCGCTTTTAAGACCCTATGTTCGATTCGATCAGCATATTTATGAGATAATCGAACTTGCTGCTAGACTTAAGTTAACTGTTGTGCCAGTGCTCGATTATAATAATAAGTTCATGGGCGTAGTGCGAATGAGTGATTTATTGCACTATTTCTCGAAATTAACAGCTATTGAAAAACCAGGAGGGATTATAGTTCTTGAAATGAGCCAAAACGATTATGAATTAACAGAAATTGCTCAAATCGTCGAATCTAATAATGCTAAAATCCTTAGTATGTATGTTAGTTCAGCAACAGACTCCACTAAACTCGAAGTTACTTTAAAACTAAATGCTACAGATCTTACTTCTATAATTCAAACATTCAATAGGTACGAGTATACAATTAAAGCATCGTTCATGGAGTTTGACGAACAAGATGATTTGTATAATACCAGATATGAGCTTTTTATGAAATATTTGAATATATAAAATCGATAACATTTTTATATCATTATGCTAATATTATAAATATGAAAGTTGCTATTTACGGACGTACAGTTGAAAAAGAATTTGAGAAATATGTTAAAGAATTTTTAACTGTTCTAAAGCAACATAATATTGATTTTACAATTGATAAAAAATTCTATGAGTTTCTTGTTCGTGAAATGCAATTGAATCTTAAAAATACTCCACTTTTTGAAACTCACGAGGATATTAAAGATGCTGTTAAAATGATTTTTAGCATTGGAGGAGATGGTACCATTCTCGAAACAGTTACTTTAGTTAAAGATGCTAATATTCCTATTGTTGGTATTAATACAGGCAAGCTCGGTTTTCTTGCCAATATTGCGAAAGACGAAATCCAAACAGCTATAGAGTCAATAATTAACAATAAATATACAATTGACGAAAGAGCACTTCTAAAAGTTGACTCAAAATCAAAAATATTCTCTGATTTTCCTTATAGTCTCAACGAGATTGCTGTTCAAAAGAAAGATTCCACAATGATTACAATTCATGTATTTATTAATAACGAATTTTTAAATACATATTGGGCCGATGGTTTAATTATTTCAACTCCAACCGGATCAACAGCTTATTCTTTAAGTTCCGGAGGTCCAATAATTTTGCCCCATTCAGGTAATTTCATTATAACACCTATTTGTGCACACAATCTTACTGTTCGCCCTATTGTAATTCCCGATTCGTCAATTATTAAACTCAAAGTTGAAAGTCGAAGTATGAATTCATTGGTTTCACTTGATCATAGATATGTGATTAATGATAGTTCTGATGAGATTATTATTTCTAAAGCAGAATTTAAAGTAAAACTATTAAAACTAAATTCAACAGATTATTACGCAACTCTTAGAAATAAACTCATGTGGGGTATCGACAAGCGAAATTAAATCTTAAAAAAAGTTAATTAAATTGATATTTCTTTTTTGATTTGTAAAAATAAATACCTTTGTATCAATGATAAAACATTTACTAAATAGCAGAAATAGGTTTCTAATAATATTTCTGATTTTACCCTTAGTAGGATTTAGTCAGAAATGGAAACTTTCCCGAACCGAAATTTTGGTTGGTGTTGGAACTGTTAGTTTCTTTGGTGATATTGGTGGCGCAGAAAGTGCTGATGCTTTATGGATTTCAGATCTTGATATATTGAATACACGACCAAATATAAATATTGGTCTTCGATATAGAATTGATGAATGGGGTACTATACGAGGGAATTTAACTTATGGCAGGTTTTTAGGTTCTGATGAGAATTCCATAAATGCCGCAAGGAATTATTCTTTTACTACTAACCTTTATGAATTTTCAGGATATTTCGAATATTGGATATTGAAAGAAAAACAGATGGTTCAATATTCATCCATGACTTTGCGAGATGGTTTGCGAAAATTTAATAAATCGCTAAGCTTATATGTCTTTATAGGTATTGGAGCAGCTTATTTTGCACCAGTAGCTGGAGATAGTTTTATTGATAGTCCTCGATTTGTTGGCGATAAAAACTTAGGTATTGTTTTACCTGTAGGTATTGGAATAAAATATCCTCTTTCGCAAAGAAATTTCATCGGATTTGAATTCACTGGCAGATTAACTGGTACTGACTATATTGATGGATTTAAGCCTAAGGGTTCTGAGTACAATGATTCATATTATTTTACTTCGCTTTATATTACTCATAAGTTAAAACCCAAAACAAAAGGATCACGAGTTAAATTTTAACATTATATGAGAACTATTACCTTAATTATTGTTTTTACAGTTACTTTTTTTTTTAGTTTCGCACAAGGCCGTGCAGAATACGGATTGTTTCTAGGTACATCTTATTATAATGGTGATATTAACCATTCACAACAATTTTACTCACCATCACTTGGCGCAGGATTAATCGCAAAATACAATATAAATAAACACATTATAGTTGGCTTAAAAGGATATTACGGAATGTTAAATGGTAATGATGCTGATTTTAATAATCCCGAAAATCAATTACGTATGGCATCCTTCTCGACTAGCGTTATTGATATCTCAGTTAATGTCGAGTTTAATTTCATGTCATTCACAAGCTCTGGGTTTTTAAGAAAAAATGATGAACGGTTTACACCTTTTGTTTTTATTGGCATTGGAGGTAATTATGTGTTTAACTCATCTGGTTTTTCAAATCCTATATCAATTCCTTTTGGATTAGGAATTAAATATAATATCTTTGAGCGCGTTACTCTGGGGTTAGAATGGAGTTTCAGAAAAACTTTTAATGATCAAATTGACGGTGTTATTAATATACAGGATTCTGAAAATACCCCAACCATACACAACGATGATTGGTATTCGTTTTGTGGAATTTTTGTTACCTATAAAGTTTTTAAAGAAGCAATTGATTGTCCGGCATATTTAAAATAGATGTGAGATGAGTTTAAAAGAAAAGGTTGATAGGACAAAACTGCCGAAACATGTTGCAATCATTATGGATGGTAATGGCAGGTGGGCAAAAAAGAAGGGAAATCAAAGAATATTTGGACATAAAAATGGAGTTAAGGCAGTACGCGAAGCTGTTGAAGGAGCTGGTGAAATTGGAGTTGAATATTTAACCCTTTACGCGTTTTCTACTGAGAATTGGAATCGACCTAAACAAGAAGTTGATGCACTAATGTCACTACTTGTTTCAACATTAAATTCTGAATCGGGCACACTAATGGAGAATAACGTTCGTTTAAGAAGTATTGGTGATATTGCGGGTTTACCAAAAAATGTTCAACAGAATTTATCAGAAATTATTAAAAAGACTGAAAAAAATACAGGATTAACATTAATTTTGGCCCTTAATTATAGTGCAAGGTGGGAAATAATAAATGCTGTTCAAAATATTGTAGCAGAAGCAAAACAGGGCGATATAGAATTGGATCAGATTAATAATGATTATTTTGAGAAGCATTTAAATACATGTGGATTCCCTGATCCGGATCTGTTAATCCGGACAAGTGGTGAGTTTAGAATTAGTAATTTCTTAATTTGGCAAATAGCTTATACAGAGTTATATTTTACTGAAGTTTTATGGCCAGATTTTAATAGAGATGAATTATATAAAGCAATTATAGATTACCAAAAAAGAGAACGAAGATTTGGTAAAACAAGTGATCAAATAATAAATAGTTAATTAATAAATAGCACGATTAGAATGACAAGAAGATTTGTATTGAGTATTATTATTCTATTTTTAGGAATTCAATTATTAGCACAGGAACAAACTGATTTTTCATCGTTAAATGTTATAGATTATAAAAAGCCTAACGATTATATTATTAAAGATATAACAATTTCTGGAGTTAAATACCTTGATAAAAATATCCTAATAACATTATCTGGATTAACTATTCAGCGACAGATAACAATTCCTGGAGAAGATATTACCAGGGCAGTTGAGAAATTATGGAAACAAGGATTGTTTTCTGATATCAAAATTACTACTGCCGAAATTCAAGGTGATAGTATAATTTTGGATATATATCTACAAGAAAGACCGCGATTATCTGAATTGGAAATAATTGGTGTTAAAAAAAGCCATGAAAAAGATCTTCGCGAAGCCCTGGAACTAAAAAGGGGAGTCCAGGTTACAGAAAATACGATTAATAAAGCCAAAGGGTCAATTCGAGACTTTCTTTATAATAAAAAGTATCTGAATGCTAAAATTGATATTTATCAATCTGATGATACAATCTCTCGTCAAAACAATGTTAACCTGAAGGTGGTTATTGACCGAGGGAGTAAGGTGAAAATTAAAGAGATAAATTTTGTTGGAAACGAGGTTATTACTGATGCTAAATTGCGACGTAAGATGAAAGAAACCAAACGCCGTGATTTAAATATTTTTAAAGCGTCCAAATTTATCGAAAGTGATTATAAGGATGATAAAGAAAAAGTTATAGCTGCATATAACGAAAAAGGATATCGTGATGCAGAAATTATTAGAGATAGTATTTATAAGATTAGTGATAAAAGGATAGGAATACAAATTGAAATATTTGAAGGAAACCAATATTTCTTCCGAAATATTGATTGGGTTGGAAATACAAAATATTCCGCTTCGCTTCTTGATGTAGCTCTTAAAATTAAAAAAGGAGATCCTTATGATACTGAGATGTTGAATAAACGACTTAATATTGATGAAGATGCAGTAAGTAGTTTATATCTCGATAATGGATATTTATTTTTTAATTGTAATCCAACTATCATGAAAATTGATGGTGACTCAATCGACCTACAAATGCGTATTTACGAAGGTAAAAGAGTTAGATTGAACAATATTATTATTAAAGGCAATGATAAAACGAATGAGCATGTTGTTCGAAGAGAACTGAGAACTAAACCAGGTGAGTTGTTTAGCAAATCAGAAATTATGCGATCTCAACGTGAAATAGCCCAATTAGGACATTTTGATCCGGAACAGTTTGGTATAGAACCTATAAATATTAATCAGGCAGAAGGAACTGTTGATCTAGAATATACCTTAGTCGAAAAATCAAATGATCAGCTCGAAATTGCTGGTGGCTGGGGAGCAAATATGTTTATTGGAACAATAGGATTGCGTTTTAGTAATTTCTCAATAGGCAGAGTGCTAAAAAAAGATGCATGGAAACCAATTCCTTCCGGTGATGGTCAAACATTAAGCTTAAGGGTTCAAACTAATGGTGAATATTACTCAGCGTATAGTTTTAGTTTTGTTGATCCTTGGTTCGGTGGAAGAAAACCAAATTCTTTCTCAGTATCTTTCTATCATACAGTGCGCAAAAACACAAATTATGTTTACGAAGTTAGTGATGAATTTATAAAAGTTACAGGAGCAACAGTTGGACTAGGTCAACGATTAAAATGGCCGGATGATTATTTTACAATTTCAAATTCGATTAATTATCAGCTTTACAGATTGAATGATTGGACAGGATTTATTATGAGTAATGGAAATGCAAATAACCTGAGTATAAGTACTACATTTGCAAGAAACTCAATAGATTGGCCTATTTATCCACGTAGAGGATCTCAATTCTCATTAACTCTTCAGATAACGCCTCCATATTCATTATTTAAAGATGAGAAATGGTGGACACTATCACAAGCACAAATTGATACAATTGTTTCAACTGAGACTGCAGAATATAGAAGTTCAACAGGGTTACCTTTAGAATACTTTGTTAGTGCTGCAATTAAAGATAAGGAAAATCAGAGTAAATATAATTGGATGGAGTATCATAAATGGAAGTACAAAGGTTCTTGGTATATCAAGATTTGGAAAGATATGGTACTTGCAGCAAATACTGAGTTTGGTTACCTTGGTTATTTTAATAAAGATGTTGGTCACGCTCCTTTTGGTAAATTTAAGTTAGGTGGCGATGGTTTATCTGGTTATAATATGTACGATGAAGAATATATCGGATTAAGAGGTTATGAAAATAGCTCATTAACACCACCATACAATAGTAATTATAAGAATGGTAATGTTTATGAGAAAATAAATTTCGAATTACGTTATCCAATTTCACTTAAACCACAGGCTGTAATCTATGTTCTTGGTTTTGTTGAAGCTGGTAATTCTTGGGAAAGCCTCGATAATTTTAATCCATTTAAGGTTAAAAGGTCAGCGGGTATAGGTTTAAGAGCATTCTTACCTATGTTTGGATTGCTTGGTGTTGACTGGGGATATGGTTTCGATGAGATACCAGGTAATGCTGATGCAAATGGTAGTCAGTTCCATTTTGTTATTGGTCAGCAGTTTTAATACTTATAGCTATGAAAAAAAACATCCTTATTTTAGGCCTGATATTTGTATTTAGCTTCTCGTATGGTCAAAAGTTTGCTTATGTTGATTCTGATTATATACTAAGCAAAATACCTGCTTATAAGGCAGCGCAAGATAAGCTTAACCAACTTTCAAAAGAATGGCAAAAGGAAGTTGAAGCAGAAAATGCTGAATTGGAAAAACTGGTTAAAGACTTTCAGACCGAAAAAGTACTATTAACAGATGAAATGAAGAAAGTACGCGAGAAGGAATTAGAAAGCAGGGAGAAAACAGTTAAGGATATCCAACGAAAGTATTTTGGTCAGGAAGGTTTGTTGTTTATTAAAAGACAAGAGCTTATGAAGCCTATACAGGATGAGGTATATGGTGCGATTAAAACACTGGCCGAAACTGGAAATTACTCAATTATTTTTGATACTGCCGGAGGAGCCAATATAATCTATACTGATCCTAAACATGATAAAAGCGATGAAATATTAGAAAAGTTAGGGTATAAAAAATAATTTATTAAATTTGTTAATCATTAAAAAAAAGTAAAATATGAAAAAAATTATTGGATTATTATTTGTTGTTTTATTTGTAACAACAACAGCATTTGCACAAAAAGCAGAATTAAAATTTGGACATATTAACTCAACTGAATTATTAGACTTAATGCCCGAAAGAGAGGTTGCAACCAAACAATTGCAGGATTATAGTCAAATGCTTCAGAAAGAAATGGAAGCTATGCAAACTGAATATCAGACAAAGGTTAGTGCCTACTTAGAAAAACAAGCTACATTTTCTGATTTAGTTAAAAAATCAAAAGAAGCCGAAATTCAAGAAATGCAACGTCGGGTTCAGGAATTCCAATCTACAGCACAGCAGGATTATCAGCAAAAACAAGCTGAATTAATTCAACCAATTATGGATAAAGCTCAAGCTGCTATCGAAAAAGTTGGTAAAGACAATGGTTTTATTTACATTTTCGATCTTGGTGCAGGAGCAGTGGTATATCACTCAGCACTTAGTATTGATATTTTACCTTTAGTTAAAAAGGAATTAGGAATTCAATAATTAATTTTATTATAAAGTGGACCATCTTTTTAAATAGAGATGGTCTTTTTTATACCTTCTAAAATGGGAAACAGACCAATAGGAATATTTGATTCAGGCGTTGGGGGATTAACAGTATGGCGTGAATTTGTAAAGGCGTTACCGAAAGAAGATGTAATTTATTACGCTGATTCTGTAAATTGCCCTTATGGGCCAAAATCACAGCAAGAAATTATAAAAATCGTTGATGAGGTTGTTCAGTTCTTATTAGCAAAAAATGTAAAAATGATTATTGTTGCGTGCAATACTGCAACAGCTGCAGCAATAGACTATCTTAGGTTTACTTACCCTATTCCTTTTATAGGTATGGAGCCTGCTGTAAAACCAGCAGCATTAAATTCAAAAACTAAAAGTATTGCCGTACTAGCTACCGAAGGAACATTTAATGGGAAACTTTATTTAGAAACAAAGAATAAATTTGCTTCCGATGTTGAGGTTCATATTAAGGTTGGCGATAAATTGGTCGATATTGTTGAAAATAACAAAATTTATAACCCAGAAACAGCCTTACATATTGAAGAACTAATGGCTCCTTTGATTAAAAGGAATATTGATCACCTGGTATTAGGGTGTACTCACTATCCCTTTTTATTAGAAATACTTCAGCAGGTACTTCCTCCTGAAGTTAAAATTATTGATCCTGCACCTGCGGTAATTAAACAAGCTGCAAAAGTACTAACCGAAAATAAATTGCTAAGAACAGAGAATGAAAAGCCTGAATATGAGTTTTATTCGTCTGGTAATTCTGAAATTTTGAAATCGTTTGTTTTTAAAATAACTAAAATCAACTATAAAATACAAACTGCTTAATTGGTTATTCTTCGTACCATTTTGCATACATAAGGTAATTGTTGGCAATTCGTTCAATCATTTCGTGAGTTTGCATTGGATCAATTGATTTTAATCGTTTGGCTGGAATACCACCGTAAATACTTCCCGATTCTACAATAGTACCTTCGAGTACCAGAGCTCCAGCTGCAATTATTGAATTTTTACCAATTTCTACATGATCCATTACAATAGCCCCCATACCTACTAATACATTATCGTGTATTTTTGCACCATGAATAATTACGTTATGGCCAATAGAAACATTATTTCCAATTTCAATTGTCGATTTTTCATACAAGCAATGCAGAACTGCTCCATCCTGAATATTTACTTTGTTTCCAATCCGAATTGAATTAACATCACCGCGCACTACTGCATTAAACCATATACTGCAATTTTCACCTATAATTACATCGCCCACGATAGTGCAATTCTCAGACAGATAACTGCTTTTTCCAATTTGAGGTTCAAATCCTCTTACTTTTTTTATTAATGCCATTTTATATAACTTTTTATACAAAAATAATACGATAATTTGGTAAAAAAAGAATGAGAAAAATCATTTTTTAATAGGGGAAAATTAGACCGAAAAGTATTAATAATTAATTTACATTGATTACTTTTGTCAAATTATTTGTAAAAATTCATTGTTGAATAAGACTGATAATAAATAGAAACTAAATAAATGCATATAAGATAGTACTGCTGTTTTGTATGCATTTAAATTTTTTAACCTGTTATTAATTAATTACTAAACTAATTTTGTTATGGATAAAAAAGCAAAAGCCATCGAAAGAGATGACGTTGTTATCCGGTTCTCGGGTGATTCTGGAGATGGTATGCAACTTACTGGAACATTGTTTTCCGATGCATCTGCATTATTCGGAAATAGTGTCAGTACATTTCCAGATTATCCTTCGGAGATACGAGCACCTCAGGGTACTGTTGCTGGTGTTTCCGGCTTTCAGGTAAACATTGGAAGTTCAAAGGTACATACTCCAGGTGACTACTGTGACGTGTTAGTGGCTATGAATCCAGCCGCGCTTAAAGCTAATGTTAAGTGGGTAAAACCTGGAGGAATGATTATTGTTGATAACGACACCTTTAATGAAAAAGGCCTTCTGCGTGCTGGTTTCAAAACCAATAATCCAGTTGAAGAGCTAAAAATTGAAGATTATAAGGTAATTTTTGCAAAAATTACAGAATTAACTAAAGAAAGTCTAAAAGACTCTGGTCTTGATAACAAGAGTGTTTTGAGAAGCAAAAATATGTTTGCTCTTGGTATGGTATATTATATTTTCTCACGCCCATTAAATTTTACTGAGAAGTACTTTGAAACAAAGTTTAAGAAAAAACCAGAGATTGTTGAAGCAAATAAAAAGGTTCTTCGCGATGGTTTTAACTATGCGGGAAATATTCAAGCAATTCCTAATACATATCAGATTTCTCCAGCTTCAAATACCCCAAAAGGGATTTATCGTAATATCAATGGGAATACTGCAGTTGCATGGGGATTAATTGCTGCTTCAGAGAAATCAGGATTGCCTCTTTTCTGTGGCTCATATCCTATAACTCCTGCTACTGAGATTTTAATCGAGCTTGCAAAACGCAAAGATCTTGGTGTAAAAACACTACAGGTTGAAGATGAGATTGCTGGAATTTGTACTGCAATCGGCGCTTCATTTGCAGGAAATTTTGCTGTAACAACTACCTCCGGTCCAGGTCTTTCGCTTAAGAGCGAAGCAATGGGTTTGGCCGTTATTACTGAATTACCTTTAGTTATTGTTGACGTTCAGCGAGGTGGCCCATCAACAGGATTGCCAACTAAAACTGAGCAATCTGATCTTTTTCAGGTTTTATTTGGTCGCAATGGGGAATGTCCAATGATTGTTATTGCTGCAAGCACTCCAAGTAATTGTTTTGATTATGCATTTATTGCTGGTAAACTTACAATGGAACATATGACTCCGGTTGTTTTGCTTACCGATGGTTATATTGCCAATGGAACAGAACCTTGGAAGGTTCCAAGTATGAAGGATTATCCATCAATTAATCCTCCGATTGTTGCTGAAGGAACTACAGGATTTATGTCTTATGCACGTGATGAAAAAAGACTTGCACGTTCATGGGCTTTTCCTGGTAAAAAGGGTATTATGCACCGTGTAGGTGGTCTCGAAAAGGATTTTCTTAAAGGTAGCGTATCACACGATCCGATTAACCACCAGAGAATGACAGATATTCGTGCCGCTAAAGTAGAAAGAGTTCAGGAATTTATTCCTCAACAAGAGGTTTTTGGTGATAATGAAGGCGATTTGCTTGTAATTGGATGGGGTGGTACATATGGACATCTTCTAACAGCTGTTCAAGAGATGAGAGATAATGGTAAAAGTGTTACGTTATGTCAATTTAATTATCTTAATCCACTTCCAAAGAACGTAAAAGAAATCTTAGGAAGCTATAAAAAGATTGTTGTATGCGAACTAAATATGGGTCAATTTGCTAATTACCTACGAATGAACTTTCAAGAGTACAACTATTTGCAGTTTAATAAGGTACAGGGTCTTCCATTCACAGTAGTTGAATTAGTTGAAAAATTTAATCAAATTTTGGAGAGCAAATAATCATGGCAGAAAATTTTAAATATACTCCGCAAGATTTTAAGAGTGATCAGGAAGTACGATGGTGCCCAGGTTGTGGTGACCACGCAGTTCTTAGTGCAGTGCAAAGAGCACTTCCAGAGATATCGGATGCTCTTAACTACGATATAGAGCGTTATGTATTTGTTTCAGGTATTGGCTGTTCAAGTCGTTTCCCGTACTACGTAAATACCTTTGGATTTCATGGAATACATGGTCGGGCATCAGCAATTTCTACAGGTGTGAAAGTTGCCAATCCAAAATTAAGTGTATGGCAAATAACAGGCGATGGAGATGCTTTAGCAATTGGTGGTAATCATTTTATTCACGCCGTTCGTCGTAATATTGATATCAATATTCTCCTTTTTAATAATGAGATTTATGGTTTAACTAAAGGTCAATATTCTCCAACCTCAAAGCTCGGTTCCATTACAAAAACATCACCATTCGGAACAGTTGAGCATCCTTTCCGTCCGGGCGAATTGGTTATTGGAGCTCAGGGTAAATTCTTTGCCCGTTCAATTGATGTTGATGTTAAATTAACATCGGAGATAATGATAGAGGCTGCAAAGCATGATGGCACTTCGGTTGTTGAAATACTGCAAAACTGTGTTATTTACAATGATAAAACACATTCATTAGTTATCGATAAGGAGTACCGTGAAGACAGAACAATAGTTCTTCGTCATGGCGAAAAAATGATATTTGGGAAGAATCGTGACAAAGGGCTTATCCTTAGTGGAATTAGCCTAAAAGTTGTTACTATTGGGCAAGGAGGATTCTCGATGGATGATATTCTTACACATGATGCTTTTGAGGCAAATCCTGGAGTTCATATGATGCTTGCAAACATGGCATATCCAGAATTTCCAGTTGCATTAGGTGTTATCCGTAATGTGAAAGATTCAACTTATGATGATAATGTTCGTGATCAGGTACTGGAAGTAATGAAAACTGCTAAAATAAAATCAGTTGACGATTTACTCAATAGTGGTGAAACTTGGGAGATAAAATAGCATTAATGTTATAACAGAAAAGGGGCAATAAGTTGCCCCTTTTTTTATGCTAATTTCAAAGTAATTTGATTTAAAAATTCTTTCATCTGCACTAAATTTCATTTATATTTATAGGATATGGATTATTAAAATCATCCTTAAGATTGAGTTCTTATTTACCATTTTATTTGATAGAATATGATTGACTCTATGGATCCTAAAGAATTGAGCAGATTACTTGCCGAGAACAAAGAACGCCTTAAGGAACTTTCGTGCATAAATCAAACATCTACGATTATTAAAGAAGGCAAGTCCATTGAAGAAACTTTACAAAAGGTAGTACTTATAATGCCAAAAGCATGGCAATATCCTGATTATACTGTTGCCAGAATACAATTTGGAGGAATAAACTATTTAAGTCCAGGTTTTTTAGAAACAGATTGGAGTCAAAAACAAACCTTTCAGGCAATTGATGGAGAAGAAGGAACTGTTGAGGTTTTTTATACCAAAGATTTTTCCAAAGTCTTCGAGGGGCCTTTTTTAAAGGAAGAAAGAGATCTTATTAATAATCTAGCAAATTTATTTGTCGGTTATATAAATAGCCTTAAAGCAAAAAACATAATTCGGAAACAAGAAATCTCCAAACCTAAATCTGGTGTTGTAGGGCAATCGCAGGAAAAGGTGCTTAATAGTAGACAACTGTTACAAAAATTTTTAAATAAGCACAATTCAGATAGGGACCAGTTACATGATTTAATGCCATTTAAGGTAAAGGAGATTCTCCTTATTGCAAATCTTTACGATGCATACAGCATTGAAAAAGAAGGGCGGTTTACAGATCATATTTTGGGTGAATATCACCAATTGAATCTTACTTCACTTCCACGGGTTACAGGTGTTTCAACCGAGGATGAAGCAATAGAAGCACTTGAATACAAACATTTTGATCTGGTTATTTTAATGATGGGAGTTGATAAAAAAACCCCGCTTAAAATTAGTCATACTCTCAAATCAAAGTACAAGTATATTCCTATGTTCTTGTTGCTCAATAATAATAGTGATTTATCTATACTTGAAGAGCAGAAAAAAGATCTTTCATCTATTGATAAAGTTTTTATCTGGAATGGCGACTCGAAAGTATTTTTTGCCATGGTCAAACTCATCGAAGATCAGGTAAATGTTGAAAATGATACACAGGGAGGACTTACTAGAGTGATTCTACTTGTGGAAGATTCGGCCAAATATTATTCACGGTATCTTCCAATGCTCTATAAGATTATAATGGAACAAACGCGCCGACTTATTGAAGATGTAAATACTGACGATTTATACAAGGTACTTAAAATGCGTGCCAGACCTAAGATACTTCTTGCAAGTAATTATGAAGAGGCAATGTTGATTTTTAACCAGTATAAAGATTATTTTCTGTGTGTTATTTCTGATGTTAGTTTTCCTCGCGAAGGGAAAATGGACGAGGATGCCGGATTTGAACTTATCAAATTTGTTCGGGAGAATGTGCCTAACTTACCTACGGTTTTGCAATCATCAAACCCTGATAATGCAAAGAAATCATACGAATTAAAAACGAATTTTATAAATAAAAACTCTGAAAGTTTATTGCAAGACTTGAAAAGTTTTATTACTTATCATCTTGGTTTTGGCCATTTCGTTTATCGCGATAATCAAGGAAGGCAAATTGCAGTTGCAAAATCCATGGCTGAGTTTGAATCATATCTTAAAACGGTCCCCGATGATTCGCTTATTTATCATGCTGTTAAGAACCAGTTTTCGCTTTGGTTAATGGCGCGAGGTGAAATACAAATTGCAAAAATAATAAATCCTCTTCGTATTAGTGATTTTGAAAGCACTCAGCAGCTTCGAGATTTTTTAATCAATATTCTCAAACTATACAGAAATGAGCAGGAGAAAGGGAAAATTGTTAATTTTAGTGAAACAGCAATTCTCGAGGAAAATAATATTGTAAGTCTGGCAACAGGATCTTTAGGCGGAAAAGGCCGTGGTTTGGCATTTATTAATACCCTTATCTATAATTTTAAATTTCAGGAGCTTCTGCCACTTATTAATGTGCGAACGCCCAGAACAAGCATTCTTGGAACTGATGAGTTTGATATGTTTATTGAAGCAAATAAGCTTGAAGAGACAATTTTTAACGAAACAGATTATTCTGAATTAAGAAAGGCTTTTTTAAAGGGTGAATTATCTTATACATTAAAAAAACGATTAAAAATTTATCTAAAATTAATTACAAAACCACTTGCTATTAGATCATCAAGTTTGTTTGAAGACAGTATTAATCAGCCTTTTTCAGGTATATTTGAAACATATATACTCCCAAATAATAATCCGGATTTTGATATACGCTTACAGGAAACCATGGATGCAATAAAATTGGTTTATGCATCAATATATTCAAAGCATGCACGTAACTATTTTAAGGCAATCGATAATAAAGTTGAAGAGGAGAAAATGGCGATTATTATTCAGGAGGTAGTTGGTAATCATTTTGATGGATGCTATTATCCACATATTAGCGGAACAGCTCAGTCTCATAATTTTTACCCGGTGGCACATATGAAGCCCGACGAAGGCTTTGCCGTTGCTGCATTGGGATTAGGTCAGTATGTTGTTGAAGGAGAAAAAGCTTTTCGATTTTCTCCGGCATATCCTGAGCTCGAGATTATTTCGTCTAAAGATTTATTTAAAAGTTCACAAGTTTATTTTTATGCTGTTGACCTGAAAAAGGAAAACCTGAATCTTCTGGAAGGCGAAGATGCCGGATTAATAAAACTAGATGTTAGCGATGCAGAAAAACACAATACCTTAAAACATTTAGCTTCGGTTTATGATGCAGAAAATGATCGTATTAACCCAGGTATTGAAACCTATGGCCCTCGAATAATAAATTTTGCAAATATTTTGAAATTTGGACATATACCATTAGCGAAAACCATTAGTATCATTCTCGATGTTGTTAAAGAAGCATTAGGATCACCTGTTGAAATCGAGTTTGCAGTCGATTTGAATAAGGATAAAAATGGATTGGCATCATTCTATTTGTTACAGATCAAACCATTGGTATGTAACGAGGACGATTATGTTATTGATCTTGACGAAATTAAAAATAAAAAAACCATTCTTTATTCCGAAAAAACAATGGGAAATGGGCGGGTTCAAAGTATAACAGATATAATTTTTGCAATACCTGAGAAGTTTGAAAATACACAAACGAACGAAATGGCTTCCGAAATAGAGATGTTGAATACAAAAATGAGAGATGAGGGGAAGCAATATGTTTTAATTGGACCTGGAAGATGGGGAACAAGAGATCGCTTTATAGGAATTCCAGTAGTTTGGCCTCAAATATCAAATGCAAAGATAATTGTTGAAATTAGTCTTGAGGATTTTCCTCTGGACGCTTCGCTTGGTTCTCACTTTTTTCATAACGTAACTTCTATGAATGTTGGATATTTTTCAATAAATCATCAAAACATAAATGATTTTATTAGCTGGGATATTCTAAATAAGCAGAAAATAATTCAAGAAACAAAATATTTTAAACACATTCGATTTGTAAAGCCGATTATTATTACCATGGATGGTCGTAAGCGAATATCGGCAATTACAGTTGATGAATAAATGAACATTGAAAATCTACTATTATGAGTTTTTATACAAATCAACAAGATGGTTTAAAAATAGATTTTGGTGATACATCTTTTAACCTTTTAATGCAGCGTAGAATTCATAAAGTGCTATTAATTGCTAGCAGTTACGATTCGTTTATGCTCGAAGAAGATGGTCGTATTGATGAGCAGATCTTTAATGAGTATGTGCTTTTAAACCTGCGATATCCACCAATTTTTATATTGGCCAATACAGCTGAAAAGGCGTTTGAGATAATGAAAGCTGAAAATATCGATTTGGTAATTAGTATGTTGCGAATTGGTAGCTCAGATACATTCAGTTTTGCTCGCGAAATGAAACAGTTATATCCGAATATACCAATAGTTGTGTTAACACATTTTTCGCGTGAAGTTACTGTTCGCCTCGAGAAGGAAGATTTAAGTGCTATCGACTATGTTTTTTGCTGGTTAGGAAATGCCGATTTGTTAGTGGCAATAATAAAGCTTATTGAAGATCGTATGAACGTGAACTATGATGTTGAAGTGGTTGGTGTTCAAACCATTTTGCTTATAGAAGATTCAATTCGATATATTTCAGCCTATCTCCCAAATATTTACAAGATTATATTAAAGCAATCGAAAGAATATATACGCGAAGCATTAAATGAACATCAGCAAATGCTGAGAATGCGTGGAAGACCAAAAATCTTGCTAGCCACAAATTACGAACAGGCAATAGAACTTTATGAAAAGTACCGGTTTAATATGCTTGGCATTATTTCGGATATTACTTATAAACGAAAAGGTGTAAAAGACAAGCTGGCAGGTATTAAATTATGCCAAAAAGTTCGCGAAGATGATGAGTTTATGCCATTCTTGCTGCAGTCATCTGATATGGAAAACAAGAAATATTCCGATGAATTAAATGTTGGATTTATTCACAAATACTCAAAAACTTTATCCATTGAATTAAGAAATTATATTATAAAACAATTTGCTTTTGGCGAGTTTGTTTTTCGGGATCCAGATACAATGAAACCTATTGGTCATGCTTCTGATTTACAAGCATTACAGAATCTGATACTTACAATTCCAGATAATTCTCTCGAGTATCATGCAAGCCGAAATGATTTATCAAAATGGCTTAATGCAAGAGCTATTTTTCCAATTGCTCAATTATTTAAATATTTAACTCTTGGTGATTTTAAAAGCCTTAAAGAAGCAAGGACATATATATACCGCGCAATTTCGAGTTATAGAATTAGCAAAGGCCGAGGTATTATAGCTAAATTTGATAAAAATAGTTTCGATGAGTATCTTATTTTTTCGCGAATAGGCGATGGGTCTATCGGTGGTAAAGCCAGAGGATTAGCATTTGTTAATTCAATTATTAAAAAAAATCAAATTTTTAATAGATTTCCAGGTGTTATTATTACAATTCCGAGAACGGTTGTGCTTAGCACAGATATTTTCGATGAGTTTATGGAAGAAAATGATTTGTACAAAATCGGAATGTCAGATAGATCAGATGAAGAAATACTCGATTATTTTGTTCAAGCAAAATTACCCAGTAGGGTTTATCAAGACTTATATGCTTTTATATCTGTGGTTCAAAATCCATTAGCAATCCGATCGTCATCGAAACTTGAGGATTCACATTATCAGCCATTTGCCGGAATATATTCAACCTATATGATTCCAAAAACAGAAAATGGCACATTAATGATAAAAATGCTTTCCGATGCAATAAAATCAGTATATGCCTCGGTATACTTTAAAAGTAGTAAAGCATATATGGCTGCAACATCCAATGTTATTGATGAAGAAAAAATGGGAATTGTTTTGCAGGAAGTTTGTGGTAAGCAATTTGGAAATAAATTCTATCCAACAATCTCAGGTGTTGCACGATCTATAAATTTTTACCCTATTGATCCCGAGAAACACGAAGATGGAATTGCGAATATTGCCTATGGATTAGGAAAACAAATAGTTGATGGAGGTGTGTCATTAAGATTTTCACCTAAGCATCCTAAAAAAATATTACAGCTTTCATCTCCCGAATTTGCATTAAAAGATTCGCAAAAAACATTTTATGCATTAGACATGTGTCCTACTAAGTTTATTCCATCACCCGACGATGGCATTAATCTTAATAAATATGATATTAAAGATGCTGAAAATGATTCCTCATTGCGATTTGCTGCATCAACATATGATTTTCAGAACAACATTCTACGAGATGGAACAATCTATGAAGGTAAACGGATTATTACGTTTGCCAATATATTAAAGCACGAAACTTTTCCCCTAGCCGAAATATTGCGAACCTTGCTTGAAATAGGGCAAAGAGAAATGAGTAATCCTATTGAAATTGAATTTGCTGTCGATCTAAATGTAGAAAAAGGAGAACCTGTTGTTTTCAATTTCTTGCAAATACGGCCAATAGTTGATAATGATCAGATTACTAATCTTAACCTGAACGAGACAAAAAAAGAAGAAACTATTATATATTGCGAATCTGCACTTGGAAATGGTCGAATAGATGATATTTTCGATTTTGTTTACGTAAAACCAGATGCTTTTAAATCGCTCGAGAGTGATAAAATAGCTATCGAGTTAGGTTTATTAAACGAAATGTTTGTAAAAGAAAAAAAGAATTATGTTTTAGTCGGACCGGGTAGATGGGGGTCAAGTGATCCAAATTTGGGAATTCCGGTTAAATGGGCTCACATATCTCAGGCAAGGGTTATTGTTGAGTCGGGTTTAGAGAACTTTCGAATTGATCCTAGTCAAGGTACTCATTTCTTTCAAAACTTGACATCATTCAGAGTTGGTTATTTTACAATAAATCCATATCTAAATGATGGTTTCTATGATCTCGAATTCCTTACAAACCATAAGGCATACTCAGAAAACAAATATCTGAGACATATAAGGTTCGAGAATCCTATTATGGTGCAGATTGATGGCAAAAACAAAAAAGGGGTAATTTTTAAACCCAATAAATAAAGTTCCTTGCATGATTATTTAAATAAGATTTGGAGAATTATTATTTAACTCATTATAGGGTAAAATCTTAATTGTTCATCTTATACTAATTATTAACCTAAAAATTGCTCTTATGAAAAAATCTATCCTTGTAAACAGTGTATTATTTGTTTTTATATTATTAATAGGCTTTATAGCTAATGCTCAGGAATCTAATGAATGCAAAGTGTTACTCGAATCCATTTCTGGATCGTATAATGGTGATTGTAAAAATGGTCTTGCTCATGGCAAAGGTATAGCACAAGGTATTGATAAATACGAAGGAAAGTTTAAAGAGGGATTTCCTAATGGGAATGGTAAATATTTTTGGGCTAATGGCGACTACTATGAAGGTAATTGGAAAGCAGGAAAGAAGAATGGGAGGGGTACTCTTTATGTAGCAAGTACAGATAAAAAGTTAAATGGTATTTGGAAAGACGATAACTTTGAAAGAGAAATAGTTGAGTTACCATATAAAGTTATACAAATGCTTAATGTTACAAGTGTTACTATTATGGAAAAGCAGGGAGGTATTCCTGGATCTATTGAAGTCGTTTTTAACAGAGATGGTAGAGAAGTTAGGGACTTTAATGATCTATTGTTGTCAAATAATAGTGGTGTATCAACTAAGTCTATAACTTATTCTGGGTTCGAAGGTGTAACTTTTCCTTTTGAAGGATCGTTGCAGTTTACTGCATTAAACCGATTAAATACTTTTGAAGTTAAATGTAATGTGAAATTTATCATTATTAAAGAAGGATCATGGAAAGTTATAGTTAAGTATTAGATTGATTGTTCTTCAAATAATTTACTAAATTTTTTGTTCTGCTGATTGTTAATTCAAACATGAGCAAAATCATATTCTACTGTGTTTAATAATATGTTTTCTCTTGCCGGGAAAACTTATTTTTGCATTGTTATTTTATTAACAATAAAACAAATAACAAACTAAAAAATCCATCACTAAAAATTTAAAATTATGAATGTAGATAAATTAATGGTTCAGCTTGAAAGAAAGCATCCGGGTGAAGCAGAATATCTTCAGGCCGTTAGAGAAGTATTAGAGTCAATTGAGGATGTTTATAATCAAAATCCACAATTTGAGAGTGCTGGTATAATTGAAAGAATGGTAGAGCCTGATCGAATTTTGACTTTTAAAGTGCCATGGGTTGATGATAATGGTAAAGTTCAGGTAAATCTTGGTTATAGAATTCAGTTTAATAATGCTATTGGCCCATATAAAGGCGGTCTTCGTTTTCACCCAAGTGTAAATTTAAGTATTCTTAAATTCCTTGGTTTTGAACAAATCTTCAAAAATTCATTAACAACATTACCTATGGGTGGAGGTAAGGGTGGATCCGACTTTGACCCAAAAGGAAAATCAGAAGCTGAAGTTATGCGTTTTTGCCAATCTCTAATGCTAGAGTTATGGAAAATTATTGGTCCTGAAACTGATGTTCCTGCTGGTGATATTGGTGTTGGTGGTCGCGAAATAGGGTATTTGTTTGGAATGTATAGAAAACTGGCAAGAGAAAATACTGGTGTATTAACAGGAAAAGGACTTAACTGGGGCGGAAGTTTAGTTCGTCCGGAAGCTACTGGATTTGGTAATGTGTATTTTGCAAAAGAAATGTTAGCAACCAAAGGATCATCGTTCGAAGGCAAAACTGTTGCTGTTTCAGGTTTTGGAAACGTTGCTTGGGGTGCAGTTACCAAAGCAACTGAGTTAGGAGCTAAAGTTGTTACTATTTCTGGTCCAGATGGTTATATTTACGATCCAGAAGGAATATCTGGAGAAAAAATAAATTTTATGCTTGAACTAAGAGCATCAAATGAAGATATTGTTAAACCTTACTCGTATCAGTTCCAGAGTGGACAGTTCTATGAAGGAAAACGTCCTTGGGAGCAAAAAGTTGATATCGCTCTTCCTTGCGCTACACAAAACGAATTAGGAAAAGAAGATGCCGAAATGTTAGTTAAAAATGGAGTAGTTTGCGTTTCAGAAGGAGCAAATATGCCATGTACTCCTGAAGCAGTTGAGGTATTTTTGAAAAACAAAATATTATTCGGACCAGGTAAAGCCGCTAATGCTGGTGGTGTTGCTACTTCAGGTTTAGAAATGTCACAAAACTCAATGAAACTTAGCTGGACAAGTGAAGAAGTGGATGCTCGATTACATCAAATTATGATAAGTATTCACGAGGCTTGTGTTAAAAATGGCAAAGATTCAACAGGTTATGTTAACTACGTTAAAGGTGCAAATATTGCTGGATTTCTTAAAGTCGCAAACGCCATGCTCGATCAAGGTGTTATCTAAAAAGTAACATTTATATATTCTAAAAGGGAGCCAAAGCTCCCTTTTTTTATGACGTATTGTCAGAAAATAATATATCTATTTCTATTGTTTTAATGAAAATATAAACATATTGACAGATATGAATATATTGGTATGTTTGTTGCAATAGTTTTCAAAAAATATGAATATGAAAGAATTTATTAATAAACACAAATTTAGTTTACTGTTTCTTGTGCCCGGTATTATTGCAGGTTATTTATACTGGCGCTATGTAGGTTGCCTAAGTGGTACGTGTCCCATAACATCAAATTGGCATTCAATGGTACTTTTTGGTGGTTTAATAGGTTATTTTGTCGGGGATATTATTGATGATTATTTAAAAAAGAAAAATACCAAGAAAGATGAACTTCAGCGAGATAATTAATGATACAAAACCTGTTCTGGTTGATTTTTATGCCGACTGGTGTCAACCATGCAAAATGGTTGCTCCAATTTTAAAGCAAGTAAAAGATCAAATGGGTGATAATGTTAAAGTTATTAAAATTAATGTTGATAACAATCCTGTTGTTTCAGCAAAATATAATATCCGAAGTATTCCTACCTTAATATTATTCAAAAATGGTCAAATTATGTGGAATAAAGTAGGAGTTGCATCTGCGAACGAAATAATTCAAAAAGTAAGTGAAACAATAAAAACTGTATAAAATGAAAAAACTATTTCTAATCATACTGATAACATCAGTTGGAATCTCAAATGCATGCAATGGTAAAGACAAAAATGGCAAAACTGAGGGTGCTACGATTGTTGAAAGTAGTGAAAAAAGTAGCGAAAAGGCCATGATTACTTTAACAAAAGAGGAATTTAAGAAAAAAGTAATGAACTACGAAATCAATAAGGAGTGGAAGTTCGAAGGTGATTTACCATGTATTGTTGATTTTTATGCCGATTGGTGTGGTCCATGTCGTATTGCAAGTCCAATTCTTGAAGAAATTGCACAAGAATATAAAGGTAGAATAAATGTTTATAAAGTAGATATACAAAAGGATCAAGAGCTAGCATCTATTTTTGGTGTTCAGGGCATACCCGCATTTTTGTATTGCCCGAAAGAGGGCGGACCAAGAATGAGTTCTGGAATTGGCCAATCGAAAGAGGAAACCAAGCAGATGTTTGTAAAAGCTATTGAAGAAATTCTACTTAAGAAGTTGTAATCTAACAATATTAGGTGTTATTAAGCGGCTAGAATTTTTTTAGCCGCATTTTTTATGCGATTTTGGAAACCTAAATTTGATTACATTTGTTTAGATATAAAAATAATTTTTATGGAAACAATCAGAACAACTTATACCGGGCAATTAAGAACCGAAGCAATTCATGTTCAATCGGGCAATAAATTAATTACCGATGCACCAACCGATAATCATGGAAAAGGTGAAACGTTTTCACCAACCGATTTATTAGCAACATCATTGGCTAGTTGTATTTTTACAATTATGGGAATAAAAGCCGAGGCAAGTGGCTTTAATATTGATGGGGCAACAGCTAAAACATGGAAGATTATGTCAGAAAATCCAAGGCGCGTAGCCGAAGTAAAAATTGAATTTGATTTTTCAATGTGTGAATTAAATGATAAACACAAGAAAATCTTACAGGGTTTGGTTAAGGTTTCGCCAGTGCCATTAAGTTTGCATCCTGAAACAATCCAGAATGTATCAATTAAATTTTAAAACAAAAAGAGCTGAATTTAACAGCTCTTTTTGTTTTAAATAATTGGTTAACTGATGAACATCTTTTTCTGATGTGGTTTAAAATACTACTTTTGTGACGAAAAACTATTGTTATTAATTTTTGGTTATCTTTTGATTATCAAACCTCAATTTTGCTAACAACAAAGAAAAAATTGATTTATGAAAAAACATTTATTTGTTTTAATTTGCTTTTTTACCTTTATAATTGTTTCACAATCAAGAGCTCAAGAATGGTTGGAAATTACAAAAGCGCTACCTGTTCCATATGATAATTATCATACGTATAATTTTGGGTCATCCATATGTGTAGATGGAGATTATGCAATAGTAGGTGCATATAAATATAAGGATTTTAAGGGTTGTGCATTTATTTTACATTATAATGGAACCGATTGGGAAACTCAAGCAAAACTTACATTTTCTGATAAAACTGAATGGTTTGGATATTCAGTAAGCATTTTAGGCGATGTTGCAGTAGTTGGAGCTCCATATGACAAAGGTGAAATAGAAGGTGAGTATAGATATAGAATTGGTGCTGCATATGTTTACGAAAAACCGGCAATGGGTTGGCAGGATATGACTGAAACAGCAAAGCTTGTTGCCTCAGATGGTGAAAGTGACGATTTATTTGGCAATTCTGTAACAATTGAATCTGACTATATTGCCATTGGTGTTCCAAATGATGATAAAAATGGTTGGAACAGTGGTTCTGTTTACGTTTTTGAAAAACCATTTGATGGATGGCAAGATACCACAGAAACGGCCATCCTTAAAGCTTCTGATGGAGAAAGTGAAAGTTCTTTTGGCTTTTCAATCGACAGTTATATGGATCATATTGTAATTGGTGCATATAATCATAATGATACTGGAGCTGTATATGTTTTTCAAAAACCCATAGGTGGATGGAAAGATACAACTGAAACTGCTTCTCTTTTTGCTTCTGATATTAATCGTGGTGATTTTGGATGTTTTGTAAGTATTTCAGAAAATCTGATTGTGGCTGGTGCAGCTCATGCAAATGGAGTCGTTAACAATAGTGGTGCGGCTTATCTTTATAAGAAACCATCAACCGGGTGGACTAACATGTCAGAAACTGCTAAATTAATATCTTCGGATGGACTTAATAATGACAACTTTGGGAATGCTGGTGATGTTTCAGGTAATACGGTTATTATAGGTGCAAGTTATGATGATATACTTGCAACTTATAATAATGAAGGTTCTGTTTATATTTTTGAAATGCCCGCTACCGATTGGTCAAATATGACAGAAACAGCAAAGTTTACAGCGTCTAATGCCAGTGTTAGTGGAGGTTTTGGAAGGGTTGTAAGTATTTCAGGAGATAATATTCTTATTGATGAACAAAAAGGCATATTTGATAATGGGATATATTATTTTAAAAAACCTGCCACAGGATGGATAAATGGTTCTGAAGACTTTACAGTTTTACCTAATGATCCCAATACCGATGACGATAACTATGGTTTTTCAGTTTCAATAGATGGTAATTATGCTGTTGTAGGTGCAACACATTATCATAATAAAACTGGGTGTGCATATGTCTTGCATTTTAATGGTCGTGAATGGATTACTTTAGGAAGATTAACAGCATCAGATGGAGATTATTATGATGAGCTTGGATATTCTGTAAGCATTTCAGCAAATGAGATTGTAATTGGTTCTATTAATGCTAAAAATAAATTTGGAGAACGAGGCGGAGCTGCCTATATTTTTTCAAAACCAGTAGATGGTTGGCACGATATGAATGAAACAGCAAAGATAGTATCAAATGATGGAAGAAGTAATGATGCATATGGAGCTTCCGTAGATATCTCTAATGATCAGGTGGTTGTTGGAGCACCTGGTCATTATTATTATAACCAGTATTCAGGCTCTGTATATGTTTACACAAAACCAGTTATTGGTTGGAAAGATACAACAGAAACAGCAAGACTTATTACTACAGATATTAACGATGGTATAGGAGGTACTGTAAGTATTTCAGGTAACTTGATAATTACAGGAGCTGTTGATGATGATGATAATGGGGCACGAAGTGGCTCTGCATACTTGTTCGAGAGACCTGCAGGTGGCTGGGTAGACACAACACAAACAGCAGAACTTCTTCCTTCTGATGGAAAATCTAGTGCATATTTTGGAAAATCAGTAAGTTGTTTTGAGAATTGTGTTGTTGTCGGAGCGAATGGATTAAGTGAATCAGTTGGGAATGGTATATATATAGGTTCCGCTTACGTTTTTGAAAAACCAAATAGTGGATGGAAAGATACAACTGAAATCGCGAAGCTAATACCTTCAACTCATGTGTTCGAAGAAAATTTTGGTTCATCAGTGGATATATCAGAAAATAGGATCGTAATTGGAACTAATCCATATAATTACCACAATGTAAAAATAGGTTCTGTATACATTTATTTGAAAGAAAATGGCAAGAAGTGGATCTCTGGAACTGAATCTGTAAAAATTAATTCTCCAAATGGAGTAACTGATGATAAATTTGGAACTGCTATTAGCCTTTCACATGATAATTTACTTGTTGGGGCATATATGGATGATTTTAGTACTAATGAAAATAGCGGTTCTGTCTTTTTTTATAAACAAGATAAACTGGTAAAGGTTAAAGATAAAGTTTGTGAGGGAGACGAAGCTATTTTAGCAGTTGTCAATTACGATGAGGGAAGCACTATTCAATGGCAAGAAAACAAAGGTGTTTTATGGCAAAATCTTGATGGCGAAAACAATGATACCTTAATTATTCCAAACGTAAATATTGAAATGAATGGTGTACGGTATCGTGGAATAATTTCCGGAACATTGACTGATACAACAGGAGTTGCTACATTAACTGTTTATGAAAACTATTTAATCACTGAAACTGTTTTTGCATGCACTGGAGATTCTTATACATTTCCTGATGGTAATGTAGTGGAAAACTTAGCTTCTCCGATTGTATATAATAGTTATTTGCAATCTATTACAGGTTGTGATAGTATTATTGAAACTACAGTTCAATTAAATCCAATATATAATTCATCAGAAGTTATCAGTATTAATTTTGGTGAAAGTTATACTTTCCCGGATGGAACTTCTCAAGACAATATTATGGAATCTGTAACCTACAATAGCTACTTACAAACGTATTTAGGCTGTGATAGTATAATTGAAACCACTTTAAATATTCAAAATGATTACCATTATTATGTTGACACTGTAGGTGTTTGTTATGGTTCCGACTTTACTTTTATTGATGGTACAACTGATACAAATATTACTTCTGAGATTTACCACGAATTTATCATTCCTTCGGATTATGGTTTTGATACGGTTTATGTAACACTTATTTATATTAATCCAATTTTTGAAATTGATGAAACTTTTATAATAAATAGTGGTGAAAGTTATACCTTTCCTGATGGCACTGTTCAAAATAACATTACTCATCAGGTAGTTTATACGAGCAATTTACAAACTGTTTTTGGTTGTGATAGTATCATTATAACTACCCTTAATGTAAGTGATTGCGATCAAGTATATAATCATTCTGAGAGTGTGTCTATTTGTGAAAGATCAAATTATACCTTCCCAGATGGGAGTATTCGATATAATATTACAGAAACAATTGTTCATACTAGTAATTTTGTTGCTGTTAATGGTTGCGATAGTATTATAGAAACAACTTTAAGTATAATTCCTATTGCACTGCCTGATTTTAGCTATGAGTGTGATAGTGTTAAAGTGTTTTTTACAAATACCTCGGCAAACAGTAATAATTACTTTTGGGATTTTGGTGATGGGGGATTTTCATTCCTTAATAACCCAATTCATGTTTATCCCAAGTTAGGAACATATAATGTTCGGTTAAAGGCATTAAATAATTGTGGATCAGTTTCTCTTTATGATACTATAGAAGTAATTTATATCCCAACTGGAATGGCAGATATTGATAGTTCAAATATTGTTATTTATCCAAATCCAGCAAATGAAAATATACGAATTGATTATGATAAAGAGTTATTTGTTGAGTTTTTTAATCTTTCAGGAACAAAAGTTTTGGAATCAACAGAAAATTCAATAAATATTTCAGAGCTTACCAAAGGAACTTATATTGTTTTGATAAAAAACAGAGAAAAGAAATTAATTCAGAAAGCTAAAATTATAAAAGAATAGTTAATAAAAAACGTCGGGAAAACCCGACGTTTTTGTTTTATGCGCTTTGAGTAGGCATATCTTTGCTTACTTTTTTAATTAATCCTTGCAACACATTGCCTGGACCAACTTCGGTAAGTGATGACATACCGTCAGTAATCATATTTTGCATTATTTGAGTCCATTTAACAGGAGAGGTTAATTGTTTAATTAAATTCTCTTTAATCTGTGCTGGATCAATATATGGCTTTGCATCAACATTCTGATAAACAGGGCATATGGGTTTTGAGAATGTTGTAGAATTAATTGCATCAGCCAATTCAACACGTGCTGGCTCCATAAGGGGTGAGTGAAATGCACCACCAACTTTTAATGGTAATGCTCTTTTTGCACCTGCTTCAGTTAGTTTCTTACATGCTATTTCGATACCTTTCATCGAACCAGAAATAACTAATTGCCCAGGACAGTTATAATTTGCAGGAACAACTACTTCCTCAATCTCAGAACAGATTCTTTCTACCGAATCATCATCAATTCCAATAATAGCTGCCATAGTCGAAGGTTCTTTTTCGCATGCTTTTTGCATTGCCAGAGCACGTTTCGAAACAAGAGTTAATCCATCTTCGAACGATAATGCACCATTTGCAACTAGAGCCGAAAACTCACCTAATGAATGACCAGCAACCATGTCGGGTTTAAAATTTTCTAACGTTTTGGCTAAAATTACTGAATGTAAAAAAATAGCAGGTTGTGTTACTTTTGTTTGTTTCAGATCTTCCTCTGTTCCATTAAACATAAGGTCAGTGATTCTGAATCCTAAAATCTGGTTCGCTTTTTCAAATAGTTCTTTAGCAACGGGGAATTTCTCATATAAATCTTTGCCCATTCCAACAAATTGCGCTCCCTGTCCGGGGAATACATATGCTTTCATATAAATCGATTAGTTAGTTTTTATTTTAATAGTCGACAAAAATAAGAAATTACCACGAAATGGCAAATGTTTTTAATAAATGGTTAATAAATTGATAATTAACACTTTTATTTTGAAGCGTACTAATTCGGCGAAACGTTATAATTAGTAGTTATTCATCACATTTTAATGAAGTCTTGATCCAATTAAATGAATAAACTCTTCACGGGTTTTAGTATCACGTAAGAATGATCCTGTAAAAGCAGAAGTTGTTGTAACTGAATTTTGTTTCTGTACACCTCGCATTTGCATACACATGTGCGATGCTTCAATAACAACAGCAACTCCATAAGGATTTAAAGTATCCTGAATACAATCACGAATTTGCATGGTTAAGCGCTCCTGAACCTGTAATCTTCTTGCATACGCTTCAACAACATGAGCAATTTTGCTTAATCCGGTAATATATTTATTTGGAATGTATGCTACATGGGCTTTCCCGTAGAATGGAATCATGTGGTGCTCGCACATTGAATAAAGCTCAATATCTTTGACAATAACCATTTGCTTGTAATCCTCGCGAAAGGTTGCTGATTTAAGAATATCTTTTGGGTCAATATTGTAACCTTTTGTTAAGAATTGCATTGCTTTTGCTACTCTTATAGGCGTATCCAGCAATCCTTCGCGATTTGAATCTTCGCCAATTAATTCAAGAATTGCTTTGTAATGCTCAGCTAGCTTAGCTGTTTTTTCTTTGTCCCACTTATCTATTCTGGTATAACCACTATCTTCGAAAGTTTTTACTCCATTATTTATAATTTCCATAGCTATTTATTTCCGTAATATTCAATATAATTATTCTCTGTTTCCATAAGTTTGATACAGTGTAACTCTATATCCAAAACTTTAATTAAAGGCTCGAGCTGATCCCAAATACCTATTGCAAGGTTTTCTGTTGAGGCAAGCTTTCCTTTCATAAAATCAACATCAATATTAATATTTCTATGATCAATTTTAGAAATAATATTCTCTTTAATTATTTTACTTAATAGTTTGATGTTAACCACAAAACCAGTCTCAGGGTTTATTTCTCCCTTTACGGTTACAAATAAATTGTAATTATGTCCATGCCAGTTGGGATTTGAACAATTTCCAAACGTATCAAGATTTTTCTGATCATCCCAATTGTCTCTGAAAAGTCTATGTGCAGCACTAAAATGTTCGCGTCGTGTAATTAAAATCATTTTACTTTTTTTGTGAATTTAACAGGATTTTTCTAATCACAATTTTAAATAAACAAAAATTTTGCCATAAAAACAATATCTTTGAGATTATAAAATTACGAAAAGACGTGAAGATTTTAATTGTTTCGGCAACAGAAAAAGAAATAATTCCGTTAATTAATTCCTTAAAGGCAATTAATCAATTAGATGAGTCTGGGGAATTTCTATATAAAAGTATTATAATTGATATTTTAGTTACAGGGGTAGGTTCCGTATTTACAACATATTCTTTACTACAAAAGCTTACTACAACAAAATATGATCTGGTTATAAATGCAGGAATTGCTGGGAGTTTTGATTCAGATCTCAATGTTGGAGATGTTGTTATTGTTAAACAAGACCAGTTTGCCGATTTAGGTATTGAAGATGAGAACTCATTTTCTACACTTTTCGAAAAAGGATTTATTTCAAAATCATTGTTCCCATTTGAAAATGGAGTTTTGATAAATACAACAATTTTTAGCAAATTGCTTATTAAAGAAATTACCCCGGTTACTGCAATAACAGTAAATACAACTCATGGAAGAGAAGAATCCATATACCAATTTAAAGAAAAATTTTGTGCTGATATAGAAACTATGGAAGGAGCTGCTTTTTTTTATGTTTGTTTACAGCAAAAAGTTCCTTTTATACAATTAAGAGCGATCTCAAATTACGTAAAACCAAGAAAGTTTGCTAAATGGGATATTGCTAAAGCAATTGAAAACTTAAATGCAAAACTTTTTGAGATTTTGGTTGTATTAGAAAAAGACCAAACAATAAAATGAAAATGAAAAAGATAAGTTTAGGTTTTTCAAGTTGCCCCAACGATACATTTATTTTTGATGCAATGGTTCATCATAAAATAGATACCGAGGGTTTGGAGTTTGATATAATTATGGCTGATGTTGAGGAGCTAAATAAGAGAGCTCTGAATCAGGAGCTGGATGTTACAAAAATTAGTTATCATGCCTTTGCTTATATTTCTGATAATTACTGTTTGCTCGATTCAGGTAGCGCTTTGGGAAAAAATAATGGACCCTTGTTAATTAGCAAACGAAAAATTTATCCAGACGAAATAAATGATTTGAAAATTGCAATACCTGGTAAACATACTACTGCAAATCTTCTTTTTAGTGTTGCTTACCCAAGGGCTACCAATAAAACTGAATATGTTTTTTCCAAAATTGAAGATGTTGTTTTAAGCGACGAGGTTGATGCCGGACTTATAATTCATGAAAATCGTTTTACCTATGAAAAGAAAGGATTGCGAAAAATAATCGATCTTGGAGAGTATTGGGAAAATGAAACACATTTACCAATCCCTTTAGGTGGAATAGCAGTCAAAAGAAATTTGGATTCTAATATCCAGTTAAAAATTAATAGAATCTTAAAAAGTAGCGTTGAGTTTGCTTTTAAAAATCCGAAAACAGGATATTTATACATTAAGAAAAATGCTCAGGAGCTAGATGAAGAAGTGATATATAAGCATATAAATCTGTATGTTAATAACTTTAGCCTTGACCTTGGAAAAGAGGGTCGTGAGGCTATTCAGGTTTTATATAAAAAAGCAATTTCTTTAGGTATAATTCATGAAATAAATAAACAAATCTTTTTAACTTAGCCAAAGCATAAATCATAAAGCATATGATAATAGTTACCGGAGCAGCAGGTTTTATCGGAAGTAATTTAGTTCGAAAACTAAATGACGAAGGATTTAAAGATATTGTTTTAGTTGATGATTTTTCGAACGACGAAAAAAACAAGAATTTTAAGGGGAAGCAATTTAGTCAAAAGGTTCATCGCGATGAGTTGTTTAAATGGATAAACCTGAATCAGAAGTTTATTCAGTTTGTTTTTCATATTGGAGCCAGAACCGATACTGCCGAATTTGATATGGCTATTTTCGATAAATTAAATTACGGATATTCGCAGAAACTATGGAAGAAATGTATTGAATTTGGACTTCCTATGGTGTATGCTTCATCCGCGGCAACTTACGGTGGAGGGGAATTTGGATATGATGATGATCATGAGCTTATCGAGCAATTAAAGCCATTGAATCCATATGGCGAGTCGAAAAACAATTTCGATAAATGGGCAATAAACCAGGTACAACAGCCTTATTTCTGGGCTGGTCTTAAGTTTTTTAACGTTTACGGACCCAACGAATATCACAAAAAGAGAATGGCCTCAGTAATATACCATTCCTTTAATCAAATTAGCTCAAGCGGGAAAATGAAGCTTTTTAAATCGCATAAACCAGCATTCAAAGATGGGGAGCAGTTACGCGATTTTATATATGTAAAAGATTTGGTTGATGTACTATTCTTCTTTATGCATCATCGCGAAGATTCTGGAATTTACAACTTGGGAACAGGAAAGGCACGTACATTTTTAGATCTTACCAAAAGCACCTTCAAGGCTATGTCTGTAAATGAAAATATTGAATTTATAGATACTCCAATTGATATACGCGATAAATACCAGTATTTTACCGAAGCAAACATGAAAAAACTCCGATCAATTGGATACGAAAAACCGTTTACCAGTTTAGAAGCTGGAGTTGATGATTATGTTAAAAACTACCTAATGAATCACAAGTATAATTAATGAGTTAGTGATTATATACATTATTTACGTGAAACTTTTTTATAAAGTGAAACGAAAATTTATAGGATGGAAAAATATTTCATAAAATTTATTGGGATTATATTCTTTCTCATTTCTTATAATTCATATGTTTCAGCGCAAAGCTCTCTCTATTTATACTTTGAGTGGCCAAAAGCAGGAAGCAAAATGGTGATGCAGATTTCATTTAATGAAAAACAAGTATATCAAATCCAGAGCAACCAGAAAATTAAATGTAATTTCTATTCAAAAGGAGAATTAACTATTTCTCTAAATGGTGAATTTGGTTCATACATCTATAGTGAAATGACGCAAATAAATCTTCAGCAAGGCAAGTCATATTATATTAAAATTAAGTCAGCTAATTTTGCTGGTTCTAAATTATCTTTTTTACAGATGAGCGAAGAAGAAGGGAAAAACGAATTTGCTGACAGACGTTATAAATCATTGCCTGATTATAATGAGGATAATAATCAATCTATAATTGTGCATAGATTGGTAGAGAATAGGGTGATAAATAGTTCTAACGAAAACAATGAGTCAATTACTGAAATATCTCGAAATTCAGATGTAGATATTGAGATTCCAACTGTTAATAAAATATATGAGAACAGATTTGCTTTAATAGTCGGGAATGAGGATTATAGCACATATCAAAATGGTTTAGGTAGTGAAGTAAATGTAATATATGCAGCGAATGATGCGAGAGCATTTAAAGAATACTGCATCAAAACTCTTGGAGTGCCAGAAGAGAATGTTGTTATGCTAATTAATGCAAGAGCTATAGAATTCAACCGGGAAATTTCAAAGCTAAACCTTTATGCTAAGAATAGTAAAGGTAGAGCAGAACTGATTTTCTATTATGCAGGACATGGCCTCCCAGATGAAACAACTAAAGAATCATATTTAATCCCAGTTGATGTTACCGGTTCAGATCTTAAATTTGGGGTAAAACTTTCAGATTTATATGCCAATCTTACTGAGTATCCTGCCGAAAGAATAATAGTATTTATTGATGCTTGTTTTAGCGGAGGTGCCAGAAATCAAGGATTAATGGCTGCCCGGGGCGTTAAGATAAAACCAAAGGAGAACCTACTAAGCGGTAACATAGTTGTATTTTCTGCAAGTAGTAGCGACCAATCATCTTTACCCTATAAAGAAAAAGGTCATGGCATATTTACATATTATCTTTTAAAGAAATTACAAGATACAAAAGGACAACTAACCTTTAAAGAACTTTCAGATTATATTTCAGAAAAGGTAAGCATTAGTTCATTGAGGGTAAATAGTAAAGAACAAAATCCTCAAATAAATGTAAGCGTAGAAGCACAAAAAAGTTGGGAGCAATGGAGATTCAATAAATAATATTTATAGCTAGAGCTCCATGTAAAAGCGTGTTTATTTTAGAAGAAGTAGGTTTGAACATATTTTCTCATATTAATTGGTTTATGATGAAGGATAACAGTGTGGTTCAAAATCCCTGATGAGCCATAAATATAATTAAGGGGATATTGAAAATATACTTTAGTTATATACAATATTTGTAATTTTCATTTTAAACAAGTAAGTTTTTTATGATAGACATTAAAGCCAAAGAAGTTTTTAGATTATATCTTAAGCAATTCTCGCCGTTATCTGAGCAGGAATTCGAAGATATTTTTATTTATTTCAAAGAGCTAAAGTTAAAGAAAAACGAATACTTTATCAAGGAAGGACAAATTTGCAAAAATGTTGGGTTTATTGTTAAAGGTATCTTGCGAGTATACTACATAAATGATAAAGGCGATGACATAACCTCATGTTTTTGTCCCGAAAACAGTTTAACAACTTCTTACAAAAGCTTGATCACTAAAACATTTTCTACTTTAAATATTCAAGCTTTAAACAGTGTTGAATTATTAATTATAAGTCATGATGACTTCAATAAAATTCTAATTAGCAGTCCTGCCTGGCAGCATGTTATGCGGATTATATTGCAGAATGAATATTTTAATATGGAAAAATATGTTTCTGTCTTAAGTAACGAGACTGCAATAGAAAAATATAAGCGACTATTAGAAGAACAACCTCAGATAATTCAAATTGCTCCAATTCAGCACATAGCATCATATCTCGGCGTTACAAGAAGAACCCTAACCAGAATTCGTGGAGATGTTGCTAAAAAAAATAGTAACATTTAATTTGAGGACATTTGTCCTTTAGGAAATTTATTCCTCAATCTAGTTTTGCATCATTATTAATTTAAAAAAATGATGCAAGATGGAAAATGATAAAATTAAAGAGCATGTAAAGAAAGGTTACGGGAAAATTGCAAAATTCAGCAATTTAAGTAATTCAATTTCTTTTAAATCAGGTTGCTGTAATCCTGATGCAATTGTAAACAGTGTAAGCAAAAAAAGTGGGTATTCTCAAAAAGAACTTACCAGTGCCCCATCAGGCTCCAATTTAGGGCTTGGTTGTGGCAATCCAACAGCGTTAGCTAGCATTAAAAAAGGTGAAACGATTTTGGATTTAGGTTCCGGTGCTGGTTTCGACAGCTTTCTGGCTGCAAAAGAAACTGGTGAAACAGGTAAAGTAATTGGAGTAGACATCACTCCCGAGATGATAGAAAAAGCAAAGCTAAATGCTCAAAAAGGCAACTATAAAAATGTTGAATTTATAGAGGGAGATATAGAAAACCTACCAATTGCCGATAATTCAATTGACCTAGTAATATCAAATTGTGTTATCAATTTATCGAACCAAAAAGAACAAGTCTTTAAAGAAATCTATAGAGTTCTGAAGCCTGGTGGACGAATGATGATTTCTGATATAGTTCGGTCAAAAGAATTGCCAAAAACTATAACTGAATCTGTTGTGGGTCACATAGCCTGTTTAGCTGGTTCAATACAAAAAGACATCTATATTGATATAATTAAAAAGGCAGGATTTGTAGATATAAATATTGAGAATGAGTCAACTTTCCCAATTGGGCTATTACTTACAGACCCTATTGCTGCCAGTTTTATAAATATCAGCAATACTACCCATGAAAAAGTGAAAAATATTTCAAATTCAATTGCAAGCGTTTCGATTAGAGCATATAAGAAATAAAATTTAAAGGTGTTTTCTAAATGCCTTTAAATATTTCTTTTCTTGTATGAACAGTTACTTAATTTTTGTTTGATTTAAAATGGAGGATTTTAAGATGAAATATTTACTTGTTTCATTATTGTGGATAGGATATTGTGTACTTCATAGTTTTTTGATAAGTATTAGATTCACAAATCTGATGGATCGATTATTAAAGAAGTATTATGCATTCTATCGATTGTTTTATGTATTGGTTTCAGTGTTCACACTAATTCCTATAATTAAATATACAGCACTGGATAATAATGTAATTATCGTTTATGGGCAATACTTGAACATTTTAAGGTACATCCTTATGTCCGGTTCATTACTTATGTTTTTTTGGGCTTTTTTCATTGACCATGACTCCTTACATTTTTTTGGAGTTCGCCAAATGTTAACGTTTGGAAAAACAAAAGAGACAAAGCCGTCTAATGAAATTAAAAGAAGTGGCTTCTTAGGAATAGTGCGTCATCCAATGTATTTTGCTGTAACCATTTATTTATTGTGTCGAATACATACGATGGCAGATTTAATTATGAGCTTGGTGTTGATTGTATATATTGTTATTGGAACCCTGCTTGAGGAGAAAAAGCTTGTTTTAGAATTTGGTGAAACATATATTAAATATCAAAAGGAAGTACCGATGTTAATTCCCTTTACTAAAGCAAAAAATACTAATTAATAAATGATTGGTAAGATATTAATAGCTGCACAGCAGCTTGTTCTACTCATACTCTGTTTGGAGGAATCCTAACAACTTACATTAATATCTCCACCAGGTTTATCTCAGTAGGCTTTGCCTAAATATTTGCATAGCCTTTCAAATTGATAAATGCGTAGTCTGGAGACTTTGTTTAGATGGGGGTAGACTACCTGTATAAGCTAAATTCAATTGTTTAATTGATAAAGAAGACATTATAAAAGTTAGCAATTTAACTCTTGATTCGAATTTACAAAATTTTTAATAAAATTTAAATAATAAAATGAAAATGATAAAAAAAATTACAATGGCTTTAAGTATGTTATTAGCCTATAGTCAAATGAATGCACAGGGAATTACATACGGATTTCAAACTAGTGCAAATATTGCTGTTCAATCACCAATTGGTGATATTTATAACAATGATGACTTTAAAGCAGGGTTTAATGTTGGTGTTTTTGGGAACTATAATTTTAACAAAGCTTTTGGTTTGCAAACCGAATTGAATTATATGCAAAATGGAAGTCAAACCGAAATTGTAAAAAACAGTTATAATTACATTTCAGTTCCGGTTTTAGTAAGCTATAATTTGCTTCAAAAAGCAAACGAAAACTGGCGGATTAATCTATATGTTGGACCCTATGTTTCATTCCTGCTAAATGCTGAACGAAAATATAGCGATAACGAAACTAGTAACATGGATTTAGTAGACAACACCAATATAACAGAATTGGGAGTTGTTTACGGTTTTTCAGTTAAACACCCTATTCAAAATCACTATGTTGTTTTAAATTTAAGGTTTGGTCTAGGTTTAACTCCTTATGATGTTGAAAATTCGGATCCTAAAAATAAACATATAGGGATTGGTATTGGATACGAGTTCTAAACTCTTGAAGCAAAAGAATTCACTCCTTATATTGTTTACACATAATGAGTGGACTCTTTTTGTATTGTAATAATTTATTTAACCATGTTTTTAGTTAAGTGTAGAAATTAAATAGTCTTAATACCCAAAATTTTGAAAATCTTTTCACATTTTTTTCTGATTTGTATCCATGATGAAGGAATATTATTCCATTTTTGTCATTTTTAAGTTTTATTATCGATTATTATTGATGATGAGATCCCAATAATTATAGAGATACGAACTCAACAAACCACCAATCGCTATAATCTTTCAATTTCAATAACCATCTCATCAACATCAATATCTCTTAATCCTTTTTGTTTAGCCAGTTCCTCAAGCGTTCCCCATACAGGTTCGCCACAAGCAATGCAATGAATTCCTTTTTGGGCTAAAAAGCCAACTGCTTTGGGAGTCATTTCAATTAGTTCGTCAATTCGAATTTCCTTTGTGATTCTCATTTTTTCTTTTTTCTACTAAACAATTTTAGAATGTCTTTGTTATATAATTTAGAAAGATTCTAAATAAATTAATGTTAAACAATTAAAAATTATATATTATGTCATTTGAATTACCAAAACTAAAGTATGCTTATGATGCACTTGAGCCAAACATTGATGCGCGAACAATGGAAATACATCATACCAAGCATCATGCCGCATATACAAATAATCTAAACAATGCTATTAAAGACACCGATTTGGCAAATAAAAGCATTGAAGAAATTTTAAAAAACATTTCAAAACATCCTGTTGCTATTCGTAACAATGGAGGTGGATTTTATAATCATAATCTTTTTTGGGATATTATGTCTCCTAAAGGTGGAGGATTGCCAAAAGGAGATTTATTGGATGCAATAAACAGGGATTTTGGTTCGTTCGAAAAATTCAAGGAATTGTTTAATAATGCTGCTGCCACACGTTTTGGTTCTGGTTGGGCATGGCTTGTTAAGAATGAAGGAAAGCTTTTTGTTTCGTCAACACCCAATCAGGATAATCCTTTAATGGATATTGCCGAAGTAAAGGGTACTCCTATAATTGGATTGGATGTTTGGGAGCATGCATATTATTTAAAATATCAGAATCGCAGACCTGAATATATTGATGCATTCTGGAACGTTATTGATTGGGATCAGGTAACTAAACTATTTATGTAGTTGGTTTTCTCAATCATAATTTTGGGTTAAATTGTAATTGTTAGGTTTCGAAAGAGTCGGGGAGTTTTCACCGGCTTTTTTGTTTTAATAAAAGTTTTTTATACAAATTGACTTATATTTTATACATTTGTTTAAATAAACTAAAAACTTAAATATTTACGATTATGCCTTTCGAATTGCCAAAATTACCATATGCTTACGAAGCGCTAGAACCTGTAATCAGCAAAAAAACTCTTGAGTTCCATCACGATAAACATCATGCAGCTTATGTTAATAATTTAAACAATTTAGTTAAGGGAACCAAGTTTGAAAATGCTACACTTGAAACCATAATTAAGGAAGCAGATGGCGGTATTTTTAATAATGGAGCACAAGTATGGAATCATACTTTTTATTTTGAGCAGTTTGGTAAAGATAAATATGATGTATTAAAAGTTAGTTCATTTTCTGAAGTTGTTTACCGAGATTATGGTTCATTAGATATTTTAAAAGATAAGTTTTCGACCGCAGCAAAAACACTTTTTGGATCCGGTTGGGTTTGGCTGGTTGAGAAAAAAGATGGGAAATTAGATATTATTCAAACTTCGAATGCAGGCAACCCTCTTCGCGATGGATTAAAACCAATATTAACCTGCGATGTTTGGGAACATGCCTATTATATTGACTACCAAAACCGACGTCCTGATTACATTGAAAGCTTCTGGAAAATTATCGACTGGGAAGTAATTGCAAATAGATACTAATTCATATTTAAAATCATTTTAAATAAGTTAATCAGGTAAGCTTTTACCTGATTTTTTATTTTGGATTTTATATCTTCGGGATTGAAATTTAGACAGTATTAACTAATCAAAAAAAGATATTATGAGCACGTTAAAAGGTACACGTACAGAGCAAAATTTACTTAAAGCATTTGCCGGTGAATCGCAAGCGAAAAACAGGTATGAGTTTTTTGCAAAACAAGCAAAACAAGATGGTTATGAACAAATAGCCGCTTTTTTTAACGAAACTGCTTTACAGGAGCAACAACATGCAAAAACTTTTTTTAAGTTTTTAGAAGGTGGAATGGTTGAAATCACAGCCATGTATCCTGCTGGTGTTATAGCTGATACAGCAGAAAATTTAAAAGCCGCTGCCGCTGGTGAAAATGAAGAATGGACAGAGCTTTATCCTGAGTTTGCCAAAATTGCCGAAGAAGAAGGGTTTAAACAAATAGCTACGGCTTTTAAGCTAATAGCAAAAGTAGAAGCAGAACACGAAAAACGATACCTGAAATTGCTAAAAAACATTGAAGATGGTAAGGTATTTGAACGCGATGAAAAAGTACGCTGGGTTTGCCGTAAATGCGGATATGTTCATGAGAGCTTGAAAGCACTTAAGAATTGTCCTGTTTGTAATCACCCCGAAGCATATTTCGAGCTGGAACAAACGAATTACTAAAAAACAGGAATTATTAAATAGTTTAGTATTCTTCGACAGGCTCAGGATGACTAAACAATTTATTTAAATTGATAAAAAAGTTGTCATGTTGAGCTTGTCGAAACACAGACAACTTTTTTTATATCTTTTCAAAATTAAATGATATGATAAAAGATTTAGTTTCTAAAAACCGCAGTTATAGAAGATTCTATCAGGATCATAAAATATCGTACGACTTTTTAAAGGAGCTGGTAAATCTTGCCAGATTATCACCTTCGGGCAGAAATTTGCAACCGTTGAAGTACTTTTTGTCAGCCGACAAGGAAACAAATGAAAAGGTTTTTTCAACATTGAGCTGGGCTGCTTATTTAAAAGACTGGGACGGACCAGAAGAAGGGGAGAAACCGTCTGCATATATAGTTATTTTGGGTGATACCCGATTAACTACCAACTTTATGTGCGACCATGGGATTGTTTCCCAAAGTATGCTTTTAGGAGCAGTAGAGAATGGCTTGGGTGGATGCATTTTTGCAAGTATAAACAAACCAAAATTAAAAGTGCTTTTGAACCTCGAAGAGCATTTTGAAATATTGTTAGTTATTGCACTGGGTAAACCAAAAGAAATAGTAGTAATTGAAGATGTAAGAGACAAAGACATTAAATACTACCGGGACGAAAATCAGATACATCATGTACCGAAAAGATCAATTGAAGAGCTGATAGTAAATAAGAAATAAACTGATACAATGGTTTGAAGATTGTATCAGTTTAAATGTTAGGTTATTAGAATCTATAACCAAGCTTTACAGTAAATTCTATACCTCCCGTTGGATAAGGAGCTTCTGCCGATTCAAAATCACCATAAGGTTGAATGATTTGGTAATTCTGATCTAAAATATTATAAATACCTATTCCTAAATCGAGATTTTTAAATGCAAGATTCTTATAAAGGATAAATGCATTTAAAAGTAAAGCAGGGTCAAATTTTGACTGACTTTGATCATCAAAAATATAACCATACCTTTCGCCAAGGTATGCCATTGATGGAGCTACAGATATATTTTCGTTAAAGTTGTAAGTACCCTTTAATGTAAATTTATGCTGAGGACTTCCTTTAAGCAAATTTTCATTTAGGTCACCATCGATCTCAACAGAATAGGGAATAACTTCATTTAAATTCTTTGCACTATAGTATGAATAACTTAAATCTAGCGACCATTTTGAATATTTTGCAAGATATTGTACTTCAACTCCTTGAGTTCCGGTTTTTTTATAGTTCTCATAGTTTTCAGTATCGTTTTCAACATCCAGCGTATACACAATTGGGTCGTTAATCAGGATATAGAATAAATTTGAAGTAAGAAACATATTTTCGTTCAGTTTATACCCTAATTCTAGTTCAACTACATTCGTTTTTTCTGGTTTAATATCCAGGTTAAGATTTATATTTTCTATTGAAGGAGTCCTGAAAGCATTGCTATATAGTAATTTATAATGAAATTTCTTGTAAGCTTTAGTTAATCCTATCCTAGGAGAGATATTATTTCCTGCTTCAGAATGACTATCGTATCTTGCACCTATAAATAAATTTGCAAATTTGGATTTATATGTTCCCTGAAAATAAACCGAAACAGTATTAAATGAAATATCCTTTTTGCCATTATAGAAAGTTTCATCAGGATCACTTAGTTTATCTTTTGCTAATTCATATTTATAAATTACACCCCCAATAATATCAAGTTTTTCAGTAGGTTGGTAAACCAAATCAAGAGAGCCATTGTATTGCTCATATGACCTTTTATAAGGCCAATCTAAATTATTAAACCAGAATGGAACTTGATTTTTATAACTGATGGTTGGCTGAATTTTTAATTTGCTGCTAGCATTAATGTTATATTTTAGGAGTCCGTATATACCATGAAAGCGATTTCGCTCCGGAGCATCGTATCCTGTTGCATTAGGAATATAATCATCAAAAATAAAGCGAGACTCAAGGTCTTTGTATTTAAGACCTAAATTAATATTTACTGTTTGGTAATCAAAATAATCATCACCAGGTGTATATAAATCACCATAAAAATCTACAAATCTTTGGTTCGTGCGTTTTCCACTTCCATAAAAACCTTTTAAGTCAACAACAAAGTTTTTATATGCTTTACCAAAATTTAATCCCCCCGATGATCTACTATGAATATCAGAAAAAGTACCTGCAGTAGCGTAAATTTCAGCACCATCAATTGTATAAGCTGATTTGGTAATAATATTAATTACACCTAGCTCGGCATAACCTCCGTAAAGCGATGAGCCTGGCCCACGAATAACTTCAATGCGTTCAATCTGATCAACAGGAAAATGATTTCCAAACTGATAAGTTGTATATAAACCTTCGTTCATCTCTAGCCCATCAACTAAAACTAAAATTTTACCTTCGTGCCCCCAGTTTCCTCTTGCTGACAAACCAATTATTCCATCAACATCATAACCAAAATTGAATCCGGGCAATGTCTGAAAAATATCAATTAAATCTCTGGCTCCACTAGTTTTAATATCTTCGGATGTTATTATACTTACAATTCCAGGTGTTTCTCTTGTTTTTAAGCTTGTTTTTGACGAAACAGTTAAGCTCATTTCGAGTAACTCATCTATTGAGATACCCATTTTATTTGCAATAAACATTAAGTCTTCAAAAGGTAAAGCTAATAGCTGATTATAATCTAGTTTTACTATTTCTGATCTGGAAAGATTTTTAACATTTATGCTATCTGTTTGAGCATTAGTTTTTAGTGAAAATGAAAGAGCGAACAAGATTGTTACAATGATAATCGTATTTTTCATTTATGTAAATTTTAACAATTGAGGTTCAAATATAATATTGTAATTGGAGCTTTAAAACTAAACCGTTATTTTCTTAAACACATTTTGTATGTTAAGATTTATTCTTTTCCAGCAATACCTCCAATCTGTTAGAAACCATTTCCCAGTTAATTGTTTGAATAAAATGATCGATATATTCACCTCGTTTGCTCTGATATCGAAGGTAATAAGCATGTTCCCAAACATCGCATACTAATATAGGAATACTCATCCATTGCGATAAATCCTGATGTTTTTCTGCCTGTAAAACTACCAGTTTATCGGCGAGTGGTTGAAAAGCAAGAATTCCCCAACCCGATGCTTCGACTGACGCGGTAGCGGCGACAAAATATTTTAAAAACTTATCGTACGAACCAAATGATTTGTTTATATATTTTTCAAGAGTTGTAGATGGTTTTGAAGCAATGGGACTCATACTATTCCAATACATAGTATGTAAAAAATGACCTGCTCCATTAAAAGCAAGCTGTTTTTCCCAATGTTTTATTTCAGAAAAATTTTCTGTTGTAAGCAACTCATTAATTTTATCGGTGGCTGCATTTAATCCGTTAACATAACCTGCATGATGTTTTCCATGGTGAATAACCAATGTCATATGGTCAATATGGGGCTCAAGAGCATCGAATGCATAAGGTAATGGATGAAGGAAATATCTTCCGTTGTTATCAATAATTTTATCGAGCGAAGAAAATGGATTTGAAGCCAATGGGCTTGCCGAAAGGTTTTTAATGCTTAATAAACCGCCTGCTCCTGCAAGGGCTGTTGTTTTTAGGAAAGTACGCTTATCCATAACATCTTTTTTTGGTTTATATCAAATTTAGTTAAAAGCAATGAGAAAAGAAAAATCATTGACTTAAAAAAAAACAGTAGATTTGAAATCTCGTAATTATAAGTTTTTATGTATTTATTTTGGCTGATTCTAGTATCAATTGTTTGGGGCACAACCTTTTTTATAGTTAAAGATACTGTAAGTTCAGTAAATGAATATTTTCTTGTTTTTGCAAGAAGTTTTTTGGCGTTTGCATTTATTTTTGTTTATCAGCTTTTTAAATCTAAAAAGCAATTAATTAATAAAAGAGCATTTTTAAATGGGTCAATACTTGGCATATTGCTGGCCACAGCTTATTCGTCACAAACAATTGGACTAAAATACACGAGTACCGGGCATAGTGCTTTTATTACCAGTTCTGCGGTGATTATTGTACCCTTTATTCTTTTCTTCTTTTATAAAACAAGAATTCTAAAAATAGATTGGGTTGCAGTATTAATGGTAATTACAGGATTGTTTTTACTAACATACGATATTGAAACATCGATAAATATTGGCGATATTATTACCATTACTACAGCTGTTGCGGGAGCTATTCATTTGGTTTTAGCTGGCCGATTCATAACAAAATCAGAGGCTTTGCCATTAGTTACGTATCAGTTTTTGGGTGCTTCGGTAGTAAGTTTATTGGCCTGGTTAATTACAGGAGCGGCACCTGTTGTAATAAGTTTAAAATCAGGCATCTCCTTACTATATCTTGGGGTTATTGGTACACTATTCTGTTACTTTGTAGCAGTGTGGGTACAAAAATATGTATCATCGCTCAAAGTAGCCATTATCTTTTCGCTCGAACCTGTTTTTGCTGCAATTATCGGGTATTTTTTATTGCATGAAATGCTAAACCTGAAAGAATTTGCTGGCACTATCATGATTTTGTCTGGAGTTATTTTTCATTCAGTTGCCAGGAACTATATTGATAGAAGAAAAACTGAAAATATAAAAACTGAAATTTAAACGAGTTGTTATTAATTAAGTCAAATACAGAAACCTAAAAAAAAATATCATGAAAAAAGCTGGAATAATTATCACCCTTGTTTTACTTAGCTATTTTGGAATAGCACAAGATGTTGTTAACATGAACCAATGGCTTGTTGCAGGACCAGAAAAATTAAGCATGCCTGTTTTCTATGCAGAAGAGGATGTTGATGGAAATACATTTAAAGAATCGGATTTACTTAAAAAATACCAGGTAACACTTGCAGGAACCTATCCAAAAGCAAACGATGCCATTGCTCTTGGTAAAAATATGTTTAGCTGGAAAGTAACAGAGATTCCTGCCGATAGTGTTTTATTTTCCGGCATTGAAAAGAATAATATGGTTTTATTAACTAGTTATATTAATGTTGATCGTTGGACAAAAGGAACTATAAACTTCACAGCAAATGGTTTGTTCGAGTTTTATGTTGATGATGAATTGGTTAAAACAAAAAGTACAGATGATCTAAAAAGTACAAAAGTTGATGTTAAACTAAATATAGGAAAACACAAAGTACTTGTAAAACTTATTACTTCAGACCAAACCTTAAAAGTTAATTCTACTTTTGAGTTTGCCGACGAATTTGCCGGATGCAATGCATCAGTTACCACTGATCCAAAACGTATGCTTACAATAAATGATGTATTGGAAGGTCAGCGAGTATCATCGGCATCTATTTCTCCATCAGGCAAATATGTTATTATAGATTATTCCGATGTAGTTACTGGAAGTGGCAAAAGCAAACGCTACTCAGTAATTTATGACCTTGTAGCTAAAAAGAATTTACTGGTTTTGCGAAATAAGAATATTGATAATGTTTCGTGGTTACCAAGAACAGATAAGATTTCCTACTCATCGGAGTTCGAAGGAAAAACAGAAATTTTTGTGTATGATTTTATAAATGGAGTCGAAACATTAATCGCAAAAGATATTAAAGATATTTCCTATTTTGTATGGTCGCCAACCGAAGATTATCTTATATATTCAGTTCGTATACCTGGCGAAAAGTCTGGCGATTTAAAACGAGTTTACGAAGTTGATGACCGCTTGCCTTATTTTCGCGATCGTTCGTATTTATATAAAATAGAAACTAAATCGGGAAATACAATTCAACTAACTGCAGGGAAACAGAGTACTTACCTTAACGATATCCGTTTTGATGGGACAAAAATTCTGTTTTCATCAAGCAAAATTGATTATACCGAAGTACCTTTTAGTAAACAAACCCTTTTCGAGCTTGATGTTACGACAGGTAAGCTGGATACTATCTGGAGCGATAAATTAAATGGAGGTAGTGCAGGTTATTCTCCCGATGGAAAAAAACTACTGGTTCAAGGTGGCCCTGAATGTTTTGGTAAGCTTGGAGTAAAAGTTAGCGAAGGTCGTATCCCAAATAGCTACGATGGACAGTTATATATTTATGATTTAGCAACAAAGAATATTGAACCAATAACAAAGGATTTTGATCCTGCAGTTGGATCAGTATACTGGAATAACACAAATGAGATCTATATGTCAGTAACTGAGCGGGATTATGAGAATTTGTACCGTTACGATTTAAAAACAAAGAAATTTACTAAAATAAATAGTAATGTTGATGTGTTGGGCAATATTGATTATTGTTATAGTCAACCTCTTGCAGTTTATAATGGAACTAGCATTAATACACCGAACAAACTTTTCTTAATTGACCTAAAAAAGGGAATAAGTACATTGCTTTCTTTCCCAGATCAGGAGCGATACTCAGTTATTGATTTTGGAAAAACGCAAGATTGGAATTTTGTAAATAAAAATGGAACAACCATTTACGGTAGAATTTACTATCCAAACAACTACGATCCTTCGAAGAAATATCCTGTTATCGTAAATTATTACGGAGGCACATCACCAATTGAACGTTCTTTTGGTGGAAGATATCCTCTACATACATGGGCTGCAAATGGATATATAGTTTATGTTTTGCAACCCAGTGGAGCAACTGGTTTTGGTCAGGATTTCTCCGCATTGCATGTGAATGGCTGGGGTTTCGATGCTATTGATGATATTATTGACGGAACAAAGAAATTTCTTGCTGAGAATACATCAGCCGATGCTTCGAATGTTGGATGTATTGGTGCATCGTATGGTGGATATACAACCATGCTGCTGCAAACCAGAACTAATATTTTTAAAACAGCTATTTCGCATGCTGGAATTAGTTCAATAACTAGCTATTGGGGAGAAGGCTATTGGGGTTATTCATACAATACCGGAGCTGCAAAATATAGTTATCCATGGAACAGAAAAGATATTTTTGTTGAGAATAGCCCTATTTATAATGCAGACAAATTCCAGAATTCAATTTTATTGTTACATGGAGCCGATGATACCAATGTTCCTGTAGGTGAAAGTTTGCAGTTTTATGCAGCTTTAAAACTCCTGGGCAAAGATGTTGAAATGGTACTCGTGGATGGACAAAACCACTGGATATTGGATTATAAGAAACGTATCCAATGGCATTATACTATTACATCATGGTTCGATAAGAAACTGAAAGACCAGCCACAGCAATGGAATGATATGTTTCCTGATAAGAAATTCTAATAAAAATAAACCCTACGAGAGTTTTAAACTCTCGTAGGGTTTATTAATATTATTTAACTACAGAACTAATCTCTTTTACCCCAATTAACCGATCATAATTTCCACGGTAATCATAATAGTAAACAAGTATCGTATAGGTGTTTTCGGTTTGTGCATGGTTACCTTCTAAATAAGTATAATCGGGTTTGTTATTTTCCATTAAAACATATTGGTAATTATAAAATCCCTGCTTTAATAACATTCGGCATTCATAGGTTTTTTGTTCGAAGTTATAAACCATTTTACTTTCATTCGAGAATCCATAATTCGTTAATGCACCGAAAATATAAATATCGCCATTTTGAACAGGAACGTCCATTAGTAAAGTAAAATATACATAAACATAATCAGCTTCAGTAGCAGGATCAGATGCATTATCAACATCAATTTTAAACTTTCCGTTAATATCGGGTTCGTATATATAGTCTTTAAAAGTTCTATCGGTATTCGGATACAATTGAAAATGATACATGTTATCAATAAAATCAATATTCATTATGCTGCCAATAGCTGTTCTAATATGCTTTGTATTAAATGAATAATACTCGTTGCCGCCTTTAAATTTCAGAAATTGGTAGTTGTTATAGGTTATTTCCTGATCGCTTATTTTGTCAGGTTTAGTAACTAAAATCTGCTCATTCCAATTGTGGTTTTTCAGAACAACTAGTTTGGTATTTTGGCTTGGATTATAAAGATCCGATCCCGAAAAATCGAGTTTGATCTCTAGTTCCTGATCGTTAAAGAAATACCCGGGTTGGCTTAAGCTTTTTACATTTGCATCAACATTTGCATGATACTCAGTAATTAGGAATCGTTTTGTAATAATTGGTTTTCCGGGTGAGTTTGAATCAAAAATTTGAATAATGTAATTGCCCGAAAGTTTTGGTTTTAAATACTCATTGGGAATTGTAATGGTGTAATGGGTATAGTTTATAAGCGTGTTAAACGAAGATTGATACTCGTTAACACGCTCGTCATAATATCCATCTATATAATCGGTCTGAAATAAGTTCGAGATAGTCCAATCTGAATTGCAATGTGTTATTGTGTAAGTATATGATTTAATATCAGCATCAAGATCGTCGAAAGTAAAATTGAGTTTTCTATTACCTTGTAAATCAATTGAGGGGAATGAAATTTCATTATCTTCAACATATATAATCGCTGTTTTAATATTATCCTGATAGGTTCTGTCATGAATAATTTCTTGTGCAGAGATTACGCCAAAAACAAGTACCATTACTAAACCGATAGCTAATCTTTTCATCGCAATTTTTAAATATCCACAAATATAACGAATCTGCCGGCAAATAATTTGCCAGCTATGTAAATTGATGTTATAGTTTTAAACCTAACACCATAAAAACATTCTAAATTGATAGTCGAATCGAAAAAGAATTATACTTAAATAACAGAGAGTTTAAGTTTAATCAAATTTAATTATTGAGCATAATCAATTGAAAATCATTTGTTATATTTATAATCTCTTATTTTATATTTAATCATCAACCCTAAATTTTTATGAAAAAATACACGTTCTTATTAATTGCTTTACTTTTACTTAAGTTAAGTGTTTTTGCAGGTGCAAACGACCTGATCAAAAAAGCTGGTACATCCAAAGAGTATCCTCAAGCCGATTACCTTGTGGTGCTTGACGAAACATTTGTAGATGTTCAGGAAACAGGATTGAGTTACAATAACATTCACAAGATTTACAAGGTTTTAACTACTAATGGAGCTAAAGAACTTAGTAAATTAGTTTTCGATTACGAGCCACTTTCGGCATTTATCGAAATAAAAGAAATTAAAATTTACCGTCATACTGGTGCTGTTGATATTCTCAATCAGGATCATGTGTACGATTACCCTGCACCTGCACGCGCTATTTATTGGGGTGCCCGACAGAAAATGATCGATATTGGCCGGTTGGAACCCGGCGATGGAATAGAGATTTCTCTATTTAAGAAAGGGTTTACATATGCTTTGCTATATCAGGATAATCAGCCCGATGATTCAAAATATATACCTCCAATGCGTGGTCAGTTTTACGATATTATTGAATATTGGTATTCGCAACCTGTACTTAAAAAAGTATATGAAGTAAATGTTCCAAATACCAAAGAAGTTATTTACAAAGTTTTTCATGGAGAGATGGATGTTAAAACAAAGGTTCTGGGTGAGAAAAAACAATACCGTTTTACCAAAGAAAATATGATGCCAAGTAAGAGACAGCCAGGAATGGTCGCTCTTTCGGATGTAGCTTTAAAATTATTAATTACAACAACTGCTGAGTGGGAAGAAAAATCACGTTGGTTTTATGGTGTAAACGAAGATTATGGCAGTTTCGAATCGACTCCTGCAATCGATAAAAAAGTGAAGGAGATTTTAAAAGGAGCAAAGAATGAGATGGATAGTATTTCGAAATTAAATCATTGGGTAGCTGATAATATTCGTTATTCAGGAATTTCGATGGGTGAGGGTGAAGGTTTTACCTTACATAAGGGAGAAATGACTTTTACCGATCGATGTGGTGTTTGTAAAGATAAAGCAGGAATGCTTATTACCATGCTTCGTGCTGCTGGATTTGAATCGTATGCTGCAATGACTATGGCCGGATCAAGAATTGAAAATATTCCAGCCGACCAGTTTAATCATAGCGTAACTATTGTTAAGCGCAGCAGTGGTGAGTATATGTTGCTCGATCCAACCTGGGTGCCATTTGTTCGCGAAGAATGGTCAAGTGCCGAACAGCAACAAAACTACCTGATGGGAATACCCGAAGGTGCTGATTTAATGATTACTCCAATCTCCGAACCAGAAAATCATCCGTTAAAAATATTTGGGAATTCAACCCTATTGGAGAATGGAACACTCGAAGGATCTTTCTCGCTTACTGCAGATGGACAAACGGATGCCGCTTTACGTGGAATGTTTATCCGAGGGGCAAAAATGGATTGGAAAAGAAATCTCGAAATAGAACTTCGTTCAATTTCGCAGGATATAGAAATACTGGAGATGAATTTCAGCGATCCTTACGGTCATATGGAAGGACCAATAAATATCTCGGTACGTTATAGAATACCTAATTATGCTGTTGTTACAGGTAGTGAAATAATCTTTAAACCTGTAGTTTCGTCCAACATTTTTATGAGAGCCCAAGCACATTTGTATACAAATACCAGCCGGGATGAAAGTATTTATTCATTTACTGATCGTTGCAGCAGACTTGTTGAGTTGAACGAAACAATTACTTTGCCTGCATTTAAAAATGCAATATATATTCCTTCAGAAAATGATATTGATGGCACTGCTGCATCATTCTCTGGTGGTTACGTAATTGGTACAAACGAGGTTAAAATAAATGAGAAGATAGTGATTAAAAAACGAGTTTTCGAAGCCAATGAGTGGATCAATTATAAATCGGTTGTTGATGCTCAACATAAGTTTGCAAAAGAGAACATTATTTTATCACGATAATAAAAACGAATTAATACCTATCGAAAATGAAATCAAAAAACATAATTATATTTATTCTTTTAGTTCTTTTAATGGGATCATGTCAGCCCAATAAATGGGAACAGGAAAACGATGCTGTTTTTAAATCTATAAAAAAAGAATACCAGTTAAATATTGATGGATCGGTTAATTATCAATATCAGCATAAATTGAAATACATTACCCATTACTCTTTTAACAGAGCGTTTGGTGAGTCTTTTATTATTTACGATCCCCGATTCCAGCAATTGAAAATAAATAAGGCTGAAACTAAAATGGTCGACGGACAACTTATTGCTTCACCAGAAAACGCATTTAATGAGGTGTTACCACGCTTTGCTGCAGGAGCACCCGCTTTTAATCATTTGCGCGAGATGGTTGTTACGCATACCGGACTAGAGCTTGGATGTGTAGTTGATTTTGATTATGAGCTAAACTCAAATGCAGGATATTTGCCCTATCTGAACGACAATATCATTATTCAACAAACAACTCCTATCGAAAAAATGGAGATCCTTGTTAAAGTTCCTGAGGGTAAAGTACTAAATTATAAATTATTGAATTCTGATGTGAAACCAACAATTAGTTCAAAAAATGGATTTACATCTTATAGCTGGAAGTTTAAAAATATTGAAGCATATGCAAATGAATCAAATCAGCCTAATGATAATTCATTCTTACCACGGCTTATTTTTAGCACCACTGATATAAAAGAGGCTGTTTCGAGCACAATTAATAATGCCGATTTAAATCTTACAGATGAAATAAAAAGTTTTGTTCAAAAAAGAGTTTCTGATAAGAAAAAGGGTATTCAATATATTAAAGAGCTACAACAAATTGTGGGTAATGAGATAAATACATTTAATATTCCTTTTGAGTTTACAGGCTACTCAATTCGCCCGTTAGCTGAAGTTTGGTCATCGAATGGAGCAACATCTATCGAGAAAATAATTCTTTTTAATGAGTTAGCTAAGTTCTTAGGATTAGAAAGCAAGTTGATTTTTTCTTTTCCAACACAAACATATGATCCTGCAATAGGCAACCTAAAGGATTTTGGCAATGTATTTACCTATACAAAAGTTGATGAGCAAAATTTAGTTTTACAATGCAATCCATCTCAAAAAAATAACCTGGCATTTGATATTATTAATGATAAAGTAATTGATGTGAATGGAGACGAGGTTACTATGCCAGATTATATTAAAGAAACCATGAATATGATTTCTGCTATTGGAAATATCGATATTATGGAAAATGGTAACTACGATGGTAAATTGTTACTTAAAATTTCAGGAGCCCAATATCCATATTTTGATATTTTAATGGATGTTAAAAATGCTAAAAAGGTAGCTGAATCTATTATCCCTTCAAGTTCAATAGGAAATGTTGAGCTAATTAATTTCGACCAAGCCAGTTGCGAAATACAGGTAAATATTAATGGAAAAGAGATTTGGAAAAACCAGGGAGGTTATTATTTTGCAACATTGTTTACATCATCTTTAGGTATTGAAGCATCTCATTTACGAACATTAACCGAAAAAAGAGAGACTCCATTAAACTTAGGTTTTCCGGTTTATGAGAATTACGAAATTACATATTCTGTTCCAGCAGGATTTTCGTTTGTAGTTTCTAATATGAAAGACGAAATAATTAATTCTGTAGGTGAATTTAAATTCGAAGTAAATAAAAATGAGAATACAATTCAGGTCAATAAACTACTAAGAATTAATAATAAAAAGATTTTATCTGAAGATTATTCTTTCTTTAAAGCATTGCATGATGGTTGGAGTAAAGAAAAATCAAAGTTAATTATTGTTAAGAAAGCTGCAAGCATAGATTAGGTTTAGAAAAGTAATAGAGACTTTCAAGAATGGTTGTTTTGGATGAAACTAAATGATATTCTTGAAAGTCTCTTTCTATTTTCCTATTTATTGTCTGAGAAGTACTTCATAAACTGAGCCCTTTCATACATCATCGGGTTACTTATTTTTTTGAAACTAAGTTTTCCGATGACTTCATTGAGCGAATTATATCCTTTGCCAATCATCCAGTTTTCCATTTGTTGAAGCATTACAGGAATATGATTTGCTGTATTTTTATAAAGTGTAGAAGCAACTTGTACTGCTTTTGCTCCAACTAATAAATTCTTAAGAACATCATATCCATCATAAATTCCTGAGGAAGCTGCTAAATCACACTGTACTTTATCAGAAACCATACCAATCCAGCGTATACACATTGAGTTTTCTTCAGGTAAACTAAATACTCGCGATGAAACAATTTGTTCCTTTTCCAGATCAACTGTTGGACTATAGAAATGATTAAATAAAACCATAGCAGAAATATCTTCTTTCGACATTTTTATTAAACTATCGGCCATACCCGAAAAGTAAGTACTAAGTTTAACTGCCACAGGTAGTTTTGTATTTTTACGAACACCTCGAATAATATCAAGGTAAATTTCTTCAATCTCCTGACCACTAAATTTTTGATCACCCGGAAGAATAAATAAATTTAGTTCTATTCCATCGGCACCAGCAGATTCAATACGTTCTGCAAAATTTACCCACTGGCCAATTGAAAAAGAGTTTAAACTCGCAATTACGGGTATTTTAACTTCTTTTTTTGAGTTTTCAATCAATCGCAAATATTCATCAAGATTATGTTTTCGGGTATAATACGAAACATAGTTTTCGGCTTCGCTATTGTTGTTATATAAGTTACTGGCAGAAATTGAATCAATTTCCATCATTATTTGTTCCTCGAATAATGATTTTAGCACAACAGCTCCTGCTCCTTTAATCTCAAGGTTTTTTATCTTGTCAGATGTATCTGTTAAACCTGAACTGGCTGCGATTATTGGATTCCTTAGTTCGAATCCCATGTATTTTGTAGATAAGTCGATCATAATAGTTTGTTTAATTTGCAATTTTAATTACTTAACAATTTATAGATAATAAATGTTTAAGCCAAATGATGAGAAATAAAAAAATCCTGCAGGTAACAGGATTTTTTTAGGAAACTATAGTAATTAGTCTTTTTTTATCAGCTCTGCAGCATACTTAATATTCTCTTTAAGCTTTTCAGCAAATCCTTCGTTGCTATCATCGTTCTCTGGATTTATTTCAATTATTCCATCATGATCCTCATCTAGAGCCAGCGTTAAGTCAATACTATAGTAAGAATTCAGAAATTGTGAAATATTAAAATCAACTTGATAATTAAAATTGTTATCATCAATATTTAGCCCTGAGATGAAATCAAAATCAAATTCAACATCTGTATCATGCCACATTTCAAATGGAACTCCATTAACCCAACCCTTTATAATAATAGACTTATCAAACATTTCATCTGATTCAAGTACTTTTTCTGCTTTATGTAATTTTAACCTTAGTTTATCATAAACTCCATTTGGCAAATCAATTAAACCAACGGTTTCAGAATAAGTGGTAAGGCTATCCAGTAAATCAACTATAAATGGACCTCTAAATTGCACTTCACTTGTATCAAATTCCAAATCATCATTATTTTTAAAAATGATGTCACGAATACAAATCTTAAAATCAGTAATTACAACTGATCCGGCTTGTACACTTTTAGCAGGACTGTTTATTGAACTACTTATGCTCAATTTTACTCCAGGATCAATAATCTTTTCATCATCAGAACAACTCCATATAAATAGGGTGCCCATGATTAAAATTGCGAAAAAAACAAATCTCTTTTTCATAGTTTTATAGTTTTGATTTATATTACATTAACAACGATTTTCTGTTATGGTTCAATTAAGTACAAAAATACCAGAAATGTTATTTGTATATAAAATTGGAAGAAGATCAAGAAAAGGAGCTTTTTGAATAGCCAAGATTTAAAGAATAAGCATTATTGGATTCAAAAAGAATAACAAGGAACTTTTACTAAAAAGAACTAATTGAATCAAAGTTTATATTTCTATAGAATCCTAGCAATTGGCTTCAGATTAATTCAAGGATAATTGCAATTTATTGAGAATAATTCGTCGATCCTTTTCTTGAAAGTTTGGTTTGAAAAATTCTTAAAAATACAATAAAATTCATGTGCTGTTTCAACTCTCTTTTGATGTAAAAGACCGATTAGTATTCCAATTGCCATTAACGAATCATGTAAATTTTTGTTTTTTAATGAAAATCTGTTACTGATATTTATTAAATACTTGTGTTGCACAAACAAATCGTTATAATCACCCAGGTTATTCTGCAATATTTTAAGTTGTTTAATTAAAATGTCAATTTTCTTTGCAGGGAAAAGGCTTTTATATATATCCATTAGATATCTTAGTTTTTTGCATTGAATTCTTAATTCGTGTATCTTCTTTGTGTTTTTTGTTTTAAGAATTAGTTTACCAGTTCTAAGTATTTGGTTGTAATTTTTATATACTTCTTTTCTTGCCAGATCTTTAATTTCTATAGTACTTACTTTGGTATTTGCTATTTTTTCTGGATTTTGATTTAAGATGGATTCCCATTTCATTAAAAAAACACCAATTTTCTCAACGAAAGAATCTCTTTCCAGTTTTTTTAAAATAATACTTCTTCTACGTTTTAAATAGGTGAAAAGGAAATTGATTTTCTTATTGAAATCCTTTGGTAATATTGATTTGTAATAGTCGGTATTAAGTAAATAAACATCCAGATCACGGAGCTCATTAGTTGTTTTAAGTAAATTGGTTATATCCTTTTTAAACTCTTTCGTGATAATCGGATCCATGATATTCTGAGAGCCAAGCAAGCTCTTGATACGTCGGCAGGCAACCCTAAAATCATGAAGAAACTCAGGATCGATTTTTTTAATAATATATTCTTGGTTTGCTTTAATAATAGTAAGAAGATATATTATTATTTCTATTAAAGCTTTACCAGCGGGCATTTCTGGTAGTAGTTTTATTTTGAGCTTTGAACTATAATCTCCGGGAGATATTTCTGTATTAGAAAAAAGCTGAAGGAATACATCTGCTTTCTTTTGCCTGGCAAATCCCTTTGATATAAGCCATTCATCTACCTCATTAAACGAATTTGCATAATCAGTTATCGATTCTAATTGTAAAAATGAATATTTACCAAATGCCTCAGAATCTGACTTGTAATCGAAAAGCTTAATAATTGCAGTTACTTTTTGTTCATTATTGAAGAGATTTATGGTTACTACTTTTTCATTCACTTGTGCAATTGGGAAAAGAGCTCTGGCACCAATAATTCTTGTTAGTGTATTTTTTAATTTGCCTTTAGGTAGTTCCGACGAATATGATATTTTCTTCCTATATCTGCATTTGTCCAAAATCGTATTTCTAAATAATTTGCGAATAAAGAGTTCTTTTTCTATAGTAAACAATACAAAGGATCCAGAGAATAATCGCCAATCAAAAGTGTCATAAAAAATGAGGTTTGCATTTTGTTGAGGTGTCAAATTGAAAGAATACAATTCGTTTAATTGATTTAGAAAATCCTGAAATGAAAATTCAGTAGAAAATGAATATGTAGATACTTTTTTAATCATATCAAAAATAAAATTTGATTCTCTATCAGATTCTGTTTCTTAAAGGATTGATATAAATATAAGAAAATAGCTAAGTAAAAGCAAATGAATAAATTGTGTAGCAATTGTTGAATATGTCAGCTTCTTTTTATAGACATCAATTAATATCAGAATAGGAGCGTAATCAGGTAGTTATAATTGATTGGTAATAAATTTTAATATTAATTTAACAGGACATATGCTGTTTTTTTCTTACTTTAACAGTTTATTTGCAAATGACTTAAGTAAGATAATTTAGTTTAAGTGAAATGGCGATTGTAAGGGAGTATAAATATTTTGATCGTGAGCTTAGCTGGTTAAACTTTAATTACCGGGTATTACAGGAAGCGCTTGATAAAACTAATCCGGTAATTGAGCGTATACGATTTCTTGGTATTTTTTCGAATAATCAGGATGAGTTCTTTCGGGTTCGTGTTGCTACTTTACGTAGGTTAGTGCAATTAAATTTTGACAATAACAATCTTGAGGAGGGTAAATTATTTCAGAACAATCTTAACAAAATTCTTAAAGAAGTAAAAAAACAACGCGATATTTTTGAAAAGACTTATCAGGAGCTTATTAAAGAATTAAAAAAGAAAAATATATATAAATTAAGCGAAAAAGAACTTTCTAAAGAACAAGGCCAGATTGTAAGACAATATTTTAAAGATAAAGTACAAACGCATTTGTTCCCAATTATGCTAAAAAACTTTAAGGGAGCAAATACTCTGGCCGATAAGTCTATTTATCTTGCAGTTGAATTATTACGTGCCGACAAACCAGAAAAGAACACATATGCTATAATGGAAATTCCTACAAGCAGTGTAAATCGGTTTTTAATTCTTCCTGAAAATGACGGTCATAAGTATTATATTATGCTTGATGATATTATTCGCTATTGTCTGGACGATATTTTTCTCCGATTTAAATTTACAGCTTTTACTGCTTATACATTTAAATTTACCCGCGATGCTGAGCTTGATATTGATAACGATGTTTCGAAAAGCTTCCTCGAAATTATGGCCGATAGTCTCGAGCAAAGAAAAACAGCCTCTGCTTTGCGCTTCGTTTATGATAAAAGCATGCCCAAAGATATTTTAAAGGTTGTTATTAATAAGCTCAAAATAACTGATTATGATCAACTTGTAGAGGGTGGTAGATATCATAATTTTAAAGATTTTATGAATTTTCCTAATTTCGGCGAAGAATTGCTTGAATATCCAAAGGTTAATCCTATTCCGCACAAGGATTTTTCCGAAGGAGCCAGTGTAATAAAGGCTTTTCGCGAAAAAGATTTAATGTTACATTATCCATATCAGAGTTTCCAATATGTTGTCGAATTGCTACGCGAGGCAAGTATCGATCCAAAAGTGATTTCTATAAAGATGACTCTTTATAGGGTTTCTAAGCCTTCAAATGTGATTAATGCATTGATTAATGCTGCTCGAAATGGTAAGAAGGTAACTGTTTTTCTCGAGCTTCAAGCCCGGTTTGATGAGGAAGCAAACATCTATTATTCTGAAGAATTACAAAAGAATGGAGTAAATGTACTAACTAGTATTCCCGGATTAAAAGTCCACTGTAAGTTATTACTTATTAAAAGACAGGAAGTTGACGGAATAAGATACTATGCGAATATAGGAACAGGTAACTTTCACGAAAAAACATGCACCGTATATAGCGATTGCTCATTGTTAACTTCAAACACTGAAATAACAAATGAGGTGGATAAGGTTTTCGGGCTTTTCGCCATGAGTTTCAGACCTTCCAGATTCAGAACATTAGTAGTTAGCCCTTTTAGTAACCGAAGTTTTTTTATTAAATTAATTGAAAGCGAAATAGAAAATGCAAAGCTAAAACGAGAAGCTTGGTGTATTATTAAATTGAATAGCCTTGCTGATGAAAAGCTTATTAATAAATTATACCAAGCCAGTAACGCTGGTGTTAAGGTATATTGCATTATTCGTGGTATTTGTAAACTGGTACCTGGTATTAAAGGTATGAGTGAAAATATTGAAGTGATTAGCATAGTCGATAAATATCTTGAACATTCGCGTATTTTAGTTTTCTTCAATGGTGGCGACGAAAGATACTTAATATCTTCAGCCGACTGGATGGTTCGTAATCTTGATAACCGAATTGAAGTTACAGTTCCTGTTTTTGACAAAGATATTCAAAATGAACTTAAGGAAATGCTTATGATTCAGCTAAAGGACAATACCAAAGCCCGAATTATTGACAAGGAAATGAAAAATAACTATGTTAGAAAAATTGGTAATGAATATCGCGCTCAAATAGATTTTTACGATTTTATTAAAAATAAACATACCAAGTAATATAAGGACTTCGAAGTTTTATTTTTTGCCAGGATATATTATTACTGCACTTTCAGAATATTCTATTTATAATCCTTTTCTATCATTTAAAAATTAATCAAGTTTTTATGGTTTGATTATTTTCTTATATTTGGCTAAATAGTACAAACTAAAAAAAATGGAGGTCGCATGCTTCACGAATCAACAGTAATGAAAGAAACAGACAATGCAGCTGAAAGAAAAGCTAAGTTGGGTGTTAAGTTATTTTTTATTTATACCATTATTTACACCGGTTTTGTGTTAATAGGGTTATTTAAGCCCGAATTAATGGGCTTAGAATTGATGGCAGGTCAAAATATTGCCATTATTTATGGATTTGGATTAATAGTATTGGCAATAGTTATGGGTTTTATATATAACTATGCTTGTACCAGGTTAGAAAACAAATTAAATAAAAACTAATTAACACATAACAACTATGATATACGAAGTTTCAAATCTCGCCGTTATAATTTTCCTTTTTATTGTTGGTTTGGTATTAGGACTATCCTTTTATTTTGCCCGAAAAACAAAATCTGCTGCCAGCTATTATGCTGCAGGGGGAAAAATTCATTGGGCTGTTAATGGTATTGCTTTTGCCGGCGATTACCTTTCGGCTGCATCCTTCTTAGGTATTTGTGGAATGATCGCTTATTCCGGATACGATGGTTTCCTGTATTCAATTGGTTACCTTGCAGGATGGGTTGTTGCTCTTTTTCTAGTTGCTGAACCTCTAAGAAGACTTGGTAAATATACTTTTACAGATGCTTTAGATTCAAGATTTAATGCAAAATCAATTAAACTGGCTGCATCAATTAGTACGCTTATTGTTTCTGTTTTTTACCTAATTCCACAAATGGTTGGTGCTGGCGATCTGGTTGTTCCTTTACTCGGATTACCTCATTGGATGGGAGTTGTTATTGTTGGCTCTATAGTAATTTTTATTGTAGCAACTGCCGGTATGACATCAACTACCTATGTTCAATTTATTAAGGGTGCCTTATTAGTTGTTTTTTCAACCATACTTACTTTTTATATCCTTAAAAATGGATTAAACTTAAATCCAAGTAACGATTATCATCAGTTTAATAAAATTGGTGCAGTAGTTGAACCCGACAATACTATAAAGGTTTCTGATTCAACCTATGTAATTGCATCAACCCAGTTGGTTGGTAATCTAACTTTTGTTAAGCTTGAGAAAGATGGAACTGGGATTTGGTATAAATTAGGTACAAATGGTGATGAAGCTTTTCTTGAAGAGGCTCAATTTATTACTGTTACAGCAGATGGAGAAAAATTATATAATGGAGCACCAAAATCTGAACGTAAGTTTTATCAGGTTGGGCACCTTAGCAAAATCATTGTTGATGGAGTAGAAGTCGATAAAACTGGCCCAGTAGGTCCGTTTGAATTTATTCAGGCTATTGAAAAAAGCGAAATAGTGCGTTTTACTAAAAAAGCATTTAACGATGGAGATGATAAGGTTACTGTTTATTTTCAGACCAAAACATTAGGGAAAGATATTATGAAACCGGGTCTTTTATATAAACTTTCAAAAGCCTCAGGTGCTACTTTCTGGAACAGATTAAACTTTTTGTCACTAATGTTAGCATTGTTTCTTGGAACATCTGCATTACCGCATATTCTAATACGATATTATACCGTTCCTAGTCAGCGTGCTGCCAGAAAATCAACTATTGTAGCTATTTCAGCTATTGGTTTTTTCTATATTCTGACGCTTTATATGGGATTAGGTGCCATGATTAATGGAGTGCTTGATGTAGAAAGCAGCAATATGTCTGCGCCACTTTTAGCTAAGTACTTTGGTGTTGGTATATTCTCAATTATTTCGGCGATTGCTTTCGCAACAGTACTTGGTACTGTAAGCGGACTTATAGTTGCTTCATCTGGTGCTATTGCTCACGACTTTATCGATAATTACCTAAAAGTTGAAATGACCGATAACGAAAAAGTTAAGGCAGGCAAGATATCAGCAATTTGTGTGGGGGTTGTTGCAATTATTCTGGGTATCTTATTCAAAGGAATGAATGTGTCATTTCTTGTAGGACTTGCATTTGCAGTAGCTGCATCAGCAAACCTTCCTGCAATTTTGTTCTTGCTATTCTGGAAAAAAACCACTGCAAGAGGTATTGCATGGTCAATAATTGTGGGTATTGTAACATCAATTGGTATTATTCTTTTCTCTCCTACAATGTGGGAAAGATATGGACTTATTCCTAAAGACGCTCCTATTCCTTTAGATAATCCTGGAATTATTTCTATACCATTGTCTGTAATTACTTTAGTTGTGGTTTCTTTATTAACACAAAAGTATAACGCAACAAAAGATTTTTCAAAATAGATTTGTATACTAATTAGTATCATTATAAGATCAAAGTAATTTAATACAGAAGCCTCTGATGTTTTTAATGCATCAGAGGTTTTTTTTATTTAAAGGATTTAGTAAGTTAGCTAAATAATTTTCTAATAAATCTTTAATCATTTAGTATGAACAGATTTTATTTTAAAATAATTATCCCGTCAATTATTTCTATTTTGCTGTTTATTCTTACCATTTTTCTGATCATTATCCCCAGATATCAGGAAAATATAATGAATGGTAAACGCGAAATGATTAAAGAGCTAACCAATGCAGCAGTAAGTATTTTATCAAAATACGAAAATGATGAGCGCAATGGATTGCTCTCTCGTGATGAAGCCCAAAAAACAGCTATTTCAAGAATTCAGTATTTGCGTTATGGAGAAGAAAATAAAGATTATTTCTGGATAACCGATATGTATCCTGTTATGATTGTACACCCATATAGGCCTGATCTAAATGGGAAAGACTTAAACGATTTCAGCGATCCACATGGCAAGAAATTGTTTGTTGAGTTTGTTAAAACTGTTGAGCAATCGGATCATGGTTATGTTGATTATATGTGGCAATGGAAAGATGACTCAACACATATTGTTCCCAAACTATCGTATGTGAGTATTTTTAAACCATGGAACTGGGTTATAGGAACGGGTGTCTATATCGAAGATGTTAAGAAAGAAATTAAGGCCCTGACTCAACGATTGCTCTGGATATCAACAGGGATTTCTGGCTTGATAGCCTTAATGTTATTTTTTATTACTCAGCAAAGCCTGGCATCTGAGAAGAAGAGAATAGAAGCCGAAAATGAGTTGTTCGAGTCAAAAGAAAAATATAAGACCCTGGTTGAGGCAGCTACTGAAGGGCTTATTATGATTATTGATGGTAAAATAAGTTTTTCGAATAGTGTAATTAGCAGATTAATAGAATATGATCAGAGTGAGCTTATTAATATCGACTTAAAGCAAATTATTAGTGATAATAATAATAAAGGTCTTATAGAGCTTTTTTTTCAAGAAGTTATTAAAGAAGGACAGTACGAAATAAATCTTAAAAAGAAAAACGGCGGTTTTATTAGCGTTTTGATTACTTCGTCAACAGCAAAATTTTATCAGAAGGATGTAACAATACTTATTGTTAAAGATATTAGTTTCGATAAGGATGCCGCTCTGCCTGCACTTGATTATCAGAAATTGTTAAGTGTAATTGATATTGGGTTTTTCAGGGCTCGAATTGATACAAAAGGCAAGTTTTTGTATGCTAACGAAACTGCAATAAGGATTTTGGGATATGATAATTTTTCCGAACTAGCGGATACATATATTCTTAAAATGCTTGTTAGTATTGAGGATAGGAAAAATCTCAGAAAAATTCTTTTAAAAGAAGGTTTTATTAAAACTAAGATTTTAGAAATTAACAAAAAAAATAATGAACCTGCTGTTGTGGCAGTTACCCTTGTTGCAATTAACAATGATAATCCGGACGATTTAATCTGTGAAGGAATTATTGAAGACATTACATTACTTGAAAAAGAAAAAAATGAAACGAATAATCTTATTACTCAGTTAAAAGCAACATCTTTTTTAATGGAGCAATCTGTTAGGGAGTTCTTAACTCCAGTTTTTTCAATTGATTCGGAGAAAACTATTACCGACGCTATTAAAACAATGGCAATTCGCAAAGTCGATTGTTTGCTGGTTACCAAAAACGAAAAGGCAACAATAGGCATTATTACCAACACAGATATTCAGAAGCGAGTGCTGGCAATGAAATTAAGTCTCGATAATCCAGTATATTTAATTATGAGTTCTCCAGTAATTGGAGTCGATATTAATACTTCTGTTTTTGATGCAGTTAAAACCTGCACAGAAAAAAATATAAATCACCTAGTTATAAAAAATGAAACCGATGATATCGAAGGTTTATTAAATATGGCTGATATTAATCTGCTTTTAAAACAATCCCTTTCGTTTCTTATTACCGAAATAAATAAAGCACATACTGTTGATGAGTTGAAACAAGCTTATAAGAAATTGCAGTTGTTTATTAAGCCAGTTATTGGTAGTGACATATCGGTAAGGTACATAATCAATATTACATCTTCTTTTTCTGATGCTATAATAAAACGTTTAATTGAAATTACGACAGATGAGATTGGTAAACCCCCGGTAGATTTTACTTTTATTTGCATGGGTAGCGAAGGACGCAAAGAAGAAACCTTGTATACCGATCAGGATAATGCAATTATTTACGAAAATGTAGCTGCAGAAAATGCTCAATCTGTGAATACCTATTTTAATAAATTGGGAGAGAAAGTTTGTAATGCATTGAACGATATAGGATATTCTTTTTGTAAAGGAAACATCATGGCTAAAAATCCTCAATGGTGCCAGCCTATTAGTGTATGGGAGAATCAGTTTGCAAGGTGGATAACTACACCTGAACCTCAAAATTTGCTTGATGCAACCATATTTTTCGATTTTCGAGAAGTATACGGCAACGAAGAACTAACCTTACGATTAAAAAACCATATAGGCAATCTTGTCAATATTAACCCTTTGTTCATATATCATCTTGCATATAACACTTACTATACAAAGCCAGAGCAGGTTTCGTCCGGTAAAAATGCTGAAACCATTGATCTGAAAAATGCAGTAAATTTTATTATTATGTTTATTCGGGCTTATGCATTTAAGAATAATATCTTGACAACAAATACGCTTGATAGATTAAGCAGCATTAAGGCAAAGCAGTTAATTAACTCAAATACTGCTACTGAAATTGAATATGCCTATAATCTGTTAATGAAACTCCGGTTTAAGATTCAGGCTGATTGTATTGATACCAAATCTCCATTAACGAATACCTTAAAAACAAAAGACCTTCTCGAAATTGAATTGTCGGTTTTAAAGAAAGTTTTATCGCTAATCCCTGTTTATCAGAATAAAATTGGAATGGATTTTAGAATAGCTACCTAAGATTAGATAGAAAAGAAAGCTTTTGGATTAAAACTCTTATGTTCGTTAAGATGTACATATCCCAACTGGTTTGTTATTAATAGTGTGTTCCCTATAAAAAGTGGTTTCTGATTAAAATGACTGTGCCCATAAATCCAGAAATTGGCATCACAGGTTTCTATAAAATCAGTTAAGTTAACACAGAAAGCTTCATTAATAGGACTTTTTTTATGAGCTTTCGCATTGCAAAGATCAGAAGGTAAATGATGGGTTATAACAACTGTTTTATCAGTTTTTTGATGTAACGATTGTTTCACAAAATCTAAACTTGAAGTATGAAGTTTATTGTAATCGACAGCTCTAAATTTTCGATCCTTTTTTGCAATACAACTAAAATCCGAAACCCCCTGTTCAATTATACGTTCATTAGAAGGGCTTATTTTTGTCCACAAAGTGCTAAAAATAAATCTGATATTATTAAATTCAAGTTCAATGTTATGCAAAATATGTATGTTGCTTCTAAGCTTTATATGAAATGATTTACTAAATTCATTCATATCCTTATGATAGAATTCGTGGTTACCCGGAATCCAGAAAACATGGTTGTAATTATCTGCAATAAAACTAAAGAATGGATGTCTGAAGTTTTCATCATGTAGAGGAACAATATCTCCGGCTAGAATTAAAATATCACCATTAACAGGTATTGGATTTTTCCCCAGATATTTACTGTTATGATCAAACTCTAAATGCAAATCGGAGCAATATTGAATTCTCATGATGAAATTATTTGAGCTTACAGAACAATTGTTCCTAACTAATTGGTTGTATTAATAGTTGTAAGTTTATCAAATATAAACAAAAATAGATTTCTTTAAATCCAATCTATTAATTTGAAAAAAATAAATTTATATTTGCAGCTTAATTAATATAAAAATAAATATATATTGATTTGTTTATATGTTAAAATGTAATGAATTTAATTATTTCAGTAGTTAAATTCTTATTTTTGCAATTGGGGTTAATTTTGTAAGAAAAATGTTAAACAAATTAATTATTTAATGGTTTAATAGCTGATATTACAAATAGTAATATTCATTTTTTCTTTAAATTTGTTTGAATATCAATAGAAATAAATAGAACAAAATATTACGAAATGCCAGAAGTTATTCGAATTAAAAAAGGATTAAACATAAGCTTAGAAGGTGCTGCCGAGAAAGTAATAAAGAGAGCTTTGCCATCTGAGTTTTATGCTATTAAGCCAAACGATTTCAAAGGTATTAGACCTAAGTTAACGGTAAATATTGGCGATAAGGTTAAAGCAGGTACATCTCTGTTTTACGATAAGTTTCAACCTGAAATTCAGTTTACATCACCGGTAAGTGGAGAGGTTACTGCTATCAATCGTGGTGAACGACGCATGATTCTTGAAGTAGTTGTTCGGGCAGATGCTAAAATCGAGTACAAGGAATTTAAACATGGCGATCCAAAATCAATGTCGCGCGAAGAAATAATTTTAATTTTACAGGAAAGCGGATTGTGGCCAGCTTTAAGACAACGACCCTATTCTACAATTGCAAATCCAAAAGATAATCCAAAAGCGATATTTATTTCAGCATTCGATACTTCTCCCTTAGCTCCCGACATGGATTTTATGGTTAAGGATGAAGCAGCTATGTTTCAAAAGGGAATAGATGTATTATCAAGACTTACAGCAGGGATTATTCATTTAAACCTAAACTCAGATTATCCCCCTGCCGAAACATATACGTCAGCAAAAGGTGTTCAAATAAATTATTTTGCTGGTCCTCATCCTGCCGGAAATGTTGGTGTTCAAATTCACAAAATTGATCCAATTAATAAAGGAGATATTGTTTGGTATACATATCCACAGGAAATAATTTCAATTGGACGATTATTTGAAAAAGGTATTTATGATGCTTCAAAAAATATTGCTATAACAGGCTCTGAGGTAGTGCATCCATCATATTTAAAAATTATAAATGGGGCATGTGTGAGAAATATTTTAAAAGAAAATATTAAACCTGGAGATAACCGTATTATTAGCGGAAATGTTTTAACAGGTAGTAAATTGATGAGTGAAGGATTTGTTGGTTATTATGATAATCAGATAACTGTTATTCCTGAAGGTAAATATTTTGAGTTTTTTGGCTGGGCTTTGCCTGGTATTAAAAAATATAGTGCATCACGTACTTTTTTCTCCGGACTTATGCCAGGTAAAAGGTACAAGCTAGATACTAATATGCATGGTGGACACAGATCTTTTGTAATGTCGGGCGAATACGAAAAAGTATTTCCGTTCGATATTTATCCTGTGCATCTGATTAAAGCAATTCTGGCCGAAGATATTGATCAAATGGAGAGGTTGGGTATATACGAAGTGGATGAGGAGGATTTTGCATTGTGCGAATTCGTTTGTACTTCAAAAACAGATGTTCAGTCGATAGTTCGCAAGGGTCTTGATTTAATAAGATCCGAAATGAGCTAAATCATGGCTATTGGCAATTTTTTATTGAGAACTTAGAAAACAAAACTTAAATATATCGATTAATGAAATTTTTACGAGGATATTTAGACAAGATAAAACCAAAGTTTGAAAAGGGTGGAAAATTTGAAAAGCTCCATTCTACATTCGAAGCATTTGAGTCATTTATGTTTGTTCCAGATACAGTTACTACTAAAGGAACACATATTCGTGATGCTAACGATATGAAACGAACAATGACTGTTGTTGTGCTGGCACTAATTCCTTCCCTTTTATTTGGTATGTGGAATGTTGGTCATCAGCATTTTGTAGCTACAGGGCAGGTGGGCACATTCTGGGAATTATTCTTTATGGGTTTTCTAAGAGTTTTCCCAATTGTTGTAGTTTCATACGTGGTTGGGTTAGGCATTGAGTTCGCATTTGCTCAATATCGTGGTCATGAAGTAAACGAAGGGTTTCTTGTTACAGGAATGCTAATTCCATTGGTTTTGCCTGTCGATATACCTCTCTGGATGGTTGCGTTGGCTACTGCATTTGCTGTTATTATTGGAAAAGAGGTTTTTGGAGGAACCGGGATGAATATTTTAAACCCTGCACTTACTGCTCGGGCATTTTTGTTCTTTGCATATCCATCGTATATGTCTGGTAATGCTGTTTGGACACATGGCATGATGAAAGGTGATGTTATTGTTGATTCGTATACCGGAGCTACTCCTCTGGCTGATGCAGCTGCTGGTCAGATTGATAAATTACCAAGTGTTGCAGATATGTTTTTTGGATTTATTCCTGGTTCTATTGGAGAGACATCAACTCTGGCAATATTAATTGGGGCGGCAATTTTATTGATTACAGGAATCGGAAGTGCCAGAATTATTTTCTCCACTTTTATTGGGGGATTGGTTATGGGTTTACTACTTAATGCTTTTGCTGTAAATCCATATATGTCTGTTCCCGCATATCAGCATTTATTGCTTGGCGGATTTGCATTCGGGGCTGTATTTATGGCCACCGATCCGGTTTCTGCCGCTCAAACTGCACGAGGTAAAATTATCTATGGGTTTTTAATAGGATTCCTTGCAATACTTATTCGAGTGCTGAATCCGGCTTATCCAGAAGGAATGATGTTGGCAATTCTACTGATGAATGTATTTGCACCACTTATTGATCATTATGTAATTGAAGCCAATATTTCAAAACGTTTAAAAAGAGCTAAAGTAAAAGCATAAAAACTAGTAAGATTATGAAGTCATTTAGTAATACATATATTTTTATTTTCTCATCTGTAATGGTTATTGTTGTTGCGGCTGTTTTGTCAGTTGCCGCAATAACTCTTCAACCTTTTCAAAAAAGAAATGTGGAAATAAATAAGAAACAAAACATTCTTGCTTCTCTTAATATTGAAAGCACTGCTAAAAATGCCGAAGAAATGTATAATAAATACATCACCGAAAGCTATGTGGTAAGCTCTAATGGTGTAGTTATCGATGGGGTTAATGCTTTTAATATTGATATGAAAAAGGAACTAGCCAAACCTTTAACTGAAAGAAATCTCCCAATTTATGTTGGTTCAATCGATAACCAAACCAAACAATATATTATACCTGTTTATGGTAAAGGTTTATGGGGTCCAATTTGGGGATATGTTTCTCTAAAGGAAGATTTGTCGACTATTTTTGGAACAAACTTCGCACATAAAGGCGAAACACCTGGATTAGGTGCCGAGATCGAAACAAAATGGTTTCAACTAGAATTTGTAGATAAACAGATTTTTAATGAATCCGGGAAATTTGTTTCAGTTAGTGTAGTTAAAGGTGGAACTGCCGATAAAGAATCAAAACATGAGGTAGATGGTATTTCAGGAGGTACAATTACAAGTGTTGGCGTTGACCAAATGCTCAAAGATTGTTTGAGTAGCTACGAACCATATTTTAAAAATATTAAAAAATAGCATATCATGAGTTCAGAAAAAGAACCCTTATTTTCGAGTAAGAATATCAAATTATTAACCGAACCATTAGGGAATAGTAATCCAATTACAGTTCAGGTTTTGGGTATCTGCTCAGCTTTAGCTGTTACAGTAAAGATGAAACCAGCATTTGTAATGGCATTATCTGTTATGGTAGTATTAGCCGTTTCGAATGTTGTAATATCTTTTTTGCGAAGTTCAATTCCTCCACGAATTAGAATAATTGTTCAATTAGTGGTTGTGGCGGCAATGGTAATTCTGGTTGACCAAATTCTAAAAGCTTTTGTTTATGACATTAGTAAACAGCTTTCGGTTTTTGTTGGACTTATTATTACAAATTGTATTATCATGGGTCGTCTCGAAGCTTTTGCCATGGGTAATAAACCATGGGTCTCTTTTCTCGATGGAATAGGTAACTCGGCTGGTTATGGTATAATCCTGATCATAGTTGCATTTTTTAGAGAATTATTAGGATCGGGTACTGTTTGGGGCTATCAGGTTGTCCCAGAGGGATTCTATAAATTTGGATATCAGAATAACGGACTGATGATTCTTCCACCAATGGCTCTTATTGTTGTAGGAATAATTATCTGGGTGCAACGGGCAAGAAACAAAAAACTTATAGAATCTAAATAGTTTGAATATCAAATCATTATAGAAAAATGGAAAATCTAATCAATATATTTGTTAAATCAGTTTTTATCGATAATATGATTTTTGCATACTTTCTTGGTATGTGTTCATATCTTGCTGTATCAAAAACTGTAAAGACATCAACAGGACTTGGAATAGCCGTAATATTTGTTTTAGGAATTACAGTCCCGGTCGATTATCTGATTGAAAATTATCTTTTAAGGGAAGGCGCTTTGGCATGGCTAAGTCCCGAATTTGCTGATGTTGATTTAAGCTTTTTAAGCTTTATAATCTTTATCGCTGTTATTGCATCAATGACCCAATTAGTGGAAATGATTGTTGAAAAGTTTTCACCTGCTTTATATAATTCATTAGGGATATTTTTACCCCTTATAGCTGTTAACTGTGCTATTTTAGGTGGATCATTATTTATGCAGGAAAGGGCTTATAATACCTTAGCTGAGGCAACTGTATTTGGATTAGGATCAGGATTTGGATGGTTTATTGCTATTGTTGGTCTAGCCGCCATTCGCGAAAAAATCAGGTATTCGAACGTTCCCGATCCACTAAAAGGCTTAGGAATAACTTTTATAATAACGGGGCTAATGGGTATTGCTTTTATGGGTTTTATGGGAATAAAATTATAGATCCATAAATTAAATTTTATAAAATACTAAATATTATAAACATGCTATTATTAACATCAAGTTTTGCAATCATCCTTCTTGGTATAGCCATATTTCTTATTATTATACTATTATTGGTTATAGTATTATTATATGCTCGTCAGAAACTTACACCACAGGGAGATGTTAAATTAACTATTAATGAAGAAAAGGAAATTATTGTAAATCCAGGAAGTACAATTTTAACTACTCTTTCGAACAATGGTATTTTTCTACCATCGGCGTGTGGTGGAGGTGGTACATGTGGAATGTGTAAATGTCAGGTACTCGATGGAGGTGGTAGCATATTGCCAACAGAAACAGGGTTTTTTACCCGACGCGAGCAGCAAAATTATTGGCGCCTTGGTTGTCAGGTTAAAATCAGGAGCGACATGCAAATTAAAGTTCCTGAAGAAGTTTTAGGTATTAAGAAATGGGAATGCGAAGTTATATCAAACAGAAATGTGGCAACCTTTATTAAGGAGTTTGTTGTTAAATTACCCGAGGGCGAAACACTTAACTTTAAATCTGGAGGATATATTCAGATTGATGTTCCTAAAATCGAAGTAGATTTTAAGAAGTTTGATATCGATGAGCAGTTCCGCGAAGAGTGGGATCAGTTTAAGATGTGGGATTTAAAAATGAAAAATCCTGAAGAGACATACAGGGCTTATTCTATGGCCAATTTCCCAAAAGAAGGAAATATTGTAAAACTAAATATACGTATTGCTACTCCACCATGGGATAGATCAAAAGGTACCTTTATGAATGTAAATCCTGGTATTTGCTCATCCTTTATTTTTTCTCGAAAACCAGGTGACAAAGTAATGATTTCTGGTCCATATGGCGAATTCCATATAAAAGAAACTGATCGCGAAATGATGTATATTGGTGGTGGTGCGGGTATGGCTCCGTTGCGGTCACATATTTTCCATTTATTTCATACTTTAAAAACCAACAGGAAAGTTACGTTTTGGTATGGAGCACGATCAAAACGGGAGGTTTTCTACGAAGATGAATTTAGACAAATAGAAAAGGAATTCCCAAATTTTAAGTTTTACATAGCCCTTTCTGAACCTAAGAAAGAAGATAACTGGACTGGACTTACAGGATTTATTCATCAGGTTGTTTATAACGAATACTTGAGTAGCCATTCTGAGCCCGAAGAGATTGAATATTATCTTTGTGGTCCGCCCGTAATGAACGATGCCGTTCAAAAAATGATATATGATTTAGGAATCCCTGACGAAATGCTTGCATTCGACGATTTTGGAGGATAAATAAATTATTATTTAATAATTACCGGAGTGCATTTGTTCTCCGGTTTTTTTGTTATTAATAATTTTTCTATTTAATTTGAATACACCTAATTTATAGACCTAATGAGAAAAATAATCGTTATTTTGGCCATACTACTTTTTCTATTTTCGTGCACTCCATCCAATGATTATATTAATATTAGTGGATTTACTCAAGGTACTACCTTTAGTATCACCTATTTGAATAAAGAAAAGAAAAACTTTCAAATGGAGATAGAGAACCTGCTTGCCGAATTTGATACCTCTCTTTCAACTTATAATAAGTTTTCTATTATAACAGGGATTAATAATAATACTTCAAATTTGGTTGATGAATATTTAAAAACGGTTTTTATAAGAGCTCAAGAAATATCGAAACTTACTGATGGCGCCTTTGATATTACCGTTGGCCCTTTAGTAAATGCGTGGGGATTTGGTTTAAATAAACGGGAAGAAATTAATGAGTCCAAAATTGATAGTATACTTGACTTTGTTGGCTACAAAAAGGTTTGGATAGTAAATGATATGGTAATTAAGGCAGATCCACGTATTAAAATTGATATGAATGCCATTGCACAAGGATATGCTGTAGATGTGGTAGCTCAATTTCTTGAAGAAAAGAAAACGGAAAATTACTTGGTCGAAATTGGTGGCGAAGTTAGAACCAAAGGGTTAAATCATAAGAATGAAGCATGGAAGATTGGAATTGATAAACCTATTGATAATAATAATATACCAGGCGAAAACATGCAGGCTATTGTGCATTTAAGTAATAAATCATTAGCTACTTCAGGCAATTATAGAAAGTTTTACGAACAAGATGGGATAAAATATTCACATACCATTGATCCCAAAACTGGGTATCCGGTAAATCATCCGCTATTGAGTGTAACAGTAATTGCCAACGATTGCATGACTGCCGATGCTTTTGCAACAGCATTTATGGTTTTGGGTTTAGAAAAATCACTTGATCTAATTGAAAATCACCCCGAACTCGAAGCTTACTTTATATATAATGATAATGAAGGTAACTACAGGGTAAAAACTACATCGGGAATTGACGAAATAATTGAGGAGCTTTAATAAAAGCTATTTCGTTACCGTTTTAAATATTTAACCAATAAATCTATAGCAATTATTCTGCAATACAACCAGTACTTCCACAACCACAACCGATATCTCTATCCTTAAGATCTTGTGAATAACTGTTGCATGAAGATCCTCTAAATTCGCCCTTGCTTTTAAAAATTAACCGTACTGATAAACCAAGCATGGCAAAAAATACAAGCATTATTGTAATGAGTAATAACTTTAAAATAGCCATCTATATTCCTTTTTCTATACTAACAAATTTTAATACGGAGTGTTTAACTTGAACAATTAATTTTTTGTAGTTTTTCATGTAAATAAAGGTTATAAATTTGATTATCAGTAAAGTATTTTCTAATTTTATTTATAAATTATTCTTTTTACCACATGAATTAAAGTTTCTCAAACCAATATTAACCTAATTTTTATAACATGAGAAGACTAATTACAATCAATCTAATTGTTTTGTTTCTTTTTATCAATCATTGTTCAGTTGCATTTGCTGAGAACAATCAAGAAAAAGAAGATGAAATTAAAAATCAAAATGTAACAGTTGCTGATTACTCATTTTTACTTAATGAATCGACGAATCTCACTCTCTTGCCTCAATCTGACGATGTAAGGCTGGCATTAATGAATATACAGATAGATGTGCTGGGTGTTTTATTTTTCGGACCACAGGTATCATTAGATTTTCAGATTGCTAATTTTTTAGCCATTGGCCCAGACTTTAGCTGGCATTATGCTGGTTTTTTATATCAGGGTTTTATGACTGAATTTTTTTCAGATGGTACAACGCTTGGTATAGGAACTTATGGAATTGGGGGTCATATGAAATTCCTTATCCCTGTGGGTTCTGGTAGTAATAGGCCATACGTTGGATTTGGATATGAAAAGTTTTATGGTGAAGAAACCTATGATGATTGGGACCTGGGAATGAAATATTCTGATTATAAATCAAATGTATTGCATTTCGATTTGGGCTATAAACGTCTAACCGAAGGGAGTTTTAATTTCTCAATTGGTTTGTCAATAGCTGTTTCAAAAGTTGCTGAATCGCGCTATTATTATGAATCTGACCCAAACGAAATAAATTACTATGAACCAGGAGAGACAATGGTATTCCCATTGTTGCAAATGGCTTTAGGTTGGCAGATTGGGCCTCACTAGTTAAATAGTTTTATAAATTAATCTCTATATTTTTTAGAAAATATAGAGATTTTTTATGATCGTCAAAAAAATGATAATTCTTCTTTTTTTTCGCTGAAAATAGTGCTAATTATGCAGAATTAATTTAAGTAAAAAACCAAAAAGTAATAACTTTAAAATAAAGAATATGTTTAATAAATTTATTGCATCCATTCTTCCATACTTCCCAAAAAGTTTCGTATGGTTGTTTTCTAAAAGATATATTGCAGGAAAAAATGTAGAAGATGCTATTCGCGTATCTAAAGAGTTGAATAGTCAAGGTATTATGGTAACCATCGATATTTTAGGTGAGTTTATTAAAAATCTCGATGAAGCTGAGAATAATAGAAAAGAATATATCGAACTTATAGAAAGAGCTGAAAAGGAAAAAATCAATGGAAACTACTCCGTAAAACCAACCATGTTTGGTTTATTACTAGACAAGGAAGTTTGTTATAATCACATTCGCGAAATAGTTGCCAAAGCAGCATCTTATAAAAATTTTATCCGTATTGATATGGAAGACTCTCCATGTACCGATATGGAAATTGAAATTTACAGAAGATTAAAGGCAGAATTTCCTAAAAATGTAGGATTGGTTCTTCAGGCATATATGAGAAGAACATTAACCGATATTCAAAATTTAATGGATGTTCATACCTCTGAATCTCCCCTAAACTTCAGATTATGTAAAGGTATTTATGTTGAGCCAGCAAAAATTGCTTACAAAGGGTACGATGAAATAAACCAACATTTTATTGAAGATATCGATTTCTGTTTAAAGAATGGAATTTATCCTGGAATTGCGACACACGACAAGCCAGTTGTTGAAGGTGCCTATAAGCTGATCGAAAAATATAACGTACCTCGTGAGAAATATGAATTCCAAATGCTTTATGGTGTTACTCCGGAATTGCGCAAATCAATTCTTGATAAAGGCCATCGCATGAGAGTATATGTTCCCTTTGGCGAACAATGGTTTGGATACTCAACTCGTCGTTTAAAAGAAAATCCAAAAATGGCATGGTTAATTATTAAAGCTATTTTTGTTAGAGGATAAAATAAGAACACAATAATATAAAAAGCACAAATCGCAAGGTTTGTGCTTTTTTGTTTTCTGGTATACTTTGCTAACCATAATAATAACATAAATTTAGTTTAACAATTACTTAACATTAGTTAAGCAACTTTGCATCAGAATCAAATATCGAAACTTTAAAATTTACTATATGAAAAAACTATTCTTTTTAATCATGACGATTATTTTATCTTCATCATTATTAATAGCACAAGAGCAAACTGAAGAATTTAAGCCGAGTGGTAAGCCAATCGTTACAATTTTTAGTAATGCTCACACAACATTTGTGGATGGAATAAATACTTCAGCTTTTGAAGTGCTTCGTGGTTATCTTGGTTATGAGTACTATTTTAGCCCCGAATTTTCAACTAAAATCATTTTTGATGTTGCCGATCCAGAAAATGGAAGTAAACTACAAATGACCGCAATTCTTAAAAATGCATTTTTAAATTATAAAAGGGGAAATCTGAATGTGAATTTTGGCCTTATCGGGCTAAATCTTTTTGCTACACAAGAAAAAAATTGGGGATATCGTTATATGATGAAACCTTTTCTCGATGAATATGGATTTGGCACAAGTGCCGACTTAGGTGCCAATATGGATTATAAATTTGCTGATTTCATCAGTGTTGATTTCACTATAATGAATGGTGAAGGATATAAAAACCTGCAATCAGACGATACATATAAAGCAGGTTTTGGAGTAACAATTACTCCTGTTAAAAATCTTGATATTCGTTTTTACACTGATTATATGAAACAGGACTTTGCTCAACAAAGCTATGCCTTCTTTGCTGGTTATAAGGCTGATAAATTCAGAGTTGGTGCCGAATATAATATGCAGATGAATAATAAGATGATAGAAAATAATGACCTTTTAGGTACTTCAATTTATTCTACATTTTTTATCAGTAAGAAAGTTGGCATTTTTGGCCGATTTGATTACTTAACTTCTTCAACATTAAAAGGACAAAGTGATCCATGGAATCTTTCAAAAAATGGTCAGGCTTATGTAATTGGATTTGAGTATAGTCCTGTTAAAGGTGTAAAATTAGCTCCAAATTTCCGCGGATGGAATCCGGCAGATAACTCCAAAGGATTTGTATCAAATATCTATTTAAATTGTGAAATAAAATTTTAACTAATTAATAAAAACTAAAATGAAAAAGTTATTTTTTCTATTGATCTCAGTTGCTATTCTAGTTTCATGTGGTCAGCAAAAATCCGAATCATCAGGTGATGGTTCAAAAAAAGTAACCATAACAGCTGCGGGAGCAACATTCCCTATGCCATTCTATAATCTTGCATTTAAAAAATATACCGAAGAAACAGGTTTGTTGTTAACTTACGGAGGTATTGGTTCTGGTGGTGGTATCCGTAGTTTAAAGGATAAAGTTGTCGATTTTGGCGCAACTGATGCATATCTGTCAGATGAAGAACTAGCCGAAATTCCTATGAAAGTGGTACATATCCCTACCTGTATTGGTGCTGTGGTTATTGCTTATAATCTTCCCGAAATGGGCGATTTAAAACTTTCTGATAAGTTGCTCGAAGGAATTTTTTTGGGTGAAATAACAAAATGGAACGACGAAAAGATTAAACTTGAAAATCCAGCTTCAAAATTACCCGATATGAACATTACTGTGGTTTATCGTTCTGATGGAAGCGGTACTACTCATATTTTTAGTGATTACATGACTAAAATAAGCAAGCCTTGGGCAGCAAAAGTTGGAACAGGGAAATCTTTGAATTGGCCTGTTGGGATCGGCGCAAAAGGTAATCCAGGTGTTGCGGGAACTATTTCGCAGTCAGTAGGCTCGATCGGATATATTGGCTCTGAATATGCTTTTGCACAAAACTTAAGCTATGCAATGGTTCAAAATGCTGCTGGCAAGTATATAAAACCATCAAACGAATCCATTAGCGCATCAGCTAAAGGCGAAATACCAGCCGATACCAGAGTTATGATTACAAATTCAACTAATCCAGAAGCTTATCCAATTAGCGGTTTTACATGGATTATTTTGTATCGTGAACAGGCATATGGTGGTCGATCTTTAACACAAGCTACCGAAACAGTTAAGTTTCTTGAATGGCTAACTGGGCCAAATGCTCAAACAATTGCCGAAAGTGTTCATTATGCTCCTCTCCCTGAAAAAGCAATTGAGTTATCAAAAGAAATTTTACAAAGTATTACATATGAAGGCAAACCTCTACTAAAATAGGCATTAAGGAGTTAAATGAAAAGTGAAAAAATTACAAGATATGTTTTATTTGCTGTATCATTTATAATATTATTGATATTTGCAGGTATGGTGTTTTCTCTTGCAGGAGGTGCCATACCTGTTTTTAAAGAATATGGATTAAAGTTTATTTTCTCTTCTGATTGGAATCCAACACAGGGAAGAGAATTCTACGGAGCATTACCATTTATTGCAGGTACTTTATTAACGTCTTTTGTCGCACTTCTTATTTGTCTTCCATTATCCTTTTCAACATCGTTATTTATTGCCGAGTATTACCATAAAACACGCGTAGCAAAATTTCTAGGCACAATGGTTGACCTTTTGGCAGGAGTACCTTCTATAGTTTATGGATTATGGGGATTTTATGCTTTGCGTCCTGTGATTATTTCATTAGGACTAAGTGATCAGGGATTTGGTGTATTTACTTCCGCTGTTATCTTGGCTATAATGATTATTCCGTATGCTACATCGTTAAGTAACGAGATTATTACGATGGTTCCTAATGAGCTTAAAGAAGCTGCGTATTCGCTCGGAGCTACTCGTTTCGAAGTTATTTTTAGTGTTATTTTTCCAAATGCCCGCTCGGGAATTGTTGCTAGTTATATTTTAGCATTGGGGCGTGCATTAGGCGAAACAATGGCTGTAACCATGCTTATTGGTAATGCCAATATTATTCCAAAAGGTTTATTTAGTACAGGAAATACCATGGCAAGTCTTATTGCAAATCAGTTTGGCGAAGCCGATGGATTAAAGTTAAGTGCTCTTATAGCAATTGGATTATTGCTTTTTTTAATTACCGGCATTGTTAATGCTATTGGAAAGTATATAATAAGAAAAATGTCATAGAGAGATATTTTATAATGAGTGTAAGATCAGAAATATTATATGTTGATAATACCAGGCAACGAAAAATACGAAACAGTATTTTTAAAATAGCTGTAATCCTGTTGTCCGTAATTACAATATCTCCAATAATTTTAATTATTTCGAAATTGATTATTGAAGGTATTGGCCAGATTAATTTTGATTTTTTTACCCAGCTTGCCCCTGATACTTTTCAGGCTATGTCAGCCAAAATAAATGGAGAAAAAATACCAGGTGGGATTGTTAATGGAATTACCGGAACATTGTTTATTGTTATTTTGGCTTCCGTAATGGCCATTCCAATTGGCATAATTACTGGAATTTATTTATACGAAAATAAAAATAAATGGTATGCCAACTTTATACGCAATATAACAGATATACTGCAGGGCGTTCCATCTATAGTTTTAGGCATAATTGGTTATTTATGGATTGTTAAAAATATCACTTATGGGTTTTCTGCTTTAGCTGGAAGTGCAGCTCTTGCTATTATGATGCTTCCTTTAATTATAAGATCAACTGAAGAAACCATGAAAATGGTCCCGGAAAGTATAAAGGAAGCTGGTGCAGCATTAGGCGTGCCTTATCACCGGATTATTTTAAAAGTAATGATTCCGTCAAGTTTTAGTGGATTAATGACAGGTATTTTATTAGCTGTATCAAGAATTATTGGCGAAACAGCACCTTTACTTTTAACAACTCTTGGAAGTCCGGTAATAAATTTCGAAATTGATAAGCCAACTAGTGCAGTACCTCTTTTAATATGGAATTTTTATAATGATCCTAATATGATTGATTTAATTTGGAGCTCATCATTATTTTTAATGGGATTTGTGCTAATCCTAAACCTAATCTCCAAACGTATTATTGCACACAAAGAAAAAAACTAGTTTGACTATGATAGAAAATAATATAGATATACAAAATCCTGTTTTATCCATTCGCAATCTTTCCATTGCCTACGATGAAAAAAAGTTCGCCGTAAAAGATGTTAATGCCGAGATCGAACATAATGCTATTACTGCGATTATGGGCCCATCGGGTTGTGGGAAAAGTACACTTCTTCGGGCAATAAACAGGATGCACGAGTTATATCCGAGTATTATTACAAAAGGCGATATATTGCTAAATGGTGATAGTATTTATCAAATGCAGACAATACAAGTGCGTCGTAAAATTGGAATGGTATTTCAGCGCCCCAATCCATTTCCAACAATGAGTATTTACGACAATGTAATTGCAGGTTATAAGCTAAACGGAATAAAACTAAATAAGAATCAACGCGATGAAATTGTTGAGAAATCATTAATTGATGTTACACTTTGGGATGAGGTTAAAGACTCTCTTTTTAAAAAAGGCACTTTTTTATCCGGTGGGCAACAACAACGATTATGCATTGCAAGAACACTCGCTTTTAATCCTGATGTAATTTTATTAGACGAACCTACTTCGGCACTCGATCCTATTGCTACAGCAAAAGTTGAAGAACTACTAGTTGATTTAAAGAAAAAATATACAATCGTTCTGGTTACACACAACATGTCGCAGGCAGCAAGAATCTCTGATTATAGTATGTTTATGTATCTCGGTGAGTTAATCGAATATGGTAAAACAAACAGCATGTTCACCAATCCAAAGAATCCTAAAACAGAAGAGTACTTAACAGGAAAATTCGGGTAAATAAATATGTGAAGGTTTTTGTAAATTAGTAAACTATTAATGTGATAAAAAAATGAATGTTAAAAATAATGCAATACAGGATGTTCAATCTTCTTTTGTTGAGTTTGCCAATCTAATACTAAAGCAACTCAAGCTGCTCGAAAAACAAATGAATTGCAAGGAGACCGATATTTGTATCGAAACGGTCGAACTGATAAAAAAAAATGAAGAAAGAATTGATCAGTTTGAAATAGAAATCAGCGATAAATTTATAAATGCAATAGTTTTATATCACCCTGTTGCATCCGAATTACGTAAAATAATTGCCATTTACAGAATGTCTATAAATCTAGAGCGTATTGGCGATTTGGTTGTAAATATTACAAACGCAGTTCGTAAAATGAAGAATACTGAGATATACAATGATTTGGCAGATGTTGTGTTTAATATGCTAATGCAAAGTATACAAATGGTGGAGAAATCGCTTCTTTCATTTATTAATATGGATAGGGAAGGTGCAATATGGACAATACAAAATGATTCTATTGTCGACAAGATGAATCATAAACTATTGGCAAAAGCAATCGATAAAAGCGATATAACTGATCAAACAAAACAAATGCTAGTAAGTTTTACTAATCTACGTAGTATTATTTCGAATATTGAAAGAATAGCCGACCATGCCACAAATATTGCCGAAGCTTCAATATATTCTCTAGATGGAACAGATATTAGGCATACAAAAATTAAAGATGATAAAAAGAAAGAATAAAAAGAATAATGTTCTTGAGTTATTTATGATGAATAGAAAATAAAACAAATTGATATGATACAAAGATTCTCATTCCGACGAAAATTATTTATTTATTTCTTTACACTGTTTTTGCTTTTTGCTTTAATAATTGTGGCGTTTCAGTATTCTCGTGAAAAAAGATATCGAATAAATCAGCTAAATAATTCATTACAAAACATTTCGGAACTAACCAATAATTTTATTAATGTAAATAATATTTATAAAACAAAAAATTATTATCTGATTGATTCACTTATACAAATATTTCCACAACAAGATGTTAGATTAACAATTATTGATAATGAAGGAACAGTACTTTATGATAATTATGTCTCGGATATTAGTAAAATGGAGAATCACAAAAACCGTCCGGAGGTTTTAAAATCGTTATATTCCGATTTTGGATCAAATATTCGAAAATCGGCTACTACAGGTATTGAATATTACTATTATTCAAAATTTTATGAGAAACATTATGTTCGTACCGCTGTTGTGTATAACATTCAGGTAATTAAGTTTTTAAAAGCAGATACCTTGTTTTGGGTATTTATTGCATTCATTTTTGGTCTTAGTTGGATAATAATAAACATGGTAACACGTAAGTTTGGAGAATCTGTTACTAAACTTAAAGATTTTGCATCTCGTGTAATCAATGATAAAAATTTCGAACCCAATATCCGATTTCCTAAAGATGAACTTGGAGTTATTAGTAACAAGATAGTTGAAATTTACCAAAATATGAAAAAGGCTATTGATGAAGCCGATTTGGAAAAGGAAAAATTATTTAGTCATCTATTTGTTTTAAATGAAGGGGTTGCCTTTTTTAACACGAATAGAAATAGCACTCTGTTTAATAATCAATTTATTCAATACATTAACAGTATTTCTAACCAGCTGTCAATAAGCTCCGATGATTTTTTTAGAATAAAAGAATTAAAAGGCATTCATGATTTTATTGATGAAAGAATAAATAATAACAAACCAATTGTTGCTCAGGAGCTTCCACGATATGAGCAGTTAGTTGCAAAAAGCGGGAAATATTTTAGTATTCAATGTATTATTTTTCAGGATAAAAGTTTTGAGATTGTAATAACCGATATTACAAAAAGGGAAAAAAACAGGATTATTAAACAACAGATGACAGCTAATATTGCTCATGAGCTTAAAACGCCAGTAACATCGGTTAAAGGATATCTAGAAACGATATTAAACAATCCTGATATGGATGCTGAAAAAAAGAAACACTTTCTGGAGCGTGCAGATTTTCAGGCTAATAGACTCACTGACCTTATTAATGACATTGTAATTCTTAATAAAATTGAAGAAGCAGGAGATCATTTTGCATTACAAAAACTAAATGTGTTTGAATTGGTTTCAGAGATTATCGATGAGTTTCAAAAGGAGCTAAAAGACCGAAAAATGATTATTGAAACAAACTTGGATGCGAATATCGATATTAAAGGGAATAGGGCACTTATTTTATCCATTTTCAGGAACCTTATGGGGAATTCAATAAATTATGCCGGCGAAAGCTCAAAAATATTTATTAATGCTTATCATCAGGATAGCAAGTTCTACTATTTTTCATTCTCCGATAATGGTGTTGGTATTCCGGATGAGCATTTACCTCGAATTTTCGAACGTTTTTATAGAATAGATTCTGGACGATCCCGAAAATTGGGAGGAACAGGTTTAGGCCTTGCAATTGTTAAAAATGCAATTCTCTTGCATAAATGCGAAATATCTGTTCGCAACAAGCAGGAGGGGGGAATAGAATTTTTATTTACCCTCCCTAAGTTTGCCGAATAATACGATGGTTATAAAAAGTGCTAATTCAGATTAGGCAATGTTTGTAAATACTGCCTGGATATCTTCGTCATCTTCAATACGATCGAGCATTTTCTCTATATCAACCAGCTGTTCTTCGGTAAATTCAACAGGAGTAGTTGGTATACGTTTTAATGATGCTTTTTTTATTTCAATTCCTTTTTCTTCAAATGCTTTTGATAAGGAGCCAAAATTAGTATAATCGCCATAAGCATAAATCATATCATCTTCAGTGTCGATTTCTTCTAACCCTGCATCAATAAGCTCGAACTCAAGTTCTTCAATATTAATATTATCTGATTTCTCAAATTCAAAAACTGCTTTTCGCGAAAACATGAATTCAAGCGAACCTGTTGGAACAACTGATCCACCTGCTTTATTAAAATATGATTTTACATTGGCCACCGTTCGGGTTGTATTATCGGTAGCGCATTCAACAAATACAAGTACCCCATGTGGGCCTTTGCCTTCGTAGTTTACTTCAACAAATGTTTCAGCATCTTTTCCAGCTGCTCTTTTTATGGCAGCATCAATATTGTCTTTAGGCATATTTTGTGCCTTGGCATTTAAAATTGCTGTGCGTAGCTTGGCATTCAGTTCCGGATCGGAACCCCCTTCTTTTGCTGCAACAGTTATCGACTTTCCAAGTTTTGGAAATATCCTCGACATTTTGTCCCATCGTTTCTCTTTCGACGCACGGCGATATTCAAATGCTCTTCCCATAATAATTATTTTAATTTGGGCCTAAAATTACAATTTTGAAGCGATTTGGGAATCTTTTTTACTAAAAAAATCTATTGGATTACAAGAATTGATTGCTAAGGTGATTAATTACTGGTTAATCTGATTATAAGTTTCTATTATATTCTCCAGACTTTTATTCTTAAGGTAATTAATTATTAGATCATTAAGTTCGTGCCAGATTAATTGAGCGGCACATGATAAATTGCGCTCACAGTGTTGGTTAGTTGAAAGACAATCTACAATTCTCATTTCAGATTCGAAAGCCCTATAAATATCGTAAAGGCTAATGTCAGATGGTTTGCGTGTAAGTATATATCCGCTTTTTTTACCTTTTAATGTACTAATTAAACCTGCTGCTTTAAGTGAAGCTATTATATGATCTAGATATCTGTTGGAAATATCCTGATTCTTAGCAATATCTTTTTGAAATACACCATTTGGCGAATCATTCAACGCAATTTCTTGCATTGCCCTTACACCATATCTTACTTTTGTATTAAACTTCAATTGATCTAGGAATTTAAAGTTGAGATAATAATATCAAATTTAATAAATATTAAATCTTTAACTTGTAAAACACCTAACATTTTTTTTGGTGGTACAATGGAGAAGTCAGTTAGTTTTACATTTGTTGTACCTTGTAAAACAAATTCGTCCTTATTGCATAGATTAATTAAGTAATCACCGCTAATAAGCCTGGTTACTCCAGCAATAGTCAAGTAAAAATTGATTTTTGTATTTTCTGAGTTGGCAACAATAGAACGCAACTTGCTTTTTTCAATTCCAACCTTTACCACTGGATATGTGTTTGCTTTTAGTAATTCCTGAAAATCCCCTTCCATAAGATAATTACTTCCACGGAATGCACGTACAGGAATATAAAACTCAATAATCTCATTGTTCTGAGAAGCTATATTTAGGTTCTCGGAAGTTGGATTGAGATTAATTTTTGAATTATTAAATGAAAATGCAAACCCATTAATATTTGTTTCACCTTCAATTAGAATATTGCTTAATTGGTAGTGGTTCTCAGTCTTGTCTCGTGTTATTATGGGTTGAGCAAATAAAGTAAAATGCATTAAAAGCAAACAATATAAAACTGCATTTTTCATTTCCTTGTTTTTGTTAATTACTATTTATCCAAAAATATAGAGTGTTTTTTAATTTGATAATTATTGAAATATAACCGTCTCTATGCAATTCGAGACGGTTATATAATTCAAAAAAACTAACATTTAGAACGATATCGCTGCTTCTAGCATAACACCGTGAAATTCTGCGCCTTTGTATGCTGCACCTAATTTTGATGTTACACCGTCACCAGTATATTTTTGAGTAACATATTCTGCTTTAACAACAACATTCTTGGTAAGAAACCAACCTCCACCTAAATTAATTCTATCAATTTTTAAGTTATCAGAATCTTCTGTTTGGTTTCCTGAAACTGAATTATATCTTCCACCAAGATAATATTGCTCTCTTGAACCAAATCTGTAAAGAAGTTCAGCTGCAATCTGGGTATAATCACCATTGTCATCTTTGTTTCCACCCATAGCTTTTTCATATATACCAAATAGTTCAAGTCCTTTGTACTTAATAAATGGGTTAAACTGAATAGCTGTTATTTGAGTGAATCCAGGATTAAATCGGCCACTTGCAAAATTGTCGGCTTTACCTTCAACTACTAATACTGAATAATATCTAGATCCGGTACGATCACCACTATATAAGTAAGTACCTGTAGATGTTCCCCAGTTTAAGTACCATGAACCGGTAAGTCTTCCTCTAAAATCATCGGTAAATTGTTTATCATAACCAAATTTACCATAAAATGAAATAGCATTATTTCCATTATATCTGGTAGTTACAGTAACATTCTGGTTTAATTTACCATTAGACAAACCTATTAAACCTATAAATCCTGACGATTGTATTAAAACTTCACCAAATGCTTCAGTAGTAAAAGCATCCATTATATAGTTTCCTACAAAAGGATTATTTATTGCTTTTGCATTATCGGTTCTTCTAAAATGAGCATCACCGTAATTAATTTCATCAAGACCAACTTTCAAGGTTGTTACATTCATAATTCCTGATAAGAAACCTTGGCTAATAAAATCAAGTTTATCAATCTCAACATATCCACCTTTTACCCATGCTTCGTTATGGTGACGAGATGATAAATATGTTCTTAAATGCATTTTCAGACCATCAGCAAGAATTACATCTAAATTTAAGTTTGCAGTTGGAAGATTGAAATTTGAAACTAACTCATAATATTCAATTGTGTCGTTGGTATTGCTGTGATTTAGACCTTGGTACTGAATTGCAAAATCGCCTCCAACTTTAACTTTTAATCCATCAAATACTGGTATATCAGCTTTTTGATTCTCAAACTGTTGACTAAATACACTTGTAACTAAAGTCAACATCATAAATAAAATTAAAATTCTCTTCATAATTTTTAATGTTTAATTGTTATTAATTGATTGTTTTATTGGTTTATAAACTGAAAATCATAGTTTATCTTTATATCATCACCTGTTTTAAGTGCACCTAACATTGCAGTAGGTGGATTGACACCAAAGTCAGTCATTTTAAGAGGAACAACACCTTTAACATTTACCGCTCCAGATGGATGCACTTTGCCACTAAATGACAATGTTATGTTCTTCGATTTTCCTGCAATAGAAAGTATTCCTGTTATTTCACCAGAAAAAGCATCTTTAAGTTTTTTATATGATTTAACCGACTTAAAAATGAACGTTATATCCGGATGAGTTTCGGCTTTTAGCGCTTTATGGGTTTTGCTATCCATTATACTATTATCACTTAGTATTTTATCTGCTTTGCTACTAAATTTAATATCCAGAATGCTTGTTGGAATGTTTTCTTCTGTTTCAAAAAGAACTGTACCTGAAAAGATGGTCGAGTTCATTGACCAATCATGTACCGAAGAAGTTCCTTCTATTGTTAGTTTGCTATTTGCTTCATCTAAACTGTATTTTTTCTGAGCAATAACTGCAGATGCAATTAATATCATTGCAGTTAAAAGAATTAATTTGTTTTTCATATTAGTTAAATTTATTAAAACTACAAATCCTATCGAAATAGTAGTGCAAATATATACGAATAATTCAATAATGTGTTACCGAATTACTATATTTTAAAACATATATTTATATAACTATCAGTAAATCAAGTTAAAAATTTAAAATACAATGTTTTTTTTGTTTTGTTATGGAAGGTTCTTAATAAATTTATCTTTACATACCTTTTAATAAAAACGTATCCTTATGAAAAAGTATTTAATTATAATTATATCTATTCTTTTTTACCAATTCTCTGGACTTGGCCAAGAGATACCAGCGATCTTTACACCAATTAAGATTGCAGAGAATCTGTATGCGATTGAAAATGCCAAAGGAGGAAATATTGCCTTTTTAGTTACAACTGAAGGAATCGTTGTTGTTGATGCGGGAAGCAGGCCGAGTAATGGAAAAGATATTATTGAGTCAATTCGCTCAGTTTCTGATAAACCAATTAAATTTGTTATCTATACTCATTTACATGGGGATCATATTTTTGGAATTTCAGCATTTCCATCCGAAGCAAAAATTATTGCATATGAAAAACTTGATGCTAATATTAAGAGCATAACCGAACCAATTCTTAAAAAATCTATTGAAATTGATTTTCCTGATTTTATTTATGGTTTGGGAGAAGAGCTTGCTGCTATTGAAAACGAGGAGAGCGATGAATATAAAACCTTAAAAGGCCAATTAGATCAATATTCTGCTTATCTGCAAGATCTTAAACAAATTAAGATTCGCTATCCTGACACTCTGTTCATTGATAAGTATGAATTATTGTTTGGTGGCGAAAGAATAATTCTTGAATTTCCAGGTAGTGGCCATACAAACGATAATATAATTGTTCGATTTCCAAAACAAAATACTATTCATACGGGTGATCTGATTTTTAATGGTAGATTTCCATATGTTCTGGCAACTCATGGTGCTACTGTAAAAGGTTGGATTGCAGTTATGGATAAATTGTCTGCGGAGAAAATTCAAAATGTAATACCTGGTCATGGAAAAATAACAAATAGCGATGTATTTAAAACTCAAGCTACCTATTTTAAGAAACTAACCGAAAAGGTTCTTGCACTTAAAAATCAGGGTAAAAATATCGAGGAAATTAAGAGCTTAATTGATATAAAAGAGTTCGAATTAAAAGGAAACGAAGATCAATTTCCAATTCATATTGAAGTTATTTATTCTGAGTTATAATCTTGTAAGGTAATTATAAGATAGCAAGTAAACCTCTTGCACAAATTGACTCCTATTTAAAATTTTATTATACCTTTTTACTTTTATGAATATTATCAAAAAAAATGCTTTTGATATATTTAAAAATATTTGATTAAAATATAAAGCAATCTATCATATACTAAGGTATACTTTACTTGTACTATCACTGCTTCGTTACAGACCTTTTTGACTTTCAGTCAATTATGCTTTAACTTTGTAGATTATATTGTGCCTTATGAAAAAGAAAATAATTTGGACTATTCTTTTTTTAACTCTTGTAAGCCTAAGCTGGTCGCAAAGCAAACAAATTACTTTTAAAAGACTCACCATTGATGATGGTTTATCACTTAGTTCTGTATACTTTATTTACCAAGACAATAAAGGTTTCATGTGGTTTGGTACCGAAGATGGTTTAAATCGCTATGATGGAAAAAATTTCAAGATCTTTAGGCCTGACTCACAAAATCCGAATAGCATTTCGCATAAGTGGATTGACCAGATTTGCGAAGATAAGTCTGGTATTCTTTGGTTTGGTTCTCGAGGAGGCTTAACTCGTTTCGATCCCAGAAAAGAAATATTTACACAATACAAAAGTTCGTCAGCAATATCAAATAAAATAACAAACGATACAATTATCTGCATACTCGAAGATAACAATAATCAGCTTTGGATAGGAACTCTTAATGGGATTAACAGAATAGATCTTGAATCAAAAAGAAATACCAGATTAATTTTGCCATTTAAAGCTATTTCAGGATTATCAATACAAATAAATGATATTGTTTTAGACAAAACCGGTAATATATGGATTGGCACCAATATAGGGTTGGTCGTTTATAATTATGAATCAAAAAACTTTAACGAAATTGATTTAGGTATTACTCATAAAAACTTACGCATTCTTTCAATGGTTTTTGAAGGAGAAAAACTCTGGATTGGTACTGATAATGGATTAATTGGATATTATCCTAAAACCAAATCAATAGATCATTATACTATACCAGAAAGCATACTTAATGTTAATGCTAATCAAGTTATTGAAAATATATTCTTGGATACTCGACAGAGATTATGGATTGGACAAGTTCATGGACTATATAATTTTAATCAAACTGAAAGGGTTTTTAAATCATATGTTCCAGCACCAGATGTGTCAAACAGTCAGTCAATTAATCCTGTAAAACCTATAATGGAGGATAACTATGGGAATATTTGGTATGGGACATTCGGTACAGGTCTTTATAAAATTGACACTAATGATTTTGTTAGTAATTACTTTAATAATCCTGGCGATCAAAAAAGTCTTTCTGCAAATGCAATTCATAGTATATATGAAGACCGTGCAGGTGTTCTTTGGTTTGGCTCGTTTGGTGCAGGAGTAAATATCTACAATCCACAATCACACAAGTTTGATTTAATAACGAATAATCCAAACGATGTAAATAGCCTTTCCTCAAACTTTGTATGGTCAATATTGGAGGCCAATGATGGTTCTGTTTGGATTGGAACAAATCAGAATGGGATTAGCAGATTTTTGCCAAAAACAGAAAAATTTGTACATTATACTTATAAGCCTGCCGATCCTACTTCATTATCAAATCCAACTGTTAGATATATGTTTCAAGACAGTAAAGGAAATATATGGATCGCTACCGATGGTGGTGGATTAAATAAATTTATATCGAAAACGGGCAGATTTAAGCATTATGTGTTTTCAGAATATGATGCAAACTCTATTTCAAACAATTATGTCAGAGGTATTTATGAAGACAAGGATGGTTTTTTATGGATTGGAACTCAACGTGGATTAAATCGATTTGATCCGATTACAGAAAAGTTTAAAAGATATCTGAATTCACCTAACCAAAAAAACAGTATATCACATAACTATATATACACTGGCATTTGTCAGGATAAAAATGGTGATCTCTGGATTGGAACTATTGGTGGAGGTCTTAATAAAATGGATATACACGAAGGAACCTTTAAATCGTATCTAAACAATCTTAATGATATTGAAAGTATATCAGACAATATGGTATTTTGGATATATGAAGATAAAAATGGATTTCTTTGGTTAGGTACTAATTCTGGATTAAACCGCTTTAATCCATTAACGGAAAAATTTAAACGTTTTGGAATTAAAGAAGGACTTCCAAGTGAGGTTATATATGGAATATTGCCCGATGAAGAAAACAATATCTGGTTAAGTACTAATTATGGGATATCAAAATTTAATACTTCTAGTTATAAAACAAAGAATTTCGATATAAATGATGGATTACAGAGTAACGAGTTTAATGGAGGATCAGTTCATCTTGGCAAAAGTGGAAATATGTATTTTGGTGGAGTATACGGACTAAATACTTTTAATCCTAAAAAATTAAGTATTAGTGAAAATAAATCTGAAATAGCTATTACAAAATTCGAGATTTTTGGGAAGGAAATAAAAGTGATGGAAACAGATCGTGTTAAACGTACAAAGAATAAAAAAAATAAAATATTTGAATACGAAGGACATTATTACTTTCACGAAAGTATTTCTTACACTAAAGAAATCGTTCTTGATTATTCAAGCAACTTCTTTTCACTTGAGTTTGCAGCTTTAAATAATCCATTTCCATATAAAGTACAATATGCTTATAAAATGGAGAATTTGGATAAAGACTGGAATTATTCAGGAAATAGAAACTATGTTTCGTATGTGAGATTAAAACCCGGCAAATACTTATTTAAAGTAAAAGCTAAAAATCCTGACGATTTATGGAGTAGCAATACAGCTGAAATAAGCATTCATATTTTACCACCATTTTGGCAAACCTGGTGGTTTATTCTAGTAGAAGTTTTTATTGTATTCAATCTATTCATGCTTATTTACAGGTACTTATTAAAAACAAGAACAAACAAACTACTCAAAACTCAGAATGAAAAAATAATCTCAGTAAATAAACAATTATCTGAATCAGAATTAAGTTTAAAAGAACTTAATAACACTAAAGACAAGTTTTTTTCAATTATTTCTCATGATTTAAAGAACCCATTCTCAAGCTTACTATCATTGAGTGAGTCAATTAAAGAAGAATTTCATCACCTAAGTGATGAAGATAAATTAAAAATATTCAATAAAATTCATGATTCCGCTAGTCAAATTTATAATTTACTAAACAACCTGCTAACCTGGTCGAGTGCGCAAAGAAATCGTATTAGTTTTGAACCTGTAGAATTTAACTTATCGAAACTAATAGATATTAATATTAACCTACATCGATCGGCAGCTGAAAGGAAAGGGATTAATTTAATCTCAAACATTCAGGAATGTACTATGGCTTATGCAGACAGAGAAATGATAAATACTGTAATAAGAAACCTTATTAGTAATGCTGTAAAATTCTCAGGTAAAGGAAGCAATATTGAAATTGAAACAAAACAAGAAAAATCATTTATTGAAGTTAAAATTAAAGATCAAGGGACAGGGATTTCAGAAGAAGATCTTCAAAAACTTTTTCGTATCGATGTTAAATTTAAATCAACAGGTACTTCTGGTGAAAAAGGTACTGGTTTAGGGCTTATTTTATGTAAGGAGTTTGTAGAAAAGAATAAAGGTAAGATAAAAGTTGAAAGCATTTTGAGAAAAGGGAGTGTCTTCAGCTTTACTTTACCATTAAGTTCAAATTAAAAAAGGCTGACTCCAGAATCATCCGGATGTCAGCCTTCTTATAAGTAATAACTATTATTGTTTGTCTTTTACAACATCAATTACTTCTGGAAGATCCATTCCTAAATCTTTAAGATGTTGGATAGTTGGAACACCATTTGCTGTCCATCCTCTGCGTTTGTATACTGCATCAAGTAATTGCTCGTAACGATCTTCACGATATTTACGTGTAATTGCAACTTTCTCAGCGCTTGTTTTCCCAACAGGATCGATACCGATAATTTCTTTCATCTGCTTATCGTAACGTTCTGCTCTTGATTCGTATTCTTCAATTGTAACAGGACCTGCAGCTCTATAAGGTTGAGCATCATGTTTACGTAAACCAAAACCACGACGGATATTGAATATACGTTGGAAATTATAAACACGTTCCGACATGCGGATTAGTTCTTCTTTATCGAAATCGTTACCTGTTACTGCTTTATATATAGCTACATAATTATCAACATGTTCTGGAACTTTAGCTGGTTCGCTGGTTTTTGCATTATCAACTGGCTCAACATCGTTCCATGGAAGTTTACATAAACCCATTAAACCAAACCAGGTACGGAACATAGGGAAATAATGCAATGCTTCGGCTTTCTTCTCGAAAGTTGGAATCTGGTTATTTACCATATCCATAAAAATAAGCCAAGCTTCGTCGTGTTGTGGTCCTTTGTTTGTCATTGCATAACCACCTTGCTGAGCCAACGATTCTTTTGAAACATATTGTGAATATTCCAAACCTTTATTTTCCATACCAATATCCTGCATAAATTGAGCATCACCCCAACCCTGAGCAGCAAAATATTCTTTCATTTTACGAACACCCATACCGGCAATTTTACCAAATCCTTCGCCACGAGCCATTTGATGTAATACTTCCATTGCACCATCGGCATTACCAAAGTTTAATTTTAATCCGCCAGTGCGTTCTTCGTTCAGAATTCCGTTTTCATAACATTCCATAACAAAACCCATAATTGTACCAAATGTAATAGTGCAAATACCATAAGTATCACAATAAAAATTTGTTTCAATAGTAAAGTCAGGATTAAAGATTCCCATTATAGAACCGTTCGATGATGTTGTTTCATATTCTGGTCCGTCAACAATTACAGATTGTCCGGCATATGGTCCTGTTCTTACAAGGTAGTTGTCAACACCTTTAGCACACGACATGTTACAACCAATCCAGCAACCATCAGGAATATTTTGTGTAAATCTTGATTTCCAAACGTTAGCATGAATCTTATCAGCATCTTTATGGCTACCAAACTTGAAATTATTTGTAGGCAATAAATCATAATCGTTCATTATGTTTGTAAGGTGAGCTGTTCCGATTGCTTTCATCTGGCATTGTGAATCATCCAGTTCGCGCATTTCTTTATTGAAACGTTTACCACGTTCCATAATCGCTTCCAAATCAACAACATTATTTAAGTTTCCTTTTACTCCAGGAACTTTAGCAACCAAAGCTTTAATTTTTTTATTTCTGAAAACAGTTCCAATTCCACCACGACCAGCTTGTTTCAAACGAACAAGTTTACGTTTTGGATCCCAGAATGTAAAATTTAACATTCCTATTAAACTATGATCAGCAGCTGTACCAGCAGAAACAACAGAAACATTTTTACGATCTTTTTCGTCATCAGAAAACATTTCGTGCAACACTTCACCTAATACATGGCTATCGATTGGTTCTTCAGGAGCCTCAAAAATTTCTACTTTACCATTAACACCATCGATAAAAACAATAATTTCTTTTTCTGATTTTCCCTGAATTTCAATAGCGTCGAAACCTGCAAATTTTGAGAAAGGGCCAAAGTGTCCACCTACGTTTGAATCCATAATGGAATCGGTTTGTGGAGAAATAGAAACAACAATTGCTTTACCAGTACCTGAGTATTGTGTAATACCACAAATTGGACCTCCTGCAATTATAATTTCATTTTCTGGATCATCCCATTTTGTAGTTGGTTTTGTACCATCCCACAATAATTTTAAACCAAAACCTTTACCACCAACAAACTTGTCTTTCATTAGTTTGCTAACAGGCTTTTCTTTGATTTCATGAGTTCCAACATTTATGTACAATGTACGATTGTTGTAACCTCTTTCGATTTCGCGCAAGTCATATTTCCACTCTTTGAGTTGTTTATGAGCTGCTTTCATTTTTTGAATGTCCATATATTTTTCTCCTTATTATGTTTCTATTGTTACAGTTTTCAAAAGTATAAAATTAATGTATCTAAGTAAAGTATAAAATGACTTAAATCAATATGTTATATCATACATATCGACTATATAATCCGTATTTTTATAAACATATGTGAATATGAGCATTTTATCAAATAAAAAACTAATAGATAAATGATTTCAGATTTAATAAATTTACTTTATTCTTGTAAAATAAAATTTTAATAATGCAGGAACCTCTCGAATTTTTATTTAAAAAATACGGAATTGATCTTCAAAACATAAAACATATTGTTTGTGGTGAGAAATATGTTGCTGTAATGTTGAAGAATGGCAATATTGGAGTTTGTGCTACATTAAATAATTTTGTTAATCTTGAAATAAGGGATTTGAGGTTTCCTGAATTGAAAAATATACAACACAGAATAATACTTAATGCATATTACAATGCGTTGTTTAATTATGAAAATACATACGATACAACTGTAGATATTTTTGAAAAAATTAATTTCAGTCAATATAGAAACATAGTAATGATAGGTTTTTTCCGATCATTATCGGAGAAATTCAGAAACGAAGGTATTCAACTCACAATTTTCGATAAATCACTTCAGGATAGCACTTTAACTGATATGAAAGAACAAATTATGAAGGTTTCTCAGGCTGATGCATTAATATTAACATCGACTTCTGTATTTAACAATACCTTTTTAGAACTTGTAAATGCAACAAACGATAAATGTGATATATTTACATTAGGTCCATCAACAATTATGAATAATGAGATGTTTAAATATAGAAATGTAAAATTACTTTTTGGATCTATATTTGAACCAAACGATATACTTACACTTAAAATAATTCAGGGTGGTGGTGGCACAAAACAGTTTATGCCATATATGAAAAAGGTTTTTTTAAAACGACAGTAAGCTAAAGCATACGGTAAAAAATATTAAGCAAAGTCAAATGACTGTTAACTTTAGTCAACTGATAAAAATAAAACAAATTGCAGGGCTTTAATCCGCTCTATTTTACAAGAAGTAATTATTAAATTTATCAGAGAATGACATTCGAAGAAATTAAAGCAAAACTTAAAAACTATACCGTAGGTATTGCAGGAGCAGGCGGACTAGGTTCGAACTGCGCTGTTGCATTGGCACGTATTGGAATAGGAAAAATAATAATTTCCGATTTTGATGTTGTTTCTGAATCTAATTTAAACCGGCAATATTTCTTTAACTTTCAAATCGGGAATAAAAAGGTTGTTGCACTAAAAGAAAACATCAGACGAATTGATCCTGAAATCAATGTTGAAATTCATGATATTAAACTAAATGAATCAAATATTGTTTCTATATACCAGAAGTGTGATGTGATAGTAGAAGCATTCGATTTAGCTGAAATGAAAAAAATGCTTATTGAAACTTGTATTTCAAATTTACCTGATATTCCAATTGTAATTGGTTTAGGAATGGCCGGATGGGGTGATAGCAATTCAATTAAATTTCGCAAATCAGAAAATATTTATATTTGTGGCGATGAAAAATCTGAAATATCAGACCAAAATCCTCCGCTGGCTCCAAGAGTTGGAATGGTAGCGAATATGCAGGCAAATACGGTGCTTGAGATTTTACTAAAATAAGAAATGCTGAAAAATAATGAATATCACTTTAAATAATCGTTCCGAAGTACTCGATCAGAATAACATAACTATAAGCCAGCTTCTAGAAATAAAAAACTACACATTTAAAATGCTGGTAATAAAAGTGAATGGCGAACTGGTTAAAAAAGACCAATATAAATCATTTATTGTAAAAGAGGGAGATGATGTGAACGTGCTACATCTTATTTCAGGTGGTTAAATTCAGATTAGTGAGACATTCGACAATTTGATATTTTCTATTGGTGAAAGTACCTATTGTTAAATAAACTGTTAATACTTTCCATGCTAAATCTTTGATTTGAGTGTTTTTTTTCTTTTAATTTGCGCTAAACGATAAGGCTGTGAGTTCAACTAAAAGCATATTTCTTAGGGTTCTTCCTTTTTTCAGGAATAAGTTTATACTTACCCTTATAATATTCTTTTTCTGGCTGTTGTTTTTTGATCGCAATAATTTGATTGATAGGTATAAAGAAATTAGAAAGCTAAGACAATTTGAAAAGGATCGTGTTTATTATACCGAACGTATCGAGATTGATTCTAAACGTTTAAAGCAGCTAAAAACCAGCAATAGAAACCTCGAGAAATTTGCCCGCGAACAATATTTCATGAAGAAACCCAACGAGGAAATCTTTGTTATTATTGAAGATTAAGTAAGATACAAGGCAAAGGATAGAAATTATTTTGTTTGAGTCTCGTAATTAGAATTTCTTCTCCATCATTCTGAAATAATCCAAATAGGTAAAATAATCTTCCTTAAATGTTGATGTCTCTACTTTCATCTTTCCCAATAACTTTTTACATTCACTAATGAGCTCTTGTTTTTTATAAAACTTTTCGTGAACGAAGTTCAGGTATTTAATAATTTTAAATGCATTGAACCAATCAAAGAATCTTTTTTTAAAGGTTCTAATATTGGAACTATTCTTATTTATTTCTCGGACAGCATTAAAAAAATCATTTTGAGTAAGAAAGTCAGCCAAGGGAAGTGGCAGCTGATATAGATAATCATTTATGTCGCTTAAATCTATTTTGTAGAGATGATCAATAGACTGAAAGAATGTTTTAAGATTAGTAAATGCTTCAAAATTATATGTTAAATAGTACTGTTCGGGGTTTTCAATAATTGATTTTATTACTGGGCCTGTTCCAAAAATAACCCGATCTGAGGGGCGAGGAGAGGGGTACACGCAGGTAGTATTTAGTTCCTCAATATTACCCAAGGAAAATATTTTTTGTAAGAAATAGAAATCCTCACCAGCCTGTTTACGACTCATGCCACCTTGTTTAATATAGGCTTTTACCGAAACAGCAAAGCATGATCCAATGGTGTAATACGGATTTGGAAACCCACAATATTCAAGTGTGTTTTTATAATATCTCAGGTAAAGCTCATATTTAGCAATAGCTTCATAAACAGGCTTTTCGAATTCTACACCTGAGGCTGGATGTTCATAATAAATAACTGCTGCATTTGTGTGTGGCTTTTCATGAAATAGTTTTTCTATCTCAGTCAAATAATTTGGTTCTAAAGTCACATCTGCATCAAGCGAAGCTATTATTCCATCTTCTTTGTTAATCATATCAAAACGGCTTATAGCTTCATCCATTGCAAGCTTACGGGCAAATCCTGCTCCGGCATTCTTCTCGTGAATATCTGCCTGATTAGTTACAAAGAATTTGAAAAGCGGGTCTTGATGGTTTTTAATCCATTCACTTATTTCAATAAAGGACTTTTTGTTTTGATCGATTATATTTTTTGGTGTATTTGTTCTTGAGTTTATTATTATAATTACTTCAACTGCAGATTCTGATCTTTCGCAACACCATAGTGAGTTTAGCGTATTTATAATATGGGGTTCATCATAGCATGGAATAATAATGCTTATTCTAAGTTTGTCAGAAGGTTCTTCGGAGATTAATTGACTTAATTCCTTTTGTTTTTCCAGGTATGTTTTTGCAAATCCCATTTGATTGCTAAAGGTATTTTAAATCAGAACTTTATAAAATAAAAATTGGAATAATAGAATATAGATATTGGTTTAATTATCCACTATTCCATTATTCCAATGGTTTGTCGAAAAAAAATATTACTTCTTACCCTTTTCTTTCGCGTACTTTTCGTTAAGTCCGTTTAATACATCATATGTAATATTAAGTGTATTATCGGCAAATAAAACTTGTCCACCAAACTGGCTGCTAAGAATATAACGATAGTTGTATTGAGTGTTGTATTCTTTTAAATATTCTAATATGCTGTTTAAAATTTGTCGGTTCATAACTCCTTCTTCTTCTGATAATTGCATTGCAAGATTATCTCTTGTAATATACAATTGTTGTTCTTTTTGACCAAGCTCTTGCTGAACCATTTGCGCTTTGGTACGAGTCATTAATCCTTTATTATATTGATTTTGAAAATCCATTGCTTCTTTTTCAAGATCTTGAAGTTTTAATTGCAATTCAGCTTGTTTTTCGTCTCTGGTTTGCATAAACTGATCTCTTTTATCAATAAACATATCGTATTTTGAAATAAGAGTATCAATATTTACATAAGCAATTGGATAATCTCTATCAATAGCTCTACCAGTTTCTTCATTTACAGCTTCATTAGTATGACTTTTTGTTCCTGTAAAATGAAGTATATATAATACTACAACTGCAACAAGTAAGGCAATATTTAACCACAAAGAAATTTTTTTCATGTCCATTATTTTAAGTTTTTCATTTTTTTATCGATAGCAAATATAAATTAATATAATTCAAGCTAAAAAAGTTTTGCTAAAATTTTATACAAGATGGTAGTAATGTTTTTTTTGTTAGAAAGTTGGACAAGGCATAGATCTACGTTTCGAACGTTGTGTAACACCTTGATTAAACAAATAATTAACTGAAATTTCATGAGCTCCACCGGTGTGTCCAACTAATTTCGAAATGGTTAGGTCGTAACTATACCCTATGCTAATCTGGTTTAGTTTTATTCCCAATAAGAAAGCTATTGCATCATTACTTGTAAGTTCTTTAAATACAGGTATTCCACGATACCAGATTCCTACTACAAGAGGCATTTGGTACCAATAAAGTCCAAGATCGAGCTGACTATATTTGTCTTGCATTTTAAATAAAAAAGATGGAGAAATACTTTGGCCACTTAAAAGATTGTATTTTTCGAAAATAGAAATTTTTGCTCCACCAAAAAAAGTATATTTAAAAGGGTCATTACTTACACCACCTGTTAACGATCTATTGGGTTGTAATAAATGATCCATAGTAAATCCAAACCAATAATCTTTATTATACGCTAAAATGGATACTGCAGCATCAATATCTGCTTTTTTCTCAAGGGTAGGTACTTCAATTGAACCTTCGGTGTATTCATTATAAAGATCATCACCAAAAATTAACTTGTTAAAATCAAGATTCCGTTGAGTGAACATAAAGTTTAATCCGGGGCGAACACTCCATTTGTTTCTAAATTTAATATTATAGGAATAAACAATACCAATATTTGTTGTTGATAAAAAGCCAGAACCAGCTTGATCGCGCAAAACTAATAATCCTAATCCGCTTTTAAGTTTTGGGTAATAATGATCGTAAGAAAAAGAGAACGTTTGAAACGAATTAGGGATAGATGGCCATTGATTCCGGTAACTTATAGCTAACCGATCACCATCGGTAGATCCGGCAAACGACGGAGCAAGATACAACGGACTAGCGTAGAATTGCGAAAACTGCGAATCCTGTCCAAATACTGAGTTGATATTTAGGAATATTATTACAAGAAATATGGTGCGATTCAAGGCCAATTTTTTATTTGAAAATAAGGTTAAAAATAAAAATAATTCCTTACAAATTATATAGTTTACGATGATTGTTGCTATTTTGTTTAGAAATCAGTAGGTTAATTGTTAATAAGTTTGGTTTTTTATTCATTTCAGGCTGTTGATAACTTTTTTTTCTATTTTATTGATGGTTTTATTAAACTTCTATAATAAGGCATAATAATAGAAGAGGTCGGTTTTGTATCCAAAACTTTATTGCCAAACACAGATAAAATAGAATAGAAGTAATGAATGCTGTAATTGGAATAAACATGTTACAATACAACCATGTTTAAAAAACGGGTTAATCGTCTTTTTATTACTATAAACAACCAATGCTTTTTAACAGCAAGGTTGTGGTCATTATTTATTAATTGGTATTAGCTAATAAAAAAGGAGTTTCGGATTATCGAAACTCCTTATAATAGTGAAACCAAATGTCATAAAAATAAGTACGATTTTTTGTTTTCGAAATACAGCCAGAGCTAATAACTTATAATTTAAACTGTAACATTTCGCATACTGCTAATTGATACTCTTTTTCTGAAATCAAATAATCATCGTAAATCTGATAAAAGTAGCTTATCTCTGTAAAGTATTCTATTGATGATATTTCGCCAAGTTCAAGTGATTTTTTTAATAATTCGATATTGTTTACTGAACTTAATGTTTGGGAATAATTATCTAGGTTTTTTTTCAGAGATTGTATTTTATCAATCTGTGCTTTTGTTTCGGTTTCAATTTTTGTTTGCATTGATAAGCTGCTAAGCTCCAAATATTGAGATTCGAATTTTGCTTTCTTTACAGCCGAGTTACCACTCCAAAGTGGTACCGATAATCCTATAACAACGCCCCTAAACTTTTCATCAGCTACAGTTTCTCCTGCATAGCCCATGCTAAATTTTGGTAATTGTAAGTTTCTGGTTACTTTAACCATTTTTGCTGACGATTCGATTTGTTTCGAAGCATATAATAACTCCGGATCGTTATTTTGTTTTTCGATTGTAATTTCATCAGCATTAATTTCTAAAATCTGTGGATATTCTGCTAAATCAAAATTCAGTTCTTGTCCTCCATTATAATAAATCAACTGCTTTTGAATTGAATTTAATTCGGTTTGTACTGTCTTTACCTGATTCTGGATATGAAGTAAATACAATTTTGATTTATTTACTTCGAGCAAATTCACATCACCAGTTTCGAGTCTTTTTGTATATGCTTGCAGTAAACTCTCAGCATCGGCTAACCGGGTTTGAAGCAAATAACTCATCTTAGTAAGATAAATCGATTCTATAAGCAGTTTTTTTGCTTCTGCTAGCACTGTTTGTCTAAAATGTTGATAGCTAATTCTCTCTTGCTCTGTTAATAATTTGGATAACGAAGATTGGTTTCTGTAAAAACAGGGCATCTGGAAAGACTGACTAATCTCGAAGGTTTCTTTCGATCCGATATTGGATGAATTATCGGGGAAATAACCATATGAGAATTCGGGTCCCTCAGGTAAAATCATATTTTTATATTCATAGATTTTACTCTCCAGCAATTTCTGTGCTGCTTGTATGTCCTGATTATTCGATTCAATTGTTTTTAGAATCTCGTCGAACGATTGCGATTTAAGTTCGCTAATAAAAACAATAATCATTATCAGTACAAGTGTAATTTTATTTTTCATCATTATTATTTCTTTTTTGAGTTAAATAATAAACCGCTGGGATTACATAAATATTTAATAACGTAGATGTTAGTAGTCCTCCCAAAATAACTTTTGCCATTGGACTTTGAATTTCATTTCCTGATAAATTACCTCTAAGGGCTAATGGAATAAGTGCAAGTGCTGCTGTTAAAGCAGTCATTAATATTGCATTCAATCTATCCGACGAACCTTTTGTTACAGTTTCATAGAGAGAGACACCCTGATGTTGCATTTTCTGATAATTAGAAATGAGCAAAATCCCATTACGAGTGGCAATTCCGAAAAGAGTAATAAAACCAATAATTGCAGGAATACTTAGAATGCTTGAAGTAAACCAGATCGAAAACACACCACCAATTAAAGCCAGGGGTAAATTTAACAAAATGATACCTGCTAATTTGAAATTTTTAAATTCTTGAAATAACAAAAGAAAGATAATGAGTATCGAAAAAATTGAAGTAAGCATTAATGTTCGTGATGCCTTTGCTTCACTCTCGAACTGACCACCATACTCAACCCTGTACCCTTCGGGCAATATTATTTTATCATTAATATTTTTCTGAATATCCTTAACAACACTTCTTAAATCTCGTTCTGCAACATTAGCCGAAATCACAATTTTTCGTTGCACATTTTCTCTGCTAATTGAACTTGGTCCAGAAATGGAAACAATTTCAGCAACTTGTTCCAACGGTACTTTTTTACCATCATGAGTATCAATTAATGCTGAACGAATGCCTTCGATTGTTTCAGTATAATCCTTGTTTAATCTCAACACTAAATCAAAACTCCGTTGACTTTCGTAAATGTCAGCAAGTTTTTCTCCACCAAAAGAAACATCAATAAACTCGTTAAATTGTTCGATGGTAATTCCATATTGAGCCATCATATTTCGATTTGCACGAATCTGAATTTGAGGTATTTCAACTTGTTGGTCAACATTTACATCAACTAATCCTTCAATATCTATAATTGAACTTTTTATCTGATTTCCTACAGAGAACATCTTATTCAAGTCGTTTCCAAAAAGTTTTATTGCAATATTGGCACGAGTACCTGATAACATATGATCAATTCTGTGTCCGAGAGGCTGGCCAACGGTGAAGGCAATACCGGGGATTCGTGACAACGAATTTCGAACATCTGCCAAAAACTCTTGTTGACTTCGTTCTTTAAGCAAGAAATTAATATCTATTTCGGCACTGTTTGTTGTTTGCGAGTGTTCGTCTAATTCGCCTCTGCCAGTTCTTCTTGCTGTACTAGTTATTTCAGGAATTAATAGCATCTCTGATTCTACAAGATTACCTAAACGATTGCTTTCTTCAATTGATACACCTGGTTTTGTAACAACCGATAATGTTAACGAGCCTTCATTAAATTCAGGTAAAAAGCTGCGTCCTAATGTAGAAAATAATAGCAGTGATATTATAAATAATCCAAGAGTTAGAAAAAGTACTATTTTTTTGTATTTTAATGTCCATGAAAGTGATTTTTCATAATAAAAAGATAGTTTACGGACTAGCCATTTTTCATTTTCATTTCTTGCAAGGTACTTATCATCTGTAAGCATCATTTTACACATTAACGGTGTAAGTGTCATTGCAACAACAAGCGATACAAATAATGAAACTACAAATGAAATACCAAGTGGTTGTAACATTCTGCCTTCCATACCTGAAAGAAAAAACAGAGGTAAGAAGGCTACCATTATAATTAATGTTGCATTCAGAATTGATGCTCTTATTTCTTTAGAGGCTTCAAATATTACATCAAATGACGATTGTTTTTGTTCTACTGGTTTTTGTCTATTTTGCCGAAGCCGTTTGTAAACATTTTCAACATCAATTATGGCATCATCAACTAACGAACCAATTGCAATTGCCATACCACCCAAACTCATTGTATTAATTGTAATTCCAAATAATTTCATAACTAAAATTGCACCCAGCAACGACAAGGGAATTGCAATAAGTGAAATAATGGTGGTTCTGAAACTTCCTAGAAAAACAAATAAGATGATGATTACAAAAATACCACCTTCCAATAATGCATTTTTAACATTATTAACTGACGTTTCAATAAAATCAGCCTGACGGAAAATTTTTGTATCTAATCTCACATCCTGAGGGAATGTTTTTTGTAAAACTGCAAGATTTTCTTCAATGCGCTGTGTAACATCAAGTGTATTTGCATTTGGTTGTTTCGAAACAGAAATAATAATTGCTGGTTTTGCATTTTCTGAGGCATAACCCATTTTTGGAGCACTGCCAATTACAACTTCTGCTACATCATTAATTCTTACTGGTTTGTTGTTAATCAATTTAATATACGAATTACCAATTTCTTCTAAATCTGATGTTCGCGCTATACCACGAACTACGTATTCGTTACCATATTCTCTAACAACCCCTCCTGTTGAGTTTTGACTTACTCCTTTGCAGATATCAGCTAATTCGGTCATCGAAACATGATAATATTTCATTTTATGGGGATTTGCCAATACCTGATACTGTTTAAAATCGCCACCAATAATTGTAACCTGCGAAACACCTCCGGTAGCAAGAATCAGTGGTTTAACATTCCATTCTGCAATAGTTCTTAATTCCATCATGCTTGTACTATCGGCCTGCATTCCAATAAAAAATATTTCTCCCATAACGCTTGATTGAGGAGCAAGAACCGGTTGCCCAATACCTATAGGCATTTGAGTAGAGACGCTAATTAGTTTTTCACTTACAATTTGTCTGGCTTTAAAAATATCAGTTCCCCAATCAAACTCAACCCAAACAAATGAAAAGCCTTGAGATGATGAAGATCGAACTCTGCGAACATCAGTAGCCCCATTTACAGCTGTTTCAATAGGAAACGTAACCAATCGTTCCACTTCTTCTGAAGCCATTCCGTGGGCATCAGTCATTACAACTACTGTTGGCGCAGTAAGATCCGGAAATACATCGACATCCATATTTGAAGCAGTTCTCAATCCGAAAACCACTAATAAAACTGAACAAAGTAATACCAGGTATTTATTGTTCAGCGAGAATTTTATAATATTATTTAACACAGTGTGAGATTTTAAATTATGAATTTTAAATTATGAATTTTAAATTATGAATTTTAAATTATGAATTTTAAATTATGAATTATGAATTATGAATTTTAATTCATTGATATTATTAGTTTTAGATAATAGATTTGTGTTTTCTATTTTACTATTTAGTTTGGTATTATTAATTCCCTTGTGAGGTTTTAACAATGGCTGTTAGTATATTAATGATATGCTCAATCTCATCCAGGTATTCTTTTACTTCTATCTTTACCAGATGACTTTTATCAATTAATCTGAGCCAATAACGAGTTTCTCGTGCTTCTTTTGAAGCAATTGACATTTTAGCAGCAAAATCTTTTTTAGAAATTGCCGCTGTTGCTTCTTCAACATTTGCACCAATGCTTGTTGCACTTCGAAGTAGTTGCTTCGATAAAACATATTCATGTTGGGCTGTCATCTGTTTATATAATTCAATGATATGCAAGGCAAAATCAAAAGATTTATCAAGTATTATGTTGTCCTTTTTCATTTTAAACTAATTAACATTCAACATTCAACATTCAACATTTAACATTTAACATTTAACATTTCTATTTAGTGTACATGACCCGAATGAGCATCTAAAGCACCTGAGGATTGAGCTAGTTTTATGAGAATAGCACCTTTGATTACAATTCGATCATTGGTGGATATTCCATTCAGGATTTCTGTTTTTAAGCCATCTGTACCTCCTGTTTTCACTTCTCTTTTTTCAAAAAGTTCCGGAGTTATTTGAACATAAACAAATTTGTTTCCTTGTTCTTCCAAAAACGCAGAGTTTGGAATAGTTAGAGTTTGTTTATTACTCATAGCTTTTAAAAAGATTTCTACAAATTCGCCCATTACCAAACTGCCTTTATTCTCAATCTGAAGATTTACAGGAATTAAGTAATTATTACTATTGGTACTTTTACCATACGATAAAACCTTGCCATTCAATTGTTCTAATGAAAATGTTTGATTATTATTTATAGTACGGATATTTGCTGAATTAATAGTACTCAATATGGAAGCATATTTCTGTTGAACCTCTGCAATAAGTAAAAGTGTTTTATTTTTTGAAATAGTAGCAATTGGATAGCCAGCCTCGACATATTGCCCGTTTTGAACAAATAATTGCTTTATAAAACCAGTTGCTGGACTGGAAACTTTTTGTCCGGATAAACTGAAATTTTTATTTAGGTTGTCGAAAGTTACTTTTGCATTTTCGTATTGATTTTTTGTACTGAGCAACTCTTTTTCCGAAACAATTTTATCTTTAGCAAGTTCTTGTAATCGCTCGTAATCTGCTTTTGCCTTTTCGAAATTGTTTTTCGCTTCGGCAAATCGTACCGATGAATTATCATTGGCTAATTCGTTTCCAGAAATGGTAAACAGGACTTGCCCACTTGAAACATTCATTCCTTCTAATACATTTTCAGTCGATAGAATTACGATACCATTTGTTTTGGCAGAAACAATAATCTCATCCTCTTGAGCTGATTGAACAAGAGCTGTAGTTTTAATTACCTGTCCGAATAGCTCACTAATAGGTGATTCTGTTGAGTAATCAATTTTCCATGATTGTTCTTTTGTAAACACAGTTGTATTTGTTTTTGAAACAACAGATTTTTCAGCTGCCTCATGAGCTTCTTCTTCTTGTGTATAAACAGTTATATTTTGAACAATAACCTGAAAATCACCTTCCTTGTTTTTGATATCAAAAATAATTTTACCTATTCCTGCAATTTCAGGTTTCAAGTCAAAACTGTAAATGCCTTGTTTTACAGGTTCAGTAATTGTTTGACGAATACCTTTTGTTCCAACAATTAAACTCATTGTTATTGAACTTTCAGGGATTGGTTTAAAATCAGAAAGTAAAGTAAAGTGTGCAAGAATATTTGCTGTTTCTCCAATAATAAAAGGATCTGCTTCGGCAAACAGTTCTATTTGATCTGAATATTCTGTTATATAGATTTTTACTTCTTCACCTTCATGATCATGTAATTCGGTCGACTTATTCTTACAGGAAAACCCTGCAAAAAGTAAAATCAACATAAATAATAATTGATTTTTCATATACTGATTAGATTATTAATTTTTTATTCAAAATCTAATAAGCACTATCAGAATCGCTTTTTGTCAAATCTGATAGTGTTATTATAACGATTTTGTCTACTATTGATGATCGTGTGAATGGTCGTGGTCGTGATCATGCGAATGCTCTTCGCTGCTATCGGCTTCTACTTCAAAGCTTTCCTGTTCGGGAGCGGTTTCAGTTGCTTCGGTATGAACACTTCCTTCGTGAACTGTACCATCGGCATGTGAATGTGTTTCTTCTGACTGAGTTGTTTTGTTTCCGCATGAAAATGCAAAAGTTACAAATATTGATAGAACTATAATATAAATTGTCTTTTTCATAATTATTAAATGTATAAATAAATGATTCGATACCTAAAATGGCATCAATAATAAAAAAAATGGAAATTTGAATTATGAAAAAGATGGAGGACCCCGACGTGTAAAGGAATCGAAATAAAAATGTTTTAGTAAAAGATTCTGATTAGTAAAATGAATTGTTTGAATCTTAGTATATACAGGAATAATAATACTTGTAGAATAGAAAAAAATGTTTGGAGAATCAACAAACTTGGTTAGTGTTGTATTTATATTAAAATGGCAATGATTAGAGTCTTCGTTATTATGATCATGGCTGGAATAGAATGTTGCGATACCCGATAAACTGCTACATGAATGTGATTTGCATTCTTCTACTGATTCGTGGTGATGATTATGTGGAATAATACTATGTGCAAAAATAATTGCCCAGGTAACGAATAGAGTAGAGAATTGTATGGTTTTATTTTTTATCACGTGGTAAAGATAAATCTAAAATCAGAAATACAAAAAATGGTTTAGCATTTAATAAAATAACTTTTGTAATAAGACAATGTAAATCCTTTTAGGTTTAATTTATTGAGAATGTGTCAATTGTTCAAAATTTTTTCATCCAATAAAATTCTATGTTATTTCCAATATATTTAAATAGTTAATTTGTAATTTCATATGAAACATAATCAGTAGAAATAGGAACATTACCATATCCTACCCAGCTTGAACCAAAATAAACATTTAATGGAACTATTGGGATATTTGTTGTATGAGTAGCTATTAATAAATCATTCAAGTAAAATTCCACAACACTTGAACTGGCCACTATACGATATGTTCTCATGTAATTAACTGTACTTCCTATACTGTAGCTAGTTTCAGTAGCTATACCATTCATAACTGTTCTTGCAGAAATTGAAGAACCTGTAATGCTAACAAATTCTATAGCGTTATTTCTATCGGTACCATCTACTAAACCTCTGGGTTGGCCATCACCATATGCATAATTAGAATCCTCATAGGGTTGGAATGCACCCTCAAAAACAAGTGTCCCATTAGTTACAGCAAACTTTTTTAAAGATATTACGTTTGCCGAACCCCCACCATATTGGTACACTCCTGTATGAAGAACTAATAATGATTGCTCAGGCAAATAAGCTAAACCTCCTAATCCTGTTGTTGTTGAGAACCACAATGGATTAAGAATATCTGTTTCAAAGTCATCAAATATTTTATTTTCTTCCTCGTAGTAGCCAAGTAGAATGCAAGAACCGTCATCATCATTGGCATCTGGGTCATAATTAGTAGCATCTTTATCAGTACAACCGCTTATTTTCTTTTCACAACTGTTCAATGTTAAAACAACAGCTATCAATAAGAAACTAATAATAATTTTTTTCATAGCCTGAATTTTTAGTAAGTATTTAACAGTTAAAAGTACAGTTTAATATTTAATAAGGATCATTTATATTGAATAATTAATCGTTTCTAGTTTATCCAGGGATGTATTTAAAAAAATTGTAAGTTTATTCAATTCCCTCAATAATATTTTCTATGCCAGGGATTGATTTTACTTAAAAACTCCTTTTTTTATCGCAATAAATATAATATGCTTCGATTTCAGTGTTTTGACTGCAATTTGAGAAAAATGCTAGAAGCCCAAATTTAAAATCATCGAATGGATAACCGATATTTGATTTGCATTCCTCAACTGACTCGCTATGATGATTATACAGAACAATGCTGAGAAGGGAAAAAATAATCAGGAAAGAAATAAAAATGCAAGTAATATGGTTTTATTTTAACCAAGGAATAAAGATAAATCTAAAATCAGAAATACAAAATTATTATTCCAGTTTACGCATCGATGTTGAATAAACCTCATCAAAGTATGCATCCATCTCGTGATTTAAACCTCGAGCACCAGAAACCACCTGTTTTGCCCAATCGAGATAAGCGATTTTACGATCTTCGGACCAGCCTTCAGGAGGATCATCTATTATATCCTGAATATTACAAATTTTATCAGCGATTTTAATTTTTTTCGCTCTGTCGGATAATCTTGGTGTTAATTGAACCTGCATCTTTTTACGCTCTTCAACTGAGAGCGATTTATTATCTGTAACTTCCAACACAGCAAGTAACACATTTTCACCAAACATTTGCAGAATGAGATCCGATAATCCTTTAATTTGTTGTTCGCCTTGAGCTGTATCTTCAACAACATCATGCAATAAGGCCGCAACAATTAAATCAGAATCATCCTCATCAAAATCAATTAATGTCTTGGCAACTCGAATCGGATGATTAATGTATGGAATTTTACCAACACCTTTGCGTGTTTGGTATTTATGTCGGTTTGCAGCAAATTCAAGCGCTTTAAATATTTTATTCAGGTTTTCCATAGCTTACAAAAGCTAAATATAATAAATCTTTTTAAAAGTTGGAAAAGCTTGTGGTTATATACAGATTGTTTAACTCTTACAGGAGTGTAGAAACTGTAATAAAACTATTTTCTATTAATACGAGGTTGGATCAAAAAGAGGGTTGTTGTCTGTTTTTCGACAAGCTCAAAATGACAACCTATACAAAAGGTCATTGCGAACGTAGCCAAATGGCGAAGTGAAGCAATCCATAGACAAAATAATAAGACTGCTTCTTCCGAAAGCTTTCGGATCGCCCTTTCAGTCCTCTTTCGTAGTGACAATTTGTTTGGTTTGTCATATCTGCATTAAGTCCAAACAAATTGAGTTTCCTTTTGCAGGAAAAACATGTTGGCAATACCCATGATATCTTGTACTTTAATACGTATCAGTAATGATTTCGTAGGTTTGTTCGTTTTCTTTAAACCAATTACGTAGTGTTTTCAATGCATTTACATAGTCGTTGGTAATTAGTTCGCCAGTAGAATCAATCTCGAGAGGAAAGTTTTTAATAACTGGTGCCAGATATTCCATTACACGATAACCACACTCAATTTTTTGCGGATTTTCGGGATTTGCCGAATAACAATTTTTTTGTGTACTGTTTAATATGGTTAAAATGTAATCGTAAGCTTTTCGTTGTCGGGTATAAACTAAGTCGGGAATCAATTCATAAATTACATCATCGTTTACTGCTTGGTTCTTTACCTGGTTAACACAATAATCTATTTCTGATTCTACTCCAAAACGTGCTAGTGCCAAATGGGCAGCCCATAAATTTTTGCCTGTTGTAATTGTTTTAGCAGCAATACCCTGTTGCAAATAATTTATCTGGTCGGTTATTCCGGCAAAAGCAACCAATTTAATTATTTTATGAAGGTTCGAAACCGGATTGTGCAATACCGATATTAAACTATCTTTTGAAACAGAAGTAAAATCGATGGTTCTAAAAATAGTCAGCCAATCGGCAACATTACCAACATTCCCTGCATCAGAATCCTTTAAGGCATTAACTAAGCTGTAAACCGCGTCAGTTCTGTTTTTATTATCTGTGCTTTTATACGTTGTTTTATAGGTTAAATAATAAGCCTGCAATCTTACTTTAGCCAATGAATCGTTGTAATACGATTTGAGTAAAGGCAAAAGTTTTTCAGCATTTTTTTCATTCAGCAACTCTTTATCAGGATTTGGATTGTATTGTTCGGTATGAACAGAAATCATGTAACTGTCTAGCTTTTCGGAAATACTTTTATCACTCTGAGCCCAGGCATTCAAATTAAGTAAACCGATACAGATAAGTAATTTAAATTTCATTTTATTATTGTAAATTAACTTTGAATCATTATAGCATATATGGATTTCTGATAAACACTAGCTAAATAATTAAAATGTAACACCTAATTCTCTGAATATTTCCATTGTTTTGATATAACGGATACTAAACTCATTGCATGGTTCAGGAATTTTAATTTTACTTTTCCTGTTTGGTTCACTTGTTTCCTGTGTTACAAGAGTTCTATTATTCTTATCGTTTAAAACATATGCAATAATAAAAGCATCAGCTTCATCAGCAGATAAGAACTCATTAATGGCAGCTGGAAGATAATGTGAACTTTTTGAAACAGCCCAAGAAGTAACTTGACCATATTCAATCATAATACCAGATGTGTCTTTGAAAAAATCTTCTGGTAAATTATTTCTACACCATGCTTCTAATGCGTCATTTTTATCATAAAGTTCATCCTTAACTTTATCAATACTAACTATTTTACCCTCACCAGCAAGTTGTTTAATTTTATTCCAAAAGCTAAATGCAACGTCTAACGGGTAGATGTCTCTATGTGCTTGAATAAAAAAAATACTATCAATTACATATAATCCCATATCGTTTAAATATGCTTAGAGAAAAAGGTTTGAAACGTATCCCCTTTTAAGCTAGTAAGTTTATATGCATCGCGATAAAGTAATTTTCCAGATTTAACTGCATTATTAATATGAGTAGAATAAGCTAAACCAAGTCTTTTTCTGGTAGTTGCATAAAAGTCGCCACCAGAGCTCTGATTTTCTTTTTTTAAATGCTCCCTATTTATGTATTCGTTATAAAATTCAAAAAACTTTTGTTTGGTAATTTTGCCTAAATCCAAAGCCCTTCGGGCAACAACTATTTCACTAACTTTAAAATATCTTGCTGTATTCTTGAAATCTGGATTATTATTCCATACTTTAATAAAAGATTTCTCAGGTACTAAAAACTCAGCAGCTACTTTATCACAGAGTTTTTCAATCGGGTCGTCCGCAGGTTCAAGTTTTCTGAAATCAAACCCAGCGCTATGGCCTGTCCAAATATGAGCTAATTCGTGCACAATAGTAAACATTTGAGCTGCCTTACTATCAGAATTGTTGACAAACATGAATGGAGCCATTTCATCAACTAGGACAAATCCACGACATTCTTCAACATTTATAGTACGATGAGTATTATTTTCTACAATACCATTGAAAACAGTAATGATTCCAATATTTTCAATATGTTGAATTAAAAAATCAAGAGATTCGTGCCAAGTTTTAAATTGATTTGCCCAATTTTCATTTAATCCAAGAGAATTACGAATATCATCAACAATATCTTGAACATTATTTGCATTTTTAAATTTACCAACAAAGGGTAATGTATCGAATTCGCTATCTTTAAGATAATCTCTTAACCAATCCTGACGTTGTTGTAAAAGTATAATTGTATCGTAAATGTTTACACTAACTTTAGTAGCTTGAGAATTATTGGTTCTGAAAAATGGTATAGGTAGTTTCTCTTTGGGTGGTTCTGGCAATAAAAGATAACCAAAAGGCAAGTGTACTTTTTTAGAAAAATCTTCTAATTGCTTTACTGTAGGCTTTTTATCACCTTTGATCCACTCAGTTAAGTTTGGAACTTTGTTAGTAAATTCAAGCAAATCATACCCTGCACGTGCAATTGCCCATGTAAGCATATTCGCATTAATATTTACTTCTGTTCTCATGTTACAAATATAAATATTTTATCTGTACATACTTAAAAACTATTAAAGTCACCAACATCATCCTGCTGCGGTATTCCTTCCTTCGGCAGACAGGCATGTCGGCGCCAGCTGCATTTGCTATTATTTTTACGACCGGACAACATGTCCGCTCGAGCAAGATTAAACACCAGCCTAATATTGTTAAACCTTTATTCTGCTGACAATATGTTAACGATTCTACAATTTTTAATTTATGATTATATCTGGTAAATATATCTATCCATCCAACAACTGTTATGGTTACAAAATAAGCTTTGTCTTTATCATATATTTTATATTTATCTGACATATATAAAATTACTTTTTCATTAACATTTTTGCATACGTTGCTCACTTTCGTTTTTGCTTATAAGCACGCGTTACAAACGCGCGCTAGCTGGGGGTTAAAAAAATATAAAAGTTAAAATTCCAACCGCTACTGCAAACATTGTAAGTTCCGAATAAAGCAAAATTTTGTTAATTAGTTCAAAACAATCACAACAATTCTGTTTCTTCTCAATGTCATCAGGTAGTTGATCAAAGTCAGATTTATTTTCTAACATCCTTCCAATTTTATATTTTAGTTTATAGTTCTCAGATTCAAATATTGCCATTAAAATCCCTGAGATTATTGAACCAAACAATAATCCACAAGTGATTTTTATTGCCAGAATATCAGAACTATCAGTAACACTCTCGTTTATAAGCAATTTTACAGTGAATCCTAATACTGCAGTTGATAGTACAAGTATAAGATTTCTAATGTATCCCAATTGATTTACATGAAATCCTTGCCATGACTTTAAATCATAAATTTTCTGGTAATAATTTTTATCTCTTTTCATTATTACTTTTCATTGTAGTTAACTTGTTTGATAAATTAGTAAATTAACAGATCCGAACAATACAGCCTCAGGCGAACCGAGCTTATTCTAATAGGTAATTATATTTCGGATACTCCTTTACTAATAATTCTATAACTGCTGTATCTTTTTTACTGTCGCTATTATAATATTTTAATTCATTTGAAGGCACTGATGTTTTCCATGTTTCAATTTGTAGTAGTGAATCTACCATTTCTCTTGTACCGGATGCTTCTATCGGGTCATAATATTGAATAGCTTCCCCTTTCAAATTAAAATATACTTTAAAATCGCTCAAAGAAACTCTATTTGGGATTTCCCCATAAGTAACAGACTTGCTTTTATATCGATTCATTATTAACCTATCACCCATTCTTAAATATTCCTCCCAAGTCCATCTATCCATAGGAAATTCTGACATATTATACTTAGTATATTTCATTATATACTTAAATCCTTATTATCAAAACAAAAGACAATGGAATCCCAATCGTAATTTTCATGCTCTACATAAACCACCTCTTTTTTATATTCAGGCAATGCCTTTATTGTAGCCTCATAAATACTGTCAATATTTGCCTCGGTTAAGTCTTCCTGCGCATTTATGGTTTGTGTAAACATGCCAATTAAAATGCAGATATTTAAAATATAATATTTCATAATCTTATTCCTTTATTGGTTGATTTGTTAGGTATTTTACAAATTCAGTTGCTAAACCAAAATGCATAGCATCTATCTTATTATTAAAATTGCCTCCCCATTCTATAGGTAATTCTTTGCCCATTATTCTTTTGCATACCAATTTATGTGCTTTATTAAAAGCCTCATACACTTCTGGCTCTATATCGGCAAAGCCATCCTCAAATAATTTATTCTTATTTCGGTCATTGCTATTTGCCTGTGTCTCAAAATATGTAATAAAGTCATTAATAGAGTTGTTTTTACCTACGGCTGCAATAAAACTGCTTCTTTCAGTAAAAAATGCAGCAATATTAACATCGTTTTTCATTGGTATAGTGTCTCCAGTAACACGATTCAAGTGTGCAACAAGGGAATCTATTCCAGTAATTGATGCAACATCAAATATCGCTCGTGATTTATGACGATTAAGAGCACTGATAATATCAGTACGTTGATTAGAGAAATTTTGTATAACAATAGCACTATCACAGATACCAGATAATGCTGCTACAGTTGTATTATTATCTCTTATTATGCGATAATGTCGCATAATTGATGTTTGGTTTGAAACTGAGGCAGGATAATTATTGCCATGTATGGCTCTCAAAAATTCAAGACTCTTATCCCTTACAATACTATTAGATTTATTACCCTGATTAACTCTAAAATTAATAACACATTCTAAAAGTTTTGCCTCAAATGGAGGATCTCCAACTTCATACTGTGGATTATATTTTACTCTAAAGTCAACCGCAGCACCGAAAGAGTGATTACTTGGAGAAGAACTTCCTGCTATAGATCTCATATGTTGAGTTCCACTATATGAAATACTGTACTTATTTGATTCTAGTATAGAATTATATAATAATTCATGATCCGTTTTAATAATTGAATCTGCTTTATTAATTACTTCGGCAAAGACATCTATTATTCTATCAACCTTTTTCCCTGCAAATGTTGCTGACACTTTTCCAAAACCATTGGATATCATCCAGTTTAATGGTTGAGGAACTACAGAATCACTAAAATCAAATACTGCATTTTCAATTGTAAAACCAACTCCTTCGACTCCTGCAACCTGAAATGCTGGTAAACTTAAACTAACAATTAAATCATTCCAATTAGACATTTCGGTTGTAAAACTGCACCTTACTTTTTTGTCTTTAATAATTTTCCCATTAGCATCTTCAGGAACAATCAATTCCTCAGAAAAGATTATATCGGCTGCTATCCCCATTTTTTTGAATCCATAGCAATCCCAGATAACATATGACCCACCATTTCCTTGTATTTCCAAGGTTATGCCATCACCAAACTTTACAGGAATCTTTGAAACCAACTCTAATCTTACATCGCTTTTTAAACCACCCGAAAAAGAGAATGGAATATTTAATCCTTTAAATGTTAATCTTTTACCACTTTGTGGGATTTCGAATGACATATAAGCATCAAAATAAGCACCATCTGGTTTAAAACTAACCTGATTAATTAAAATAGTATATTCAAGCCCACCCAATTCAGTTTTAATACCAACAGGTAAACTAATTATTGTCGACGAATCTAGTTTATCAATAAAACGGTTTTCGCTTTCAACAAGCGCAAGTAATTCATTTGTTAATGATTCGTAATAAGCAGAGGAATCGGCAAAAGAACCAGGAGAGTTGGCTTGATTATTAGTGTTTTGTATTTGATTATAAGATGATATATCTTCTTTTACAGTCTTGCTAAAATCAAAATCACGAAACTGATTAATTGAATACTTTTCAGATTTGATTTGTATTCCTTTACTATTACCTGATTTACTATTGTTAACTGGGATGGTAGCTAAGATTTTATCATCTGATGGAATAATAATAGTAGAATTATTATCCGCTTGTACATGAGGTAAAAACAATAATAATAACCAGCATACAATGCTTGCGGACAAGAATTGCCTCATTATATTAATAATTCTAAATTAGAGTATTTAGTATATAATATTGAAAAAAATCAATGTGAAAGGTAAAATTGAATTGCGAAAATAACTTGATTTTAAAATAAACTCATTTAAATAAATATGTTAAAAAACATAACAAATTTTATAATAGATTTGATATGTGATATTTAAGATTCGATATTTTATATAAAATCCCTATAAATTGTAATTATTCATGATATTTTTGGTATAGAAATCTTAATTGAAGTAACGTATTACCAATTTGTAATTTAAAAGGAATCTAAATAATTTTTAATCCCCTTGTTCACGTGCGTCTTTAGATGCGTGCGCATTTTCACAACCCAATTAATTTGGTTACTCCAGTTACTTAGCTAATACTAAGTAAATTTAAAAATTTTTTACAACAAGGCGGATTTTTCCGCTGCACGCATCTGAGGATGAGCGCTAACGGGGGCCCCGACAATATGTCGGCACCTGCTGTGGTAATAAAAGAAGCGCGCGTCATCAGACGCGCGCTAACAAATATTTTATTCAGGTTTTCCATAGCTTACAAAAGCTAAATATAATAAATCTTTTTAAAAGTTGGAAAAGCTTGTGGTTATATACAGATTGTTTAACCCCTATGGAGTCGCAGAAAACAATATAAAACAGTTCTCTATTGATATTTGACTCCTACGGGATTTGAAGAAGAATTAGTTATTTGTTAATTAATCAAGACATCCTTGCTGAGCTAGCTGGGAAAAAAGAGCAATTTCAAAATACCCTAAAGTGCTTAAAAATCTTTTTTCTATTGCTAGCTTCTCCAAAACTTGGTTTTAGGATTGCTGATTTTCATATAGGTTTTGAACTCAGTCCAAGTAGCCATTATTCCAAAAGCACCAACTACACAAGATGCAATAAGCCATCCTTGTTTTGCCTTACAAACTGCAAAAATACATGCAATTAAAAACATAACTAAGCTAAATATCAATGGATTCTGCATTGTTTCGCGAAATACTGTTTCTTTATTAATTTTATTAAAGTACTCATTCGATTTATTGGTGTCTTTTAAAATCTCATAACATAGTCCAATATTAAAATTCAAGTTGTTTTGAACAATGTCTTTTTTTACTTTACTGTAGCAAAGTATTGCTTTTTCAGGACTTTGACCAATTAATTCATTTCCTAATGTAAACCACAAATTATCAATGGTTTTTACCTGTTCATAATAAATGTTGGCGTTCTCGATATCCTTATTACCAAACTCTAAGATATAACCCTTTAAAAATAATGCTGAATTATAATTCAGATCTTCCTTTTTTGCCGTTTTAAACCATTCGTCCAAATCAGCAAGAACCTGTTGAAAATCATTTGATTTAAGTGATTTTTTGAAATCCTGATCGAGTTTTTTAAAGTCAATTTTATTCATTTTTATAGCTGTTAGTTTATTTAAGTTGTTTTATGATTTTGATATTACTTACAACCATTTAACCAGACAAAAATCCTGTCGGTGTGGCAAATCTGGATTTTTTGCATACATCCTTATCCCTGCATCAAACACTCCGGGCTCGGTAGGTACAATATCCAACGAATAAGTTACTAATGATCCCTCTACCTTTTTGACTTCAAAATCCTGGGTATGAGTAATTTTTACATTTTCGCTATCGATCGGTTCAGCAACAACCAGTTCAATTCCAATATCATTTACACTTAGTCCATTAAGCTTAACTTCAACTGTTGCGCTATATTTTTTACCTATTACGATAGGTTCTTTTGACACATCAAATTGTTTGATAGAAATAATCTCAATACTTTCCCAGTTTCTTGACACATTCTTTTTCCATGCCGCAAGATCTTTCGCTAATTGAAAATCATCATTAATTATTCGTTTTCCTCGTTCTGCCAGTTTATAATAATACTTATTCTCATAATCAGTAAGCATACGATGTGTAGTAAACTCAGAAGCTATTTTAGCAATTGAATTTTTAATAAATCCAACCCATTTTTCGGGTAATCCGTTTTTATTTCGACTATAATAAGCCGGAATTATTTCGTTTTCGATGATGTTATAAATAGTTTCTACATCGAGTTCGTCCTGATAATCGTTGTTCTCGTATGTTTGCTCTTCTGGTAATGCCCATCCGGCATCTGGTTTATAACCTTCTACCCACCATCCATCGAGAACACTAAAATGCAAAACTCCATTCATAACTGCTTTCATTCCACTAGTGCCTGATGCTTCCAGTGGGCGAGTAGGATTGTTAAGCCAAATATCAACACCCTGAACCATATTTCGGGCAAGCTCCATATCGTAGTTTTGCAAGAAAATAACTTTGCCAATAAATTCGGGACGTTTTGAAACATCAACGATTCGTTTTATCATTTCTTGTCCGGCAAGATCGTTTGGATGTGCTTTACCGGCAAATATAAATTGTACTGGTTTATCAGGATTATTTACTATTTTACTTAAACGTTCAATATTACGGAATAATAGATAAGCTCTTTTATAGGTAGCAAATCGTCGTGCAAATCCTATAGTTAGAATATTCTCTCTTACTTTTTCACGAATTTCGATAATCTGTTTAGGATTATCATATTTCATAGTATCAGGCTCGAGTAAGCGTTCCCGAATAAAGTTGATCAGGTTCTTTTTCTGTAGTTGCCTTATTTCCCAAATCTTACTATCACCTACTTTGTATACTTTGTTCCAGCATTCAGTAGTGTAATTAAAATCTGTAGATTCGTTACTTAACTCAATATTACATAAACTCTTCCATTCGGCCGAAGCCCATGTTGGAAAATGCACTCCATTTGTTACATAATCAATATGTAATTCGTCGGGGAAAAATCCCGGCCACATGTTTTTGAAAATATCACGACTTACTTTTCCATGCAACATACTTACTCCATTTATCTCTTGTGATAAGTTTGCTGCCAGAAAACTCATGGAGAATTTTTCATTAGGATTATTAAAGTTGATTTTACCCAAGTCAATAAATTGTTCCCAAGGAATTTTTAATCTATCTGGATAATGTGCAATATAGGTTCTTAGCAGGTTTTCGGGAAATGCGTCGTGTCCTGCAGGTACTGGAGTATGAGTCGTAAAAAGTGATGTTGAACGAACCACTTCAAGGGATTCGGCAAACGAAAGTTTCTCATTTTTTATGAGGGTGTTTATTCTCTCAATACCAATAAATGCAGCATGCCCTTCGTTACAATGATAAACATCGGGATCTATTCCAAGTGCATTTAGGGCTCTTATTCCACCAACTCCAAGTACAAGTTCTTGTTTAAGTCTGTTTTCGAGATTTCCTCCATATAAATGATGCGTGATAGATCGATCTTCGGGCAGGTTATCTTCAAAATCGGTATCAAGTAAATAAAGTGCATTTCTACCAATCTGAACTTTCCATATTCTGACAAATAGGTCACGGCCAGGGAAAACAATTGTGATAGTAATCCAATTTCCATTTTCGTCGCGAACGGGTATTGCAGGTATTTTAGAGAAATCCTGAGGATCGTAAACCGCTATCTGCATTCCTGTTGTTGATATTTGTTGTGAGAAATATCCATATCGATATAATAAACCAACACCTGTAATATCGGTATTTTTATCGCTGGCTTCCTTTAAATAATCACCGGCCAGAATACCCAAGCCACCCGAATAAATCTTTAAAGAACTATGGATTCCAAATTCCATTGAGAAATATGCAATTTTTGGTCCTTTTTGTTCTTTCTTCTTTTCGAGATATTGTTGAAAATTTTTATGAACACTTTCCAATTGCACTAAAAATGCTTCATCTTTTTCCAATTGTTGGAATTTATTAAACGAAATTTTTTCGAGAAAAAGGAATGCATTATGTCCACTTTCTTTCCACATACCAGGATCAATACCTTCAAAAAGATTTAATGCATCTTGATTCCAACACCACCAATAATTTCGTGATAACTGATCAAGAGCTTCGAGTTTTTTAGGGATATTTTTTTGAATCATCAACCGAATCCAATTGGGTTTATTCACCGGAATCAACTGTTCGATATATGGTAACTGATCCTGTCTGTCCTGATCAAGCAACTTGTCTATTCTCTCATCAACTTTGCTTAGTGCTATGTTATAAGCCTTATAATAATGATCAATTAAGTTCTCCCATAATGCAATTTTAGAAACATCCACAGAATTTTTCTTTAAAGACTCACGGGTATCATTATCTATTTGAGCAAAATTAGTTATATACTTAATCATAGAATTTACTACAAAATCATCATTTGTATCTGTTCGCTCAATGACATCTATTCCAGGATGGTTTCCCTTATAGTATTTATTAACCCATAATCCAAATCCTGCAAGCGTTGTAGTTATTGTTGGAACTTCGAAAGCAAGACTTTCAAGTGGAGTATAACCCCAAGGCTCATAATACGAAGGAAAAACAGTTAAGTCGAGCCCAATTAACATTTGGTAATAGGTTTTGTTTATTATTCCATCGTTGCCATCGAGATAACAAGGAACAAAAAACAGTTTAACTTTATCTGACTCGTTATTGTTTAATCCAAGTTCTTTGGCACGTTTTAGAATAGGATCATTTTCGGGATCGAGTAAATAGTGAGTTATGTGTTTGTTGCTTAGTACGATAACATTTTCGTTATCTTTATCCATTAGGTTATGAAAAACGTCCTTCCGCGGTCCATGATGCCCTGCCGGAACCATAATAAAAGCCAAAACATTCTTTTTTAGTTTATCATCCTTATTAAGTTTGCCCAAAGCATCTAGAAATACATCAATGCCTTTGTTTTTGAATTCGTACCTGCCACCTACACCAATAAAAATACTGTCTTTGGGTACTTCGCAAGTTAAGAGAGCTTCGGCTACTTCGTAAAATTTAATACGAGCTTCAACCCTCTGTAGTTTAAATTCCTCGTCAGTTGGAACAAATGTATTTTCGAACCCATTTGGTGTAACTAAATCTACCTCTTTTGATAAAAATACAGAGCACTCCTTCGATGTTATTTCGCTAACTGTTGTGAAGCAATCAGCATTGGCAGCAGAAAGCTTTTCGAGCGATTGTTTAGATACTACATTGAATTCAAGTGCTTTAATATCAGCATTGTATTTCTCCATATTATCGTAAAGAGGATAGCCATTACCAGCAATTGAGCGACCTAATACAGTAGCATGTGTAGTAAAAACAGTAGCTATTTGAGGAGCAGCATAATCGAGATACAATAAGCCTGAACCAGTCATCCATTCGTGAAAATGGGCTACAATTTTATGACTTCGGCTTAAAAAATAACGGGTATAACTTTCAATAACCTTTCCGGCAGCATAGCCAAATAAAGCCGGCTCAATGTAATCCCATTGTCCTGCAAGCGAATCGAGTTTGTATTTTTCCCAGAAAATCTTAAAAATTTCATCCTTGCTTGAAATGAACGTCGAAAAATCAACTAAAATAGCAATTGGATTTCCAACAATATTCCAATGCCCTATCTTAATTCTTAGCCCTTCAGCAGCCGATTTCTCACGCCAGGTTTTAAGCATTTGGCGATCTTCAACAAATTCAGGATGTTCTGAGGTATGACGTAAGATATCAGGACCAATAAAAATATGATTGTTCTTTAATACCTTTGATATTGATAAGGCCTTTGTAGAAATAACAGTATGTATTCCTCCAACTTTATTGCAAACCTCCCAGCTTACTTCAAAAAGATAATCGGGAACCCTATTTATTTCGTGTTGCATAATTAACTTTATTTTTTCGTTTTGGTTTGTTTCTTTGATATTGCTTTAGGTTTTGCAGATGTAACTTTTTTAGTTTTCTTAACTGCTTTTACCTTTGAGGCTTTATTGGATGTTTTAACTATTGTGTCTTGATCGGACATTTTTGTAATCACTATTTTTTTTGTAGCTGGTTTTTTCTTTACCGAAGTATCTTTTCTTTGAATAACTTTTTTACGATTTCCCTTTTCGGTAAGGTTTTTCAAATCAGCTATTTTGCCTTCGTAGTCAGAAATCATTTTATTAATTTCCTCTGGTAAAAATTGTTTCAGATTGTTTTGCTGCAAATGATTATCGACCCGAAGCATAAAATCACTTAAAGCATTCATAAAGTTTATAAAAGCATCGTATGGCGAATCGTATGGATTAAAATACTTGTGAACATCACCATCCGAGAACCATTTGGTACACATATAATAGAAATGGTCACTTGTTTGAAGATATTTCCAGTCGCGAAGCAAATCGTCATCAGTAACCAGCTTCATTTTTTCCTGCAAGTCATAAAGTTTGTCGAAGGCATCATCCTGAAGGTCATTTCCAAGCCATGCTGTAAGGTCACGTTCTTCGTCGGCCCATGAAATAGGATGTGGAACATGCATCATAGCAACTGGTTGGTGTTTTTCGGCTGCTTCCGAAGGAGTCAGAAACTCAAAGTCGGAATGTGAAAATACCTGACGAGGTAAATGCCGCATAAATTCAAATATTCCTGTTTCTGCCCATTGATGCTCTCCAAAGGTTTCATAATCCATAAACAGGTTAATGATTTCTTCTTTCTTATCGAGAGAATTTAGCCATTCTACATATTTTTCTGTGGTAAGTGGCCATTCGTCCCATGCTGTGTTTGAGAATCGGAATGCTATATCATCACTAAGCTTGAAATTTTTTAATAGCAATTTTAGTTTTGGATCAATTGCATTTGTATAAACAAAGTTAGGGCTTTTCCATCCGAGAATGTGTTTTGCTCCCTCGCACAAAATGGCTTTATATCCCATATCGGAAACCATGGCACCGATTGTATCGGAATAAATTAACTCAGTATTTCTAAATACTTTAGGCGTTTGATTAAAATGTTCTTTTATTTTATCGTCGTGCAATGCAACCTGCTTTTCGAATTCTTCTCTGCTTTTTAATGATGATAATGAGTGGGAGTATGTTTCAGAAAGAAACTCAACACATCCTGTTTCTGCCAATCGCTTAAAGCTTTCTAATACATCAGGCGCATACATCTCGAATTGATCAATTACGGTACCTGAAAGTGAGTAGCTTATTTTAAAACGGCAACCATATTCCTTAATTAAATCAAGAAAGAGTTGGTTGGTAGGAAGGTAGCACTTCTCAGCCACTTTACGCATTATTGATCTGTTTGCATAATCATCAAAATAGTTATGCCGTGCACCTATATCGAAAAACCGGTAGCGTTTTAAACGATAGGGTTGATGAACCTGAAAATAAAAGCAAATCGTTCTCATATATATAAGTTCTTAATTATCAATTAAAAAATGATTGGTAAATATTTTTGACTTGAAGTGCAGCATTTTCCCATTTTAGATGCATAACTTCTTCTTGTCCGTTGCGTCTGAAAAACCTGGACAATGCTTCGTAGTTTATTATTCCGTAAATAGCATCGGCCATGGCATCAATATCCCAGAAGTCAACTTTAATAGCATGCTTAAGCACTTCGGAAACACCCGATTGTTTTGAGATTATAACAGGAACGCTTGCTCTCATAGCCTCAAGGGGTGAAATTCCGAATGGCTCCGATACCGAAGGCATAACATACAAATCGCTTTGCATAAATAAGCGATTAACGTCGTCGCCTTTTAAAAATCCTGTAAAATGAAATTTTTCACTAATACGTAGTTCTGCAGCACGTCTGATCATTCGATTTAACATATCGCCACTACCTGCCATAACAAATCTTACATTCGGATACTTTTTAATAACTTTATTAGCGGCTTCTATAAAATAATCAGGACCTTTTTGGAATGTTACACGCCCCAAAAATGTTACTACTTTTTCGGGAACCGTTTTATGCCAGTCTTTCTCGAAAGTTTCCTTGTCAAACTCAACAGCATTATGCACTGTAAATACTTTCGATTCGTCTATTCCATATCGGTTTATAACAATGTTTCGGGTATAATTACTTACACAAATTATTCTATCAGCAGCAATCATTCCTTTGCGTTCAATTTCGAAAACATTTTGATTGATATTTTCACCAGATCGGTCAAACTCAGTTGCATGTACATGAATAACCAGAGGTTTGCCTGACACTGATTTAGCTGCTATACCAGCAGGATATGTTAACCAGTCGTGTGCATGTATTATATCGAAATTATTTTTTGATGCCAACACAGAAGCAATAATAGCATAACGCGATACTTCTTCCATTAAATCTTTCCCATATTTGCCCGAAAACTGGAATTTGGTTCTAAAAACAGAATGCTCAATATCTGTTTTGTCTAGTAATGTTTGAGCTACAATGCGCCTGAACTCCTCTGGAGAAACATAAGGAATAAGGTTTGAACCAATCTCCATTAATGTTACTTTCTTCCAGAATTCCTCAATTAAAAGAGACTCTTGGTTTACCTCAACATCAGATGCATTAATTATTCGGGCTACACGATTATCTTCATCACCAAATGCTTTTGGAACAACAAACAAAACATCAACACCATTTTTTGCCAGGCCTTTTACCAGGCCATAGCAGGCAGTGCCCAATCCACCTGTAATATGTGGTGGAAACTCCCACCCGAACATGAGTACTCTCATTCGTTTTTAATTTATTAGTAACTAAAAGCCAAATTATAATTTGATAGGCAAATATTTATTTTCTTCCTGTAAGCTCTTTTTCAGCTTTTATCCAGTTTTCTAATTCACTTCCCTGATATCCGCTTTCAACATAAATTTCATAAGCCCTGGCTTTTATTTCTTCATCGGTAGCTTGCGTTTTTTTTGCTTTAGGTTTTGAAGCTACTTTTTTTACTACATCTTTTTTTGCTTCGATTTTCTTGGGAGCAGCTTTTGCTTTTACTTCCTTCTTTGCCATAATTAATAGATTTAATTATTGTTTTATTTTTTTATATTCTTGTAGCATACAATATGTTCTGAGTATTTCTCCAACACTCCATGCTTGCGAAATAGCACCACGACTATGTTGAGGAGGGTCGCCATCGTAAATTTCGGGTATTGTGCTTAAGCCGTATTTTGTCATATCCTCTCTAAAATTATTTATTATGTTTTCTGCAAGAGGTATAGCATCGGTTCCATATACCTTAAAGTTTGCCTCGGCAAAATGACCTAATAACCATGGCCATGCTGTACCTTGGTGGTATGCGTTGTCGCGCTCGGCCTGATTTCCTTCGTATCGCCCATGGTATTTTGGATTTTTAGGTGCAAGTGTTCTTAATCCTTTGGGTGTTAACAATTCTTTTTCTATTACAGTAAGAACGCCTTTCATTTGCGTTTCTTCAAGAGGGCTATAAGGTAGCGAAACTGCAAAAACCTGGTTAGGTCGAACAGATTTGTCTGATATTTCATTATCGACCAAATCGTATAAGTATTGCTTTTCTTCGAACCAGAATATATCGGTAAATGATTTTTTGATTAATCCGGGAATATTTTCCCATTCTTTAGTAAATGCAGAGTCACCAAATTCTTTAGCCAGTTGCAGAGTAAAGCAAATGGCGTTATACCATAGAGCATTAATTTCAACTGCATATCCACATCTTGGTGTAACAGGTTTTCCATCAACAACAGCATCCATCCATGTTAATGCTCTTCCATGTTCACCTTGCCAGATTAAGCCATTATGGTGCATTTTTATATTAAAATCCATGCCCTTTCTATAGTTGCCAAGTATCTGTTTCATCTTTTTACCATAGTCGTGCCAAACGGTTTTGTTATTGCCTAACGCTTTTGCATACATCTGCAAACTCCAGAAGAACCATAGTGGTGCGTCAACAGAATTAAATGCCGCATTATGGTTTTTGCCGATATTGGGAAATAAACCACCCTTAAGTTCATGTGTCATGGTATCAAGAACCTGTTTGCAAGATTTAATATCGCCGGCACATAGAGTAAGTCCGGGCAACGAAATAAATGTATCGCGGCCCCATCTTCCAAACCATGGGTATCCGGCAACTATTTCGGTTGTTTTATCACGTTGAACAAGAAATTGGCTTGCTGCATTCTTCAGGCAATTTTCAAAACTATCTTTGGGAAGCCTACGTTTTAATTCAGCCTCGAATTTACGAGTTAATCCAGCTGGAATAATTTCAGATGTAGATGCTGAAAAAATTACACTTTCGCCTTTTTTTATTGGTATTTCAAAAAAACCTGGTATAAAAAGATCTTCCTGATAATCATATCCTCTGTTTAGCTCTTCCAGATATTCAATATTGTAATACCAATCGGGCGAAGCAACAAATTCATTCTTTTTATTTAATTGCATATTTAAATATGGAAATCCGGAATATAATTTATATTTAACTCCATTAGCAACATTTTTATATTTTGTATTTGCATGAAGGTTGGCTTTCGATAGCTTATGTATATTACGAAAAGCAAGAAACGGCTTTATTCGCAAACGTGTTGGGGAATGTGCATCTAACAAGGTATATCGTATCATAAAATGCTCCTCGTTATGCACAAATAACAATTCCTTTTTGACAACTACTCCGCCCACTCTATATACTAAAGTAGGTGTTGGATCATAACTGAAATCGTTGATGTATTTATGTCCTTTTGGTTCATAAATTCCAATACCAGGAAATTTATGAATGCCCAGGTTAAATGTTTTACCGTGCTGGATAATAGTCTCGTCAACAGATGAAAGTAGAATATGGTTTTCGTCATCAAATTCTTTGATTGGCAAAACCATTAATCCATGATATTTTCTTGTATTACAGAGAATTATTGATGTGCTGCAATATCCTCCCGCACGATTTGTGCTAAGAATTTCTTTTTTTAATGAATATTCAAGGTTTATTAGTTCGTCTTTGTTTAAATTGAGATAAGCCATAGGGATTTGGGTTAGTTTTATTCGTTTTAAGATTCAGTATTATGTAAATTCAGAATTCATTTTTACTCAGCAATTAATTATATTTTGAGAAAAATTAAGTTTAAATTTTTAAAAGCAAACAATTACAAAAACCAAAATTATTGGATTTTGATTTCCCCATAATTAGTTTCTTTAATATCTTACTAATTTAAGCGAATTAAAGGATAGAATCAACCCTAAGTGAAAAATAATTGATTTTTAGACTAAACCATTTCGTATTACAAATGTTAAACAATAAAAAATGAGACGAACGATAGTTGTATTATTTATTTTAATAATTTCTTTAGAATCAAAATCTCAGGATACTATGCAATACAATAAATTAACGCCCGATGAGGAAAGAGTAATTATTTATAAGGGCACCGAACGACCGTTTACGGGCGATTATCTGAATAATAAAAAAGATGGATTATATACTTGTAAACGTTGCGATGCGGTTTTATATAGATCGACAGATAAATTCGATTCGCATTGTGGGTGGCCAAGTTTCGATGATGAAGTAAAAGGTGCAGTAAAGAAAATACCAGATAATGATGGTAAAAGAACCGAAATTGTCTGCGTAAACTGCGGAGCTCATTTAGGTCATGTTTTTAATGGAGAGGGATTTACTCCAAAGAATACAAGGCATTGTGTAAATTCAATTTCGCTAAAATTTGTTCCTGATAAACAAGAGAAGAAGTAGAATTTATATAATGATCTTTATTTCTATATTTTGCGCTGAAGCAAACATTTCAAGGTATTCTTTTAGCTGTTGCAGATAATTTTGTAATTCTGAATTACCTCCAAACGATATAATATTCATCGAAATATGATTGGTTTCGTTAGTGATTTTAACTCTTTCGGAGTCGCTGGTTGGACTGCCAAATTTGCCCAATTGATCCTCGAAAACAGGTAGGTTTTCAATATTTAATAATCCACGACCAATGCCATAATATTCGTCTTGTTTGGTTCCAATAGTAAACTTTATTGGAGGACTGAGCTTCGAAACATCAAATGCACAAATCGAATAAAAAGATGTTATAGAAAGAAGATTGTTTATATCGACAATATTATTGATTTTGTAAATTCCTTTATCCTTAACAATTCTGCGTAATAATGCTTCGGATGATAATCGATACCTGGCAGGATCCTTTCCTAAAGACTTATATGCTTTGCGCGAATCAGATATAGGCTTTAACTGCGAAATGTCTTCAACAGTGTACTTTTGTGCAAATTCAGTACAGGCATTATCCAACAGATTTATTAGTTGTTGATCAGATGGAGCTACTTTAATCTCTCCCTGAATCGAGCCAATAGCAATATTGGGGCATCTTGCTTTTAATGTTTCTGAAATCACAATATCAATCATTATTTTTCGATTTTGGCTTGTTAAATCTAAAAAAAGTTTAGTTCTTTTGCCAATAATAAAACAAAAGGATGATAACAAAAACAATAAATAATCTTATATATCTTCAATTTCACAATTTAACGAAAGAGAAATTAATACGCCATTATACAACTACACGTAAAGGGGGAGTTAGCAAGGATCATTTATCGGAATTAAATATGGGCTATACAGTAAACGATAATCCGGCATTTGTAGATAGAAACCTTGAATTACTTTCTTTGGCCGCAGATATACCAAGAGACAAAATGGTTTTTCCAAAACAAACCAATGGAACTAATATTGCTATTGTTAACTCTTTTAACGAAACCTTTCATGATACCGATGCGCTCATAACAAATATTCCTGGTGTATGTATTGGTGTTCGTACTGCTGATTGTGTTCCTGTATTGCTATTCGACCCGGTAAAAAAAGTAATTGCGGCCATTCATTCAGGGTGGAAAGGAACGGTTGAGAAAATATCAAAAAGAACAATTAAATTAATGATTGAGAAGTTTCAGGTTAATCCAAAGAATTTGATAGCAGGAATTGGTCCATCAATTGGCCCTGATGTTTATGAAATTGGTAATGATGTAATTATGAAGGTTGAACAATCATTTGGTAAAAATCACGTGCTTAAAAATATTGCAGGTACAGAAAAGGCGTTTTTTGATCTATGGACTGCCAATAAATTAGTATTGGAAGAAAGTGGTGTATTGTCTGATAATATAGAGATTGCAGGTATGTGTACCTTTGCAAATGAATCACTTTTTTATTCGGCTCGACGAAATGGAAAACAAGCGGGTAGGTTAGCTAGCGGAATTATGTTGGTATAGTCCCCCAACCCCAATTGTTCGTGCGCGTCTTCTGACGGGTGCGCATTTTCACAATCCAATTAATTTGGTTACCCTTGCACGCGTCTGAAGCCACACGCTAACACAAAATTTCGGAAAAAAAGGGGGTGAAAATTTGCATTCTCACCCCTCTTAATCCCCCTCGATGGGGTACATGTTTTCTGGTATTTTCTCTACCTTATCAACGTAACATCTCCTGCCATTTCGAATGCTCGGCCATTAGAGAATTTACCTTGAGATTTCCATACATAAACATCTTGTTTTGCAAGCGTGCCATCAATATAGCCATTCCAGCCACAACCCAGATCATCGCTTTTGAAAATTAGTTCGCCCCAGCGGTTATAAATCAAAAGCTCATATTGAATAACGCCTTTCGATACTGGATGGAAAATATCATTACTGTATCGATCGTACCCCCCATCTACACGACAGCTAATTTCGCTTTCGAGGTTAGGAGTAAAGGCATTCGGGAACACAATCTGTCCTTCACCAATAACGGTAACAGCAGGGGCAATAATCATAGAATCCACACAATTTGAGCTATCTGTTGTTACAACAAGGGTTACATCGTATTTGCCTAACTCTGTATAATAGTATACCAATTCTCGTTTGTCAGAGGTATTTCCATCGCCAAAACGCCATAAGTAACTACAGCCTGATGTGTCGGCGCATTCCGACAAGTTAAAGAACTCAACTCTTGCCTCTAAATCTGTATTAAGTGTAGTTGTTTTTGGAGCAACAGCAAAGTTGGCTTTTGGATTTTTATACACACGAATGGTTCTGTATTCATAATCTTCACCACCGCCTACTTGCTGACTTTTAGCAGTCATTTTTACATAGTAAATACCAGATGAATCATACCTGTGATTAGGTGTAGATCCTGTTCCGGATTTTCCATCGCCATAATCCCACTCATAGGTATATATTTCAGTGTAAAGCGAAGCCCTTGCAGTAAACTGCACATCTAATGGTTCGCAACCACGATCTGTATCAACTGTAAATGCTGCATTAACAAGTGGAGGTTTAATCTGAATAGTATTTGTATCTGTATCAGCACAATTGCTCGTATTGCTGCTTAATGAAAGTATTATTGTACGCTCACCCCAATGTACATAGTCATGGTAGATTTCATTTGAAGAGGTTGATGTTATTCCATCATCAAATGTCCATAAATAGGTGTATGGTTGATTGTTTGATGAACTATTTAATTGCACCCTTGCCTCAGGGAATGTTTGCACCACAGGAGTGGGATTAAACAAGGCAACAGGTTGAGCATAAACAGTTACTGGTTTGGTGATTGTATCCCAACAATTGTAATCCGATGTGGCAGTAAGTTTTACATTAAATACCCTGTCAATATAGTTATCATTTACAAATCGGTGATAAACAGTATCTTGATTGCTTGTACTACCATCTTTAAAGTCATAGAAGAATTGAGTTGCCGGCGATGATGAGGCATTTCTGAATTCGGTAACAAACGGACTACAACCAGCAGGCTCGTATGTAAAGTTTGCAATTACATCAGGAAAAACATTCAAAATTGATGAATCCATATGTGAGCAACCCTGATCTGATTCTACATAAAGCTTTAATGTATAGTTTTGAGTAAAATCAATCGAAGTATTTGGGTAGGTGTAGCTTCTTGCTTCCCCTATAGTGCTGTTAATAACAGGAGTAGAAGTTCCATCTCCAAAATACCAGCGATACATGCTGTAACCACGCGAGTCTAAATTATTCATGGTTGCAACAAGCGGCGGACACGATGACTTAGGATCGACATACAACTTAGCAAGTGGCTGATGATAAACCATAATCGGTGCACTTATAGTGTCCGTGCAATAATTTTCGGAGGTAACAGTAAGGCTAATTCTGTATGGTTTATCAGTTGTACGACTTTCGTTATAAAATTTATGGAAATGAGTTGTTGTTGCAATTCCTGAACTGGTGTTATCGTTATAATCCCAAAAATAATTGGTATTCGTTGCCGGAGCCAGCGATGTATTTCTAAACTCAACATCCAAAGGTGTACATCCAGTCGGATTAACTATAGAGAACTGTGCATCTACATACTCCAGAACTGTTATTGTACCTGTTTTTTCCGAATAGCATCCATGCGAATTAGTAGCTCTCAATTTTACTGTATAAGCCCGTGGACTCTGATTACTATTGAAATAATCATGAATAAAATCCGATTTATCAGTTGGTGATCCTGGCACAAGTACATTATCAATATACCATTCATATGTATTTAGTGGATTGCCTACCGATGTGTTTTTAATCGTTGCATTAAATAATTGAGTAACCGCATTTGGGCATCCCTGACTAATAGGTATGTTTATGTTGGCTTCAACTCTGGAAAATACAGTTACAATTTCCTGATGTGTATCGGTACATTCATTTTCTGATGATGCCGTCATAATAACGGTAAAGGACTTATCGGTAGTTAACAGGTTCGTAAACCTCTTATGAATGGTGTCCAGAGCAACCGCATTAGTAACAGAACGGTAGGTTCCATCACCAAATTCCCAGTTCATTGTATAAGATCCGCCTCCAATAGAAGTATTGGTAAATACTACATCCGATGCATTACAACTGTCGGGTTGACTAAATGTAAAGCCTGCCGTTATTGACGAGTGCACCAAGATTTCTCTGGTAAGTGTATGGGTACAACCTTCTGCATTTTGGGCTACCAACGTGAGATAGAAAGTTATATCACTACCTGTAGTATTTACATATTGATGTGTAAATGTTTCTGATGAATTTGTTGTTAACGAGTCTTCAATCCCGGCTCCGGTTTGTGAGTTCCAGTACCAGCGATAGGTTCCTCCCTTTGAGTTACTGGTAACTCTAACATTTACCGGCGAACAACCTTCAGAAATGTCAATTCCAAAATTGGCTTCGACTTTACGGTACACATAAATATTTGCCGAATCTGTATGAGTGCAGCCATAGTTGGTTGTTTCCTTTAGCTTTATTTTATAGGGTTTAGTAATATTGGTTTCATTGGCAAATGTTTTAGGAGCGGGATCAACGCCATTAAATGTGGTAAAATCACCAAAATCCCATAAAAAGGTTGAAGTAACAAGAGAAGATGACACATTAGTAAAATCTATGGTAAAGGGATTACATCCACTCACTTCGAAAGGAGTAAAATCGGCTAAGGCAGCAGGGTAAACCGTAATTGGTTTTTCCATAAAATCGGTACATAAACCGCTTGGGTCCGAAACATTTAAACGTAGTGTATAATTGGCATTTGGACCTGGAGCTGGGTTAACAGGTAATAAGTAAGGTAGTGGATCGAAACCAGTATGAATTGGGGCTGCATTTAAAGTCCATTGGTAATTATTTGCAGGTATCCCTAAGTATTGATTGGCAACAGGATTAACCGTTAATGGTGTACAACCTGAAACTCTGTCGATGGTATAAAGCGCATTCACATAAGGCCTTACTGTAACTGTTGTATTGGCTGAGTCTTTGCATCCTTCGGCTGTTTCAACCTTTAAGCTGGCAGGGTATGTAATATTGCCTGCACTCGACCTGTTGTAATAAACTTTTGAGAAATTGGCTGCATTCGATGAGGTATTATCGCCAAAGTTCCATGTGTACTTATTAACTGTTCCATGAATTATTGTTGAAACAAATGGTATAGCCACAGAATCGCAAACTGTTGGTAATAAAGGCGTAAACGAAACATCAATAGACGAATATACACTTACATTCGTTTCCTTAAATGTTGAACATCCACCAGTTCCAGTTACTGTTAATCGCAAAGGTCGGATTTGAGTTGCCCCACTGGTATTTGTATATAATTTTGCTGGTGGATTTTGCAGTCCGCTGTTTGTTGCATCACCAAAAGTCCAAGCCCAGGTGGCTATTTGATTACCTACTGATGTATTTGTAATATTTACGGTTAATGGAGAGCATCCTGATGCAGTATCAAGGTTGAAATTAGCATAGGCACGGTAAATGGTAATTGTATTTGTTGTGTCGTCCCAGCAACCATATTGCGACTGGGCACGCATTGTGAATGTATAGGGTTGATCGGAAGTGGTTGTATTATTATAAACCTTAGTTGGACTTGCAATGTTTGATGTTGAACCATCTCCAAATGTCCAGAGGTAAGAGCTTGCTACATGAATACTGGAAGCATTTGATGCATTGGTAAAGGCAAAGTTTTGTGAATTACAACCTGTATATTGATTTGGCAACAATGTGTAATTTGCTCTTATTTCGGGATAAACCGTAACAGTATCCCGCCAAATTTTGGTACAACCCTCGTCATTTGTTGCTGTTAAGGTTACAACTCTACGTTGTACAGTATCGCTTATATTTATATAAGTATGCTGGCGGGATACAAGTTTTGGAGTTGTATAATTATATGAAGTTCCATCTCCAAAATCTAAGGTCAATTGATCATCACCAGCAGAGTTATTATTAATATTTACGGTTAATGGTGAACAACCTGATTTTTTATCAATGGTAAATTCTCCTTTTATAAATGGAAAAACTGTAAAAGTTTTAATAACAGAATCAGAGCACAAGTAAGGTGAGGTAACTTTCATCTTTGTGCTATAAAACGCAGTGTCGTTAGGATTGTCATTTACATATCTGTGGGTTGCGTCGCGGGTAATTGATGTGCTCGTACCATCAAAATCCCATAAATACTTATCTAAATTTCCTGTTGAGGTATTTGTAAAAACTACATCCAATGGGTTGCAATCGATTAGTTTATCCTGTGTAAATCCTGCATAAATTTCCGGATGCACTCTTACATATCTTATATATTCGTCTGCACAATAGGTAGTATCTTTTTCTGCAAGTAACCGCAAGGTATAAACCGTATCCTTGTAAGGAAGAAAATTGTTGTTATAAGTATGAGGGGCTGGATTAGCAGTAAAATCATCATAAATCCGATCATCTTCAAAGTCCCAACTAAATTTGTCAGCAACCGTAGAAAGATTTTGAATTTGAATGGTGTAAGGAGCACAGCCAACTGATGAAGGTAATATTGTGAATTTTGCATCAACAGCAGGAAATATTTCAACAACAAATCCCTTTAAAGTATCATCTAGGCTACAATCACCTTGTACACGGACTTCAAATTTGTGAATACCCACCGGTAACACTCCGCTTGGATTAAAAATAGTAGGATCATCAAGGTATGTAACAGATGCTGGAGTTTCGGGAGATGACCATTGATACGAATTATGCCCTTCTGTTACCTCAAGTTGTACAGAGTTTCCAAAACAGGTACTAAGTATGGGTGTATTACTTTCTACGATTCTTCCTTCTACATCAAAAAAAGTATAATCAGAAAAATAACCATAAGCACAACCTCCACCTGAAGAAATTCCATTGATAACACCTAAATGAAAAACATTTTTTATGTTTTTTACCCTAATTGGTACTCCTGAAGGAAAAGCATTTCTTAAGCTACTATCTCTTTTCAAAACATATAAATCACCTATGCCTACAGGCTCAAAGGCAGCACTGGTGTACAACCTTTTAAAAGAACCTCCATCCACTGATACTTTAAATGAGTCAATTGCATCAGCATGAGTCATTATATTCAAATAGAAATCATTATAATAAGTTTTTACCCAATCCTTTGATCTTACAAATGTTACATCTTTAGAACCTGTACAACCATCAATTGTAGGTACAATTGCCCCTCCAAGTTCATTAACTATTCCAGTTACATGCCATACATATACTGGAAAATCTGCTTCAATATGTACAAAATGATGTGCATCAAATAAGTCGATAGTGTACTGGGTCCCTGCAGAATTGGGCGGAGATGACAGAGTTGTATATCCAGCATCTGATTTGCGTTTATAGGTAATTGTTGTGTTAGGCTGTGTTGTTAAAACAAAAACTTTTTCATTACTTCCACCACCATTATTAGAGGCTCTGCCTTTCATTACAACATATTCAAGTCCTATGGTTGGTTTTCCTTGAGCGTTTTTTACAGGTACCAATTGATCCCCAATGTAATCGTTTGGGCTAATCTTTATTACAGAGTCATCGCCAATAGTAACTGCAATTGGCTCATTTGATGTGATATGCGTACCTGTCAAATGGGCAGCACCACTTTCATTAGGCCGATTTGCCACACGCTCCTTAGGAACAAATTGGTAAGTTTGTCCTTTTTGTAATGTAACAGTGTATGTTGGAGCTGGCAATGGGTTTGCAGGATAATCATCTGCGTCTTTTTGAAAAGTAATTTGAATCTGGGTGTTGTTTTTTGTAGCTACAATATTTATCTGACTATATGCTGCAGGATTTCTAGATGTATGGTTATTCCAAAAATTTTGAAATGGTACCCAGAAGTCAGTTCCTAAGGCATTTTCTCCTTTAAGTGTAAAAATATCCGGGTTATTATTTTTCCTGTGATATTCATAATAAGCATTTATTTTTCTACTAGATTGAATTAATAATGCCGAGTTTTGTACAGTACTATATAAATTATTACTAATTTGTGTCAATAATGCACGGGGTATATTAATATTTTTAGTTAATACCGGATTTGGATTAGTTACAGCATCGTACTTTTTAATTGTATCGTAAATGGGTAATAAAGGATTTGAGTTAAATGGTTGAGAAATTTTAATATAAGTATCAAACATTGAGTCTTTTGCAGAAATTGTTAAGTCTGCATAATAATCTGCTCCTACTGCATCATGCCCTGTAGTTGCATAAGGTACAGCAAACCAGAATACCGTGTCTGTTTGTCCGAGAGAAGTAAGCGTACTATTTAAAAATATAGCTAATGTTATAATACAAAGTCTAATTGTAAGTTTCATAATTCAAACTTTATTTAATCCTAAAAATTATTACTTTTAAGAACATAATCTGTAAATTTACGTACAAATTAGTGTTGTTTGTCAAACTATTTACGAAATTTATTGTTAAAAGTTTTATTAAGTTAGTAAATTTAAGAATTTGCATAAAAAATCTTTTTGCTATGAATAAATTTAAGTTTTATTTTTTGCTGATATTCTTTGTTGGTCTGGGTATTCTATCCTACTCTCAAGAAACAATGTATTTTCATGAGGGCTTTGAATCCGGAACACAACCTGCAGGCTGGACTTATCAGTATGTAAGTGGCTCCGTTGATTGGCAATATTTAGATGGGGGATTTACGACCAACCCTACTTTACCAGGAAGCGGACATCCACCTTATGCATATCAGGGATATTATAATGCAATGTTTCATGTACAGAACTTAAGTGGCGAAACTACAAAATTTATTACTCCTCCAATTGATTTAAGTTACGGAATAAAACCCGAACTTGCCTTTTGGCATGCACAGGATAAAAGATATACTTTAGGTGAGTTTAGAAATGATGAATTAAAAGTTTATGTACGAAAAAATAAAAAGGCATCCTGGGTAAAGATCAAAGACTATACAGAAACAGTTGTTTCTTGGACAGAAAGAAATTTATTTATTCCTGATACTTTATTATCAGATAGTGTTTATATTGCCTTTGAAGGAAAGACCAATAACGGATGGGGTGTTTGTATTGATAGTGTTACTGTTATTGAGAAAGGAATTATTCCAAGGTATATAGAATCACTGGCTATTAAACAGGCTTCCAAAGATTTTGTGCCTACTGGTTCTCAGAAAAATGATATATTACGTATTGACTTTAGTGTTAAGGGAAATGATGGGGTGCTTATATTGGATTCAATTGTTGTTAAATCTTTGAACACTGATGATATCGATATTTCTGCAAATGGAGTAAAGCTTTATGCATCAAATGATACATTATTTCAAAATAGTGTAATAATAGGAAGTAGTATAAATTTTTCAGGAGGTGTAGCCTTATTTGATAATTTAAACCGTATTTTTTCTACAGGTTTATCTTCCATTTGGGTTACTTATGATATAAAAAACGATACAGAGCATAAAATTCATGAGCATATTCTTGATGCAATGATTATGAAGGAGAGTATAAAGATAAATAATGCTGTTTATCCTGCAGTTGATGTGTCTCCTGCTGGGAACAGAATTATTTATGAAGCTCTGATATTTGATGATTTTGAATCTGAAAAGGGATGGGTTTTAACTGGGGAATTTCAACGAGGATCGCCCCAGGGAAAGGGAGGATCAATAGGAAATCCTGACCCATCAGCAGCTTCTTCAGGTCTCAATGTACTTGGTTCTGATTTAACAGGTTTGGGTAGCTATCAGGGCGATTATGAATTTTATTTGCCAGACAGAGCATATACAGCAACTTCCCCTTATATCAATTGTAAGTATTATAAGGACTTGTATTTATATTTTGATCGTTGGTTAAATGTTGATGGGAGTGATACAGTTACAATTGATTTTGCTACATCGACCAAAAATAATTGGCAAAAATACTGGCAAAATAGCGGAACTTTAATAACCAATCAATGGACACCCATGCGATACAGTATTAGCTCTGCAGTTAGCCGAAAAGATAGCGTTCAGGTGCGCTTCACCGTGGGACCAACCAATGATTTTTGGAATTTCTCTGGCTGGAACATTGATGATGTTGTTATTGTTGGTAATTACATCTCAAAAGATGTAGGCATAACCAATTGGATTGCTCCATTGGATGGTTGTGGTCATACAAACGAGGAATATGTTACTGTTACAATTAAAAATTTTGCTGGTGACCCATTAACTGATCCTTTACCACTTAGTTATTCATTCGATGGAGGAACTACTATTTACAGAGATACGATTGAAGCCCCAAATCTTGCTGTTGACGGAACGCTTACTTATCAGATAGCAATCCCTATTGATTTAACAATCCCTGGCTGGTACAATAATGTGTATGCAACAACTAACCTGGCAAGTGACGAGGATGCAACTAATAATAGATTTAATACAACAATTTTTATAGCTCCCACTTACACATTACCGTATACTCAAAATTTCGAAACCAACTATGGCTATTATCGAAAAGGTGGAACAAACTCTAGCTGGGCATATGGTACTCCTGCCGGAACCGTAATTAATTCAGCTGCATCAGGAACAAAAGCATGGGTTACATCGCTAGCTTCTAATTATAATATTGCTGAGAATTCGTATCTTGAAAGTCCCTGTTTTAATTTTGCAGGCATCGATTATCCTGTGTTTGAATTCAAATCAAAAGGATTGTCAGAAGATACAGTTGATGGATTGGCTTTGTATTATTCCCTAAATGACGGTCAGTCATGGAGTTTAGTACCAAACAACGGAGATTTTAACTGGAACTGGTATAACGAAACAAATATCTCTGCTTTAGGAACTGCAGGAATAGACTCTACAGATAATATCTGGAAAACTTTCAGACAGCTTTTGCCCGCAGCTGTTCGTAACCAAAGCAGCGTGAAGTTTCGCTTTGTATTTAAAAGCGACGCTGCAAATAATTATGAGGGATTTGGTATTGATGATATTAAAATTTACGATGCTCCTGGTGATGTGGGTGTTACCGCAATTACGTATCCAATAACCAAATGCGAGTTGAGCGATACAACACATCTAAAAGTAAATATCAAAAACTTTGGGTTAGATACGCTTAAAACCGGAACAAAAATCCCTGTTGGATATAAATTTAATAATGGAACTACAAAGCGAGATACATTGGTTCTTGCCTCGAACTTAATACCCAATGCAACCCGAAACTTTACTTTTAACTCAACAGTAGATATGTCGTATTCGGGTGATTATACTTTTGCAGTGTTTACTACACTCGAAAGTAATCCGTTTTTGTATTCTTCTATTTGTAATGATACCATCAGAGATACGATTTCTGTTACAGGTATGCCTCGTTATAATATTGGAAATATAATGGGTGTTCCTACTCCAATTGATACTTTTATTGTGGCAGGAACAGGATATTTAAGTTATAATTGGACTGGTGGAGGTATTTCAGATTATACTCCTCCGGCAGATACATTGTATGTTGATGCAGAAGGATGGTATAAGGTTACAGTTACGAATGACTCACTTTGTACAGCTACCGATTCTGTAAGAGTAGTTCCATCACTTATCGATCTTAAAATGGATACTTTGTATACTATTATGAAAGATTCGTGTGAGCGTTTTGCACTTACCGAGATAAAGGTAAATATCCTAAACAAAGGACTGATAGATTTTAATGTGAGCGATTCAATTTACTTTGGTTACAAGGTAAATAACAATCCAATTGTTTACGATACCTTGTTTTTAACTAGAAAATTAGAATTTATACCCGATAACGATTTAGATACTATTTCTTTTACATTTGCCGAATTGGCTGACTTGCGTGCGCCGGGCGAATATAAAATAACTGTTTTTACTAATTTTGAAAACGACTTGTTTCCATCTGATGATAGAATTACAAGTATAGTAAATACATGGGGCCTTCCATATGTTGATTTAGCATATGATTCTATATCATCATCACAGGCAGATACCTTGCTTTTGATTGCTAATCCGGGTTTTATTTACAGTTGGAATACAACCCCGATAGTAAATAATGATACACTTGAAGTACCTAATAACGAAAGTAGATGGTACGTGGTTACAGTTACAGATGCGCATGCTTGCGATACCGACAAAGACTCAACATATATTAATGCATATGATTATGGTATTACAAGAGTTGTTTCACCTGTAAATGATTGTTCTCATTTAGCTGCAACACAAATGCAGTTAAATGTAATTAATTTCAGTGGTAATAATTACTTGACAGGTGATTCTATTAAGTTTAAATATAACTTTAATAATTCTGGATGGATTTCTCAAAAGTACGTTTTAACCTCATCTTTTGCTGCGAACGATTCAATGAAAATTACACTTCCAAATACGATTAATGCTTCCACTATTGACGATTATACACTTTCAGTTTGTATAGATTCGAAAATGGATGCCAATCATTCAAATGATACTGTTCTTCATTCATTTGCAACCTGGGGATATCCGGAGGTTAATCTGGCTTATGATACCATTTATACTACGCAAGCAGATACAGTTGTTCTTGTTGCTAATCCTGGATTCGCAACATATGAATGGAATGATGCCAGTGATAATGATTCATTGATTATTATTGATAAATCTTCACAGAAGTATGTAGTTACTGTAACAGATATTAATGGTTGCGGAACTGACAAAGATTCTACTCAAATAATTACCTATGACTTTGCTTTAAATTCAATAGAGCTTCCGAAAAATTCGTGTTCGCACACATCTGCTGAAACGGTAAGGATTGTAATTAAAAATATAAGTAGCGATATGTTCGTCGCAGGCACTAAAATACCAGTAGCTTATATCTTTAATGAAGGGACACCTGTAAAAGAAGAAATTACACTTGTAGCAAACTTAAATACTACACAATCAATAATCTATAATTTTAACCAGAAAGTTGATATGTCTGCTATTGGTACTTATACTTTAAAAGCATATGTTGATTTTCCTCACGATGTAAATCACCAAAACGATACAACTTATGAAGGTATAAAAACCTTTGGTTATCCAACTGTAGAAATTGGACCAGATATTTATACAAACCAACCTGATACAGTTATATTGGTTGCCAATCCGGGATACAATAATTATACTTGGAACGAAGGCACTAAAAATGATACCTTACGTGTTACAAAACCAGAAAGTTTTAAATATATTGTTACAGTTACTGATATTAATGGATGCGCAACCAAAGACAGTGCAAGTGTATTTACAACCAACATTTCTGCCTCGGCTCTTATTGCTCCAGTTAGCAAGTGCGAGCTTACTAATTCAGAAATAGTAATTGTTACTGTTCTTAATAATGGTTACGATACAATTCCAGAGGGTGAAACTATCTCTGTAAGTTATAGGTTAACTAATGGAAGCCTGGTTACCGAAAGTCATGTTCTTGAAGAGGATTTGGATCCAAATGGAACTGTTAATCATTCATTTACAACACCAATTGATCTCTCGGTTTACCAAAACTATACCTTCAGAGTATTTGCAAAATATTCAATTGATGTAAACACAAATGATACTTCATCTGTTACAGTTGAATTCAGGCGTCCAAATCTGAACATGGGACCTGATGTATTCTCTACTGACGAGGAAGTTATTATTAATGCCGGATCAGGATACTCATCTTACCTATGGTTTGATGGATCAACAAATCAAACTTATACCGTAAATGTTAATAATCAAAGATCAAATTACTTTTACCCGGTTACAGTAACCAATAGTTTTGGATGTTCAGCTACCGACTCGATAATGGTAACTTTTAATGTTAGTCCAGATCTTTCTGTGACTGATCTTGTATCGCCAGAATCGGATTGCTTGAGTGATTCTCTATATTATATTGACGTTGAAATAACTAACTCTGGAGGATTAGATATTGCTGCAAGCAACAACATTTCTGTCTCATATAAGATTGATAACGGAACAGCTATTACCGAGAATCATGTTCTTGCATCTGCCCTTTATACTGGCACTTCGGTTGTTCATAGGTTTGCTGGAAGAATAACATTAACAACAGCAAAAGTTTATCAGTTTAAAACATACTTGTCATATGCTGGTGATGGAACTTTAACCAACGATACCTTGGTAAGTTCAGTTACAATAAGTGCACCAAGCTTTACATTCAATAGTGATACAGTTAAGGTTTCAGCATATCCTTACAATATTGACCCAGGTGTATGGGCATCGTACTTATGGCAAAATGGAAGTACAAGTCGATTGTTTTCTGTTTCAACAGATGGATTGTATAAGGTTAAAGTAACAGATGGAACAGGTTGTAGTGCAACCGATAGTATTTATGTAAAACTTGCTACTGGTACAGGTATTGATGGTAAAATACATGGAGAGAATTTTGTATTGAGTTATTACCCAAATCCAGTGCAAGATCAGTTGAGTATTAATATAGATGCATATAAACCTGTAGACTTAGTTATTGAGTTATTAAATACCCATGGGCAGGTGTTATACAATAAACAAATTAAGAATGCGGAACAATTGGTTGAGAAATTTTATGTAGGTGATTATGCTAAAGGAGTATACTATATTCGTTTTACAATAGGAAAAGAAAGTTTTGTAAGAAAAGTAGTAATACAATAAACTAATCTAAAATAAGACAAAGGGGCGGTACAAGTTGTATTACCCCTTTTTTAATCCCTTTTGCAATATCTGTTAATGATTCCTAATGGTGGCACTTGCAGAGGTTGCAATGTGAAAGTACAATAATTAAGCCTCGAGAACCTTGCAAACAGAGAATTAAACAATTTTATATATATTATGTTAATTATTAACAATCTGTTTTAATAATGAATATAATTGAACTAAGTAAATTAGTAAGAAGTAAATCCAGTCCTGAAAAAATGCCTGTGTTGTTTTTGGGTCATGGAAGCCCTATGAATGCAATTGAAGAAAATGAATTTGTTAAAGGTTTTCGATCAATTTCTGAAACTCTACCCAAGCCAACATCAATTTTATGTATATCTGCTCATTGGTATACTAAAGGCTCTTTTATAACATCAATGCCAATGCCCAGAACCATTCACGATTTCGGTGGATTTCCAGCCGAATTATACAACGTGCAATATCCCGTAAAAGGGAATCCTGAATTGGCTAAAGAAACTAAAAAATTGGTCGATAAAACAGAAATTGGTTTGGATGAAACCTGGGGGCTTGATCATGGAGCATGGAGTGTAATAAAACATTTGTATCCCAAAGCAGATGTGCCTGTTATTCAATTAAGCATTGATTATTCTAAACCACCTTTATATCATTTTGAACTTGCTCGACAACTTTCTATTCTGCGAAAAAGAGGTGTTCTGATTATTGGCAGTGGTAATATTATTCATAATCTCAGACTTGTCGATTTTTATAACTTTAATAAAGATAATTATGGGTTTGATTGGGCTATTGAAGCTCAAACAATAATAAACAAGTTAATAAGTAATGGAGATTTTCTTCCATTATTTAATTATGAAAGTCTGGGCGAAGCAATAAGATTAGCTATTCCAACACCAGAACACTTTTTGCCACTTATTTATACACTTGGATTAAAAGATATAAATGACACAATAACCTTATTTAATGATAAGCTATTAGGCGGATCATTAAGTATGACCTGTGTTAGAATTGATCAAAAAACATAGCCTGCCTGATTTATTCTTCGTCTAAATGCTCTGCTTTCCATATCATTGCATTGTAAACTCTTGTTTTTCCGCTTGGATGATCAAAAAAGACTATTTCTTCTAGTTTCCCCGGACTTATTTTTCGGTAAGTCGATAGTTTCATTGCTACCGATGCAAAGCCATCTGGTTCGCGGGCGGTATTTAATCCAAAGATATCGGCTTCTACTTCGTTTGAACGGATAATATTATTCATTACCGGGCTGGCAATAAAGAAAAATGCTGAAAAAAGAAATACAATTAATGGAAATCCAACAATATCTGAAATACCTGCAATAGCCCACTTCTTCTTGAATCGGGTAATTAGTTTATTGAAAGCCCAATTGACAAATGCCATTCCAATAAAAATTAGAATTGCGATGTAAATGAGCATTTCGTAAATGTGGTTAAGCACATAATGCCCTAGCTCGTGTGCCATTACTGCCTTTATTTCGGCAGAAGAGCACTGGTTTAATAGGTTGTCGTTAAGAGAAACACGAGTTGTTCCGCCAAATCCACTTACATTGGCACTTATACGATTACTTTGTTTAGATGCATCAAACTGGTAAACATTATCGGCCGGAACACCATTTGCTCGTGCCATAGATAAAATTTCTTCTTTAATTTTCTGATCTTCGAGTGGTTTATATTCATTAAATAATGGACTTATAAAAACCGGACTAATAATCATTGAAAACACCATGAATACAACCATTATTGTACTTCCCCAAATCCACCAGGTTTGTTTCACCTTACTTATTACCCAATAAAGAAATGCAATGAAGATTGATCCAAAAAATAATGTTAAAGCAAGTCCTATCATTTCTTCCGAAAACCATCCACCAAAGTCCATGTTTGATAATCCATAGTTATGTTCGCGGAAAAATCCCCTGAAAATAGTAAAAGGGAATACCAGAATGTACGAGAATAAAAAATATAAGACAAGGTATATGAAATTTTGAAAATGTACATTTCTAATTTTTTCAGCAATATTTTTTATTAATCTCGATAATCCAAACGAAAGAAAAACCAACGCGATTACGAAACCAATTAGTAAATCCCATAGATCTAACCAGTATCCACCCTCGAAGTAAGCATCCGAATTTTCTTTTTGTTCCTCAGTTAATGTCTGCAAATACTGCTCGGTTGCAACTGTGGCATCAAAAACTTCACTCTGGGTAATAATTACTGTAGAGTCTGTAACTGTTTGTTTTGCATTTCCGGTTAACGAAAGTAATCCTGATAAAAGGATTAGTAATAAATATCTATATTTCATTTCTTCTTTTTTTACAATTATTGATTAGGACGAATTCCTTATTTGGTTTGTTACAGTTAATATGTAGTAGTCATGTTTTCATCTATACAAATAATAAAATCCGCTTTGCCTATATTTTCATCATCTAGTTGTGCTGGATTAGCCTGAGTAATTGACGAAACTGTAATATATTTAAGAGCAGGTTTAAGCTTTTTAAGATACCATAAAATTCCTTCATAGTTATCTGAATGATATGTTCCATGATAATGAATGAACTTATAATCATCAATATAATTTTGAGCAATGAAATAAGCCATAGTAGCATCTTTTATTGCCTGAGCTTTCGGTAGGTTTTCACCACCATGTCCACCCATCAAGGTGAGCATATTTTTATAACCAGGTAGCTCCGGATAATATTCGATTGGCAAAGGAGCCATTAACGATTTTTCTTCATCAGATAATTCAAGTAGGGCTTCGAATCCTTTTTTAAATACCATATTTGCATACCTGCGTGGAATATTAGTAGCAATGAAACTAGCTTGTTTTTCTTTTGCTAAGTTTACTAATGGAGCATAATCTGTTTTGTAATTTGGCCATAACCTTGCTAAAGTATCCAATGCTTTTTGATCTATTTCTCCCTTTAAGTATAAATCAAGTTCATCCTGATTATCGGTTTCGAACATCTCTGCTCCAAAAACTATTTTATTATTTTGTGACAGATCGAGGCTTACTTCAAATTGCAGCCAGTGAGAGATTGGATTGTTATGCAATTCTCCAAATAAAATAATATCAACATTATTCATTTCCAGAATCATTTCTTCGTAGGTAACTGCTTTACCTGTCGAATTAAAAATAGTGTAAGCGGTTTTGTTTTGTGTATATACCTGCAAAAAGACTAGTTGCAGAATGGCAATAAATAGTAATTTCTTCATGGGTGATTTTTTAACTATTATTTCTGATTTGTTAGAAACTGTTTATTTCATAACAATTAACATTTTAAAAGTAAATAAAATCATTTTCTTTAGAAAGATATTTTACTTTTATTGTACTCAAAATGATTGTAATTGATTATTTTTATGAATTGTAATTTGCTTGGTTTTATTTTAATTAACAAAGCCGATGAATAATTTGATAAGGGATATGCTATATTCTTACGAACCAATAAGTCTCACAGATTTAATGGATTATAAGCTTTTAAGTCGTATTGACACTAAGTATATCTGTAATATTCAGCAATTGCCTGCAATAATTTCATCTATTTCTAACGATTTTAAAATTCAAACATCAGGAAGCGAACGTATTTTTGGATACGAGTCGTTGTATTTTGATACACCCCAAATGAAATCATATTTTGATCATCATCAAGGTAAAAGGATTCGTTATAAGATTCGTTTTCGCAAATATCTGGATACAGGCGATGTATTTCTCGAAGTAAAAAGGAAAAAGAATTTCAACAGAACTGATAAAAAAAGAAAAGAATTTGAGTTTGCTACAACCCTTGAATCAAATCATTTACAATTTATTGATGAATACATAGATTTACCAGAAAAAGGGTTAAATCCATCTATATGGACATATTTTGACAGAATTACCTTGGCTGGGAAGAACCATCTTGAAAGAGTTACAATTGATACAAATATTCAATTTAAAAATAATGATAAATCCATTACCCTTCCAGGACTTATTGTGATTGAAACAAAACGAGAAAAAGAACGTGAAACAAGTCCTTTTTCCAAAGTATTGCATGATGCCCATATTAAACCTTATGGTTTTAGTAAATACATAATGGGTAATATAGTATTAAATCCAAGAATTAAACATAATAGATTTATAACAAAAATATCCACCGTAAAACAAATTTGCTATGGTACTAAATATGATAATCGATTTTTTTGAAACAACTAAAATCTTCGGATTAGATTTTTTCCATGCCGAAAATTTCTATTATTTGGTTACTCGTTTCTTATATAATTTATTCTGGGTTTTTATTCCAGCTTACTATTTGTACTTTAAAAAAGGAGGCTACAGAGAATACTTTTTTACCTACATTATTGTAAGTATAATGGTTTTCCAGATTTGCTTACTTCTGGGTTCGGTTAGTTTGCGCTTAGGATTTGCTCTCGGATTATTTGCCATATTTGGGATTCTTAGATATAGAACGAATCCTATTCCACCGAGAGAAATGACATATTTATTTCTGGTGATTGGTATCTCTATAAAAAATGCAGTTTCAAATGAAAATATAAGCTTTATCGAACTCATTACAGTTGATGTTCTAACTATTCTTGTTACTTTTTTAGTTGAATCATACATTACCGGTATGCGAGTTAAACGTAAAAAAATTATTTATGATAGATTGGAATTGGCAAAACCGGAAAATCATGAAGAACTAAAAAAGGACTTATCTGAAAGACTTGGCGTTGAAGTGGTAAGAGTAGATCTTGGTCCGGCCGATCTAATAAAGGATAGCATTGAGTTATTGGTCTTTTTTAAAGAAGCAAAAGGAATTCGTTTTTATGATGCTCCAAGGTAGTTTTATTCTTTTGATTTAATAAATATTTTATGGCTAGTTTTAGTAAATCATTTCTGACTAATCTGATTATTACTATATTAATAATTTTTAGTATTGATGAACTTATAGCCCAAAATCAAGACACTCTATATTCAGATGAACCATTGCATTTTTCATCTGATTTTTTTGATCAGGAAAAACCATTGGATATTAGTTTGACTTTTAATATTAAAGAATTAACTAATAACAAAGATCTGGATGAATATTTGCCTGCTACCATTACTGTTTTTATGGATGATTCAGTTCAGGTAAAAAAACCTGTAATGATAAAACCCAGAGGAAATGTAAGGAAAAGTATATGCTATTTTCCTCCTTATATTCTAAACTTTAAAAAGTCAGATATATCAGAAGATCTTCCTTCTGATCTGGACAAAATAAAAGTGGTTACACATTGTGTCAGGTCAAAAGAATACTCCAACTATATTTTCAAAGAATACATTGCTTATAAAATCTGCAATATAATTACAGATTATAGTTTTAAGGTGAGATTGGCAAAAATCACTTATATCGACACGGGACGGAAGAATAAAACATATACTGAGTGGTCTTTTTTAATTGAACCAGAGAATGTTATGGCAGAAAGGCTAGATGCGCTGCCAATAAAATTAGATAAAATGAGTCATACTCATTTGGATACATTAAATGGTACCATAATGGCTTTATTCCAATATATGATTGGGAATACAGATTTCGCGCTGAGCAATAGGCATAATTTGAAACTTATTAAAATAAAAGATTATACAAAACCAGCTATTATTCCTATACCTTATGATTTTGATTATTCGGGTTTAGTTAATGCTCATTATGCTGTACCTAAAGAAGGTCTGGCGGTAAAAAACATTACTGAGCGATACTATTATGGAATTTGTCGTTCAGATGAAGTTTATAATGAAGTTATTAAATTGTTTCTAGATAAAGAAAAATTAGTATTTGACTATATTCAATCGTGCGATTTTCTGGATAAGAAAACTAAGCAATATGTTATTGATTATCTTGAGGAGTTTTACAAAAGTATTCGGAATCCGAAATTTATAAATAATTGTATTCGAACCACCTGCTTTTAGTTACCTATGGCATTGGTATTTATTTGTTCTAATTTCATTAGATTGCCATTTGAAGTGCCTCTATGGAATTCTCCATTTATATATATCAGAATCTCACCATAATTGCCTTCTTTAATGTTGGAGTCTATGCCAATTATTTTATTTTCAAAAAGTGAAATAATATTAGGCATTGATGTGTGACCAATAATCACGTGCCTTGTTTTAAAATATTTAAGTATATATTCAATTTGAAATTCTTTAATAGTGCTTTCAAAATAACCTCTATGCCAAACAGGACCATTCTTATCTACTAAAAACGCACATAAAGGATCCTTTAGGATTACATCCCATGATTTCCCTAATATTTTTTGATGAAACAACCTGTTCGTTTGTTCAATTGAAATCCCGTTTGATATAAATTCTGCTGATATGCCGGCATGAACAAAAAGTACATCATTTATAGTTATTATAGCAGGTTTCGTTCGTAGCCACTGCCCAAAAAAGGTGTTTTTAGCAAATAATTGACTGTACACAATATTCATTTTATGTGCAGTAGAAGTATATTTTTCATGAATATATCTGATATCATTATTTAAAACCATTAACTCATGATTTCCTACCATATAATGAACTTTTCCTCCTTCTTTTTCTGCTTGTTTTTCTAGCTTGTAGGTGAGCCATAACAATTCAGTAACTTTATCACCGCGATCCATAATATCGCCTAGAATAACTAAATGGCCTTTGCCATAAATCCAGTTTAGGTGTGAATCAATAATCTTATGGTTTTTTAAGAGTTGAACAAAAAGATCATATTGCCCGTGAATATCGCTTATTGCAGCAAATTTATCAACTCCATTGTAGGTTTGATTATAATTAACACTGTCGGGAAAACCATTCTTTAAATAATAAGGATCAATTTCGAACCCGAAGTTTCTCTTCAATAATTTCGAATTTTTGCCCGAAATAATTCTCTCAACCAGTCTGTTCCATTTTATCCATCGTACAATAATTTCTTCGTTTTCATAAAAAATATAGGGGCCATCAGTTATACTTTTATTGTGAAAAAATTCGGGTTTATTTTCAGGATTTTCTGGATTAGGAACTTCTGATTTAATCTCAATTATTACAAATGATGATGTAAAGGATATAAAAATAAATCCTAAAAAAATATATAAAATATGTCTTTTTACAGATATGTTCATCTATAATTATGTTTAAAGAATACTCCTAAAATCAAGAAAAAAATAATCTTTCCAATTTTGAGAAAACAAATGTAACTATTTATTAAAAATAGTAATGTTCCCTCTTACGAAGAATTGCAATTTAAGTTTTATAAATAGATATTTTCTTCGAAACACCTATTGCCAGGCTCCTATTATTGTGCCCATTAAACCTAAAAGCAATACCTGATAACCCGAGTCAATTGCCCAGAGTTTAAATGATTTTCGTTGGTATAAAATATTTACTCCGTACGAAGTACTTATAAAAAAAACTCCTATAAACAATCCTTGTTTAAGGCCCAATATCAATGTTGATCCATTTGGATTTAGCACTAAAAATAATAATGATAAACCAATGGCCATAATAAGCATTAGCACAAAACTGGTTCCGAAAATGAGAAACATATTTGCATCCTTTATATCATCTTCAGAAAGACCAAGCACATTCTGCCAGCTTTTACTAAACATAAGCGGACTGTACCAAACAGAACCAATTGCAAACGCCGAAAGAGCAGCTACTATAACAGCCAAAAAATTAATATCTGATAATTCCATAAATGTATGGTTTAAGTTATTATCAGATTAAACAAATAAAAAACAATATTGTTTGCTAAGGCCTTTACGGGATGATTTTTATTGCTGTAGATTTAAATGAAACCCAGACTTCAGAATTCTCTTTAAACTTAAATTTGGACAACGATTCCTCCGAAATAACTACCGAAAGTTCAATCCCAATATCAATAATAATTTCATAATTTGAGAAATAAGGTATTATCTGAAGTATTTTTCCTTTAAAATTATTGGTAGCGCTTGATTGAAGGTGATTCTCAGAAATGATAATTTCTTCACCCCTGATGATGATTTTACCTTTTTCAATTTGATCATGATTGCTCACATGAATATTTACTTTGCCATTTATATTAGCCGTATTTACTGGCGAAAACTCAGCGAAAAAGAAGTTTTTAATACCAGTAAAATTGGCAACAAATTCATTAGCGGGTTTCTTAAATACTTCCTTTGTAAGTCCTTTCTGTATTATTTTGCCTTCATGAATTACAGCCACCTTATTTGACAGCGCTATAGCTTCTTCGTAATCGTGGGTTACATGCAATATGGTTGTTCCGTTCTGGTTAATTTTACGAAGTAGATTTCGCAAATCGCCTTTTAATTGTACATCGAGCGATGCCAAAGGTTCGTCGAGAAGTAAACAGTCAGGTTTGTTAACTAACATACGGGCCAGAGCAACCCGCTGCAATTCACCTCCAGAAAGTTTTTGTGTTCCTCGATTTAAAAGATGAGGTATATTTGTTAACTCAGCATATTCATGTATTAGTGATTCAATTTGCTTACTACTTAAATTCTTTCCTTTTAAAGGATATTCGATATTCTGTTTTACTGATAAATGTGGAAATACAGAATAATCCTGAAATACAATACCAACTTTTCGTTTCTGTATTTTCTCATGTGTAATATCAATTTCATTTAGAATTACTGTGCCCGAATCTGGTTGTATTAATCCTGCAATAATTTCGAGCAGAACGGTTTTTCCAACTCCTGATTTACCCAATAATACATAATAATCACCTTTTTCCAACTCAAGATCAATATTCGTAAGCTGAAAATCTCCCAGTTTTATTGATATGTTATTAAGCTTAAGCATCGGTAGATTTCCTTTCTTTTGCCAGACTTCGTAAAAGAACAAAAAACACAAGACAAACAATAATAAATACAACTGATACAGGTCGTGCGTATTTTAAACCGAATGCTCCAAATCGCTCAAAAATAAGGATGGGTGTAATCATTGGATGATAAGCTATGATAATAACAGCTCCAAACTCACTTAATCCGCGGGCAAACATCATTATTAATCCGGATAAAATGTTTTTCCATGCCAGTGGTAGAGAAATTGTGAAAAACACTCTAGCCGGCGATGCACCAAGATTTAATGCAGTTTTTTCTAATCGTACAGGTACATTCTCGAATCCATCGCGAGCTGCATTTATTAAAAAGGGAATACTTACAAAAGCCATAGCAATTGCAATTCCAGCAGGATGTCCAACAAAATTAAGTCCAACTGATGACCCAACTTTCCCAAGCACCGAATCGCGCGATACAAAACCCAGAATTGCAATACCTGCTGCTGAATGTGGAATTACAACAGGCAAATCGACAATTCCATTAACGATTCCTTTAAACCGGAAATTGGTGCGAGCCAAAAAGTAGGATAGGGGAATTGCTCCAACAGCAAAGACAATAGTGGCCATAAACGAAGCCCACAAGGTCAACCAGATGCTATTTACTACTTCCGGATCTTTCGATGTTTCGAAAAGTTGTGCTGGAGTTGTGGCCAAAAACATGCCAAGTAACGGACTAATTATGAAAAGTAAAATTAGTCCTCCAAGTAAAATAAAAATGAGCGGTGTATGGCTTTTATTGTTCATTAGTTTTTAAAGAAAACAGGTTTTACAGTTATCATTGTATAAAAAAACTGTTGAATGCCATTTGTATATCCACCCTTAATATACTCAAGTGTTTTACCTGCGAAAAGCATTCCATAACCCAACTCCAGATTAATAATATCGTTTACTTTGTAATTTGCAATAAAGTCAATCTCGTTTGCCAAAAACTTGCTTTGTTTCTTGCCTTCGTAAACATAATAACTTGCCAGGGCAAAATAATAATAATTTAGCGAGAAAGACCAATCTTTTATTATTGCCTGATTTTTAAGATGTACATCAACTAAACCTGCATTACTGGTAGTTTTTGGTGTGCTAAAATAATCCATCATTCCGTTAAATGCATGCCCCGATCCGTATAGAATATCGAATGCATTATCATCCATGTTTAATGTATCTGATAAATCATTTCCTGACATTAACTCGAATCCCAAAGATGATTGAAAGCTATTGCCTATCTTCTGCTCATAATCTGTGCTTACAAAGTAGGCATTAATATCTTGACCTGTTTTGTTTTTTCCGGTTTGATAAAATCCTCTTAATTGCAGATTGCCCTTTGGCACTTTGTATTTAAAGATAAGCCCTGATGTTACACGATAATAGTCAGTATTTGTAGTTCCTTCTTTCTGAAATCCATCTGTAATTGTAAGATTGGCCATTGAAATATTGCCCAGTTTTTTCTCTAGCCAGATAACATTTAAAAATTTGTAATTGCTTATCTGAGCCGAATAATCGGTACCAAAATTTGAAACCTTGGCCTGGTTAAATGCAGTAAATATTTTTAGCTGAAAATTTTCATTCATGAAATCAATATTCAATCCATCGTGTGATAGACTAACCTGATTCCAATTGGCTTTAGAAAACAGTCGTTTATTATCAATGTCGAATGATTGCCTACCCGCAGACAGAGACCAGCGAGAGGATAAATCAAGTTTAAACCATGCTTCATAAATTGAAAGCCCCGGATCATCAGATTTAAATTTTGAATCACCCCAGATACGATAATCCTGAATAGATAAATTCGATGTAACAGTATTATATGTATGGCGCAAATATAACCGAGTACGCTGTGTGGTAAAATAGGCAGGTTCAGAATCATCTGTTTTTAAAGTACTATATCCATCTCTCAGTTCAAATCGCGGCCTGTATTCTGCATTAATACTAAGTTGCGCATTAGCTATATAATTTATTAAGAGTAGGCTTATGATTAATAATAGTTTTTTCATTATTATTAAATTATTTAATTTCTTTCGCAAATATCTTTAGTTTCTCTGGAATGAATGAATACGTTTCAGAGGAAGATGGAGTTATTAATGGCTGACCATTTTCTTCCATTATTTTAGCACCAACATCTGACAATATAAACTGAACAAACTTAATAGCCAACTCTTTATTTGGTGCATTCTGCAAAATAGTAATACCATAGACCATTGGTTCACCATTTACAGTTATAGCTGTACCTGGCTCTTTGCCAACAATATTAGTACTAGCAGTTTTATAATAGTTAGCTAAATCGGGATTTTTTAAATTTATGGAGTCGGGTAATACAAGATAATTTAAATTATGCTGCTGAGCAACTGACCTATACAAGAAAAGATAGTCGATTGTACCTGATTCAAGTAATGCCAATAAATCAACTTCTTTGGGCCGTATATATTCATTGTTTTTCGAAATAATTATTTCAGATAAACCAGGAATCTTATAATACTCTTGGGCAAGCTGGGATATTAAAACCGTTCTGTAACCACAAGGATCAGAGTTTGGATCCGATCTGCCAAAAAAGACATCATCGCGTAATAAGATCTCATACCAGTTCTCAGTATTTATTTCCCCAGCATATTTCGATTGATCATGAAAAACAATTGCCATTTCGTTGCCGGCAAATTTTATATTCCAATTCGTAAAATCAGGAATAAGCATTTCGTCAATTACTTTATAATCAGCCGATGCCATTATATCGCAATCTTTTTTTAAATCAGTTATTTTCCTAGCACATTGAACACTCCCTGCAGATTCGAGCAACACTTCAACACCGGGATTTTCTTTCTCAAATTCATCTTTCATCTGTTTAAATGGAACAGATAAACTACCCGCATGAAAAATAATTAGTTTTTCATTTTTATCTGTTTTTTGACTACATGAAGCTCCTAAAATGGACACAATAATTAAAAAAGCAATTGCAGATTTAGTTTTTTTCATATAAAGTAATTTAAATTTACGATATGCAAATTTAATCATAACGATGAAGAAACCTAATGTGGTATATAATTTTTATAAGAATTATTTACTATTCTTCTGAAATACTCAGAATAACACCAACTGTAGGAATCGTTTCGATCTTTATGCGTGGGTCGGCTTGTAAGTGGCGACGTAGTTTCGAAATAAAAACATCAAGACTGCGCCCAATAAAATAATCGGTTTCGCCCCAAACTTCTTTCATTATCTCATCTCGGTTCACGATCTTGTTCTCGGATCGGGCAAGCATGGCCAGTACCTTGCTTTCTTTTGTGGTTAATCGTTTCGATTCCGAATCGATTTTTAAAACCTGGTTCTGAACGTCAAAAATTATGTTGCCAAGCTTATACTCTTGCTGAGTTTCTGATGATGCAATATTATTTACTCGATTAAGAATTGATCGGATACGAAATAAAAGTTCATCTTCATCAAATGGTTTGGTAATATAATCATCTATACCTATTCTGAATCCTTTCAATTTGTCTTCTTTCATTGATCGTGCTGTAAGAAATATTATAGGCACTTTTTTGTTTTTCTCTCGAATATTTTCGGCCAATGTAAAACCATCCATCTGTGGTAGCATAACATCGAAAATACAAAAATCAAATTCGGAGCTAAAGAATCCATTCAATCCCGAAATGCCATCACGATACAATTTTACATCAAACCCATTCGATTCTAAAAATTCAAATAACAAGAATCCAAGGTTTGTATCATCTTCAACTAGCAATATTTTTAGTTTCTTATCTTTCATATCTGTTATTCACAAATGGTAAGTTTAATTACAAATTTTGTTCCTTTGCCCGGCTTGCTTTGAACATCTATTTCACCATTCATTGATTCAATAATCGCTTTAACTGTCGATAATCCAATTCCAAAACCTTTAACATTATGCAAATCGCCGGTAGGCACCCGATAGTATTTCTCGAATATCTGTTTCTGGTGTTCTGGTTTTATACCTATGCCATTATCTTCGATTTCTATTATAACTAAATTCCCTTTGTTTGAAGTACGAATTATTATTTCAGGTTCTTTATCGCAATATTTAATCGCATTGTCGATTAAATTCGAAATTACCATTTGGAATTGTTCCTTGTCAGCATGAACAGAGCACTTTTCTGCTATTTTCTCTAAAGTGATTTTACCATTTAATTGCTGAATCTGAACATGATACGAATCGGCTGTACATTTAATTATATTGCAAATATCGATGGTTTCGCAAAATCCTGTTTTGCCATTTTCTATGCGGGCAATATCGAGCAATGCTTCGACCCGGTTTCTTAACTTTTTATGCTCTGCTTTAATAATTTCAGAGTATTGCTGTAATTTTTCATCATTAGACACTTGCTCGTTCTTCGAGATCATGCTGTTTGCAAGGGCAATATTTGTAATTGGTGTTTTAAACTCGTGAGTAATATTATTAATAAAATCGCGTGTGCCCAGATATAATGCTTTTTCTCTTCGATAATACTTTAAGATCAGGAAAAACGAGAAACTAATCAGAAAAATAAGTACAATAGAACTTATAAAGAGTGTACCAATCTGAGCAATAATAAATTCGCTTTTTTTAGGAAACTTTATTTTTAATTCAACTCCATTTTTCAAAAGGGTATTTTCAAGATTATTCGAGAAATAGGTTTTTTTGCAAACATTAAAATCGGCATCCTTTCTTACATCAACAATATCGAATTCGTAATTAATATTAATCTGATATGTACTAAGTGCACATTTTATGATAGAATCAACCTTGTTCCATTGAATATTCTGATACATCTTTTTGTAGCAGGAATTGTTATTATCCTTGCCAATACAGCTAACTACTTCTTTACAGATAATGGTATCTTCGGCCATTTTGTCAACAACTTTTTTTAAGGCCATATTTACACTATAACTAAACTGCTTTTCCTGAATACTGGCAGCTTTATAAATCCACGATACCTGAATAGCCAACAAAGCTATTAAGCTAAAAAATGTGAGTCCAATTAAAACGATCTGTAATTTATTATTTTTCATCATTGCAAAGGTAATCAGAAAATTATGCGATGTATATATTTTAACATCACATTAACACGATTTAAATACGATGTTTTCTTTTTAAAAAGCTACTTTGTTTTGATTTTTTGTTAAAAGGGACACATGGTTATCAAAATGAAGTAAATTTGTGTAAATTTTCTATTCATTAAAAATTAAAAATATGTCAATAAGTGAAAGCAACATTCGACTTCGTAAAATTATCAATAAAGCTATCGAAGATCATATTATAACTCCCGAAGAATACGATGAGATAATTAATGTTTCATTAGAAGATGGGTTTATTGATACTCAGGAAAGAGCCTTGCTAAAAGTATTGCAAGAAATGATCGAAAACAAAGATGTTAAATTTGCGAAGAAAAAATAATTTAATATTCTTAAGGTAATACCGTAAGCTATAGTAGATATCAATTTCCTTCCAAATTAATATATATTCAATAATTGAAATCTGAACTCCTAAAAAGCAACTTAGATAGCTTGAGTCGCTTGAAATTCTAAATTTTAACATCGCGTTAACACGAATTAACGTCCAAATAACTTATTGGTATATGTTCATTATATATATTTGCTATATAAACAAAAACTAAAAGAAGAAGATCATGAAAAAATTTCTAGTATTATTATCAAGCGTAGCTTTTATCACTGTAATGTCATTATCAGTTGCTAATGCACAAGAACCAGAAAAAAAATGTGACGAGAAAGCAAAAACTGAAGCTTGCTGCTCAAAAGAAAAATCAAAAGATTGTTCTAAAGCTTGTGATAAAAAAGCTCCAGAAGCTAAAAAAACTGATGTAAAGAAAGAAGAAAAAAAAGAAGAAAAGAAGTAATAAGGTAGATTTTGCTTAGTGCAAAAATTTGAGTAATTATGTTTAAAAACCGGTGTTGAAAAATGCCGGTTTTTTTGTTTCTAACCAGAATTTGATTTAATAATAAAATAAATTATTTTTATTTGATTTTAATTGAAAACTAATACTATCTGAAAATTATATAATATGAAATCAATTATAAGCCTGGCCGTATTGTCATTTACGATAATTGCTTGTTCTCCAACTCAATCTAAACAATCAGAAAATTCAATAATTGGAAGCTGGCAGTGTCTTTCGGGGTGTGATGCCAACATTTATGTGTTTAGTAAATCTAAAAAAGGCTTTGATTATATATCTTATAAAGATCAGAAAATAGTTAAAACAGGTACTTTTACAATTAATGATTCATTGCTTACACTTAGCTCAGATGATGGTGTTTCTGATATTTATATGGCTGAGTTACGAAACGATAGTCTTATTCTGGAAAAAGGGAAAATAATATTAAAGTTTTATATTGAAGAAACAGATTTCTCGAATCATACTGATGAGTTAATAGGTGGGATGGAAGATCTTTTAAAGGTTTTTCCTGATTTTGATTTTGGTAGTCAGGAACCAGTTGATTTTCAGTATAAAGTAAAAATAATAGAAGATCAGTATGAAACTTTTACTATTGCTGGTATTGGAGTTAAATCAACGATTAGGTTAGCAGGCGAATTTATTAATGCAGAAGATGTTATAAGTCGAATAACAGGCGTGGTTCTTGAGCAAGGATTTAAACCAGATAAATTAAACGACTCAGAGAATTGCAAAGCATATAAAGATGAAAATATGGTTGTTAAGATTTGTACAAAAGAAACTCGTTCAGAGCAAGATTATGGAGAACTAAATATTGTAATAAACTTTGGGTTTATCAACTAGTTATTGATTTTTTGGGATGACATTTTAAACAAAATCCTCTGTGTACACATATATATCCATCACAGGTATGGCATTTCCATCGTACCGATTCATTGGCCAAAAAAGCATTTATCCCTGATGTTTTTATAAAATTCAGGTTTTCAATCATGCTCATTGCATATTTTGTTCGATATCGCTTATCAAGTTGTTTTAATCTTTTGCATGGATATTTTGAGCAATCGTAACAAAACTTCGAATCTGTTTCTTTAAGCAGTTCGCAGTTCTTTATAATGCACTTTTTGCACGAGTTGGGTTTGTTCTCTGACTTGCTATTGCATCCTTCGCATTTGTTTTTCTCTCTTAAAAAACCTAAGCAGATAGAACAATTCATTCCACAAGGGGCTATCAATGTTGAATTTAAAGTACTACTCTTTTCCATAAAAAATCAAAATGAAAATTATTTGAGTTTGATATAATATAAATTCAATTTTTTTAAAAAAGAAAATGTAAAAATCTCTGCGACACTTTGTGAAATTTTGCGTAACAAATAGAATAATAGGCTTTAACGCAAAGATATGCGAAGAAATTCAATATTACGCTAAGATAAAAATATTTCCCTCATATATTTATTTTCTAATTAAAAGCTTATATCGAACTCACGTTAATTACTATTTTTCTGATTTAAAAACCCACAATTCCACCCTTTCGGACGAACGCCAATGCTGGTCTCTTCGGCTATTTTTAGATGCTGGAGCAACCTTTTTTTGCACAAATGATTCTTTTTTAAATTGATTATTTACCGATAACTCGGCTTCGATAGGGTGCAATTCGCCAACTTTTGTTATCTGTGCCAGATTCGAAAACAAAAGCACAATCCGCCCATTTTCTTTGAGATGATTCTTTGCTTCAGCGAAGAATCTTGTAAATATATCTGGTTCATAATAAATCGCTTTATCTATTCCGTCAATAGCATGAAAAGCCGGAATCCAGGGTGGATTAAAAACAATTAATTCTGTTTTTATTTTACAATTGGCAAATAAATCGCCATGAAATAACTCCATTTTTGATTGCAGATTATTTACTATCAAATCTTCTTTTACTCCTATAATTGCATTTGGATTTGAATCTGTACCATAAACCTTTTCAAAACCATGTTTTAGTAGCTGAAAAGAAAGTACTCCACTGCCTGTTCCAATATCTATCGCCGATTTTTTATCACCTTTATAATCTTTCAGCCAGTTATCGAAAAGCTCTAAATGTTCGAAACGGGTTGGGAAATATGTTCCGAACCAGGGGTGTATTTTTCGTTGTAAAACAGGGATAGCAATTCCTTTCTGGTACCATTGCCACGAGCTATTTAAACCCTGAACCTGCGGAAAAGGTAATAAAAAATCATTCAGATCAGGGTATAAAGTTTTAAGCCAGCCTATTTCGGGGGCTTTTTTAACAGCTATTTTATTTTTCCTGATTTCTAAGAGTAATTTATGCGACAGTTCCCTGAAAGCAGACCGCGAATCATGTTGCTCACGATACGATTTGTCTATCGTATTATTTTTAAGGTATTTCTTGAGCTCATTTAAAACTAAGATGCCACTGCTGTAAAAATCATTAACCAATACATAGTAGTCATCTACAAGAGCATCAATGGCAACTTGTGGATCCATTCGCCGATTAAACAAAACAACATCAATGTCGGAAATAATAGGTTCTGGCCTATCTGCTTTTATTTCCATTCCAGAGATTGGTAATCCCGATTTAATCATTTAAATGTTATTTTAAATTCTCTTTCCAACGCGAATTTCTCCATATATTTTGCGATTCTTTAGGGAGAAATGTCCAAGCAATAATCCGGCTTGTTTTATTTCCTTGTCCCATTGGAATTGTTCTGATATCAACTGCATCGGCTTTTTCCAATGCCAGATATGCCGAGTTAAGATTGGAGTGTTTAGAGATCAGAGACGAAAACCAAAAACACGAAGATCCGAATTTCTTGCTTTCTCGAATCATTTCGCGAACAAATCTTTCTTCACCACCCTCGCACCACAACTCATTATTCTGGCCACCAAAATTCAAAACAGGTGTTATATTCTGCTTTTGTTTTAAATTACGGATTTTTCGAATAGTTCCCGCTTGCGCATCGGCCAATGAGGCATGAAAAGGTGGATTGCAAATAGATAAATCAATAATCTCATCTTTTTTAAGAACGCCATAGAAAAAGTCTTTCGGATTGTTTTGAAATCTCAATTCAATCTGCTCTCCCGAAGGATTTCGGGATAGATTGGTGTTTTGTTCAATTATTTTATTCCCATTTTCAATTGCAACCGGATCAATATCGGAACCAATAAATGACCAACCATATTCTTTGTTTCCTATAATTGGATAAACACAATTTGCACCCACACCTATATCAAAGCATTTTATTTTATTTCCTGTAGGGATTTTTCCATAATTGAACAAGCGCAATAAATCTGCAATATGATGAATGTAATCTGCTCTTCCCGGAATTGGTGGGCATAAGTAACCTTCAGGAATATCCCAGTAATCGATACCATAATATTGCTTTAATAGTGCTTTGTTAAGCATTCTAACGGCTTCGGGATCCGAAAAATCTATTGATTCATCGTTGTGCAGGTTTAATTTAACAAATTGAGCCAATTCAGGGCAAGCCTCAATCAAAAGTTTAAAATCGTAACGTTCCCGATGTTTATTTCGGGGATGTAATCTTGTTTTCTCTTTTGGATGTATTCTCTTTTCTTGAAGCATTTATTTAAAATCAACTTGTAAAAAAATACATTATTTTTTCCTGTCGTGATATACAATCTGCATACCCTGAAGAAAGTTACGCAAAAATTGATCCTTGCATGGGCGATATTGTGACTGATTTGGACTTCGAAAAAATGCACTTAATTCGTGTTTACTTAAGCGCATGTCTACTAGATTAAATATTTCCAGTATATCTTCATCCTTGAGATTTAAAGCAATTTTTAATTTTCTAAAAACGATATTATTATTCAATATTTTTTCAGGAACAGGCTTTGGGCCTTCTTTCTTACCTCGCATTTCAATAATAAATCCATTTAGGAAGGTAGACATCTGTTCGTCTGAAAGCTCCTGAAAGGCAGGATCATCATCTTTTTTTAACCAATCGCTTATCTGAGCTCTTGTTACATTTATATCGGCTAAACCAAAAATGTCAATCATTTTCGTATCGTTTAGATCGAATGTATACCGTATTCGGCGCAAAATATCGTTATTACTCATAAATTGTTTTTTAAATCAGGGAAGTTTTATGTAGAATAAATATGTTAAAATACCCAAAGTCAAAGTTAATAAAACTTATAACAATATGAGTTCGCGATAATCTAAAATATGGTGTTTGGTGTATATCGAATAATGATTTTAGATTATTGCCAATTTGGTAAGATAGCATAAATACCTGACGTTGGAAGTTTTAAAATTAGTAATCCATTGTTACTTCTTAAGCAAATCTCTTATTTCAGTTAACAATATCTCTTCTTTTGTAGGTTGCGGTGGAGCTGCAATTGCAGCTTCTTTTCTCTTCATTTTGTTCATTGCCTTTATAACTAAAAACATAAAGAAAGCAACCAGCAAAAAATCAATAAGTACTGTAATAAATGCACCATATTTTATCGATGCTTCAGCAACCAAAAGTTTGCCCGAAGAATCATACTGGGCTTCAGAAAGAATAATCTTTAAAGATTGAAAATCAACTCCTGCAGTTATTTTGCCTACAATTGGCATAACCAAACCATCAATAAACCCTGTAACAATTTTACCAAAAGCAGCTCCCATAACAAATGCAACAGCCATATCAATAAGGTTGCCTTTCATGGCAAAATCCTTAAATTCTTTTATAAAACTCATAGTATATTATTTAGGTTAATATTTATTTGAAACTTGAAGGAATATTTTTATAATTAGGTAATTTACAAAAATCATTTTAAATAAAAATCCTGAAAAATATATTTCAGGATTTTTTAATGATTGTTATTTGGCTATTCTTCCAAAAATGGATATTTATAACTCACAGGTGGCACAAAGCATTCTTTTATTGTTCGTGGAGAAACCCAACGTAAAAGGTTTAAGTAAGAACCTGCCTTATCGTTTGTACCCGATCCGCGTGCTCCCCCGAATGGTTGTTGACTAACCACTGCTCCTGTTGGCTTATCGTTTATATAGAAATTACCGGCTGCATGTTTAAGCCTTTCCATAACTTTTTCAATTATATACCTGTCTTTAGAAAATATAGATCCTGTTAAAGCATAAATTGAAGTAGTATCAATTAATTCAAGTGTTTTATCAAAATCCTTTGGTTCATATACATAAATAGTCAAAACAGGACCAAATAATTCTTCTTCCATGGTTACATAATGCGGATCTTTGGTAAGAATTATAGTTGGTTCAATGAAATAACCTTTCGACTTATCGTAGTTTCCTCCATGAATAATTTCTACATCCTTATCTTGTTTTGCTCTATCAATATATCCAGTAAGTTTAGTAAATGATGCTTCATCGATTACTGCATTCATAAAATTTGAGAAATCTTCAACTGGTCCAACTTTAATTGTTTCCATATCGCATTTTATCTCACAAAGCACCTCATCCCATTTGTTTTTTGGAATATATGCCCTGGATGCGGCCGAACATTTTTGTCCCTGGTATTCGAATGCACCTCGGGTTAATGCTGTTGCTACCTGCGTTGGGTTTGCTGATTCATGCATTAACACAAAGTTCTTTCCACCAGTTTCACCAACAATGCGCGGGTATGATTTGTATTTGGAAATGTTATTTCCAATCTCTTTCCAAATGCTTTGAAATACTGCTGTTGATCCTGTAAAATGAATACCTGCAAAATCGGGATGCGAAAAAATTACATTTCCGGCTGTAGGGCCAGAAACAAATACAAGATTTATAACTCCATCGGGCAATCCGGCTTCCATAAATATCTCCATAATAATACGTGCAGAATAAATCTGAGCATTCGAAGGTTTCCAAACCACTGTATTTCCCATCATGGCAGGAGCTGCAGGCAAGTTGGCTGCAATAGCAGTAAAATTAAATGGAGTTAAAGCAAATACAAACCCTTCGAGAGGTCGTTGTTCTAATCTGTTCCAAACAAGCTCGCTTGAATTCGGTTGCTGATTATAAATCTCAGTCATGTACTGAACATTGAATCTTAGAAAGTCAGCGAATTCACACGCCGCATCAATCTCAGCCTGATGTACCGATTTTGACTGTCCTAACATCGTAGCTGCATTTATTCGACCACGATAAGGCCCGGAAATCATTCCTGCCGCTTTTAAGAAGATCGATGCACGTTGTTTCCACGACATAGTTGACCATTTTCCTCTGGCGGCTAACGCAGCATCTATGGCATCTTTTACATGACTTTCATCTCCACGATGATAATATCCCAGTAAATGCTGATGATCGTGTGGTGGATGAATTTCAATCTTTTTATCTGTTCTTATTTCTTTTCCATCAATAATCATAGGTATGTCGACAACATGGGAGCGTGCCCATTCAATAGCCTTTATCACCTGCTCACGCTCGGGTGAACCTTTGACATACGATTTTACCGGTTCGTTCTTTGCCGGTGGCGCAAAATATAAGTTTTGTTGCATAAAACAGTTTTGTTTATTAGTTATTTAATTAAAATTAACGATATGCAAAAATATACATAACGCATTACTAAAAACAAGATTTAAATCAGTAAAAAAAAGATCTAAAATCTTTAGTTTTGTACATTACTAACAAAAAAGAATGAGCTATGTTTAAAACGAACGAATATTTTGATGGAAAAGTAAAATCAATTGCTTTTGAAACATCCGAAGGACCAGCAACAGTTGGCGTTATGGCAAAAGGTGAGTATGTTTTTGGAACATCAACTGTAGAGTATATGACAGTTACATCAGGCAAGATGATGATTCAACAGCCAGATGAAACCGAATGGAAAACTTACAAAGAATTTGAAACTTTTATTGTTGCAAAAGATGTTAAGTTTAAAGTAAAAGTTGAGGGTGATACATCATATCGTTGCCTTTATAAATAAATTTACTTCAAAATCTAAAATTAATGCCATGAAGTTTTTATAACTCCATGGTATTTTTTTACTTTGCGATATGTTTTTTTTCGCATATTGATAAAAACCAATAATTATGGCTGGCTCAAAAGGATCTAAATACTATGATATTTTTCTGAAATTCAAAGTCTGGCTCGAAAACACCAAGGGTCAGGGAATTTTGGGTGATGGTAAATTCGAATTGCTCGAAATGATAGACAAACATGGCTCATTAAGTGCCGCAGCCGATAAAATGGGTGTTAGTTATCGCAAAGCATGGGGCAATGTAAAAGAAGCCGAAGAAAAATTGGGATTTTTGTTAGTTGAGAAGCATCGTGGTGGAGCACAAGGAGGAAATTCTGTACTTACACCAGAAGGAAAAAGATTAGTTGAGGCTTATAAAGAGCTTTTAGTTGAATTTGATAATGCAATTCACTTAATAACCAAAAAGTTCTTCAATAAATTGAATACTTAATATTATTAAAATGAACTTTCCGGATATTTTTAACTTATATACACGTTGGTTTTCTAATTATATTCATCATTTCCTGAAGACATATCCTGAATTGTCAGAAAATATTGAGATTAAGGCTGATCACAGCCGAAAAGTGCATTTAGAAATACTTGGAATTGCACAAAATTTAGGACTAAATGATGAAGATACCTTCTTAGCTGAAACTATTGGGCTTTTTCACGATATCGGAAGATTTAAGCAATATGTTAAATACCAGACTTTTTCCGATTCTAAATCACAAAATCATGCAGAGCTTGGTGTAGAAGTTCTTAAGGAAAACAATATTTTAAAAGAATTATCGTCAGAACATAAGGAAATTATTTATAATGCAATCTTAAACCATAGCAGGGCTGAAATTGTTCCTGACACAAATGAAAAAGTGATTTTCTTTTCAAAATTAATCCGTGATGCCGATAAACTTGATATTTGGAGATTGATAACTGATTATTACATGGTGAAAGAGCAGCGGGAAAATAAAACGATTGAGCTTGAATTGCCTGATACAGAAGAAATTTCAGACGAAGTTTTTTATCCAATTTTAAATCATAAGGTAATTTTAAAGGAATCAATGAAAACATTAAATGATTTTAAATTGTTACAAATAGCATGGATATTTGATCTTAATTTCGATTATTCTGTACAACGGCTTTATGAAAAGAAGTATCTCGAAAAGATAATAAAAACATTGCCTGAAAACGATAAGATTAATCAGGTTAAAAATATTGTGGATTTATATTTAAATAAGCGGATTAAAGCTTTTATACATTAATAACCAAAGATTATTGAATTACTCTAATAATACAGTAAATGATAACCATAGAAAAAGCATACCAGATAGTCCTTGAAAAAGCATATCTTTTAAATACAGAGAAGGTTCATTTTATAGATTCTGTGGGGCGAATTCTTGCCGAAGATGTTATGTCAGATATTGATATGCCTCCTTTCGATAAGTCAGCTATGGATGGTTACGCTTGCCGTAGAGCAGATATTGACAATGTTCTTGAGATAATAGAAGTTATTCCTGCTGGTAAAACACCACAAAAAGAAATTGGACCAAATCAATGTGCCAAAATAATGACTGGGGCTCCAATACCAAAAGGGGCCGATTTTGTTGCTATGGTTGAATACTCTGAGGAAACAGATGGCAAGTTTGTAAAAATTCTTAAAGTTTCACTTCGAAATAACATTAGTTACAAAGGTGAAGATGTTAAAACAGGACAAGTAGTATTAAAAAAAGGAATCAAAATTGAACCTCAACATATTGCTGTTTTTGCATCGGTAGGTTACACCAATGTTTTGGTTATAAAACAACCCAAGGTGGCTATTATTTCAACTGGCGATGAATTAGTTGAACCTCATTTAAAACCAGCCATATCGCAGATTCGAAACAGTAATGGATATCAGTTAATTTCACAAGTGAAAGCGTGTGGTGCAGTTCCTTTTTATATAGGAATTGCTGACGATACTCCTGAAGATACGTTTGATAAGGTAAGCAAAGCATTATCAGAAAATGATATGGTGCTTTTAACAGGTGGTGTTTCAATGGGTTCGTTCGACTTTGTTCCCGAAGTACTTAAAAAAGCCGGAGTTGAAATATTATTCGATTCAATTGCTGTTACACCCGGAAAGCCAACCACATTTGGTATTGCTGGTAAAAAATTCTGTTTTGGATTACCAGGAAATCCTGTTTCGTCGTTTGTGCAATTTGATTTATTAGTAAAACCATTGATTTATAAATTAATGGGTTATGATTTTAATGCGCTGGATATTCAAATGCCTATGGGGATTGAGTTTAAACGTAAGAAATCAGATCGCAAAGCATTTGTTCCTGTTTTTATTAAAGATGGAGAAGTATTTCCTGTCGAGTATCATGGCTCTGCCCATATTCATGCTATGACATTTGCTCAGGGGATTATCAGTTTTCCAATTGGTGTTGATACATTGTTAAAAGGAGAAACAGTTCATGTACGACAAATATAACCGTAAAATAAATTACCTGCGTATTTCAGTTACCGATCGTTGTAATCTTCGTTGTATGTATTGCATGCCTGAAGGAGGTGTACCAATGCTAAAACACGAAGAAATTCTTAACTTTGAAGAAATAGTAAATGTTGCAAAAGCTGCTGTTCGCAATGGAGTTGACAAAATTCGAATTACAGGGGGAGAGCCATTAGTTCGAAAAGGAATTATTGATCTGGTGCGAATGATTGGAGAAATAGATGGTATTTCTGATTATTCAATGACTACGAATGCAATTTTGCTTGATCAATATGCCGAAGAGCTGAAAAAAGCAGGATTAAACAGAATAAATATAAGTTTGGATACTCTGAATCTGGATAAATTCAACCAGATTACACGTGGTGGTGATATTAAAAAGGTTTTTGCCGGAATTGATGCTGCAAAAAAAGCTGGACTTGAACCGATAAAAGTAAATTGTGTAATAAAAAATAGTGCTGAGGAAACTGATGCTGTTGCGGTTGCTAGATACTGCAAAGAAAATGGTTTGCATGTTAGGTTTATTACTGAAATGGATTTAGAAAAAGGCGAATTCTCGATTGTGCATGGAGGATCGGGTGGCGATTGCGGTAATTGTAACCGTATCCGATTAACAGCCAACGGAATGATAAAACCTTGTTTGTTTAGTGATATTCAATACAGTGTTCGCGAGTTAGGTGCCGATAAGGCGATTGATCTGGCTATTGGAAATAAACCCCAAAACGGAAATACTAATGTAACTGGCAAGTTTTATAATATTGGTGGCTAAACCTGGCAGTATTCGTAGGGTCTGACAGCATTTGTGCGAGAGAATTAATGAAAATCCAATGATTTTTAATTGTTAGATAATAGCTTATAAAGTAAAAATCCAAGAGTTATGAAAAAGTTAAGTCATGTAGATGAAAAAGGAAAAGCTAATATGGTTGATGTAGGAGCAAAACCTGATCAGAACCGTGTGGCAAAAGCTACCGGACACATTACTTTGAATAAGGAAACCATAAAGCTTATAAAAGGTAACTCCATGAAAAAAGGAGATGTACTTACTATTGCTGAAATTGCTGGAATTCAGGGCGGCAAAAGAACAAGTGAATTAATTCCATTGTGTCATCCATTACAAATTACCAAGATTGATGTAAAAGCTGCTCTTGATAAAACAGGCGTTAGAATAAATTCTGAAGCCCGATGTGGAGGAAAGACAGGTATCGAAATGGAAACTCTTACTGCAGTTTCTGTTGCTCTACTTACTGTTTACGATATGTGCAAAGCTGTTGATAAATCAATGTACATTGATGAAATTACACTTGTCGAAAAAATAAAAATGGATTTAGAATAAGTCGAATATTTTTCCGTATTAAGGACTGTGTTCAATTAATCTACCAAATACTTAGAATTGCTTTTCCTTTGCGCACTCCTTCTACCAAACAATTTAAATATTCGGGCATAGGTTTGTCAAAGATTTCTGGTTTATATGAGCTCACCTTTGTTTCAATGCCATATGCATCTAAAACAATTATAACTTTTGACTCCTTATCCAATAAATCGGGATCGTTATCTATACGTAAAAACTTGAATGGATATTTTTTTCCTATTTTGTAATGAGGATGCTTGGGTTCTATTTTTAATTGGCCATCGGAACCAAATTTTGTAACTACACACTCAATTTGTCGTCCAATACATAAGTTGTAATGTTTGTACATATCCTGCTTTAATGCATACGAATTGCCATAGTCATCGTGTAAAATATAAAATTTTATGTTATCGAGATCTTTAATTTCGTGTACGGTAAAAGTGTATTTTTTCCCAATCTGTAAAAGCTTTTTTGTACTTTCTGTTGAGGAATGAATCAAAAATAATTGACCTTTTTTAATCCTGACTACTTTACATTTTATTTTTCCTGCAATTTGCTCATGGCTTATGCTATCGGGGAGGGGACAATTATTTTCGTGTCCATAGAGATCTTTAACAATAATGGTATTCTCTGTTTCCCCAATAGAGTTGATTTGTGTTGAATAGCCAATCACATCAAAATCATAAATTTCACCAGATTTGTAGAAGGGATTTTCTGGTTCGAGAAATACTTTTCCGCTGCAATTAATTTTATCTATCCTGCAATTAATTGTATCTCCAACCTTGTAATTGTAGTGCGCATAATGAATAGATTTGAGCAGATGTTTACCCCCAAATTGATTCTTAAGTATAAAGAATGAATCATTCGTTTCGGGAATTTCTGTAAAACCAATTATCTCGAACTGATGATTCTCGCCTTCGGTAAATTTATATTGATTTTGAACTTCTCTCATACCAAAAATTTTAGCAAAAATACAGTTTTCTTCGACTCTTTTCGCAATAGAATAATCAAATGGATTTATTACTTTTGCTGCATTAAAAATAAATAATCTTTAAATGAAAACTATTAAAGTAGTTTCTGTAAATATATCAGAGCAAAAAGGTACAATAAAAAAGCCTGTTGATATGATCTGTATTAACAAAATGGGTGTTGAAAATGACGCACATGCTGGTGATTGGCATCGACAGATAAGCTTGCTGGGTAAAGAAAGTATTGAAAAATTTGAAACTGTTCTTGGTCGCAAAATCGAATTTGGCGAATTTGCCGAAAATATTACTACCGAAGGAATAACATTATATAAGACAAAACCCGGAGATAAATTATTTATTGGTGATGTTGAGTTGGAGATTACTCAGATTGGTAAAAAATGTCATGGTGATGGTTGCGAGATATTTAGCAAAGTCGGTCAATGTGTAATGCCTAAAGAAGGGATTTTTGCAAAAGTCATTAAAAATGGGACAGTTAAAGCTGGTGATGAAATAAAATACTTACCACAAGTTATTAAAATACAAATTGTAACACTAAGCGACAGAGCCAGTAAAGGTGAATATCAGGATAAAAGTGGCCCCAAGATTTATGAAATGATTTCAGATTATTACAAAAGTCTTGATATGGTTCATTTTATTGATCATCAAGTAATCCCAGATGATGCTTTGATGCTTAAAGATATTCTGTTAAATGCTCGCGATGAAATGTACGATGTGATTATAACTACTGGCGGGACAGGAATAGGACCACGTGATATTACAATTGAAACTGTTCAACCTTTACTCGATAAAGAAATCCCTGGAATTATGGAAATGATTCGTATGAAATATGGACAAGAAAAACCAAACGCCTTATTAAGCAGGGGCGTTGCCGGTGTTATGGGCCAAACACTTATTTACACCTTGCCTGGTAGCGTTAAGGCTGTCGACGAATATATGAAGGAAATACTAAAAACATTACAACATCTTATTTACATGTTGCATGGAATAGATATTCATTAATATTAATACTTTCCTATTATGAATAGAGATCAAGCAGAAGAATTACTGAAATCATATATTACGAATGAGAAAATGCTGTATCACTGCTATTCTTCTGAGGCAGTGTTGCGTGCTTTAGCAAAACGACTTGGACAAAATGAAAAAAAGTGGGCATTAGCTGGCCTATTGCACGATATCGATAGTGAAATAACAAATGGTGATTCTAAAAGACATGCTCTGGAAGCCGCTGATATTCTTCGCAAGCATGGAATTGACGAGGAAATAATTGATGCTATTAAAATGCATAACGAGCATGCAACAGGATTAGAGCGGACCACCCAATTTCAATATGCACTTGCTGCAGGAGAAACAATTACAGGACTTATTTATGCAACTGCCCTGGTTTATCCCGATAGAAAAATTAAAGATGTTCAAACAAAATCGGTTACTAAGCGAATGAATCAAACTGCATTTGCTGCATCTGTTAATCGAACTACCATAATGGAATGCGAGAAAATTGGAATTCCTTTATATGAATTTGCTGAAATTTCCATTAATGCAATGAAAGAAATTGCAGAAAAAATTGGTCTATAACCTAAATTTGTGATTTAAATCATGCTTTTAGTAATCAATCAATCAGTTTCTTATAAGGTTTTCTTTTCCTTTAGCAAGTATAACTCGCACTCAAACAATTGATTACGGTAAATTTTGTCCAAAAAACTGCTTAAATTAAATTAGTCTAATTCTAAATAGATAATTTTTAAAGCAGGCAATAAATTGATAGATAATTAATAACCGATGGTGTTGATAACCATTATAGTTATTTAGGTTAAACGAGCCTATTTTTTAATAAATTTGACGGTTCTCAGTACAAGAGAAAATTGTTCTTCCAACATCTTGTTTTACTCTTAATAGATAAGTTTAATTAAACTCTAATGTTATGATACCATCAAAAGAAGAAATTAAAATTTCGGCAGCGATAATCGCAGGTGGTGCGAATAAGCGGTTTAATGGAAAAACAAAAGCAAACATTCAGATTAGTGGTGTACGTATTATTACACGAGCCATTAAAACTCTCTACGAAATCTTTAACGATATCATTATTGTTACCAATACACCTGATGAGTTTAAAACCTGTCAACAGTTTACTATTGTACCCGACAAAATTAAAAATGTTGGTCCATTAGGAGGAATACATGCTGCACTTAATGCAGCAAAACACGAGGCTGTATTCGTTTTTGCCAGCGATATGCCTTGTATGTCAGGCGATTTAATTCGTCAACAGATCAAGTTCTATATGAAGCATAAGTGTGATGCAGCAATTCCATCAATTAAAAAATCAATTGAGCCATTACATGCAATATATAATAAACGAATTGAAGATCAACTTTTTGATTTTCTTGGTACTGCCGATAAATATTCGATCAGGTGTTTTCTTGATCAGATTAATACAAAATATCAAAAATTGCCAGATACAGAACAAAACCGAAAAGCTTTTATAAACATTAATACTCCAGAGGATTTATCGAGCATTGAATTACTGGCTGAAAGCGGATATAAATAAAATAATATATACTTACTCTGAGCCACTATTTCCAGAAATAGTGGTTTTTTTTATTTTTTATAAAACAGAAATACTCCTTAAATTTTATAAAATCACCCTTAGAATAGTCCCCGCAACTGCATTATTTAAGGAAAAACAGTTATTATCAAGCAACTTAAAATTGTTCTATATTATCTCTAAATATTGATATATTTTGATATATGGTTTATATTTATGGTACTTTAAATTTCTGTATATGGATAGACAATCAATTATTAAACAATTTGAACCTGTAAAAGATAATCTCTTAAACATTTTACACGCGTTGCAAAACAGTAATCCGGAGAATTATCTTAGTGTAGATGACCTAAAGCTTGTTTCTCATTACCTAAACATAACATATAGCTCTGTTTATGGAGTTGTAAAATACTATTCAATGTTTAGCTTGAAGCCACGAGGTAAATATGTTATCCGAATTTGTAAATCTCCAATGTGCCATATGATTGGCAATAAAGAAATAATCGATGGTTTAAAAGAAACAGGATATAAATTAGGAGAAACATCAGGCGACAAGCTTTTTTCTGTTGAAGAAACCGAATGCCTTGGCCGATGTGCAAAAGCTCCTGCTCTAATGATAAACGATAAAACATATACGGCTCTTGACAGGAAAAAACTGAAAGAGCTCATCCAGAGTATAAAGTTAAACGAACAAAATACTAAGTAAGGTGATCTCAGAAAAACGAATTGCACTCAAAAATGCAGGAAAATATAATCCTGAAGATATAAATGAATATTTATCTCTTGGAGGATATAAAAATGTCGAAAAAGCGTTGAGACTTAATTCTTCGGAGATAATCGACACTATAATTAGTTCTAACCTTCGTGGTCGCGGTGGTGCAGGATTTCCTGCAGGGCTAAAAGAAAAGTTTACACGGGAGTCAGTTGTAGACCCATCCATTCAAAAATATATTGTTTGTAATGCCGACGAAGGCGAACCTGGTACATTTAAGGATCGTATTATTATGGAACAGGATCCTCATGTTTTAATCGAAGGCATGATGATTGCTGCTTTTGCTATTGGTGCATCCAAGGGATATATTTATGTTCGTGGAGAATATTCTGATTCAATAAAGATGCTGCAGACTGCACTTAAACAATCGTACGATAAAACTTTGCTTGGCAAAAACATATTTAATAGTGGATTTAATCTGGATATTGAATTAAAAATAGGTGCAGGTTCTTATTTATGTGGAGAAGAACTTACCTTGCTTGAATCACTGGAGGGAAAAAGAGGATATCCAAAAATAAAACCCCCATTTCCTGCAGAAAAAGGATTGTTCGGAATGCCAACGCTGATTAATAATGTAGAAACATTTGCACATATTCCATATATAATTGAGCATGGAGCTGAACATTATAAATCGATTGGAACATCAGATACTCCAGGTACAAAGATTTTTACTATTAGTGGAGATATTAATAAACCAGGGTTTTATGAAACTGAATTGGGGGTAACCTTACGGCAACTTATCGAAGATTTTGGTGAAGGAATTAAAAACCAGAAAAAGTTAAAAGCTGTATTGCTTGGTGGCGCAGCAGGTACATTTGTTGATGAATCGGTTATGGATACTCCAATAGGATTTGACTCATTAAAAGAAAAGGGTGCAGTTTTAGGCTCGGGAGCAATAATGGTTATGAGTGAGGAGCGTTCACTATTCGAAATATTATATACAGTACTTGAATTTTTTAAACATGAATCATGTGGAAAATGTGTTCCATGCCGTATTGGCACATCCCAATTAATGGTTTTAATGGATGAGGCAAAGAATATAAAAACAGATCGAAAAAAATATCTCGAAAAACTGCTTTTCGAAGCTGAATATATGGCAAAATCCTCTTTGTGCCCATTGGGGCAATCGCCAATTTTACCAATACGCAGTATTCACAGATTCTTTAAAGATCAATTCTAAATTTATGGAAAAGAGTAAATCAATACATATTACTATCGACGGAAAATCAATACAAACTACCGATGGTGCAAATCTTTTACAGGTAGCTCACGATAATGGAGTCCGTATTCCAAGCTTATGTTATCATAAAAAGCTTACTCCTACAGGAGCATGCAGATTGTGTGTTACAAAGATAAATGGAACTCCCGGATTAGTTATGTCTTGTACAGTATTGGCGAAAGATGGAATGGATGTTATTGCTTTTGATCAGGAACTTGAAGAAACACGAAAACATACACTCGATTATTTATTAGCCGAGCATAACGACCATTATGATGGTCCTTATTACGATGAGCTTCGTGAATGGGCAAAGCATTATGACTTGCTTAATCCGCTAAACAGGAAATATCCGAATATTAGCAAAGGGTTGAATTATAAAACCGATGATACTTCACCTATATTAACCTATGATGCCACAAAATGCATTAAATGTTTTCGATGTATAAAAGGCTGCGATGAGGTACAAGGCAAGAATGTGCTTTCTTTTTCGGAACGGGGAATAACATCATACATTATAGCAGGATTTGACAAATGGAACGAATCGGAATGCGATGGATGTGGCGAATGTGTTCAACTTTGTCCTACAGGAGCATTGGTAGAAAAACTTCACATGGATGAAATAAATGTTGATAACATTGATAAAAAAATCAAAACAACTTGCCCTTATTGTGGCGTAGGATGCCAACTCGAGCTTTGGGTGAAAGATGAAAAGATTGTCCGTTCAAATGGCGTTGAAGGAGTATTACCTAACGATGGACGTCTTTGTGTTAAAGGCCGTTTTGGATACGATTATGTTCATAGTCCAGAAAGGCTTACAAAACCACTAATTAAGAAAGAAGGGAAGTTTGTCGAATCATCATGGGATGAAGCATTAAATCTAATTGCATCAAAATTTTTGGAGATAAAGAATAAATATGGAAATGATTCGCTAGCCGGATATTCTTCAGCAAAATGCACCAATGAAGACAATTATCTTTTTCAAAAATTTGTTCGCATTGTTTTCGGAACCAATAATATTGATTATTGCACCCGGCTTTGCCATGCTTCAACAGTTACGGCAATGCTTAAATCGATTGGGGATGGTGCCGGAAGTAATTCAATCGAGGATTTTGCAACTACCGATTGCTTGTTTGTAACAGGCAACAATATGATTGAAACTCATCCTGTAACAGCAACCTACGTAAAAAATGGGAAATATAAAGGACAAAAACTTATTGTTTGCGATCCTAAATGGACTCCCCTGGTAAAATATGCTGATATCTGGCTTCAGCCGCGCCTGGGAACCGATGTGGCTTTACTTAACGGAATGATGCAGGTAATCATCTCTGAGAATCTTATTAAGCTGGATTTTATTAATAATCGTGTTGATCGGGGTTTGGAGGCTTTTGAAGAATTAAAACAACTTGTTGCAGAATATACTCCCGAAAAGACGGAGGAAATTACCTCGGTACCCAAAGAAAAAATTATTGCTGCAGCCCGCATTTATGCTATAGCAGAAACATCAATGATCGCTACAGGAATGGGAATGAGCCAGCAGGTTACGGGAACCAACAATGTGTTCGCGCTAATTAATATGATGCTCATTACAGGCCAGATTGGAAAAGAACGCGCCGGTATTGATCCACCCCGAGGACAAAATAATGTTCAAGGAGCTACCGATGTGGGTTGCTCTCCAATAGTTTATCCGGGATACATTCCAATTACAAATGATGAAAACCGCAAGCGAATAGCAAAAATATGGAATGTTAACTATGAGGATCTTTCAGGAAAGCCCGGATTAACAACTGTTGAGATTATGAATGCGGCGTATGATGGCAAAATAAAAGCTTTATATATTATGGGTGAAAATCCGATGCTTACCGATCCCGATTTAAATCATACCGAGCATGCTATAAAAAATTTAGATTTTTTAGTAGTTCAGGATATTTTCAAAACCGAAACAACGCCTTATGCCGATGTGATTTTACCTGCATCTTCATTTGCCGAAAAAGAGGGAACCTTTGTAAACTCAGACCGCCGTGTACTGCGTGTTCGTAAAGCAGTTGAATTGCCGGGTGAGGCTCGTGAAGATTGGAAGATTATTGTTTCAATTGCTGAGCGAATGGGATATACTATCGGAAAGTATACCAATGCATCTGAAATTTTTGACGAAATAGCTCAGTCGGCTCCAATGATGGCAGGGATTTCGTATGATCGTATTGAACATCAGGGAATTCAGTGGCCATGTCCAACAAAAGATCATCCCGGAACAAGTACCTTGTTTTTAGATAAATTCAATACACCCAATGGAAAAGCCAGATTAAATCCGGTAAAATATATTCCGCAATCAGAAAAAGCAACACATGAATATCCATTTATTCTAAATAGCGGTCGTATACTATACCATTATCATACAGCAACCATGTCGCGAAAAAATAAATCACTTAGAGATTTTGCAAACGAGTCGTATGTATTAATGAATCCAGGCGATGTTATTAAGTTTGGTTTTACCGATAAGCAAAATGTTCGTGTGATTTCAAAGCAAGGAGAACTGGAAACAAAACTAGTCTCAAGTGATCAGGTGGCTGAAGGCGAGCTATTTATGCCTTGGCATTATTCTGAAGCTCCTGTAAACAGATTAACACGTAACGATCTTGATCCATTCTCGAGAATAGCCGCATTTAAGTTAACAGCATGCAGGGTAGAAAAAAAATGACATTGTCAACCAATTAATAAGTGTTTTTTTATTTTCTTATGCTTAATGTCAACTTTAAAAAGAATAATAGGGGAGTTTTTTTATCTCCCCTATAAGCTTAAGCTTTGCAAAACTCTCATAAATTATTTCACAAACTGTTTTAACATAAAATCTGGCTTTATTATTTATATGAAGCTATAAAGTTCTGAATAGTTTCATGCAATTGAATATAAATAACCTATAGGCTTCTTTAACATTCTTGTTATTTTCTTTTTTTGATTCTTTAAGAAATACTTAATATGATCTTTAAATTAATACTTATGATTTTTTTTGAATTCCAAAGAAATCTCTTACCCGTTGCATAAAACCTCTTTCTTTTTGCAGGATGAAATCCCTTAATACAGATGAAAATTCGGGTGTTCTAAGGTATCCAAATGATTTGTGCGGATTACGCTCACCATCAATTTCATAGTCGGTGTTTACAATAAAGTCAGTGGCTCTTATCCCAGCATTATTCTCGTCGAAATCATTCTTAAGGCTATAATTTATTGCCACATCATCTTCCAGATCGGAGAAATTGTACCAGTTTTTATGAACACCCGGAGGTGTTTTAAGCTTGGTGTTATTTAGTTTTATTTTTTGCTCAAGAGCTATTCTGCTTCTAACAAATGGTATGCCGAGCGGAGAACCGATGGTGGCAAATGTATTAATTTTAAAATCAGGTAAAATAAATGTAAGAATATCATATGCAATAATAGTTCCCATGCTGTGAGCAACAATGAAAATATCGTCTTTCTTATATTTAAGTAGTGTTTCAGTAACTCTTTTTCTTATATAATCGCGTGCGTGATACTCTAATCCGTTTTGTGTTACTTTTTCATTTTCATAATATGCTTCTAAATCTTTAAAGTAATTGTGAATTATACTGTTCGAAATAAATGAATAATTTACTGTCATGTCATCATTTAAAAAGATCTTGTCAGCAGCAGCACTAAACCAATCGAGAACCTTTTTGCGCACAGGATGATGCATGCCTGTAATTGATTTATTACCAGAAACATAAATCTCCTTTAAATATAATGGATGGTTTATATTTGTTATTTTTTCGTTGAGTGGTTTTTCGTGCAAAATATCAGCCCAATAAATAAGCTCGAACTTAGGAAACTTAAATTCCTGATTAGTTTTTGTTAAACCTTCGATCATAGATTCTTTCCACCAGTTCTGAAGTGTTTCTTTTGATGGTTTATTTCCTAATCCATGTATGCCTATAATTACTTTTGCCATTTATAATAAATTTATATGCTCAATTTGTTTTTCATCCATTTTGCTCTATCAGTAATAATTGCGTCTACGCCAAAACCGAGCAGTTTTTTTGCTTTTTCAGGATTGTTCACTGTCCATGCATACAATCGCAGATTAGCCGATTTTATTCTTTTAATAATCTCAGCATTTAGCAAAGTACCTGCAAACAAATTTAATCCATTCAACTCATTTTGAATTGCTGTTGATATTATTGTTTCGAAAGAAGGAGTAAGAATTTTACTAATCCAGAAATAATCAAGCTCCAAAATCCACAGAAAAGAAATATTTGGCATCTGCTTCTTTGCTTTAATAAGTGTTTTAAGGTTAAAACTTATTATTTCTATCTGGTCTGCTTGCAAACCTGAATTTACTATAGCCAGATTAATGAATGGAATAATTTTGGAACTCGATTTTATTTCAATAATGATTTTCTTACCTACTGGAACAGTTCTTAAAACTTCGCTTAATTCAGGAATCTTTTCTCCCTTATACTTGTTGTTTTTAAACTTACCCACATCCACTTTTTTAAGATCAAGTAATGTTGAGTTTCTAATCCATTTTAATTTTCTTGCAACGCGGAAAGTATGTGGGTCGTGAATTACAACTACACGGTTATCTTTTGTTAAACGAACATCTATTTCAACAGCATCAATGCCATTGTTCCAAGCCCTATTTATTGAGGATAATGTGTTTTCGGGTGCATCGAATGATTCTCCGCGGTGGGCAATTATACATTGGTTATCCATTAACAATATTTTTATACCTATAAATCTACACCATTTTTAGGATATTGAGAATGAAGTGCCCAATAATTGATATGAAACAATGAGATACTATTTAACGATTACTAATATATGTTCTAAATGCAAATGGTCAATAATAATAAGGATTCTAAATTAGAATTAATTCCTCATATCAAAATTTAATTTTTCTCAATTTGATTTATCTTTGCAAATCATTTTTTAATAAAATCCTCCAATAGTTCAATTTAATAATGAATTATTTGGTTTTTATTAATGGTTATCCATCAAATAGTGTTAAATTATTTCGTTTTAAGTTTAGTTTATTTTATGGTCGACAGTCAATTACTTTTCATCTCAATACTTGCAACTGTTATTGGATGGCTTGCAATATATTTTTCACCTAGCCGGTTTAAAGGGAAAATAACAAGTGGATTTGTATTTATTAATGCTATTCTTACGTCGATTCCTGCAATACATGTGCTTACATCCGACAATATCGAAATTCTGTTGTCAGGAGTTTTACTTATTGGTGAAATTCCTATCCGTATTGACTCCCTCTCTGCATGGTTTATACTTATAATAAATCTTACCAGCATAACAGGTGTTGTTTATGGATTAGGGTATATGAAATCGTATAGCGATCAGAAATCAAATCTAACGTTGCACTGGATTCAGTATCTACTTTTTCATTCCTCAATGCTTTGGGTTTGTATGGTGCAAAACAGCATTGTATTTTTAATTGTTTGGGAGTTAATGTCGCTTTCGTCTTTAATGCTTGTTATATTTGATCATCAGAACAATAAAACACTTAAGGCCGGATTAAATTACCTGGTACAAATGCATATTGGTGTGGCAGTATTAACAGTTGCATTTATCTGGGTTTATTTTTCGACTGGTTCGCTAGATTTTTCTGCAATTGCTCAATTCTTCAGCACGTATTCAAATATTTGGTTATTTCTTTTGTTTTTTATAGGATTTGGAATTAAAGCCGGTTTTGTGCCCTTCCACTCGTGGTTGCCTCATGCTCATCCTGCAGCACCTTCGCATATTTCTGGTGTAATGTCGGGAGTTATTGTAAAGGTTGGAATATATGGAATTTTCAGGATGATTACTTTTTTAAACTCTGATTATCTTATAATTGGAGAATCCATTCTGGCACTTTCAGTTTTAACCGGATTGTATGGAATAATTAATTCGGCTGTTCATCGTGATTTTAAGAGGATGCTAGCATATTGTACTATCGAAAATGTTGGTATAGTTGGTATTGGTATTGGTTTAGGACTAATTGGATTAGGCAAAGGAAACACCATAATGATTTTATTGGGTTTTGGAGGTGCGCTCTTGCATACTCTGAATCACTCATTATTCAAATCGTTATTATTCTTCTCTGCAGGATCGATATACCAACAAACCCATACCCGTGATATGGAAAAACTTGGTGGATTAATCCATAAAATGCCTCAAACAGCATTTTTTTTCTTAATTGGGGCACTAGCCATTGGTGGATTACCTCCATTTAATGGTTTTATTTCTGAATTTATTATTTATAAAGGAATGCTTGAAGGCATAAACTCTTCAAATATTTATCATGTTATACTTATTATTATTTCTTTTTCAGGATTATCAATTATTGGAGGGCTTTCAATATTAGTATTTACAAAAAGCTTTGGAACCATTTTCTTAGGTTCTCAACGTACCGAATTACATGCTGAACCTAATGAAGTATCATTCTCAATGCGGTTACCTCAGTATATAATAATTGCTATAATGCTAGGCATTGGAATTTTTCCAGCATTCTTTTTTTCATACACATCTCAAATTATAATTGCTTCTTTTCCAAAATTTGCAATTAATAATATAGATACACTTAATCCTTTTATACATAGCTTATCAACTGTAGGTATATATGCAGCAGTATTTCTTATTCTGATTGTTCTGGTTTATTTTATTCGATCATTATTTATGAATAAAAACCTTACCCAGAAATCTCCTACCTGGGGTTGTGGTTATGTAGCACCAAGAGCATCAATGCAATATACCGGCAAATCGTATTCGAAAACACTTGGTAAATTGTTGGGATTTATTGTTACCGAAAAGAAAAAATATACAGAACTAGAATCGAATGAGGTTTTTCCAGAAAAAAGAACTCATTCAGCCTATTATACTGATTTTTTTGAGAGTAGGATTATCGAAAAAATAACAAATCAGATTCAATACTTCATGAATCTTTTTCAGTTTGTTCAAAATGGTAGTACACAGATGTATATTATTTATGGTTTGTTTTTTATTGTTTTAATATTTTTAGGAACGTTATTTAATATTATTTGATGATTATTATCTATGCTATACTGGTAGTTGTTTTTTTATCATTGTTGATAATACCATTTTTGCGCTCAGAAGTGAAAGGTATTATTCCTCTGATTTCGGTTATTATTGTTAGCATTCTTAGCAGTATTCCATCCATTAAAGCATTAACAGGCGAGTCGACCGAAATAATTTTATCAGGCACATTGGTTACTTCAATCATTCCTGTCAGGATTGATGCTCTTTCGGCCTGGTTCATTTTAACAATTAATTTCACATTTATTACAGGAATAATTTATGGAATAAGCTATATGCAAGCTTATAAAAAGCAAAAATCAAATTTATCGTTGCACTGGATAAGCTACATTTTGGCCCATACCTCTCTTATAGCTGTTTGTTCTGTTCAAAACAGCCTTGTTTTTATTATTACATGGGAAATTATGGCTTTATCAGCATTTTTTCTTGTGATTTTCGAAAGTTATAGTGCAAAAACCTTAAAAGCTGGGATCAACTATTTAATACAGTCACATGTAAGTATACTATTACTAACATTAAGTTTTATATGGGTTTTCTATAGAACTGGTTCATTCGATTTTATTGCAATAAAAGATTTTGCAAATTCCACAACCGCTTTTGGTGGTTTAGTTTTAATGATTTGTCTTTTTATTGGATTTGCTATTAAGGCAGGTTTTGTTCCCTTTCATACATGGCTTCCTTTAGCTCACCCGGCTGCTCCTGCACATATATCAGGAATCATGTCGGGAGTAATAATAAAGATTGGTATCTATGGAATTCTTCGAATGATTTTCTTAATTAGAACTGACTACCTTGCTATTGGATATTTTATTTTATTTATCTCGATAATTTCAGGAATTTATGGTGTGATGTTGGCCATTTTGCAACATAATCTGAAAAGATTGCTTGCCTACCATAGTATCGAAAATATAGGAATTATTGGTATTGGAATAGGTCTAGGCTGTATAGGTTTAGGTATCGAAAATAATATGCTTTCTATACTCGGATTCTCTGGTGCATTGTTACATACGCTTAATCATTCCTTATTTAAATCGCTTTTATTTTATGGAGCAGGAAATATTTACCAGTCAGCCCATACAGTAAACATTGAGCAATTAGGTGGTCTTGGAAAGAACATGGCTCAAACAGCCTTTTTGTTTTTGATTGCATCGCTCGCTATTTGCGGATTGCCTCCCTTCAATGGTTTTGTTTCGGAATTTATTATATATAGTGGTATTTTTAATGGAATACACAATGCTACTTTTCTAAATCTAATGTTCTTTATATTCTCAATATTTGGACTTGTACTTATTGGTGGATTAGCAATTTTTTGTTTTACTAAAGCATTTGGCACCATATTTCTTGGCTCTCCCAGACATTTATTTCACCATCAACCACAGGAAAGTAGCTTTGCAAAGAGGCTACCCATGTTTTTAATTGTTATTTTGATTTTAACTATCGGTATTTTCCCAACAGTATTTTTAAAAGCATTGTCGCTACCAGTTTCTCAATTAACAGGAATTAAATCAATAGACTATTTGCCTTTAGAAACATCAATCTCAAAAACGATTTCGCAAATTGGATATGTTTCTTTGCTTTTTATTGGTATAGTAGGAGTAGTATTCTTTATAAGAAAGAAATTTACAATATCAAATCAATACAGAATGTCTTCTACATGGGGATGTGGTTATATAGGTCAAACGAGCAAAATGCAATATACTGCAAGTTCTTTTGTTCGAAATTATAGAAAGCTAGCCGAGCCTTTATTTTCCGTTCATAAGTTCAAAAGGGACTTGAAGGGTGTTTTTCCTGGTAAAGCATGGCACGAAACACATCCAAAAGACAAAATAGAAGAAATGTTTATTAGTCACCCAATTAGGCAACTCAAACATTTCTTAAATTATTTCAGCATACTGCAAAGTGGAAAACCTCAAATGTATATTTTATATGGAGCTGTATTTATTACACTTATAATAGCAGTTCCACAGATATATAGCTTAGTAATTTCAGTATTTAAATTTTTAAATAACTTATAAATCATGATAAGCTTTATACTAATAGTTTTGGTAAGCTTCTTTTTTACGGGTATAGTAATTCGCACAAAAAGTATTGCATCGGGTCGCAAAGGTCCAGGAATATTTCAGCCTATGAAAGATATTTTCCGGTTGTTTAAAAAAGGAGCTGTTTATAGCCAAACCACCAGTTTCATTTTTCAGATCGCCCCTAGTATTTATTTTGCTTCAGTAATTATGGCTATATTGGTAATACCTTTTGGACAGTACAAGGGAATAATATCTTTCGAAGGAGATTTTGTATTCTTTGCATATGTATTAGCAATCGGAAAGTTTTTCAGCATTATATCTGCGCTCGACACAGGTAGTAGTTTTGAGGGAATGGGAGCAAGCCGCGAAGCATTATACTCAATGCTAGCCGAACCAGCTTTCTTCTTGCTTATGGGATCACTCGCTCTGTTAACTGGCTACACATCATTTCACGAGATATTTATGACATTCCATTTTGGATCATATATTTCTTATGCTTTGGGTGTAATGGCCACTTTTGTTTTGGTTATGATTGCAATGATAGAAAATAGCCGTATGCCTATCGATGATCCAAAAACTCACCTTGAACTTACAATGATTCATGAAGTAATGATTCTCGATAATAGTGGTTTCGATCTTGGATTAATCTTGCATGCCACAAACCTTAAATTTGCTATGTATGGTGCATTAATTGCCAATCTTTATTTTGGTAGTTTGCCACTCTATTATTCAATACCTATTTTTCTTGTAATTCAATCTTTATTTGCAGTATCAGTTGGGTTACTTGAGTCATTTACAGCTCGTTACAGAATGAGCCATAATGCTCAGTTTATTTTTACTTTGTCGTCAGTATCATTGCTTATATTTTTTGGAGTACTGATGATATTGGGTAAATTAATATAATGAAATTTTAAAATATCGACCATGATAAATGTTTTGCTTATAACTTTTGTAATAACATTGCTTTATATAGCCATTGCAAATCGCTTATTAACGTATGTTAAGATTTTAGCTTTTCAGGGAATATTACTTTTCGGTGTTGCATTTATTGAGTTACTCGAGATAAATCCGATAAATCTAGCATTTATTCTTCTTGAAACAATTATCGTTAAAACAATTGCAATCCCTGTGTTTCTAACCTATGTTATAAAGAAAAATAAAATAACCCGTGAAGCTGAGCCTTTTGTGCCCAATTTTGTGTCGCTTATTATTGTTACAGCTATAATTATTGCTACATTCCTTATCTCAAACAGTATAGCTGATACTCATTTAAATAAAATCTACTTTGTGGTTGCTTTAGTCGCTTTGTTCAGTGGATTATATATTATCATCTCACGCAAAAAAATAATAACTCATGTAATTGCATACGTAATAATTGAAAATGGCGTATTTATTCTTTCGCTAGCAGTGGGTACTGAAATGCCAATGTTGGTTAACCTCGGAATATTACTCGATATTTTTGTGAGTGTATTCCTTTTAGGTATTTTCATTAATAAAGTGGGCGACGTGGTTAAAGATATTGATATTACTCAATTAAGTAATTTAAAAGATTAATTTGAATTAAGATGATTGGAATCTATTTAACAGCAGCAGTAATTATAAGCGGTTTACTATTCTTTAATAGAAACAGACAGGTAAATAGACTTTTGGTAACGCTATTTATTCTTGTTCAATGGGCTTTTACAATATACGAATATTACCATAAAGGGATTACTGAGTTAGGCTATTTTAAACCCGATGCTCTGGCTATTTTATTACTTACTACTCTTAGTATAATTACTATTCCTGCATTATTTCATAGTTACGAGTATATTTATCCCGAAAAAGAAAATCCTAAAACCAGATCAATTTATTTCGCAGCAATGACAATTCTTATTGCTGCTATTGGTGCTGCATATCTTTCAAACCATATTGCCGTAACCTGGATTTTTATTGAAATTACCACTTTAAGCGCTTCTGCATTAATTTTTCATCGCAGAAATAGTGGCTCGCTCGAGGCGACATGGAAATATATTTTTGTCTGCTCAATAAGTTTAACATTTGTTTTTATTGGGATATTATTCCTCAGTATAGCGTTGGGTCATAGCGGGGAGCAGGGTCTTTATTTCGATGCCCTAATGGATCAGGCGGCAAATCTAAATACCTTTTGGTTCAAACTTGCATTTGTATTTATATTTGTTGGTTTTACGGCCAAACTTGGATTAGTACCAATGTATACAGCTGGTATTGATGCCAAGGATAAAGCTCCAACACCTGCTGCTGCTTTATTCTCAAGTGTTTTAATGAATGTAGGATTTGTTGGTATTTTTAGAATATATGTTGGAGTAGCACATTCATCAATACATGGCTGGGCAAATAATGTAATTATGATTGCTGCATTTCTTTCAATATTTATTGCAACTGTTTATGTTCTTAAGGTTAAGAACATCAAACGAATGCTTGCCTATTCGAGTATTGAGCACATGGGATTAGTTATGTTAGGCTTGGCAGCTGGTGGAATTGGATATTATGCTGTTGTATTACATGTTATTCTTCACGCTTTTGCAAAGTCTGCACTTTTCTTCCAAATCGGCCAAGTTTATAATATTTATAAAAGTAAAAATCTGTATTATCTGGGAAGTTATTTTAAATATAACTTGCCAGGTGCCATTATTATATTAATAGCTTTTATTTGTATAACAGCAATGCCTCCATCTGGTCTTTTTATAAGTGAGTTTTATATTTTTACAGCCCTATTTAAAGGAGGGTATTTATTTATACTTATTCCTATACTTATTCTATTAACATTGATAATTTGGGCCATGGGTAAAAACTTCTTAAAATTATTATTTACTCCACCAGTAAATTTTGATGAATCGAAAATTGAAAAAGTGAGTCAGCTCGAAACTTTTTCTCAGTTTATATTGCTCGGATTAGTTATTTATCTTGGTATTAATCCACCTGCAGTTTTTGTTGATTTAATTAATGAAGCAGTAAAAAATTTAATCTTCTAATATGAATTATTTAGTATTAAAAAATAATCAGCGTGTACCGGTTAATTCAATACCGGTTGTTAAGTACGAAGATTTTATGGAAACGATTGTTTCTGGTTTGATGAAAGATAAGGGCAATCATTGTGTAAATTACTTTGGATATAATCAAGAGAGCAAGGTTAAACTAATATGTTGCATTGCCGACGATGCAAATCACTGCATTTATGTTCTTTCCGCTATAGTTGAACAGACTGCCATATTACCTTCTTTCACTGCACATAATCTCTCGTTTGAAAAATTTGAGAGAGAAATACACGAGAACTTTGGTATTGGATATTCCGATCACCCATGGCTTAAACCGGTGAGATATCCATTCAATGCTGCTGATAAAAGCAAAACAATTGCGAATTATCCGTTTTATCAGATCGAAAGTGAAGAATTGCACGAAGTCGGTGTGGGTCCAATACATGCGGGAGTAATAGAGCCTGGCCATTTTCGATTTATTTGTAACGGCGAGCAAATACTACATCTCGAAATACAACTAGGTTATCAGCATAGGGGAGTAGAGCAATTATTTCTTGAAAAGAAAAACCTATTACAAAAAGCAACACTAGCCGAAAATATTGCCGGTGATACAGTCATTGGTCATACAAGCACATTCTCAAAACTTTGGGAGAGTCTATGTGGCTATCAGGCCACACCTGAATTGGAATTTGCAAGAACACTGGCTTTGGAAAACAAGCGTATTGCAATACATACAGGCGATTTAAGCGCTATTTGCACTGATGTTGCTTATCAGCTTGGCAACTCAGTGCTTGGGAGGTTAAGAACACCTATTATTAATTATTTTCAGGTTTGGAACGGTAATCGTCTAGCAAAAGGTTTGGTTCGTCCTGGAAAAACTAATTTCCCATTTACAAAAGAACTTGGCAAAGAATGGCTTGAGATGATTAATGTCTATGAGCCCGATTTTACCGAAATGGTTAAGCAAATGTTCGATCTTCCCTCAGTGCTAGCCAGGTTAGAAAAAACAGGTGTTGTTTCAACCGAAGTAGCAGAATCAATTGGAATAGTTGGAATGTCGGCACGTGCAAGTGGAGTAAACAGAGATATACGCCTTTCACACCCCGATAATTTATACTACAAACTGAATCATAAACCCATTGTCAAAAGTCAGGGTGATGTCTTATCCAGAGCTCAAATTAGAAGAGATGAGATTTTTCAATCAATCGACTATATTAAGCAACTTATAACAGATATTCCTGAAAATTTGAAATATACGAACGAATTAAGTGCACCTGAGCCAGATTCATTTGTTATTTCATTAACCGAAGGATGGCGTGGGGAGATTTGCCATTGCGCTATAACCGACAACAAAGGTGAACTTGTAATATACAAGATTAAAGATCCTTCGTTCCATAACTGGCTGGCATTAGCTCTTTCTGTTCGTAACAACGAAATATCGGATTTCCCGATTTGTAATAAGAGTTTTAATTTGTCGTATTGTGGTCATGATTTATAAATAAATATGCTAAAGTTTTAATTAGTTAAAATGCTAATAAAAAAATGGAAAAGAAAAATGCAATATTGGATAAGAGTTTTGAATTTGCATTGGAAATTATTGAATATTCAGAATTGCTTGAAGAGCAGAAGAAATATGTAATAGCTCGACAATTGTTAAAATCAGGAACTTCAATTGGTGCAAATATTCGTGAAGCACAATCAAGTGAAAGCAGGGCTGATTTTATTCATAAATTAAAAATTGCAGCAAAAGAAGCACAGGAAACAGAATATTGGTTAATGCTTTGCAATCATTCAAGTAGTTATCCATCAAATCATTTGTTGCCTATAAAGTTGGAAGAGATTCAAAAACTTTTTTCAAGCATTATATCATCAGCAAAAAAAAACTCAAACAATATATCATCACATTAATTTATTAAAATTAAAAAAATTGCAGGTTAGCACATCAGCAAATCAGCACATTAGAACATTAACATATTAGTACATTAAACAATTAACACATTAGTATATGTTAAATAATTTAAAGATAATGTATCATCAAGGGAAACAGTTTATTCCCAATGTAACAACAGTAGAAGTCCCTGGTATTTTTAGAGGAAGACCAATTATCAGTAATGTAAAAATCAATGAGGACGAATTAGTTAATATCTGCCCATTACATGCAATAACAAAAAATCCGGTAAGTATTGATTTAGGTAAGTGTACTTTTTGTGGTGAATGTGCTTTTGCATTTCCTGATAAAATAAAGTTTACCAAAGATTATAAACTTGCAACAAACGAACGAAATGGGTTGATAGTTGTTGAGGGACAAGATAAGCCTATAGATTTAAATCCTAAGCTAATTCGCAAAGAAATTCACAAACTTTTTGGAGGGTCGCTTAAACTAAGACAAGTTTCTGCTGCAGGAGATAATAGTTGCGAATGGGAACTGAATGCTGCAGGCAATGTTCAGTTCGACATGGGTCGGTTTGGTGTTGAGTTTGTTGCATCGCCTCGTCATGCCGATGGAATTGTAATTACAGGTCCAATTTCTGAGAATATGGCTGAACCTCTGCAAATTTGCTATGATGCAACTCCTGATCCAAAAATTATTATACTTGCAGGAACCGATGCTATAAGTGGTGGTATTTTTAATGGTAGTTCTGCTTTAAATAGATCATTTTTAGACAATTATAAAATTGATTTGTTCATAGCAGGAAATCCGGTTCATCCATTAAGTTTCATTAATGGAATTCTTCATCTTATAAAAATGAGAAAATAGCTTTAATGGCTATTATATTAATATCTTTTTCCAAATATCCTGAAAATAACAAATAATGCTAATATGGCTATTGGGAATAAAATTAATGGAGAAATGCCAAAAGCAGCCGGTATAGTACCAAATACTATAGAAACTAACCCAACTGTAAGAGCATATGGTAGCTGTGTTCTTACGTGCTCAATATGATTACACGAACTGGCCAATGAACTCATAATAGTTGTATCCGAAATGGGCGAACAATGATCGCCCATTACTGATCCTGCTAGTACTGCCGATACTACATTATGGAATATTGCCAACGATGTTGTATATTCCATTCCAGAGTTTTGTGTGATTAACCATGTTGCTGGTAAAATAAGTGGATATAAAATTGCCATTGTACCCCACGATGATCCTGTTGAAAAAGCTACCAGTGCCGCCAGCACAAATGTAAGAGCAGGAATATATTGCGGTGCCATATTTATGCTCACCATAGTTTGTGAAATAAAATCAGCTGTATGTAAATGTTTTGTTACCAAAGCAATCGACCAGGCCAGAATGAGAATTAAAACCGCAGTCAACATGGTTCTGAAACCATTAATCATACTGTCAATTGTTGTTTTAAGATCTAATAATCGTTGTACTAAAGAAAGCGTAATAGCTGCTAATACACCTAATATAGATGCCCAAAGTAATGCTTTATACGAATCGCTATTTCCGATTACTACTGAAAGTTTGGTTCCGAAAGATATTGTTGTATCATCCCAAACAGATGGATTCCATCCTGTATATAGTAATCCGGTGAATGTGCCAAAAATTATGATAAATACAGGTATCGCGGCATTATACCATTTTGGAACTATATCTTTCGAAACTTCAAGTTCGTTGAGCTTATTCGAAAACGTATTTTCATCACCATTGGTGTAATCTCCAATAGTCTCTCTTGCTTTTTTCTCTGAATGATACATGGGTCCAAAATCTGCCTGTCGCGAAATCAGAATTAAAATAAAAACAAGTGCCAGAATAGGGTAGAAAGAATATCCAAGTGAGTTAATAAATACTGAATAAGGACTTTCATTTATACCAATAGTGCTAATTCCATCCTGAATATAGCTTAACTCTGCTCCAATCCATGTTGTAACAAATGCAATTGCTGCTACAGGTGCAGCAGTTGAGTCTACAATGTAGGCTAATTTAGCTCTCGAAATTTTTAATTTATCGGTTACAGGTCTCATGGTATTTCCAACCACCAGTGTGTTTGCATAATCATCAAAAAATATGGCAATACCCAATAGCCAAGTTACAAACTGCCCTGATCGCGGACTTTTAGCATACTTCGATAAAAAATTTACGATACCTTGCATTCCTCCATTACGTGTGATAATATTAACCATTGCTCCAATAAGCATCGAAAAAACAATAATAGCCATATGCCCGGGCTCTGTGAGAGCTTCAATTATATAGGTATCAACAATGGCAAAGATTCCTTTAAAAATAGCTGGTATAATTGATACATCCTGATACCAGAACATAGTTGCTGTACCTACTAAAATTCCAATAAACAATGCTGTAAATACTTCTTTAAAAATTAAGGCAAATAATATTGCAATCAATGGAGGAATTACAGAAAACCACAGTGGAATAGGATTAACATACTTCTTAAATGTATATTCAGATACCTTAATTTCAAAGTTCTGTTTTTCATCAAATTTGTATTTTAAGTGAGCCGTTCCTTTAACAACAAGGGCAACGTTTGGCTTGTTGTTTATGTAAATTGTAACTGGCAATCCCTCCATTACTTGCCTGAATTCAGGATTATTAAAATGGATGTTAATTTCAACATTAATGTGTTTAACAATAGCATTTGTCATCTCAATAGAAACATCTTCCTGCGATAATATGGGCATTTCCGGTTGATCATCAGCTAAGGTTGATGCAAAGAACGCAAGTATTGTTAAAATGGTTAAAAGAGTGCGGTTAAAGTATTTGTACATCTGAATTCTTTTTTAAAGCTCTAAAATAGAGAAAAAAAGAATAAAGTATAAGTTTAAAGCATTAATATTTTTATGATTGCAACCGCCTACTTAAAATTCGAACAAATCAAGATGACTTAGTGTAGTTTAAATTTGCATTTATTATATTGATTAGGATAACATTTTTTTTATAAAATGTTATATTCAAAAATATCCACAAATATTTAGAGCCATTTAGCGTTTTGTTAAACAAAGTTAAAACCTAACCTTATCTGATAATTTTTCGAAAAGTAAACTTTGATTTTTGCAAAAAAAATAGTATTTTGCTGATATATATTTTATTATGAGTAAGTATCTTAATTTTGATTTTCTGAATATTGGACACGAAAACCTTATTCCACAGCAAGGTAGGATACTAATTTCCGAACCTCTGCTTTCAGATACTTATTTTAAACGTTCAGTTGTACTTATTACCGAGCATAATGAAAACGGAACTGTAGGTTTTGTTCTAAATAAACCTATCGAATTAATGATTAACGAAGTTCTTGGCGATTTCCCTCAATTCGAAGCTCAGGTTTATATTGGTGGCCCTGTTGCTAAAGATACAATACATTTTCTGCATACATTAGGTGATTTAATTCCTGACTCTGTTCAGGTTTTTGATGGTTTATATTGGGGTGGTGATTTTGATCAGCTTAAAAAAATTATTGCAAAAGGAAAAGTGGATCCTTCTCAAATTAGGTTCTTTTTAGGTTATTCAGGATGGAGACCAATGCAACTTGAAGAAGAAATAGAAGAAAATGCATGGTTAGTTACCGAAGTTGATTCATCGAAAATAATGAATGCAGAAAAGGATATTTGGGAAAATACATTACGCGATATTGGCAAGAATTTTAAAATTTGGGCAAACTTCCCTGAAAATCCTGCAATGAACTAGATCTTCAATTATCAACGATCAATTACCAATTAACAATATGCGGTGAGCAGTGAATAGTGAATGGTGATTCGCTAAGTGCAATAATATAGCTGCTATCTATGGATTTCAATTTTCAATTTTCAATTCACTAATCACTAATCACAGTGACACAGCTCACTACTATTTAAATGCTATCTCATTGAGTTTGTCAATAAATAGTTTTGATGTAGTATTAAAAAATCTCTTTTCCTTAAATGCCAACACCCATTTAATTCCAGATATACTATTCGTAATGAAAAGTTCATCAGCATCGAGAATGTTCTTTTCAGTAATTGATTTCTCATTATAAATTCTAAATTGTAACATATCTGCTATTCGCAATATTTGTTTTCGCATAATACCAGCTACCGGACCATCGCTTAATGGTGGAGTAAGAATAAATTTATCTTTAATTAAGAATATATTTGAGCTAATAGTTTCAGTGATAAAACCTTTCTCATTTATAATTATGCAGTCATCAATTTTTCTCTCTGATGCGTATAATCCTGCCATTACATAAAGCAACGAATTGGAGGTTTTTAAGTTAGAAAATAGATTGATAGATTTTTGTATATCAGGGAAAGTATCTATTACTAAACCTTTAGTATTGAGTTTATACAAATCATTTTCTATAAACTCTGTTTCAACTATATACGATGATAAATTCGTAATTGGCGTATATCTTCCCCCATTATTCCTGAAAACACTAAGTCTTATTCTTACACCTTGGTAAAGCTTATTCTTATGAAGTAATTTGATTATTTCTTTTTTTATGTTTCCCGATTCAATACTGTAAGGAATTTCCATTTTAAGGATATTCATTCCGTATTTTAAGCGAATAAGATGATCATCGAAGAATTGTATTTCGGTACCATTGCAGTGCATTGTTTCGAATAATCCATCGCCATAACAAAATGAGCGATTTGAGATACTTACCCCAAACTCATCACGCGAAAAATATTCGCCGTTTAATAATATAAATGAATTTATTGCCATTTATCAGATATTATCTGATCAACAATATTCTCAATATTTGAATTAAGCTCAACCCTTATTCCTTTTATTCCTGCATTTTCAGACGCCTCCACATCGCGTGACTTATCGCCAATCATAAATGATTTTTTAGGATCAATATTGAATCGTGCAATGGCTTTTTCAATAAGCAATGATCCGGGTTTGCGACACAAACATTTTTCAACATCGCTATGATGGGGACAATAATAAATTTCAGTTAACTCAATATCCGATTCTCTTAATTTTTCAATCAAGTATTTGTGAATAGCTTCAACATGTTGCTGTGTATAAATCCCTTTTCCAATTCCGCCCTGATTAGTTATTATAAATAATTGAAATCCATTATCGTATAATTTTTTAAGAGAGGGGATTATCCCATCATTTATTGTAAATTCTTCAAGCAAATAGGTATAGTCGCCCGGATCATGATTAATAACGCCATCTCTGTCGAAGAAAACTGCTTTGTTCATGCCGGTAAAGTTAAAAATTAGTAAGTTGATCAATAAAAACAAAAATTAACCTATGGTCTAAAAACAAAGGAAAAATAAAACCAAAAACAGCACCAATAAAATGAGCATCGTGGTTAATATTATCACCGCCGCGTTTGCTCATGTAATGAGAATAAGCCAGGTACAAAATCCCAAAAACAATTCCGGGAATTGGAATCACAGCATAAAAATATACCGAGGCCATTGGCTGAAAGAAAATACTTGTAAAAACAACTGCCGAAACAGCTCCCGAAGCTCCTACAGAATTATACCAGATATTATCTTTTTGTTTCTTTACTGTTGTTACTGTAGCCATTATCATGCTGGCAAAGTATAAGATAACATACGAAAGTATAGGCGATTGAATAATTCCTTCGGTAGCCAACGATTTAAATATTTGTTCGACAGAGCTGCCAAAAGAAAACAATACCAGCATATTTATAATCAAATGAGTCCAGTCGGCATGTAAAAATCCATGCGATAAAATTCTGTACCACTCTTTCTTATGAAATACCTGGTAAGGATTTAGTTGTAACTTATCGAATAAAACATGGTTACTGAAAGCCAATATAGAAATAAGAGATGTTATACCAATTAGTAATAAAGTCATTATAAAGATATTAATGTAAAATTTTATAAACCAGCTCCTTCAATAGCTCGCCATCAGGAGTATTTTCGCTATTCAATCCTTTGGCACGCAAATCATATTCGCGTAATAAAGCAATAATTTCTACAACTTTGCGGGGATTATATTGTTTTGCTGCTTTTTCGTAATCGGCAATAAAATATGGATTTATTTTTAAAGCAGCTGCTACTTCCTGTTTATTGGTTTTGTTCTTAATAAAATGATAAACAAGTACTTTACTAAAGAAGTGATATAACATTGAAATGGTTAAAACTATTGGATTGTCTTTTGGATTATTGGCAAAATAATTAACAATCCGGTTTGCTTTCAGAACATTTTTTTGTGTAAGGGCTTTGTGTAATTCGAAGTTGTTATAATCCTTGCTTATACCAATGTTTTTTTCAATATGTGTTGATGTAATATTATATTCTCCGGTAGGTAATGTAATTATAAGTTTCTCAAGTTCGTTTGCTACCTTACTTAGATCATTTCCAAGATATTCTGTCATAAGCATTCCAGCACTGGGTTCAATAGTATGATTTCTTTTCTTTAAATATGCATTTATCCAGCCTGGAATTTCATTGTCGTAAAGCTTTTTCGATTCGAATAAAATCCCATTATCGTTAATTACTTTGTATAGTTTTTTTCGTTTATCGAGAGTTTTATACTTGTAATTAATTACTAATATTGTTGATTTTAGTGGGTTTGTAGCATAATGAATTAGGTCTTCAATATCTTTTATGTTTTGAGCTTCCTTAACAATTACTACCTGGTAATTGGCCATCATGGGGTAGCGTTTGGCTGAATTTATTACAGTGGAAATCTCAGTGTCTTTACCATAAATAATAGTTAGGTTAAATGCTTTTTCGCTTTCGCTTAAAGCATTTTCCTGAATATTCTTTGTAATTAAATCAATAAAATAAGGCTCGTCACCTGATAGAAAATAAATAGGTTTATAGATTTTATTTTTTAAATCGCCTATTATTTGTTCAAAGTTCATATATCAAAAGTCCTAAAAACGTAAATGTTTAACAGATTCTTTGTTTTCTTTTATTTCTTTCAATGCCTCAATTCCAATTTTAACATGATCATCAACAAATTTATCGGTTACCAGCTTATCGCTTTTTGATGTTTTAACCCCTGTAGAAATCATTGGCTGATCAGTAACAAGTAATAATGCGCCAGTTGGAATCTCGTTTGCAAATCCTACAATAAAAATGGTGGCAGTTTCCATATCTATTGCCATTGAGCGTGTTTTTTGGAGATATTTTTTAAATCGCTGATCATATTCCCAAACTCGCTTATTGGTAGTGAAAACAGTGCCTGTATAATAATCGCGTTGAAATTTACGAATAGCACTCGATACCGCCATTTGTAGCTTAAAGGCAGGCAATGCAGGTATTTCGGGTGGTAAATAATCGTTCGACGTACCTTCGCTTCGTATAGCAGCAATGGGGATTACAAAATCACCTAATTTGTTTTTGCGTTTTAATCCACCACATTTCCCCAAAAACAATGCTGCTTTAGGTTGAATTGCACTCAAAAGATCCATTATAGTTGCTGCATTAGCACTCCCCATTCCAAAATTTATCATGGTTACTCCATCAGCAGTGGCACAATGCATTGGTACATTTAAGTTTTTAATCTCTACATTATTCCATTTGCAAAAAAGATCAAGGTAATGTCCAAAATTTGTAAGTAATATGTAATCTCCAAATTCATTTAATGGACAACCTGTATATCTAGGTAACCAATCATCAACAATTTCTTTTTTTGTTTTCATAGGGCAAGTGCTTTTATTTCTCTCAAAAAAAACGGAAATTTCAATCCAAATTAAATCGATTCAGTTTTAATGGAGAGCCTAAATTTACCAACTTATTCGTTTAATATAAAATTTCAGGAACAAAGAAAATATATTTTTGATACTCTACGAAAGAAATATGTTTTATTAACACCTGAGGAATGGGTTCGGCAAAATTTTCTAAAATACCTTATCGAAGAAAAAAAATATCCTGCTTCTTTAATCTCTGTTGAGATGGAATTTAAGCTTAACAAATTATCAAAACGATCCGATGCAGTAGTTTTTGATCGAAAAGGTAAACCAGTAATGATAATTGAGTGCAAAGCCACATCAGTAAAGGTTGATCAATTGGTTTTTGAGCAAATTGCACGGTACAATATGCAGCTAATGGTGAACTATTTAATTGTTACTAATGGACTAAATCATTATTGTTGTAAAATCGATTTCGAAAATCAGAGTTATACTTTTTTGAAAGATATTCCTGAATATCAAGAAATAAATAATCCTGCATTATAACTAATGCAGGATCAGGGTATAATTATTGAATTAAACAGATATAAATTATTTTACTATTTTTGAATTAGCTGGAACTCTTTCAGGTTTTTCAAGGTTTTTATCGAATCCCCTCTGTGATTTATCCATGTTCTTAAATTCAATCTTATCGTTTTTATGGAAATTTTCATTATTCGATTTTTCAAAGTCGGGTTTTACTAAATCCTTTTCGAGTTCTTTTATCCTTCTGTTCTCTTGTGCAAAATATTGGTCATCTCTAAGCCTGTTAACTGCATATTTTAAGTCTTGAAAATCAATTGTTATTAATGATGGATAATAATGACCTAAATAATTATGACTGACAATATATTTTGCCATTTCGTAATCATTATTGCTTAAATAATAAAACTCATAAGTTTCTGGATTTTTAAACTTAAACCAAAATTTCTTTGTATACCAGTAATAATAATCGGCCCAACTTTCGATCATATAATATTCATCACCATTGGCAAAAAATGTTTTACCATTGTAAACTTTAGATAATGAATCGCTATAAAATCCGTAACCTGTTACAAGGGGGCTTGGGCTTCGTTGGTATGCATTGGGACTAGACCAATCGAGATAGAGAATAGTATTTCTTGATGCATGATCAAGGTTTGGAACTGAATATAAAATTTGATAATCTGTGTACTCAGGGTTTATCTCTAGATTGCTTTGAGAATAACTGTAGCTAAATACAACTATTATTAGCAGAATTAAAAGGGTTAGTTTTTTCATGGTATAATTTTTAGAGTTTACTACAAGTAAATGCCAAATATTATGCCAATTATATAAGCTTGAATTAAGTGAATAAGAAGGAATTTAAATTTCGCCCCATTTCTGGTTTATAAGTTGGAGCATAAGCTCGTCTTTCCACCCATCATTCGTTCTAACCCAGTCTTTTTTAATTCCAATTAGTTCAAATCCTTTTCGGGTAAAAAGATTAATACTTGATGTGTTATCGCTACATATATTACAATAAACCTGATGTAGTAAGAGTGTATTAAAACAATAATGTATAAGTGTATTCAAAGCGTCTGATGCAAATCCTTTTTCTCTATCTGTTTCTTTTGCTATAAGAATACCAATACCTGCGCGCATATGTAGTGGATCGAATTCAAAAATATCAATAGTGCCAATAGTATCAATGCTATTAACATCGGTTTTGTCAATCATCAAACGCAGTTGCTTTGATTGAAATATATCCTGCTGTGCAGTTTCAATAAATTGTTCGATAACAAACTTTGAAAAAGGTACAATGGTATTGCTCATTTGCCAGACTGAACTATCGTTCTCCCAAAAATAAATTAGTTCAGCATCCTTCGGTTCAACCGGGCGTAACCTCGTAATATTGCCTTCGAGTATATTCAAGGAGATTCTTTATTTTAGTTTCGTCATATCGATAATTAAGGCATCTGAAAATCCTTTTTCAATAACTTTTCTTAGTTCTTTATCGGCAGCATTTCTAGATTTATATATACCAAAAATATATCTATAGAAACCATCTATACATTTAATTTCTTTTACACCTGTAAGTGGTTTAAAAGCGTTTAAATCTACCGGTGATTTTGTTGCCTTTAATTGAACAGTATATGAAACAGGTCCTATTGGTTCCTCAAAAAGCACAATTGATTCATTCTCGTTTAATATATTTTGTAGGTCATAACTACTAATTATTTCGGCTTCGTTAAATCCTAAATCAAGCAATGTGTTTAATATTTCAATAAGATCTGATTTCTGCTTGAACATAGGTAGTGTGTAAATATATAATCCATCCTGATACTCTTTAATCTCATAGTTCTGGAGCTCATCATATTCATCGAAATAATCGGGTGGGAGTTTTTCTTCTTGTCTTAATAATAAAATTGTATATGAAAGGTTCTGTTCTTTCAGGTTTTCAGGAATATTCAGATCATTATCAATAATAAGTTTTTCTTCCGATTTAAGAATTTTTATTTCTACCCTGCGATTAAATTTGCGCCCTTCCACATTGTCGGAACCATCTTTATTAATATTAATGGCTGCTGGTTGTGATTTGCCGGCACCTTTTGCAACAAAACGTTTTGGATCTATTCCATTTGAGATTAGATAATCAATTGCCGATCTGGCACGCTTTAACGAGAGATTATAATTGTATTGCGACGATCCGATAGCGTCGGTATGTCCTATTACTTCGATATAAAGAGATGGATATTTAACCATCAGATTATAAAGTCGTTCCAGCTCAATTTTAGCTTCGCGTGTAAGTTTAAAATCATCAAAATTAAAGAATATACTCTTTACAGATATATATTCACCAGAAGTAACAGATAAAGGTGAAAGTTGCACATTTAAAGCTAATTCCTCGCGAGGATAGTCTTGTGGAATAAAAAGAACTGTACTCTTGGGTTTATAATCAATACTGTTAAAATTAAATCGATACATGCCCGGTTTAAGTGCTATGCTAAAAGTTCCTTTCTCTTCTTCGGGATAGATTTCGTCTACTATTTTTGACTCAAGTGAATCAATTATTTCAATAGTAAAGTCTCCCTTAACAAAGTCAGTTTGATTATCAAGAAGAGTTATAGTCCCTTTAACATTAACAATAAAAGGATGTTCTGGACCAAAAATCTCACAGCGAATAATATCTTCAGAGCCATATCCATCTTGTGTATATTTCGATAAATAGGCATAGGTACCATTTTTTATTGGATAGAAAAATAGGTTGTCGTCAGTAGTATTTATTGGATATCCAATGTTTACGGGATTTGACCACTGATTTTCGTTAATCTTTTTAGTGTAGAATATATCAAATCCACCCATATTGTAGTGTCCTTGTGAACTGAACCACATTGTATTGCCATCTTCTGAAAGCATTGGCATATCTTCGTTGTAAGGAGTATTTATTTCGGGTCCAAGGTTTATCGCCAAACCCCAATCGTTTGTTTCTTCATCGAACTCCGATTTGTAAATATCAAGTCCTCCAAAGCCCTCTGCACGATCACTGGCAAAGTACAATGTTTTCCCATCGTTACTTATAACACCATGTGTTTCCCAGCTTTTTGAATTTATATTTTTATTAAACTTAACTGGTAATTGCCACGATCCATTTTCAAACTTACTGTAATATATATCACCACTGAATCGATCATCACGAAAAAGTATCATTTTATTTCCGTCGTACGAAAGGGAAGATGTGTAATACTCACCATCGGATTTTATTATTGGAGTAAGGTTTGTAGGTGTGTCCCACTGATCTCCTGCTTTTTCTGAATAAAATACTGCATCGTAAAACTTAAGCTTGGTTGTATAAACAATAACTTTCTCATTACCAGAAACTATTGGTCGAATATTCGAAAATCCATCATTAATAATCTCTCCAAGATTTGTTTCTTTAATTCGTGTAGGATGTTTCATTAATTCCTTTGCATTTTCGCATGCAATTATTTGCTGATCAACATAATCGATATTATACACATCATTAACATCAAGCGATTCTTTAAATTTATTATAGGTAGAAATCGCCTTATCAAGATCATTATTTATTTGATATGCATTACCTAGAAGAAATATTGCTCTTTTTGGCGAATGAGTTTCTTTAAAAGAACCTTCTTTAAAGCTGGCAGAAATATCTGTAATTGCAGTTTCAAGATGAGTAATGGATTTGTGTTTCTGTCCGGGAATTTGCAAATAACATTCGCCAATTCGGTAGTTAATATAGGCATTATCCATTCCGTTATTAAGCAACCTTAAATAAATTGGAAGGGCTTCTTTATAATCATCATAAAGGATGTAGTATTCGGCCTCTAAAAATGCTTCTTTAAGATTGATTGTTTCCTGCGAAAATGATGAATTAATAATCGCAGCCCAAAGAAAAGAGAATAAAAGCAATTTTTTCATAAATAATTATTCTTAATGATACAAACAAGAGCATCAAGTTACACAGATATATTATAAAATTCAATACTTATTCTATGTTATATTTTAAATTTTCGCTCTTTGGTATTTCTGCTTTTTTTCTTTCGGTAGAAAATAATAATTAGCATTCCTAAGCCTATAAAACCAATAATAATAAACAATATCAAATTATATGATTTTGTTGCAACAGGTAATTTCTCTTCTTCAGTTTTAATAATTGGTTTTGATTTCTCAGTAGTAATGTAAATACCTTCTAAAAGGGCATAAATCAATTCTGTTTCTTGCGATGTATAAATATTTCGTTTTTCAAAATGTTTAATAAAATCCTGAATAGTAACAATATCAATTGCTCCGGCATCCAGGTTCGCAAGTATAGATGAAATGTCTGTTTTTATCATTGTATTGAGCAATGCAATGGCTTTCTTAACATCTATATCCGATTGGGATACAAACAATTTTAACAAGTTGGTGATGTCATTCTCGGTATATCCATTTGCTTTTGCATGTTTCGACAGATACTGAATAACCTCCAGGTTGGTTTTAAAGTCGGATTGATGCATTAAAACAGTATCTAATGTTAGTTTTAAATTACCTGATGCGAGACTATGCAGCTTACTTATAAATTCCTTGGTTGGTGTACCTGAGCTAATCGCAAGTGCTATAACTAAAGCATCAATTTGACTTTCTTTAATTCCTGCTTTTGCGCCTTCAGAATAAAGCAATGTAATAAGTTCCTGAATTGTTTTAGCTGATTGAATTGCAGGAGAAGCTAGCAACTTTTCAAAACCCGAGGTATTAAATGATGTTATCCCTTTTAATAAGTCTGCCAGGTCTTGTGAAATGGGAGTATGCGAAACAATAACCTCTTCGTTTTTGATATTATTGAATCGATCTACCAACTTAAAGTTGATCAAACTTTTGTTTCCTTTTGGCTCATATTGATAGGTAAAGCTTTCCTGATCAATATCGAAGGTCTCGGTATTAATTAGTTCACCATCAATATATGTTTGAACATAAAGCTTCGAATTTTTTTCTACAGAAAGCTTGATCTTTACATCTTTTTGTCCTTCGGTTAAATTAATAACCTTACCGGCAACTTTCATGTATGCATCTTTATCTTGTGGCAAATACGAAACGGTTACTTCCTGAGTTTTAATATTGTTGTTTTTGTCGATTAGTTTAAACCTTATTTTGCTTTCTCCTTCGCGTGGTTTATATTCATAAATAAAATCTTCTTGTCTGTTTATATCGAATTCTTCAGAGTTTATCAGGTTCTCTTTATAGAATGTGCTTACGAAAAGTTTATTTCCTTTTTGCAACGATAGTTTTATCCTAACACTCTCATCATCGCTAGAGGTTGTATACACATCTTTGTCAAGATTTATTTCAGGGAGTGTATCCGCATCTAGCTGAGCAATTTCTTTTTTAGGTATTGGATTTAAGTATACTTCTTTTGTGTTATATGATCTTGAAATAAGGTATTGCATTCCATTTTCATCCATAATATGACTCTCGTATACAAGATGATCTTCACCTAGTGGGGTTCTGAATTGGTCTTCAGAGATATCTTTGTCAGGGGTGAGTATAGCAATAGTATCAAAAGTTACTGTATCGATAATATTGATAATAAAATCTTTTTGTTTTTTCTGAATCTCATTATTCATTGAAATAACTGCTTCGACTTTAATGGGTGAGTTTTTTGAGATATTTGAAAGGTTTACTTTGTAAATATCCTGACCTCCATAACCATAGCTTGAAAATTGAGAATAATAAGCTATTTCTCCGCTGGCATCAGGTACAAAAAATTGATTATCGTCGGTTGTATTTAATGGATATCCAATATTTACCGGATTAGACCAGGTATTGCCCGTTTTTATTGCATAAAAAATATCATATCCACCCATTCCTTTATGGCCTTCGGAACTAAAATACAATTTGCTGTCATTTTCGGTAATAAAAGGTGAATTTTCATTCCATCTTGTGTTTATTTCAGGACCTAAATTTGTTGGAGTACCCCATGTTCCATTAGGCTGTAAGGTTGAAACATAAATATCAAGGTCGCCATATCCGCCAGGTCGGTTACTTGTAAAATATAGTTTTTTGCCATCCTTGGCAATAGATCCATGCGACTCCCAATATTTTGTATTAATATTTTCTCCAAGAGATACAATTTTGGTCCATTCTCCATTTTTAAAATAACTTACATACAAATTGCCGTCGAAGTTATCATCACGGTACAAATACAAAGTATTACCATCAAAAGATAATGAAGTAGTAGCTGTCTTATTGTCGACACCTAACTGAGCCATAATATTTACAGGATAACTCCAATCACCATTAACCTTTTTCGAATAAAAAATTGCATCGTAGAATTTTAATTTGGTAGTAAATATCAACATATTTCCATCACCCGAAACAACAGGATTAAAATCGTTAAATCTTGTATTTATAGGAGCACCCAGATTTGCAGCAATAAAATCTATGGGTTTGTTTTTTAGTTCAATGGCAACTTTACATGCATTAATCTGCCTGTCAAGGTATTCTTTATCATAGATATCCTTATTACCTAATTTTTTACTTAATGAAATAACTTTTTGAAATCCTAAATAAGAATCAATTGCTTGTTCTATTTGATTATTAATTAAATAAGCATTTCCTAAATAAAAATATGCGTCAATTGGAGCTCTCTTTTCGAGATAGGTGTTTTCGCGATAACTATCAGTGGTTCTTTCTGTTGCTCTTTTTAAATACGGAATTGATTTATCTTTCTGTCCGGGTATATGAAGATAACAAAATCCTATTTTGAAAAGCACGTTATAATTATCGGGTTCAGCTTCATTAACTTTTAAGAATATGGGTAATGCTTCAGGATAGTCTTCGAAAAAAAACCATGAGTCGGCATCAAGGAACATTTCTTCAATTTCATATGCTTCTTGTGCATAAGTAAAATTCAGGCTGCATATCAGGATATATAATAGGAGTATTTGCTTTTTCATAAATTACCAATCAATTCTTATAATACGAAATTAATGAAAATTATTAAATTAATCTCATACCTGATCTAAGTTATTGATCAAAGACTGATTAATAACACAAAAAAATAAAAAATGAATAAGGATTATTATTCTTCGATTAATGAATCTTCAACAAATTTACCTTCTAGGATTTCTTCTTCTCGTTCCTCCATATCTTCTCTCGAGATAATTTGGATACGATAAATATCATTCTCTCCAACACCAGTAGGCTTAAATTTGGAGTAATAAGCTAAATCGCCATTTTTTAGAGGAAAGAAGAAAATATCATCATCGGTTGTATTAAATGGGTAACCAAGATTTTCGGGTGTACTCCATTGATCTCCCGTTTTTTTCGAAGTAAAAATATCGAATCCGCCAATATTAAAATGACCTTCGGATGAAAAATAAAGTGTTTTACCATCTTCAGTTATAAATGGAGTTGTTTCGTCGAAGGCCGAATTAATTATACTACCCAAATTTGATGCAGGTGCCCAGTTTCCGGTTGCATCAAGTTCCGATTTATAAATGTCGAATCCTCCAAATCCTCCGGGGCGATTACTTGTAAAATACAATGTTTTTCCATCATAAGAAGTACAGGCATTGGTTTCTGCCGATGTTGAGTTGACGTTACTATTTAGTTTCTGCACTGCGCTCCATACACCTTCAGTATAAGTGCTGGTATAAAGATTTAAATCATCATTATCATTGCGTTGTAAAAACAAAGTAAGCCCGTCACGTGATAGAAATACTGGTTTTAATGGACCTTCGGAATTAAACTCTAAAGAAATATTTCGGGCTGGCAACCATCGGCCACCTCTCTTTTTCGCAAAAAAGATGCCGTCGTAAAAACGTAGTTCGCTCAAAAATACAATAGTCTCTTCATCTTCCGAAACCAATGGATGTGTATTTGGATATTCGGAATTAATGTTTTTACCAAGATTTGTTTCTATAAGGTTTGTAGGAACCCGCAATAACTCAATTGCATTGTAACAAGCTTTTAGCTGAGCTTCAACACGAGTAAAGTTTTCAATATCATTTGGATTAAGATATTGCTTATACTTATTGAATGCATCAATAGCATCTTCTAATCTGTTGGTTACTCTGTATGCAATACCCAGGTAATAAAAGGATTCTACGGGGGCTTTACTTTCGGTATAATAACCTGGTTTGTAAGTTGTTGATATATCTTTTATAGCTTCTTCCAGATGTTTAACCGCTTTATCTTTTTGATTTGGGATATTTAAATAACACATTCCCAACCGGTGATTAATATTGGCATCTTTACGGCCCGAGTTATATAATTCAAGAAATAAGGGCAAAGCTTCCCGATATTCTTCGTAAAGAATTGAAAACTCTGCGTTTACAAAAACTTTTTTAAGATCCTGCTTGGTTTGTCCAAGGGCATTAATTGATAATGAAACGACGATGAATAGTAGTGTATATTGTTTCCTCATAATCCCAAATTATCAAAACAGAATAACAAATGTAATAAATATTGTGAAGTTACGAAAACGATTGATGCCTAAATCTTTAGACAGGGCTACAAAAAAGGCATCTATGTATCACAGATGCCCTGATATTATTGATTTCTAAATATTCCGCTTAAGATCAAATTTTTCGAGATAATCGGCAATTCTTTTTAGAAACATCCCTCCAAGTGCACCGTCAACAACACGATGATCGTAAGCTAACGATAAGAGCATTATATGTCGGATAGCAATTGCATCTCCTGCTGGAGTTTCAATAACAGCGGGTTTCTTAACTATTGATCCAATTCCTAAAATGGCTACCTGTGGCTGATTAATAATGGGTGTTCCTGATATATTTCCGAATGTTCCAAAGTTGGTAATTGTAAATGTGCCACCTTGAATTTCATCTGGTTTTAGCTTGTTGTCGCGGGCTCGTTCTGCCAAATCGTTAACATTGGCAACTATACCCGAAAGATTTAAACGATCGGCATTTTTTATTACCGGAACAATCAGATTGCCCGATGGTAATGCAGTTGCCATTCCAATATTTATATTTTTCTTTACAATGATTTTATCTTCATCAACTGAAACATTAACCATTGGAAAGTCTTTAAGTGCTTTTACTGTAGCCTCAATAAAAAGAGGTGTAAATGTGAGTTTTTGTTTTTCGCGTTCCTGAAAAGCATCTTTGTTTTTATTTCTCCAAAGCACCATATTGGTAACATCGGCTTCTACAAAAGAAGTAACGTGGGGAGAAACCTGTTTTGAATATACCATATGCTCGGCAATAAGCTTACGCATACGATCCATTTGCACAATTTCGTAATCGCCACCACTGTAAAACTGTTCTTTGCTTACAACTTGTTTTGTATGTAATGCAGCTGATACAGTTTTCTCAGCTATTGGTTGAGGAGGAATTTGTATACCGATTGTTTTTCTATTTTGCAAATAATTTAGAATATCCGATTTTGTTATACGTCCAGTATTGCTTGTACCACGAATTGTTGAAAGCTCTTCGGGTAGTATATTTTCTTTTTGTGCGATACTTTTTACCAATGGCGATAAAAATTTACCTTCGTATTTTGTTTGAGAATCATTCTGAACAACTGTTTCAGCTGCTTTTGTTTGGTTAATTACTGGTGCAACAACTTCTTCCTGAGCAGTTTTTGTTTCTTCTTTTTTTATTGGAGGAGCAGTATTATCAATTGAATTCTCACCTTTTTCGGTTTGAAGAATTGCAATGGTATCGCCAATTTTTGGAACCGATCCTTCGGGAATAATAATTTTTTGAATAATTCCGGCATGTGGTGCAGGTATCTCTGAATCTACCTTGTCGGTTGCTATCTCGACAATCGATTGGTCTTCGCTAACCTCGTCGCCTTCTTTTACCAGCCATTTTGTAATCGTTGCTTCGATAATTCCTTCGCCCATTGCGGGTAATATAATCTCCATTTTTGCCATAACAATAATAATTTTCAGTTTTATTAAACAGACATCTTAACGTCTGTCAATATTTTTAAAACCTCTGATGAGAATTTGCAGGTCGGTCCAAATCTTATAGTTCTTCGCATAAACCATATTCAGGTTTTCGATATAAGCAACTGAACTATCACTGCTATTTACATAATCGAGTGGAGTTAAAATGCCATTTTTTATAGTTGGCAAATTGTTTGTTTGAACATCACCACCTTTATAATATCCTATCCAGGTTTTAAATCCTAACAAAACATTTACTGAATTGTTTAAGAGTTGAAACGTTTTTTTTGTCAGGATGATAATAAATGGGCTTATAATTATGATAAGTATGGATGATAAAATATCGAATAATCTTTTGTTACGGATGTTTTTTTCTTTTATTATTGAATTTATATCAAGAGTATAAAATTCGCCTGCCGAATCGATTGAGCTGCTACCAATAATCGAAATAGTTTCGGGTTGAGCAATCTTAAAGTCAATATCTTTCGACGAAAGCCTAAGCATAATCTGAATAATGCTTTGCGAGGGAATATCTTTTGCACAAAAAACGAGCTCGTCAATCTTATGAATTTTAACCATTTCGTCCAGCTGATTTACAGTACCTAAATAATATTCTTGAGGATCAGGTTCGGTAGATACAAATCCAATAAAATCAGGAATTACACGAACATCGGCAAGAAGCTTTTCAACCCGTTTTATTTCATCAGCTTGCCCAATAATTAGTATACGCAGCTTTTTATTACGGTGAAAGTGTTGATGAAAAATACCTGCAAAATGAACTAAAAAACGATTTATATATGCCACTATGAGCGAAATAACACTCCCAATTAATAGTAAAGCCCTTGAGAAACGCAAACTCTCGGGCAGTAAGGCATAAACGAATAATATAACTACAAGTCCGGTAATTATTCCTTTTAAGGCCGATGCTTTTTGCATTGTGCGGCTATAGGCACCATTAAACCATAATGAAATCATCCAGATTACAATATACGCAGGTACTGCATACATCAGAAATTCAGAAGGGTAGTAATCGGTTGTATTGAACTTATATTGCTCCCACAGCGGTTTGGCGAAATAAAAACCAAGGTAAATTGCCGAAAAGTCGAGAACAGGAAGCACTGTTTTTTTAACAAAACGATGAGCCAAAGCTATAGTTGCCCTAAAATAAATTGCGGTATTAATAAGAATGGAAAACAGGCGTGCATTCTTTTGAGAGAAATGCTTGCGTGCAAAAATAATCATGGCATTATAAAATACAAGAACATAGTTAATACTGCCCTTTTTGGTGCTTTCTCCTTTATAATGAATTATTGTTGTTTCGGGGAGATAATAATTTTTATAACCAGCCTGAATTATGCGATACGAAAGATCGATATCTTCGCCATACATAAAAAAAGATTCGTCGAGCAAACCTGTTTTGTTGAGAGCCTCATTACGCAAAAACATAAATGCGCCAGGCAAAATCTCAATTTCGTGTGTTTTATCTTTGTCGAGATGCCCCAAATGATAGCGTGCAAATTGCTTCGATCGGGGAAAAAGTTTTGATAATCCAAAAATTTTGTAAAATGCTACAGCAGGAGTAGGGAGAGCCCGCTTCGATTCGGGTAGGAAATGACCTTTGCCATCGATCATCTTAACACTTAATCCGCCGGCATCAAGCGTGGAATCCATAAACGAAATACATCTTGCAAAACAGTTTTCTTCAACTACTGTATCGGGATTTAAAAGTAGAATATATTCGCCCGTTGACTGCTTTATTGCTTGGTTGTTAGCATACGAAAAACCATAATTTATTTTATTAGCAATAAGCTTAACCTGTGGAAATTTATCTTTTACCAAAGCACAAGAGCCATCAACCGAGTTGTTGTCGACTACAAAAACTTCTGTAGTAATATTCTTAGAAGCATTAAATACCGAAATAAGGCATTGTTCAAGAAAATGCTTTACGTTGTAATTAACTATTACGATCGATAATTTTATCATTATTTACGTTACTCGGTGCGAAATACAAATATAACGAAATGTTTAATGTAAGCCATTGCTAATTTAACCACATCTTTTTTATATGTAAAAAGTAATATGTAAAACACGATAGAAAGTCTAAGGACGATTCAATGTGTTTTGAGACAACCGCTGTTTTTGAAATATAATTATAAATACTTAGCATTTCACTAGGTTTTATTTTTCGGGTTTTTAGAAAAAAAATGCACTCTGCAAGCCCTGTTTAATCTGCAAATCTAAAAAATATGTTGTAAAACATACACGAATCTGGGTCAGATTTTTACAAAAAAGGAGACATATAATTAGAGGGCAAATAAAAATTATAGCACAAGAATTATTTTTAATTAATAAAAGCTTGAGATATAAGTAATTCAGCATTTTTTGCACAAACTAAAAATTTATAAAACATGGCAACAGTAAAATTCAACCCACAAGCAGGACCTATATTTCTAAATGTTGTAAGTGGACCACCATGCGTTGGTGGTTTTAGAATTTGGTATAGAAATAATTTAATTGGCGATGTACATCAAATTTACTCAAATGAGCCAAATTTAATACATGATCAGACTCCAGATAATTTGGTGTTACCCTTTAGTATGGATACTATACAAAACATAACATTACGGGTTGTTGGCCATTATGGACCATTGCCCAATCATACACAAATTGGCGTTCGATATTTATTTTATCAGAACAATCAGCTTTTAGACGTGACCCCCAAAAATTATAATGAAATACAGGAGAATCATACACCTCCACCGCCTTACAAACAATACAATCATGATTTTGAATTTAAACCAATACCATAATGAGCTATGAAAATATATTTTAGTTTTTTCCTAGTATTATCTTTTTGTTATATAAATGCTATTGGTCAAATAAAAAGCGGCTCTTCCAATGCAGATAAAATAGCGAAAGCAACAAATTTTTCTGTACCATCCTCAGTTGCATTTAATTTGCTAGATGTAAATCCCTCGCAAGTATACAGACCTGGTTTTACAAAGGATTTTAAGCTGGATTGGGTTTATAAAGATAACAACCTTTTGCCTAATATGGCAATAGAAACTCAACCAGCATGGTTACTGTTTTATAAAAATACCGACTATCAAAAGCTAATAAAACAGAATTACCTCGAGAAGCTTTTTTCCAGTTTAACAGTTTCAATAGGTACTGCTGAAAAAGATAGCATTAATTCTATTGCCTGGGGTGTAAAAGTTAAGTTATACTCGAAAAAGGATCCTGTATATGATACATCATATATTAATAAAATTGGAAATTTTATAGCCAACAGGTCAATACTCGATAAAATTGATTCTCTTACTATGATTATTGATTTTGAACAGAATGAAATAAAGAAAGCAGAATATATTCAACAAAGGGATTTGCTTTCTGAGGCTTATAAAAAGATTGAAAAGAAGCACTTTGACCAAATTGACAAATATATCGCCGACTACGAAAAGGAGAATTGGAATACAACCATGATCGATTTGGGTTTTGGTCAAGTGTTTAACTATCTGGGAGAAGCTATAGATACATTAAAGTTCAGTAACAAAGGATTTGGTGTTTGGGTTGCTGGAAATACAGGTGTTGGAAAGAATATACTAATAAATGGAATGATAAAATATTCAGAAATATCAAAAAATCAAATCTTAACTTTTGGTGCAAATATACGGTATGGTATAAAAGATAGAAATTTCTTTATCGAAGGAGTTTATAATAATTATTTTAATGATAATCCGAACAATTTCTCCATTTCATATGGAGGTGATATTGTAATGTACAAATCAATTGCAATTCAGTTTGGGTTAAGAACCGACTATTCAAAAGATATGAAGATAAAAAACCTTATTCCGATTGTGAATTTAAATTACATCCTAAACCAATAACCTAATAAACCACTAAACCAATAAACCAAAACATATGTCAACTGAAAATAAACAAAACAACGAAGAACATGAAAGCATGTTGAACCCAAGAAATTTAATTGCATTAATCATTACAGCATTTGTAATTCTTGCCACTATGCTTATAGCGCATTATTCGCTGTACAGAGCTAAAGAACCAGATCTTTCATTTGTTGGACAAAGCCTTCTTCCTTTATGGGGTACGTGGATAGGAACCATTATTGCTTTCTATTTTGGTCGAGAAAACTTCGAAGCAGCTAACAGGTCGTATCGCGATGTTATTAAAACCCTTACTCCCGAACAGAAAATTGCCGCCATTCCGGTTAAAGAGGTCATGATTCCTCTTGAAAAAATTAAGTACATCGAATTTAAAGAGGATACAAAAAATGAAAAGATTATTGATATAATTAAAAATCCAATTTTTAAGGAGTATCATAGAATAGCCTTCTTAACTCCCGAGAAAGTATTTCGATATATGATTCATAAAAGTACATTGGCTCTTTTTCTTATCGAAAAAACTCAAGTTGCTGGTACCGGAGGTTCGCAAGCCAAGGTCGATACCAATACACTTACGCTGCAGGATTTATTTCAGTACGATAATCATGATTCGAGGATTCCGCAAATGCTAAATCGGGGATATAGTTTTATGTCCGTTTCTGGTTGTTTGCTCGATGCAAAAAATATCGTCGATAGTATCCCCGAATGTCAGGATGTGTTTGTAACTCTCAATGGAAAAGAAACAGAACCTGTACTTGGATTGGTTACCAATAACATGATACTTGAAAAGGCAAAAGCCTGATTCTCTCTGGTAAGCATATAATGCGGTAGTGTTCTGTTTTTAAATTAAAAAACAAAAATTATGACAAAGCTATCAAATGATTTATTTAATAATGGCTATGGTAATACAAAGTATACTTTTGCTGGGTATCCATCCATAAAAATTTTCGAATCGCCCGAAAGTAAAAAGTGGATTAATCATTTGTTGTTTGGTGATTATATCGAGATTATAAGCGATGAGGTATTAAACAACAGGATTAATATTAAAAGCCGGAATACCATTGGCTGGGTTAATACCAGCGAAATACAAAAAAGCAGACTCCTCGAAGTTAACTTTGTTGATATTGGGCAGGGCGATGGCTGCCATATTGTTACACCCGACAATAAACACATACTTATTGATGCCGGCGAAACCGATAACATGAACCGCTACCTTAACTGGCGCTTTAATTTATATACAAAAAAGAACCCATTGCCATTTCCTTTTACTGTTGTTATAAGCCATTCCGATAAAGATCATTACTATGGATTTAGTTATGTTTTCGATAACAACAAAATACCCATTGACAAAATTTACCATAACGGACTTGTCGAAAGACCCGGCAAGTTGCCACTGGGCGATGTTGAAGATGGATTTATTACCGGTTTGGTAAAAAATACCAAACAAATGATCGAGATTATTGGTATGGCAGAAAACCGCAAGGGGAGTGGTTCAATGTACTGCAATACCTTGTACAAAGCACTAAATAATAATCCTGAAGTGGAGTTTATTGCTTTATCGAACAAAGACAACTACATGAATAACTTCGATAGTACCTATATGATCGACAATAAACCATTTGCTATAAAAGTGCTGGCCCCGGTAATTACCAAAACAAATGGTAAAGATTCGCTAAAGACGATTAAAAACCTCGGCAAAGACAAGAATGGACATTCGGTGATTTTAAAAATTATGTTCGATAAGGTTAAAATACTGCTGGGTGGCGATGTAAATACCGAGTTTGGCGAAATACTGAACGACTATTACAAAAAACTGGGACAGCTGGATGAGCTAAAGGTTGATGCAGCCAAAGCGTGCCACCATGGGAGCAATCATTTTCATTACGAGTTTCTCGAGTCGATAAATGCCGCCGCAACAGTAATTTCTTCGGGCGATGAGGAGCCTTATGCACATCCGCGCCCCGATGCTATTGGTGCCTTGGGCAAATGCGGATATGGTAAAAAACCACTTATTTTCTCTACCGAATTAGCACGCTCAAACAAAGAGTTTTCTAGAAACAACCTCAAAAACCTACACAAGCTAATGGACGACCTGAATAAAATAGAGATTGACCTGCAAGCAGAAACCAACGAAGAAAAGATAATTAAGCTAAAAGCGAAAAAACTAAAAGCAAACAAACTAATAAACTCGCATCTTACGAAGTACGGAATGATAAACCTTCGCACCGACGGCCAACGAATGATTCTGGCGCAAAAGTACGAGGTTGAGGCAAAATCGGGCAAATGGGACATTCACGAACTGGTGTACTCCGAAAAAACAAAAAGGTTTGAGTTGCAATAAATTGAGAATATTATACAAATCTAAAAATTAACAGTTATGGAGGTAGTTAAGGATTTTTTTAATAACTATTTTGTACTCACATGGATTGGATCAATTATAGGACATATCCTTTCGTTGTATAAGCCAGAGTTCAGACAATCGCTTCCCTTTCTAAGGCAAATATTGCCAGGAAAAAGCGATGCATTCTATTTTAGGGTTGATTTTATCATCCTGCCCCTCATTGGAGCTTTTCTTGGGTATTATCTTATTAGCCCGGGTAAAGTCGAAAATGCAATATTTACGGGTTTAACATGGAGCGGTACTCTGATTGCCATGTTTAAAACCGAATCGAAAACTACAATACCCGAAAAGCCATGATAACAACAAATATTTTTATTCCAATACTTATTATTGCTCTGGTTTTTGGTTTGATTTTATTTTTGAGCCCCAGCCTTGTTAAAAATAAAAAAGCACTGAATTTAATAATATGGTTGTTTTCCATATCGGTGGTCGTGGTTGTGGTAATTTCCGTTTTTAATTACTACAAAACACAAAAGTTCGATAAACAAATCAGCCAAAACTTCGTGTTATTAAACCAGAATAATAAGGAAAACGATTCGTTGAGAAAAGAAATTAATAAAACTATTGAACAGGCAAATTTAACAGAGGTAATGGATACCATTACAAATAGTAAAATTCAAACGCTGAAAGATCCAAAAACAAAGTATGATTTTATTGAACTTACAGAGCTGGATACTACACACAGTCCCGATTCAGGAACTGCTGCAAAACCACAAAACCTGGCTGACTCGTTAAGATTTACCATTGCACGGATAGACTCACAGTTAGTAAAACTCGATGCAAATATTTTTGAGTACGAAACAATGGTTCAGAATCTAAAAAGAGAGAAGAAACAGATAAAAAATAATTATATACAAAACAAACAGCCCGATAATTATGATGCGGCGCTTGTAAAAGCAAATAAAAAGTTGCAATCGTTAAAAAATGGCAAGGTTGAGTTGCAAATTAAAAAGGAGAAATTATTGGTGCTGGCAAATGAATATTTAGGCAAAACAGACTTATAATACTGTTTTGGCAGTGAGTTATTTTTGTTAGCATTAATTAAGCCAATGATTTTTAATTTGTTATTAACATTGAGAGTAAATGTTTACCGATTTGATTAAATTTATAAACAGAAATGAAAGTAAATATTGAATAATAATTATAAAAAATGATTTTAGGTAGATATTTACAATAAATTGAATATATAAGATAGTTAGCAAAAATAAATAGCCATTCCAAATGAAAACTAAATACCTAATGTTCAACTAAAATAGATTTATTATGAAAACAAACATTTTTTTAATTTTAACATTAACTCTTTGTTTAAGTACCTCATATCTAAAAGCACAAGACAAAGAGTATGATATGGCTTTAAATGTTAATGACGAAATTGTTAATAAGCTTTTTAAGTCATTTGAATATCCAAAATTTCTTTACAAAATTCCAGGTCGTATTAATATTGACCCTTTAAATACAAAAGATTTAAGTCTGGAAAAAGAGATGGGTATTGAAATTACCCCTCAGTTATTGGAAGATGCAATAAATTCGAAAAAGATAGCAAATGAAATACTAAAGGACATACAAACTAGAAATGATAATAGTCCTGAAATTGAGGAATTGAAAAAACTATCTGAAACAGATATCATAGAATATCTTGAGAAAGGGACTTTGGAACTTCGTAGTATGGAAATATTTAGATTTGAAATTTACCTAAATACTCCACCACAATTAAATTTTGACAATAATTCAATTGAATTACGAGATGTTAATTTAATGGTTGTTTACGAAATTAGAATACACTATAAAATTGGACCGATTAAATCTAAGGTCGATTTTAATACTTCTGGACAAAATATCCAATCAACAATAAAATTAAATACGATAAAAGAAGGCTCTAAATTATCTGTAAAACCACAAATAGACAGATTGAAATTAATATTTAAAGTTGCAGGTATTAAAGTAACTTTGAACATGCTAAATTATTTCAAACCAGATTTCAAACAGATAGAATTAGTTGATGTTACTAAATTAATATTTGCAATCCCTTATATTAATACGAATGCAATATTGGACGACTTTGATTTAATTACTAAAGAGGGAAAGCTTAGTCTAGGGATAATAATGAAGTATGAATAATTACTTTTGCTAACACACGGTATAGCTAATAAGGGTTTAAGTGGTTTGCGAAGCTTTGTGACCCGCATCAACTTCTGTAACGGTGGACAGGAATGTAGCACGCAATCCCTTAATAGCCATGCCGCTATCCGTTAGCTTTCATTGCAAAAAAAACATTCGCAAAGATAAAAAGTGGAGTCCAGATACCACCTAGAATAAACGGGGCCGTTCTGAAAAGCCATACGAGTAGGAAAAATTTTTAATTTACAAAATAATGAATGAAAAATTAACTAGTACAGAAACCATAGATTTGGTTACTGAAGGATTAAGAAATTTGCAATCACAGCATGGTAATGATTTCGATTTAACTTTGAAAAAGTTACAAATTCCCGCAAACGAAATTGAGCAGACTAAACAAGCAATTAATAAACTTTTAAGTGGAGATGAAACCCTTAAAAAGGGATTAATAGAAGAACTAGATTCAACTGAAACAAAAGATATTTTTCTTTTGAGTGCTACAAAGGGAGGTGTGACAAAATTCAAGATACTTACTAAGTTTTACATACCTTATGGTGCAGTTTTATATATCGACCATAAAACAATGGATAATGCTCAAGATATTGGCCAGTTGGTTACGGCAATTACGGCTTGTTGCGGTCCGGAAGCAGCACCTTTAGTTTTAGCATTGGCAGTGGGTTTGGCAGCTCTTAAAGTTCTAGATAGAGGGAATGGAATAAAAGTCACTCAAATTCCATTTCCTGTAGGCCCATCTATACCAACACCTCAATAAATGAAATGACTAAAGGCGGCTCAATTGAATCTTCTTTAGTTTATATTAATCTACAATTGTTTTATATATTGGATATTCTATATGTAAATGTATTTCGCCTATCTTTTTTGTACATGTTATAATCTCGTCTGATTGTACTATAATGTGTAAAAACAGGATAATATTGAAAGAAATATTAATTAAACAATCTAATTATTAAACAACGAAAAGCTAACATTTTGTATAAGTAATGGCAGGCGAAATGGTAACGATCAAGGTCTAAAGTCCGCTCACACTGCCTATCAGTTTGGTAGGAAATTACCACGCAATCTGCCACTACTCATACAATTTACCGTTATGGCACATTATTATTAATCCCTTAAAAAAAGTCATGAAAAATAATGAATTAAATAAGGAAAATGAAAATTTAGATAATTGGGGGGAAACAGATGAAAAAGCAATATATGAGAAAACAAGACTTGCATATGATACATTAATTGCAAATCGCCTTTCTCATGATAATTTAATGTGGCAAACTCCCCTATTATGTATTACAGCTCAATCCTTCCTTTATACGATTGCATTAACTTCAACAAATTCAATTCAAGCAAAAACTGCTTCATCATTTATTGCAGTAATTCTTGGTTTTGCTGCAATTCAATTAATGTCAAAACATAGATCGCATGAAATATCAGAAAGCAAGAAACTCGAAAAACTAGAAACGCTAAATCAACTTATAAAACTTCATGAAAAGTCAAGTAATAAGGATAAGAAGTTCCCTTATTTAAATTGTATTTCATCTTATAGACTATGGATGTTTGCATTAATCTTTATCACTGTTTTTGGATTATTTTCATCCTTGTTTTTCCTTAGAATTTGGATTTGCAATTAATCATTGAAATTTTAACGTGCCATAACATCGACTCTTATAGCATGCGGGTTTCAGTAATTTTGCAAGTGAAGTTCTTGTACCTCGTTATCGCAAATATGTTGTCCGGTCATTGTTAGGTTCGCCCCTAGCTAGCGCGGACATGATGTCCGTGTTTAGTTAGCTAAATTAGAAACAGCTCTCACTAGCGCAGACATGCTTGGGCTCATTAGTAAAAAAGGACTAATAAAATGATATATAGCAGTGAAAAGTACAATAGAGTTAATTATAGTTCTAATCCTTTTATTAGTCTCCTTTCTATTTCATCGATTGGTATTCTATGTTAAACGCGAACGCCACAGAGAATACTATCGCAACGTATATCTTAAGTCAGATGAATGGAATCGAAAGCGATATGTGGTTCTTAAAAGAGACAACTGGCAGTGTGTATATTGTGGTGCTCATGCAAACCAGGTTCACCATAAAAAATATGCGAAAAAGAACATTGGAAAAGAACCAATCGGATGGCTAGTATTGGTCTGCGATTCCTGCCATAAATCTCGACATAATTAAAGGAACAACTCAGTTCGCCTGAGGTTATAAAAATTTAACTGTGCTTGTCTTAGGCTGCGCCTGAGACACAATATCAATAACAAATGCCCCCAGCTAGCATGGACATCATGTCCACGCTATATTTTTACTGAATAGCTCAGTTCGCCTGAACTTGATAATAGAAAACGGTATCAGTTTATTAAGAATTTTTTCTTCGCTATTTTTAAATTATGATTCATTTCGCTTTATACAAATGACAATTAAACGAAAAATAATAATAAGAATAAAAAAATATTATTTAATAATTTAATCTGATCAAAACTATTATTTAAAACTTAATAAAACATATTTGTGAATTTTAAACCCTGATTATGAATGATTTTGATTCATAATAATTTGCGTTATTTACTATAATTTAGTAAACTTGTTTAACTTATTAAATATCTTTAATAAACATAAAAGAAGTATTATGTGTATATTAAATTTTCTTCCACCCACTGTTGGCCGGATTGAAAAATGGGAAAGTAAATTAAAGTATAAACCCATAATAAAAGCTTTGTCTAATAAGGATAATAAAATTAAAAGCAAAGCCTTAAATAGTTTGGATACAATAATGTATTCACATTGGTCATGGATTCCTATGAAAGATCAGCTATTAATGCGAAATGGTATTTTAGAAATTACAAAATCTCTTAATAAAGCCGATGGTCGACTTGTTTTTGATTGTGTATATGCTTTGAGGCATTTTGAAGGTGAAGAGGTACGCGATTTTTATCATAGTATTCTTAAATTAAAAGACATTAAAGAATTATATGAAGGTGATCATCTTTTAACTTGGATTTTTATTGGTTTATGCGAAAAATCAGGTGATGGTTCAACTTGCGAACTTATAATGGATCTTATCGAACATAATAGATTCCAATTTTGGGAGATTTCGAAATTTACAGAATATGGCCATATTTTATTAAGAAGAGCAATCAGAACCGAAGGATTTGATTCAGAATTTCTGAATATTTATTGTAGTAAAGCTCTTGAGAACAAATTGGATGAAGGAGGTAAAATAGCTAGTTCATTACTTTCAAAAGCATTTGACAAGAATGAAAATCATAGTGCTAAAAAAGAAGTTAAAGCTTGGTTAAATTCTAAGCATTTAGCCGTTCGTAAATATGCCGACCACTTTTAATTAATTTTGAATTGCAAGGAAATTTGATACCCATCCACACCAGCTAGCGCTGAAATGCCTGTCTGCCGATTGGAAGGTTGTCTGGACATTGCTAAGTTCGCCTGAGGTTAAAATAAAAGTGGGATTGTTATAGGCTAAGCGGCTGTTGTGTGCAACCTAGAAAATGATATTTGTATAGTTTTATAATAGCTTATTCGATTATGTAAATTGGAATAAACAAAATCAAATGAAAGGAGAATAAAAATGAAAGTTTTGCAGACACCTTGGAAAATAAGCGGTATTGCTGGGATTCTTTTTGTATCGTTATCTTTAATTGCTTCTGGTATCAATAAAATGCCTCCCATGTACAATCAAGAAATTTCAACTTTTGCAGGGTGGTTTTCAGAAAATGGAGAATGGTATCGCTTTGGACACTTTCTTGCAGGTTTGGCTTTTCTATTATTTTATTTTCCATTTTTTGCAGGATTCTGTGAAGTACTCAAGAAAGCAGAAGGAGAATCATCTATATGGACAAGAGTTACATGGGCTGGAGCAATCATGTCTCCTGCAGCAGGTACTATTGCCGGCGCATTTATTATGGGAATAGCTCTTTTAGATGGCAATACTTCCCCAGAAGTTTCTCAATTTGGAATGGCTGGAAATTTTTACGCTTACACAGTTTCGGGTGCTTATGGGGGAATTGCAATGATTGGGTCATCTATAATTATATTAAAAACATGTGTTTTTAAGCGATGGTTAGGTTGGACTGGACTTTTAATCGGTTCAGCAGCAATAATAAGTATTGGAACATTAGTTGAGAATAATCCACAGGGATTATTTGCGACAATAAACGGCTTTGCTTGGTTGGCTTATTTTCTCTGGATTGCGGTTCTGTCAATCGAATTGATTAGAAATCCAGCTAGCGCGGTCCCGATAGTTATCGGGATGCAGTCCGGGCATTGTTAAATTCGCCCAGTTCGCCTGAGCTTAATACAAAAGGAGGATTGTCAAATACTTCGTTCGCCAGAGGTTATAGAATAAGAAGCTTGTCTTAGTCCCGATCCCGATAGTTATCGGGACTTTCGGGATAGCCTGAGACACGATATCATGGTTAAGTGAAATTTGTAATTCCGCTGGCTGATTAGCTTGGATGCAGTTCGAACCAATAGATTCTACAATACAAAAAAAATCTAAAGACCTGAACCAAAATGTTCTTTTTACTAAAACATGAAAGTTATGAAAGATCAAAACAAAATTTCTGAGTTAAATCCATATTCATTTGACTTATCTGCAATCTATCGCAAGTCAAATACAATATTTCATGCCATTCAAAGTAATAATCTTGTGTTTTTTGTTGGTTCTGGTGTTTCAAAAGCATATAATCCAGATATTCCTAATTGGAGTGAATTGCTGAATAGCCTTCTCTCCGAAGTAAATATTTCGAATGAAGAAAAAAAAGAAGAAATTATTTATCTTATTAAAAAGGGTAAGTTTTCTATTGCTGCAGAAGCAATAAAAAAATATTCAATTCTTGATAATGCAAATAAAGATCTCGCAATTGATAGAATAATAGGTAGCATAATAGAAAAGAGGTTAAAAAGTAAGAATTCAAATGATTTATTGCATTTGGCTATACTTGACTTTGGTGTACCAATTATAACAACTAATTATGATCCAATATTTGAAGATATTATTAATAAGCAAAATATTAATAGATTCAAGAAAACTCCTATTACTTATACTGATGAAAATCAAGCTGAGGAAATCCTGTTACCCCAAAATCTTAAAGAGAACTATATATTTAAAATTCACGGGACTATAAATCAGTCTCAAAGATTAATTATAGATGAGTCTGATTATTTAGATTTTTATTTTTATGAAAAATGGCCCAGGACCTTAAGATTATTAAGGCATATTTTTGCTACCAAAATGGTGATTTTTATAGGATTTTCAATTTCAGATCCTGAACTATTGCTTTTACTTCGAGAATCAATCAAATACTCAAGCTCATATCAGCATATCGCAATTATGCATGAAGATAATATTACAGAAATAGAAAATGAATTATTAAAGTCGAACTACAGAATAGAACCTATTTTGTATAAAGATCATTCTCATCTTCCTTTGTTAATACTCGAAACCAGAAATATGTTTCCAAAGGAGTCTTTACCACTTTCACTTACTCAAAATGCATTTGAATTAAGGAAAGGTCTCAAATACATTAAGAAACAATCCTTTTTTGTTCCTGAATCAACCATTATACTGTTTGGTTCTTTTGCCAAATATGGAGTATTATCGACTAAAAACTCAGATTTAGACCTATTAATTATTTCAAATGAGAATTATATAGATAAACCTTTCATTAGGATACAAAATAAAGAAACAAATAACAGACAATTTGATATTGTAATTATTACCCGCACTGATTTTGAATTAGGTCTCAAGGTAGGAGACCCATTTATTTGTAGTGTTTTAACCACTGGTTGCCCAATTGAGGATAGCTCGGATATTTTTGGAACTTTGGCTCGTGGTTTTAGACCTAACTATAATTATGAATCAGTTAAAAACAGAATATACCAGAATTTAATTACCATTTGGCTTAGGTTGTGTGTTTATAAAAACAGTGATAATATTATTGAGCTGTATCAAGCATATCATCGCTTTTGCCTTTCTGCAATGCAGCTTTTTCTAATTGAAGATTTTTACTCCATTGAAAGTGTACTATCCCTTAGCCTCTTGGGTAACTCAAGGTTTACTTTATATGAATTTGATAAGCACTTTAAGATTAAAAACAAATTTTTTTTTAGTAACATAATTAAAGTTTCTAAAAGAGAGATTAACATAAGAGAATTTCCTATAAGTTCACCATTTGTAATTTTCAGTAATTTATTTTTTTCGGTAAATAACCACTTGAATAAAGAAAAACTTGGATTTTTGCAGCCAAGCAAATATATTTTGAAAAGTAATATAGATTACTTAGTTGAAGAATATAATAATATAAAAAATAACTTAGATAATCTGTCACAAGAAATATTGGTTAAGCATGGTGATTATGGCGAAACAACTTATGTAGAAAATGAGTTATTAACAAGCTTTAATGATTTTATAACAATTGAGAATGACTCAATTTCGATTTGTGATTATTTGTTCTTTTTCAATCTACATAATAGGCTGAAATCCATTAATTCATTTAATATATATAAATTTATAAATACGGAAGACATTAAGGAAATAATGGAAGATCTCATCAGTAATTGGGAGATAGAAATTAATAATTGGACACAACAGTGTTTATAATATATTAGGGGATTAGTCAGGTATAAAAATAGTTTCACTCCTTTAGCGAAGACCTGCTCCAGTTCGCCTGAGGTTAAAATAAAAGTAAGATTGTCATAAGCTCATTGGGTAAAATGTTAAATACTAAAAAAAACTATATGGAATCACCGATTGTTTTTATCAGTTATAGTCATGATTCAGTAAACCATTGTGAAAATGTGCTAAAGTTTTCAAATCGTTTGCGTGAAGAAGGCATCGAAACAATTTTAGATCAATATATAATGTCTCCACCAGAGGGTTGGCCTCGCTGGATTGATAAAATGATTCGAGATGCAAATTTTGTACTAATGATATGCACTAGTAAATATTATAGTCGAGTTATGGGTGAGGAACAATCTCTTGGAGTACCTTGGGAAGGTGCTTTAATATATCAATATATTTATGATGCAGGTACTATAAATACGAAGTTCATTCCAGTATTATTTGAAAATCAAAAACCTGAATTTATACCAACACCTTTAAGATCTTTTACATATTACTATTCAAAACCTGATACAGAATATGAGAAACTTTATAGAAGACTTACAAATCAACCATTAATAGAAAAACCTATATTGGGTAAACTAAAGTCATTAGAGCCAAAAGCAAAGGTGTCAGATTTCTTTGATCGAAGTAGTATTACACAATTAATTGGTTTTGTGAATAAATGTGATTATGCTGCAATAGAAAAATTAGTTCAGTTAGGAATTAATTTGAATAGCACAGATGAAAGCGGTAGTCTTACTCCCTTAATGACTGCGATTATAAAAAAAGATATTAATATGGTAAAATACCTAATTAAATGCGGGGCTGATGTTAATTTTTTAAAGCATGAATATTCTGATCCACCACTATTTTTAGCTGTAGCATCAAAATTAGATGATATTGTTATGGAATTAATACGTAACGGTGCCAATATTAACTTTATGAGTAAAATTACTAAAAGTACACCATTATCCCTTGCAATTAGTATGGGAATGTTCGACTTGGTAAAAAAAATGAAAGAGGAATTTCTTGCTAATAAATAGTAGTTTGATAATACACAATTTGCCTGAGGTTAATATAAAAGGGTGCTTGTCTTAGGCTCTGCCTGAGACACGATATTAAAGTGGTTTGCCAGGGTAATTTAATCGTGTTTTAAGTAAATGATAAGTAAATAGAGTACTTAAAATAAAAAATGTTATATTTATATGCAAATGCAAGTTAATGTAAGATAAACTAAACTAAACTAATCATTATAAAAAGATACTATGGCAGATAACGATGAGTCGAATTTTAAACTAAAAAAGGATTTTGGTATAAGTGATTTTTTTGTTGATTTTCTCGGTGCCCTTATTCCTGGGCTGTTATTTGGTGTTACCCTGTTGATTACATGCGGATCATCACTTGCATACTTAATTCATCAGTTTAGGGTAATTATACTTATTAACAAATGTAATAGTGATATTGATACCATAGGTATTATTAGCTCTATTAGTAAAGGGATTGGTTCTTTCTCGTGGTATTTGGTTGTATTGGTTTTGATATCATCGTATGTATTAGGACAGTTCTTATATAGAAAAGATCCCAATAAAGCTGATACGGCAAGTTTAATAAGAATCTGGAAGGATATGCCTCTTGGACAAAAAGAAACCTGGGTTGAACGAGTAACAGAAAATGATAATAAAGATTTTAAAGCATCATATCCATACAAATATCTTAAAGAATATTTGAAAGCAAGAAAATTTGATTACTTAGCACAATTTATTCCTTGGGAGGGAAATGAAAAAGACATTGGAGCGAAATCAACACAATTTATTAATTCATTAAAAATTAGAATACAATTCTTTCATCCTGATAAAATGGGCGATATAATAAAAAATGAGGCACATTCAAGACTAATGGGATCTATTTGGCACTTATTGAGATATATGAAATATATTTCATCAATATGTCTGGTTACCAATATTTTAATTTTTTCATTGGAATTATTCTGGCCAACTTGGACGAGTTTATATTTAATAGTTCCTTCATTATTATCATCATTGGTGCTTTTATTTGCAACAATGGGCAAACGAGAAATAGAAAAATTTATACACTTTCAAAGAGTTAGAGAAATTTTCTATGTTTTAGAAACTGCATATATAGCCTCAATTAATGAAAAGAAAATTTTTAATAAAAAAAATGCGACAGAGAGGTAAAATCAAGAAGAAATAATTATTTTAGGTTTATTACACTAAAGATAATAAAATAAAAATTGGTTAAATTACTCTTAATGAATAGCATCATTGGAAAAAGAAGAGGATATTTTTAAATAACTATTTTTTTTAGTCTTACTGTTTTAATTCTTGATATTCTTTAATTCGTTGTAAAAGAAAATCAGCATGTTCTATAAGTAATCCTTTCTCAACTTCATGTTTGGTTTTTTTAATAAGATTGTCTATGTGTTTTCTGGCAAGTTGTTTATAGGGTTCAATGTCAGGTATTTTCTTCTTAATTTGTTTTTCTAAAGCTTCCATAAGATCAAGATAAATCAATGCATTTTCTTTAACAATATCTAAAGCACATATTGCAGCTTTGGTTTGTTTACCGGGAGATATTTGCAGCTTTGATATAGTTTTAACAGCATAGAATATTTCCCTTGTTTCGGCACTTAGATTATCTACGATATCTGCAATTATTTGGACTTTTTTATCTGAGAAACTGTAAGAATAATTCAGAAGGTTCTCATCGAATTCCCCAAGTTGTCCGGCCTCCAAAAGTGTTTTGTGTAAAGGGGTGTCGTGCACAACTCTTATGGGTCTGAATGGCCATTGATTTCCTCGTAGAAGATCTTGATCTTTAAAGAATTTAATATCGGATGACATTTCCTTTAATGTTAAATTTGGATCAAACAGCAAAAATCCGAAGTCAATCTCACAACCAATTTCTTTTCTGAGCATATTAATAACATGGCTATGTGCACTTAATTTACTTCCTTTTTTGTACCTGTTGATTTGGGATTGACAGCCAGATTCTACTCCTAGATATACCTTCGACATCCCGGCCGCTTTAAGACTCTCAAGAGCTTTTTTTATTCTAATATTTCCTTCTTCATCTTCAGGCCTGTAAAGTATTTGAGGGGTAAGAAAAACACGAAACGAAATTTGCTTATTGTAAAAGAGTGAAACATCCCTAATTATTTTTGATAATTGTTGAATTCGTTCAGTATGTTCAATGGAACGTCCACCCATGAAATCTGCATCGGTAAATTCTATTTCCTGCACACCAGCGTCAATTAGTTTTATAAGATTTTCCCTAATTCTTTCCAAAGGTAACGATTCCCATTTCCTTCCGTTGCGAAACGAAGCGATAGAACAGTAGGAACAACGCGACCATGGACAACCTCGGCTTGTCTCCATTAAAGCACTCCCGTTGCAGGATAGAACTTCGTTAATGGTGTCAAGTGTTGGTGAATGTTTTAGTAAAGTAAGATCTGGAGGGGTAAAACGTGTACTAACTTTAACCCCATCTTTACGAAAAACAAGTGAAGGAATTTCGTCAAGTCGTTTGTTGTTTAGTAAATGATTGACAATACCCCTAAATGAAAACTCACCTTCGCCTCTTACTACAATTGCCGAAGGCCAAATATCAAAGAATAAGTCAGGTTGATAGGTAGGAATTGTATTACCGAAAACGATAGTGGGTTTAAAATTTTGGGATTTCAAATGGGTTTTCAATCTTTCGACTAAAACTTTAATAAGTAGTAATGAACCTAATTCAACAGATATCCCAATTATTCCTGTTGCAGGATCCAAATTCTCAATTACCACGTCAATATCAGTATTTTGACGAATTCGATTAATCCTAACTTGTACTTTGTTACCAAAAGTTCCCTTAATATCTCCAGCAAGAGTTTCAATGGAGAGCGCATTCCAAAGGGCATAATGCTCGGGTGATGAAACACTAATAAGAAGGATTGAAAGCGGGTTATTTACTACTTCTGTTTTTGACATTGAAACTTTCTTTTTGAATCATGCAAAAATTATCCAGGTGACATTCCGGACCTTTCCATGACCTCAAGATAAATATTTAATTTTTACAGCAAAGTTAGTTTTATTTGTTTTTCATAGAGCCATTGATGAATTTCTTTTAATGCAATTATAGGCTAATTAGCACCAAATCTCTAAGTTCTAGCAAATATAATAACTTTCTTACACTTTTCCCATGGATTCTCAATTTCAGTTCGACAGAGATTGTTTATACATGTGCATACCAATCAAACTCTGTTCACCTGAAGTTGCAAACAAAAAAATGCGTGGTTAATTGTTTCTCGAACACTTAGTTCGCCTGAGGTTATAAAAATTTAACGATGCTTGTCCCGTTACCGTTCATTTTTACTCTGCCCTAAAACGGATAGACAATGTAGATAGATGTGTATAAAAATGTTGAGAAACTAGAAAGTACATTCCAAAAGGATTATTATTAATCTTAATAATGAAAAAGTTTTATTTATTACTTGAATTTAGTAACAATTAAAATGTCAAAATATGGGATACAAATACATTACATTTGTTTTATATGCAGGTAAACCTATGATTATAAGGTTTACAAGCATTAACGCTCTTTCAAAAGACGAAAGAGTTTTTGAAACTGAGAAAGTTTTGGAGAAAAAAATTGGTATTAACTTTAATAAATCAAAAATAACATATTTAAAGCTTTAGTTTTTTTGCATCTACACTAGTTCGTGCGCGTCTTCAGATGCGAGCCAATCAAAACTCAATTCGCCAGAGCTTGTAAATAAAAAGCAAAGCACGAATCCTATGCGCTTTGCAGTTTTTCAACTGCATTATTGTTTTATTAAAGTACCTATAGCAAAAGCTACCTAAAATATTTTAATTGTATATTTTTTGAATTTTTATTTAATTCAATTTGGTTTCAAGTTCTTTCATTGCTTTTATCAGCTCTATTTCAGTTGTTTCTTCAGTCATGGTATGCCCGGCTTGATCAGTTATTATAAGCTTTGAACCGGGCAAGTTTTTATGTAAGATATATGCATTAAGTGGAGGGCATTTCATATCGAAGCGTCCATTTATGATAGTAACTGGTATTCCATGAATTTTAGATAAATTATTAAGAAGTTGACCATCTTCCAGGAAACAGGAATTTGCCACGTAATGATAAAAAATTGCATACGATTTATTTAATTCACTAATATTACTCTCTAAATTATAGTATTCATCCAGTTCTTCATCACTAATATAAAGAACAGCGCTTTTGTAATCCAGTCCGTCTATGATTTTTAGATTTTTTTCCCATACATCATGGTTTGATAGGTATAATTTATAAAATGCAATGCTATTTAACTCTGAAATCGAATCTGGTATTAACTCCATACAGCTTTCGTATAGTTCAGGAAAATAGTTTTTCAATCGTGGATAGTAGCTCTTTTCTTCATCTATAGTTGCAAAATAAATACCTCTTAGAACCATTGCTTTGATATTTTCCGGGTATTTTTCTGCATAGGCAAGGCTAAGTGTGGAGCCCCATGAGCCTCCAAAAAGAATTATTTTGTCTAGCTTTAAATGTAACCTTAATTGCTCAATATCTCCTATTAATGCGTTTGTATTATTATCATTTATTTCCTTATTTGGTATAGACCTTCCGCATCCTCTTTGATCGTGTAGTACAATTAAATATTTATTTGGATTAAAAAAGCAACGCATATAAGAGTTACAACCTAGCCCTGGTCCACCATGTATAACGAATACTGGGATTCCCTCAGGATTACCGCACAATTCATAATATATTTCATGGATATCTGATACTTTTAAATAACCAGTTTGAAAAGGTTCAATTTTAGGCCAAAGTTCAATTTCTTTATTAAACTTGTTCTCATTAGAACAGCTTTGAAATGCTACAATTATTATTGTTCCAATGAAAATTTTGAATTTAATTAATTTTGTCATTTTAAACGTTTAAACTGTTAAAATAATAAGACAATTTATTATTTTTTAATGAAACAGTCAAGTGTAAATTAGTTGACATACAAGGCTTTAATTATATGGCATGTTGATAAAATATGACGAATTCTAATTTTGCTGTAACCAGCAATTTGGTTTGCTAAATTCGCCCGAGGCTGTAAATGAAAAAATGTAGCTCAGTTCGCTTGAGGTTAAATTAAGTTCGCACTAGCTAGCGTGGACATGTTGTCCGAGCATTGTTAAGTTTGCCCAGCTAGCGTGGACTTGCAGTTCGGGCATTGTTAAGTTTGCCCAGCTAGCGTGGACTTGCAGTTCGGGCATTGTTAAGTTTGCTCAGTTTGCCTGAGACACAATATCAATAACAAATGATGTAAATTCATAATTTGTACCGATATGATACTTTAACAGTTTTTGTTATCTTTAACCCTAGTTAGCAGTGGATTATGAAACAGGACAAAAACCCGCACGCTACAAATGGCGAAACCGTTGTGGGTAATGGTAGGGCGAACCACTAACAGACTGAGGTATACCAAATTGAGAAATTAAAAATTATTCAAAGGGATAAATGCAAAATTGGGATATTTTCATACTCGTTTTTAGTGGCTTAGGGATTTTTAATTCTCTTGCCTTCATTCTTTATATATCATTTTTTGGCAAAACCAAAAGTGTTATTTCCATCTTCATTCAAATATTGTTAACAGCATTTATTTTTCAGATTGCCTATGCCCTGATTGAATTATTTGAATTAAACAAATTCACCTATCTTTCAAATCTTTACCTTATTGGAGCCTACAGTATTGGGCCATCTATTTACCTTTATATTAGAAAATCGTTAAATGCAGAATTGAAAATATGGCCGGGTTTGTTTATTGTGCACTACCTACCCTACTTGCTTATTTCATTAATCAAATATGATTTTGTAAACACAGGTGCAAAAGAATGGTTTGCCATCTATTTGGTTGGCATACAGTACCTATTTTATATTATCATCAGCATAAAACCATACAGCAGAATATTAAAACTTTTCAGTAAAGGGACTAAAGAACACTTTGTCATCGTATATCTTTACCCCGTTTATGCTATATTATGGTTGTATTATCCATTATCGGAACTAACAAAAACAAATTACCAGGTTTGGGAAACTTTTCTACATTCCACTTTTGTCTATTATTTAATGTATTTATTGATTAAAGCACCAAAGTCAGCGAAGGACAAGTACAAATTTTCTGATATCAGCGAAGAGGAGTCCAAAAACATTTACGAAATAATCATTCAGCGAATCACAGAAAAAGAATATTACCTTGACCCTGATATAACTTCCGCAACAATCTCACGGAAACTTAATCTTCCTATCAATACATTTTCTCAGGTAGTCAATCAAAACACTAATTCGAATTTCAGGGATTTTATTAATTCTTTTCGAATTCAAAAAGCAAAAGAAATAATCATACAAAAAAACAAAAAGGGTTTTACGATCTCAAGTATTGCCTTTGATTGTGGCTTTAATAGTCTTTCTGCATTCAACCGGGCTTTTAAGAAAGTTACAAATAAAACACCTTCCGAATACATTAACTTAAAATCAACTGAAACTAACGATTAACCAAAGTATATTCTGACCTGACCAAAGTATACTTTGCGTAGATGGATAATGCTTTTCTTGTTTGTTTTGTAGTCATAATTAATCAAAAAAATTAATGATTATGAAAACAAAAAAAGTAATTTTATTCAGTATCGCTAACTTGATTGCCCTTTTCATTATATGGGCAATAGCCGAAAATGCTTCGCAAAAGAAAAAGTTTGGTTCAAGGTTCAAACCCAATTCATTTATTATGACCGATACGGTTAACTGCCATGCATCGGCAAAGGAGGTATATCAATTTTACATTCACCATTACGATGAAATCTATCACAAAACAGCAGAAAAGCATCATGAATTTAAATTGTTAAACAGCGATAGTATTGCGGAGGCTACAAAAATATATTGTCGTGAAGGTGAAGAAACTGCCATAATTCATCATCAGTATTTAGTACAAGAAGTAATACCAAATAAGCTTATTTATAAAACTTCCGAACCATCTGAAGTACATATTAAAAAGGACAAAGGGTCAACAATTCAAAAATGCAATTCCTATGTTTATGTGGAGTTTTTTGACATCTCAGAAAATGAATCCCGTATAGCATTTACCATCGCCATACAAATGCCAAATTATTTCTATAAACTGATAGGAAGAATTATGGGAGGAAGGGAAGCTAAAGAGGAATGGGAAGAACATCTAAATGAAGAACTTATAGGTTTCGTTGAAAATTATAAATCTTTTAATCCTAAATAAAATTAGATGTTATGAAAACAACAAAAATACAAGCGATCCTTAGCAAAAAAATTATATTCATTATGCTTGCAGTAAGCACATCATCACATCTGTTTGCTTTACAGTACAGCAGTGTTGATACAATAAAGAATGTAAAGAAAAATTACCTTACTACATCAGTTTTTATACTTAGTTCATTAATTCCTGACGACAATACATTCTTTTATGAATTGGATTACGGTCGAAATTTGAATAGTAATATGGATATTATTATCGGTATTAATATTTATAAATATGCAGCTCCAATGTCAACCCCAATGAATGACAAAACAAAATACCCGGGCACGGTAACCAGCTACGGAGTTGTCTTCGCCTTTCAATATTATTACTGGAAGAACCTTTTTATCGACCAAATAATAAATCCATTGATATTAGATTATAATCAGTCGCAAAACAATACTAATGATGAAGGTTTCATGCTTCTAATGGCTACGCGCCTTGGGTTTCATTACGATTTTAACATTTTCCACAATCCATTCTTTATTGAAATCGGGGCTGAAATAAGTTATTGGCCGGTAAATTCAAGTGTACCCTCAGAATTTAAAGCCCTTGATGACTCATACAAAACATTTGTGTTTAGTCCTGCATTTCAGTTTGGTTTAAAATTTTAGCCATTTATCTCTAAATTATTTAATAATCAACTAAAACAATAATTATGAATCACGTAAATAAAAAAACAAGAATAACAGCATCAGCAATAGGCGTATTGCTTGGTCTCTCCGGTGCTTTAAATCATGGTATTTTTGAAATACTACAAGGTAATATCTTAACAAATGGTTTCTTTATTGAAGCCATAAGCGAGAAACACCGATTATGGTTATATGGTTCTGAAGCAGCATTTACAATCGTTCATAACTTTCTAATTACTGGCATACTGGCTGTTTTAACAGGTCTGGCAATAGTATTTTGGTCTTTAAAATACCTTCATTCAAAACATGGTGCTACTGTTTTCCTCTCATTGTTGATATTGCTCACGCTCGTTGGTGGTGGTATTGGTTATATAGTGTTATTTATACCAACATGGGCTTTTGCAACCCTTATTAATAAGCCATTGAATTGGTGGAATAAAACACTTTCTGATAGTATAAAGAAAAGACTATCCGGTATATGGATTTATTGTCTGGTTGCTACAGTACTTTCGTGGCTATGGGTAATGCAATTAGGCATTTTTGGTTATTTCCCTGGTCAGAGTAATCCTGATATTATTATGGGTATTGTTTTAGTTTTTCTGTTTTTAACAGTTGTTTTGGCATGTTTTACTTTTATTTGTTCGATTGCCAGAGACATTGAAGAACATAAATAGGATTTTATTGACTATAGTGAGATTATTCATTTAGCAAAAACGCCAACTAACAAAGGTAAGTTGATTTGTAATTTGGGATTAGAAAAACAAGGTTTAAATCAGCTAACGCGGTCCCGAAAGTCCCGATCCCGATAGTCCCGATAACCATCGGGATCGGGACTATCGGGAGTGCCTGAGACACAATGTCAATTCCAAATGCTATAAATTCATAATATTTACCGAAATGGTACTTTAACAGTTTTTTGTTATCTTTAACATTCGGTTACAGGTGATACTGAGAAAGGTCTGAAATCCTGCATGTTTCATGCCAGTGGACCGTTACCGTACATTGGGAGATACTTAGTTAAAAATGGACACAATGTAAATTTAGATAATATGGAATCAAACAATGAAACGCTGCTTTTACGAGAGAAAGAAATTGAACCTACCGACAACGTGTTGGAAAACGCCCTTGGTAAAGAACTTTTTAGTATCTATCAGGAATTAATTAAAATCTTTACCGATGAATTTAGCTTGGAACCTCAATGGCGATTTTACAACGATGGAAAGGCATGGTTGTGTAAAGTCGTATTTAAGAAAAAAACTATTCTTTGGCTTTCTATTTGGGAGAACTATATAAAAACAGGTTTTTATTTCACAGAAAAAACACAAAAAGGAGTTTTTGAATTAGATATTGACAATAAAATAAAAAAGGAATTTGAGGTGGCAAAACTTATAGGAAAACTTATCCCATTGGTTATTGATATTGATCAACAAAACCAGATCGAAGACTTAAAAAAGCTTGTAAAGTATATGAAAGAATTGAAGTAAATGGCTAGGTTGGAAAATAAAACCTCAGTTCGCCTGAGGTAATAAATGAAAAATGTAATGCAAAGTGGCGTTTTATTAAGGAATTGCTAATTATAAAGATTATTAATGGTTGACAAAACGTGAAGCAAAACTTTTTTCACAAGCAATATAAATTGCAAGCCATCTGAGGAGTATAAATAACACGTATCCTGTTGCGTGTTAAGAAAGAGTTTTGTATTCTGAGTTTTAATTATTAGTTACACTTCGAGGAATTTATTTATTCTGGTTAAATCCTCATTGGTCGGAATAAAGTCGGTACTAATAAAGTCAATCTTCCAACCATCATTGGCTTTAACTAAATGATAAATCGATCGAATTTGCATCTTTATTACCTAATGCAGTGTCTAGTGCAGCTGGTAAATTGGCAATTTCATCTTTAGCTGCATTGAGATCAAAAGGTTTAATACTGGTTTTTGGTTGGCATGCAAAAAACAATATTGCCACCATTAAAATATGGATTGTTTTTTTCATGATGATAAGGTCTTAAAATAGTTGATTTTATTAAATTGGAAAAACTTAATTAACATATTTATTCTATTCTAAAGCCTTGTCAATTATTGACAAATCATTATTTAATGGAATTAGAGCTACACTGAAAAAATTAATTTGCCATGTATTGTTAGATCGAATTAAATGGAAGATTGTTCGAATAGGTACTTTCTTGCTAATAAAAGGTGTAATCATTTGTTCAATTACAATAGCCGAATTGCCATCTTCTGAAACCTTTATTTCGCGTTTATCTACAGTAAAATCAAACTTCAAGGTAGAATCAGAAAACATTTCGGTAGTTAATTTTAAAAAATCTTCCTTAGTCCAAAACTCACTCGGATCTGTTCCAAGAATCAGGATATCATTTGCAAATGATGCTGACTGCGCTGAGGCATCTTTTGCAATTAATGATGAGTTGTAATTATCTATTACCTTAGCCACATCTTCTTTTATGGCATTATAATCGATAGGTTTAACACTGGTTTTTGTTTGGCAGGCAGTAAATAATATTAGTGCCACTGCTAAAATTTGAATTGTTTTTTTCATAGTAATAAGGTTTTAAGATTGTTGGTATTGCTTTTTTGAAACTATTGTGCTGTCTGAGTTGTTGATAAAACAACAAAGAAGATCATAGGCAGAAAGAATAGATCTTTCATAGTAGTGATTATTTAGTTAAACAAAAGAAAGTTTGTTTTACTAAATCGAAGTAAAAGTTAATCAAAGTTATGTAAATCAAACTATTGAAACAAATAAAATATGGCTAATTTCAAGTTAGAAAATGAAAAACAGATTTTGAATGTTATATCAAACCGGAATTAATTATTATCCCAGCTAGCGTTGACATGTTGTCCATGTAATTTCAATTTGTCAAGGTTTTAAAAAACTCAATGTTGGCTTATCCAACTTAGCTATTACATGCAAATAAAACCAGCCCTGCAGAATAAAAATATTTATTTGTATATTTGATTTGTATCAGATAAACATATAGTGAATTATGGTTTATTCAATCTGTGTATTATTATGAATTTAAAAGATGGATTATCTCACTATAGTAATCTTTCGCCAGTCGAGATAGACAAGTCATTAAGCCTTTTTACCCCTGAAAAACTTAGAGCTAAAGAATATTTTTTAAAACAGGGAAAAGTTTCGGATAAGATTGGCTTTTTAGAATTCGGAATGCTGAGGTCGTTCTTTTATGATGAGAATGGGAATGATATAACCACACACTTTTTTCAACCCGGGCAAATAATTATTTCAATGAGAAGTTTTAATGCCCAGTTACCTTCAAAAGAAAATATAATGACAATAGAAGAAAGTAGCCTTTTAGTAATTACTTATAAAAATATGATTGCACTGTACGAGAAAATTCCTGTATGGAGAGAAATTACTAAAATGGTTGATGAACATAAATTCAACCAACTAAATAAACGCTCCATTCAGCTTCAGACTCTTTCGGCACTCGAACGGTATCAGCTTTTTTGCGAAAAAAACCCATTGATTATTAAATCGGTTCCCTTGCGCTATATAGCTTCTTATCTTGGAATTGATATTGCAACTCTAAGCCGGATCAGAAAAAAAATATAATCCATTTTTTTTGACTTTTGTCAAACAATTGTACTGTTCGTAGTTTATATTTTTGTTCCATAATTTTAATCACAGATTATTATGATACAAATGAATAGTACATCAAAACTCGTAGTGAGTGGTATTTTAATTCTGGTAACAATCGTTTTTGGATTTCTTATACATAAATACGGTAAACCATATAATACTGCTTTGTTTACAATCCATAAGCTTACAACTTTAGGATTTGTTGTTTTACTCTCATTTCTTGTTGTGAATTATAGTAAAATGAATACTTTAAGCATTGATTTTACTGTCTGTTTAATCATTGCAATACTATCTTTAATTGGGTTGTTTGTTTCCGGAGCCCTAATGAGTCTTGAAAAGCTGCAAAACGAAATGTTATTAATACACAGAATTGCAACTCCGGTTTTTGTAGTTTGTATCATATATCTTTTTTGGAGACTTTTAAAATAATAACCATAAACTCTAGTAATAATGAAAATTTTAGTAATTGGAGCTAGCGGAATGCTGGCAAAGCCTGTAATTAAAAAATTAGACAAAGAAGGATTTCAACTTCGTTTATTTTCGAGAACAGTAAGAAACTCTTTGTTCGAAAAAGATTATGATATCATACAAGGTAATGTTTTTAATGTAAGCGATCTGGATCGTGCAATGAGTGGTTGCGATGCAGTTCATATTTCTTTATCAAATATTGATGAAGCGAAAGCTACAGAAGCTATTATTGAATCAGCAAAAAAACATCGGATTAAAATTATAAGTTATGTTAGTGGTTGCACAGTTTCTAACGAGAACAGATGGTTTAAGATGATCGATAATAAATACCGCGCTGAACAAACGATTATAGAAAGCGGAATTTCGTATATTATTTTCAGACCAACTTGGTTTTTTGAATCATTAGATTTAATGGTGCGAAATGGAAAGGCCATTATTATTGGGAAACAGCCAAATCCGTCTCATTGGGTTGCTGCAGATGATTTTGCCCGAATGATTGCAACCGCTTATAAAAAATCGGAAGCGTTAAATAAAATCTTTTATATCATAGGGCCAGAAACTTTTTTAATGAAAGAATTACTTGAAAGATATATTCAGGAGAATTTTGCTGCAATTAAAAAGGTTTCTTCAGTTCCTATTGGAATGATTAAAATTATTGCAATGCTTACATGCAATAAACAACTTAGAAACGCTGCAGAGCTATTTGCCTATTTTGAAAAGGTTAAGGAAGTTAGAAATACAGACGAAACAAATTTACTGCTTGGCAAACCCGAAATTACATTTGATCAATGGCTTTTGATTAATAGGTAATTATAGGTATTAGTAAATAGAGAATTTAAAAGTTGTTAAACAAGGAGGAAATACTAATGAAAGTTGTTGCATTTATTGGAAGCGGCAGAAAAGGACATACCTATTCGGCAACTGAATTGTTTTTGAAAAAACTACAGTTAAAAGGCGATATAGAGTACGAAATAGTTCCATTAAGCGATTATAACCTGCAAATATGTAAAGGCTGTTCGTTATGTTTAAATAAAGGAGAGGAGCTGTGTCCATTAAGAGACGATCGCGATAAATTATTAGAAAAAATTGAAAATGCAGATGGAATTATTTTTGCAACACCCAATTATTCATTCGATGTATCGGGATTGATGAAAGTTTTTCTGGATAGGTTTGGGTTTGTTTTTCATCGACCTCGTTATTTTGGTAAAGTATTTACCAATATTGTAGTGCAGGGAGTTTATCGTGGCGATAAAATTGTGAATTACCTGAATTTTATTGGTAAAGCACTAGGTACGAATGTAAAAGGCTCTTGTTTAATTACGAGGGAACCAATTCCCGAAAAAAGACAAAAAAAGAACGATGAAATTCTCGAAAATCATAGCAAGAGATTTTATAAACAACTAATTAAAAAAGGATTACCATCACCATCAATTTTTGAACTAATGATATTCAGATTGTCAAGAAATGGAATAAGTAAGAACTTGAATGAAACTTTTAAAGATTATATATACTTCAAAGAAAAAGGTTGGTTTGAGTCTGATTTTTATTATCCTGTTGACCTTAGTTTTCCTAAAAAAATAGTTGGACTTATGTTCGACCATATTAAAATGTAAATTATAAGTTAATAATAATAAGTAACATATTTGAGTATTCTGCAAAACAACTTGTTTTAGTCAAAATTAAATGCTGGTTGCATTTTTGTGTCTTTGTAATTTGATATTAAAAAATCTAGGTTCAGTAAGTATTGAATTATTTTTATTACATTTAATTTTAATTAACGGAGAATGGCTATAAAGTGCGATCCCGATAACTATCATGATCCGCACATTTTTATACCTAAACCGTTTGTAACAATTAAACGGATTGCCAATGCCGTAAAAAAGTAGGCAATAATTCATTATCAATTATGAGTTTTATTAATAAATTATTTGGTAACACAGAAACATCCTCTGGTGAAAAGGAAGATAAAAATACATTCATTGATCCACGTGATGGCCATGTGTATAAAACTGTAAAAATAGGTAGTCAAATAATAATGGCAGAAAACCTTGCATTTAAAACAGAAAATGGCTGTTGGGCCTATGATAATGTATCTGAAAATATTTCAAAATACGGTTATTTATATAATTGGGAAACAGCTAAGAATATAGCCCCTTTAGGCTGGCATTTGCCTACTAGCGAAGAATGGGAAAAACTGCACAAGTATTTAGGTGATGATATTAAGAAAGTATACAATGCAATAAAAGAAGGTGGAAATTCTAATTTTAATGCATTATTAGGGGGTAATCGTAGTGCTTTTGGTGCATTCTATAATATGGAACTGTCCACTTACTTTTGGAGTGCTTCAGTATATAATAGGAATCAGGTGTGGGCATTTTACTGCGATTCTGGCGGCCAAAATGCAGACCTTTACGATGATGATAGTTCTAATGGCTTTAGTGTTAGGCTTTTTAAAGATTGATTTATTCTAAATTCGCGAAAGACTAAAATCTCTTCAACGCTTTACACATACTTCGTGTACCCCTTTGGGCGCAAGGGCAAACGACTGTTCGACTTAATAAAAACTAAATTTGAAGAAAATATAAAATTTACACGAATGGAAATCTTGAAAAAAAGTATATCTATTATACTCATTTTTTTCTCATTGATAATCAATCAATCTTGTACTTCACAAGCTACTGATACATCAATATTGGGAAATGTAAACCACGAATACTTTAAACAATTTCGTAAAGAGAACTCGATTGATGGAATTGCTGTTGCTCTATTTACAAATGACAGAGTAATTTGGAAAGAATGCATAGGTAAATCAACCTATAACAAGCCAATTAACGATTCTACTCTATTTGGCATTTGCTCAATGACAAAAAATATAACGGCATTAGCTGTAATGATTGCTGTTCAAGAAGGATTGGTTGATTTAGATTCTCCAATAAAATCATATCTCCCTGATTTTATAATAAATAGCTGTTACGAAGTTTCTCCTGAAGATAAAATTACACTACGAATGATGCTTTCAAACACTGCAGGGTTTACGCATGAAGCGCCATTAGGAAATAACCTTGATTATAGGTGCAATTCAAAACAGGAACACTTGACGAGCATTAGAGACACTTGGTTAAAATTCCCAGTAAACACTGATTGGTCATATTCTGCCCTTGGATTTGATTTAGCAGCAGAAATAATTGAAAAAGTTAGCGGAATGAGTTTTGAAAATTATGTAAAGGAAAAAATTTTCAATCCTCTTGATATGCAATATTCAACATTAAGCGATAGCGAGGTATTATCAAATAACAATAGAACTGAGGGGGTCGTGAATCCTTTTGTAAAGAAAAACCACAAAAAAATTCCAATGATTGGTGCTGGTGCAGCATATTCAAATTTAGATGAAATGATTAAGTACGTGCAATTTCAGATGAATTTTGGAGAATTAAACAATTCTCAAATTATTGAGAAAAAGCATCTTTTGGAAATGTATACTATTAACAGAAACTTCTATGGACTTGGAACTTGGATTGTAAGACCTGATAATAACAGCAAACTAGAAACATTCTATTTAACACATAGTGGGGGAGGTTTTGGATATACTTCAAATATGCTATGGTTTCCAGAATATGGAATAGGTTGTGTAATTCTTGGAAACAAAGAATTTAACAGTGAAATTATCGAAAGTTTCGTAACAGACTATATTCTAAAAAATGACAGCATTTTACATAATAAAAACCTAAATATTGGTTTTTCTCCTGATTTTAAACCGAAAGAAAACCATAATCAAAACCTAGGTTTTGTCTACTCAAATAATGAGAATAAAAATTTGGCTTTTATGAACGAAAGCATTGTTGGTAAATATGAGATTCTTTTGGATATGACAGAAGCAAAGTGGTTTGCAAAAATTGTATCACTTTTAGGTGCAAAATTTGTTACCATCAAGGTCACTAAAGAAAATGACAAATTATTTGTATCTGGATATTTTGGAAAAAACGAATTAAGCGAATATTTACCTGGTCTTTATTTTACTGATGATGGAGAAGCATTTGATATTAGGCGTAGTGAACCAATATTTAAAAATATAAAACTGAGAAAGTATTCAGACAAACAATAAAATCTTCAGCTAGACATGTTGTCCGAATAGTTGCTTGAGGTTTTAAAACGATGTGCTTTTTTAAATAAAAACCAGTCGATAAATACGAATCTTTTCTATTGCTTTTTGAGGCGTTAATTGTTTTTTATATTAAACAAATATTCTATTTTTATCTCTGATTTTAAATTTTAACTTAGAGTAAAATGGCAAAAATATCGTTCTCTTTTGTTCTATTAATAGGTATTGTCTTTCTCTTTTCATGTGATGACGATACTTCATATCCTGAAAAATACCAAAAAGTACGATTTGAGGAAAATAAAGATCGATTGTTTACTGCAGGTGGCGAAGTTTTCGATACAACTATAATTAATGAATTTGTTGCACGCGTACAGGATAATTTTTCTGTTATTAATGTTTACCCATCGCTCGACAGTAATATCGTAATTTATAATACTAGTAATTATACAATAGAATTGTTGTCTGATACCAGAGCTAAATTTATACTCGAAAGTGGCGAAACACTTACTTATGCAATAAAAAGACAACATGGAGCATTGCTCTTTGTTAAAGATACAATTTGTACAACAACAGATGGTTTTAACTATGATTGGAACAAATTTAAACCGGTAATAACAAAGACAGAACCTATACCTTTTGGAGAACTTACTTATTATAAACCTACTTTATTTGCATACCAACATGATGATGAGATCCTAATCCCTGTTATAAGTATAATGGTTTTATCTGCCAGCCAAAGATCCTGTTATTTTCATTTAAAGGAGAATAATTCTATTAACGAAGATTATTTGTCAGAAATAACTGATGCTACACAACTTATCGACTCAGTTGTATTTAGAGAAAGCAGGATAGTATTTTCGAAACAATAAAAATTACGAATACTTGATTCTTCAGATAGTGTAATTTTAAAATTATTGTTTACGCTATCGATTTATAAGCTATTTCTATCGAAAACTAAAAGGCAAAGTTGCAACCAGATTATTTGCCACCAAATAGACTGATTCTTAAATAAAGACCCAGTTTGCCTAAGTTTATAAAATCTATGAATGGTATTAGATTCTGCCTATGACCTAATATCCAAACTAAATTAGAATGTATTTCCACGTGCTAAGCAAATTATCCCTTGTTTGAGAGCGCCTATAGATCCTTGCGAATCTTTAATTCGCTTTTGATTTTACTCAGCTTGTAAAAGGCAAATCACTGCCAAATATACCTACTCACTAATGTGTTTGAAAAGTTAAAGGCACTAAACAAAATCCACTCACCTGCGTTTTATTTACATACTTAAAATAACTCTGCTTGCTATATGATAATAATTCGTGTAATATTTTATTTAAATCAAAAAAACATATTTTAGCGATGAAAAATGCCAGAGAATTGTCACCAGACCAGAATATAGAGCTAATCGGGATTTTAAAGATCCGGTTTGAGAAAAATAGGAGCCGCCACAAGAGCCTGGAATGGACTGAAATTCAAACAAAACTTGAGGGAAATACTGAAAAAATGTGGTCGCTCAACGAGATGGAAAAAACCGGTGGCGAACCGGATGTGGTTGGTTATGATAGCAACACAGGTGAATACATTTTTTTCGATTGTTCGGCTGAAAGCCCCAAAGGCCGCCGTAGTGTTTGTTACGATCGCGAAGCACAGGAATCGAGAAAAGAACATAAACCAGATAATAATGCTGAGGATATGGCTGCTAACATGGGCATTGAACTTTTAACGGAAGAACAATATAGGGATCTCCAAAAACTTGGGAATTTCGATACAAAAACATCGAGCTGGGTGAAAACTCCTAATGAGATCAGAAAACTCGGTGGAGCAATCTTCTGTGATCGTCGCTACAACCATGTTTTCACGTATCACAGCGGTGCCGAATCTTACTATGGTGTTAGAGGATTTCGAGGTTCAATTAAGGTTTGATATCAGTATACCTAAAGTTATAAATAATACACTTTTTTAAGGAAAAACAAGTCGATCAAATATCTGTCTTTTTTATTACTTGCAGCATTGATTTCTATTTATTGTCAAACAAATGTTCTATTTTTATCTCTAAATTAAATACTTAACTTAGAGTAAAATGAAAAATAACAACCAGATTATTTACGGGCTGATAGTTACAATTGCAATTTTTGTATTGGCAAACTTTATTGGAAGTAAAATGAGTATTTGGCCAGATGCTTTGCCTCCTTATTTTGTAACACATTCTGTAATGTTGTTGGGTTCAATTGGTGTAATTATTCTTCTTAGTAAAAGCGTGAATTATAAGATTGCACTACCAAAATTTAAAATGATACTAAGACCCATTCTTTTCGGATTATTGGCCTCGATAGTTATAAATATTTCATTATCGGTTTTAACAAAAGTAATGGGTGGTAATTTAGAACCACATCCTGCATTTAAAATTATGTCTCCATTACAGGTTCTTGTTTTTATATTTATTTATGCAAGTATTGCAGAAGAAATACTGTTTCGTGGTTTTCTACTCAATATTTTAAGTCCTTTAAAAGAAAAGGGGATACGTATTTTTAAGCATCAGGTAAGCATTGCTGTAATTATTAGTGGTTTTACTTTTGGTTTAGCTCATTTAGTATTGATTTTTGCAGGTGTAGGTGTTTTTTTTATTATTAAAACAGTAATTTTTACTAGCATACTTGGATTGATTGCCGGATATTATCAGGAAAAATATTCGAATAATGCATTTGCTATAATTGTTCATATGGCAGGAAACTTTATGGCTGTAATTGGGGCTTTACTAATGAGCTTAAATGCTTAACGAATAAGAGAATAATTCGGTTCGCACAGAAATATTGGTTATTGGGTTGTAATCCATTCGACAAAATCTGTAAATAGAAAATAAAAGAAAAAACAGATATGGCTTATTACATAGATTTAGCATCGATTTCTATCGATATTTACTTACATCTGTGTGTGTTTAGTTACTCTCAAAATGATAAATCAAAAGGGAATGAACTTGTTCTCCAATGTCAGATTATGGTTTCATAAAAACCTTTACCTGTATAGTAAAAAACATACTTCGAAAGCTTTTAACCAATTCAAAAAAGTTTACCTGAGTTTCGGAAAAATTAGAAATATTTGTAAAAAAGAATGCTAAAATTTGGATTGATAATAAATTGAGATAAGGCAGTATTTTTACTTTCACTCTTCATTATATCATACAATAAAAATTGGTATTAACTAATTGATATATTTTATTTTGCAGATATTATTTTCTCATTTATTTTAATGAATAGGAAACAATTTTTAATACTGAACTTTGATTGTGTAATTTTGTTTTACAATAAATAAACAAAACATACCAACCTAAATGAAAATACTTTTAACTGGGGCTAATGGTTATATCGGGAAAAGATTATTACCTAAACTACTTGAACAGGGTCACGAAGTAATTTGTTGTGTTAGAGATAAGAAACGTTTTCCAACCGAAGGGCTTTATAAACATCCAAATATTTCAGTTTATGAGATTGATTTTTTAAAAGATTATTCAACAGCTAGTCATTTGCCTCAAATTGATGTGGCATACTATCTGATTCATTCCATGAGCGATAATTCATCGCATTTCGAAAAACTGGAGGAGTTATCAGCAAAAAACTTTGTAAAGTTGGTGCAAGAAGTAAAACCAAAACAGATTATTTATCTTGGCGGAATTACTAACGAAGTGATTCTTTCGAAACATCTGGCATCCAGAAAACGTGTTGAAGAAGTACTTCGTGAAAGTGCAATTCCTGTAACTTCATTAAAAGCGGGAATAATTGTAGGATCGGGTAGTTCGTCTTTTGAAATTATTCGCGATCTGGTAGAAAAGCTTCCTGTAATGGTCACTCCCAAATGGCTCAATACGAAAACTCAACCTATAGCCATGAGCAATGTGCTTGAATATTTAATGGGAGTTTTGGGTCGCGAAGTAACTTTCAATAATTCATACGATATTGGCGGCCCCGATGTATTAACTTACAAGCAAATGCTTCTTCAGTTTGCTGAGGTGCGTGGATTAAAACGGTTTATTTTTACCGTTCCTGTAATGACACCAAAAATCTCTTCATACTGGCTCTATTTTATAACTAACACCTCTTTTAAGCTTGCATCAAATCTTGTAAATAGCATGAAGGTTGAGGTTATCGCTACAAGCAATAATTTGAAAGAGATATTAAATATACAATCCATAACGTATAAGGATGCAGTAAAACTTGCTTTTCAGAATATTGAACAAAATAGCGTTATTTCGAGCTGGAAAGATTCGCTCAGTTCAAGTTATAAAGACAATTCCTTATTCGATCATATTCATGTTCCGACCAACGGTTGTTATATCGATAAGCGTTTTAAACCTATTTCTACTGATGTTGAACAGGTTCTAAATAATATTTGGTCAGTTGGAGGTGAGCGTGGTTGGTATTATGGCAACTGGCTTTGGTCTTTCCGGGGTTTTCTCGATAAAATTTTTGGTGGTGTCGGTTTACGACGAGGACGCACAAATAGTACTGTAATTTATTCAGGTGACACACTCGATTTTTGGCGTGTTTTGGTTGCCGACAAAAAAAATAATAGATTACTTTTGTATGCCGAGATGAAACTGCCCGGTGAAGCATGGTTGGAGTTTAAGATCAATCAAAAGGACGGATTACATTATCTGGAGCAAAGGGCAACATTTAGACCGAAAGGACTATTGGGTAGATTATACTGGTATTTACTTTGGCCGGTTCACTACTTTGTTTTTAATGGTATGGCTAAAAATCTGATTCGTTATAAAAAGTAATGTATATTTAAAAATAGAGCGTAAAATATGAAAATAAGAGTATTTATCTTAATCTTAATTAGTAGCTTAATTTGTTTAGGAGGTTTTTCTCAGAGTACTAATAGAATAAAAATAAATGATGATATTGAGTTAATACAACTTTCGGAGAATGCTTATTTACATGTCTCGTATTCCGAAGCCCCTGGTTTTGGCAGGTTTCCGTCTAATGGATTCGTGTTTATTCAAAACCAAAAAGCTTTTTTGTTCGATACTCCAGTAACATTTTTACTTACTCAAATTCTTGTTTCATGGCTTCATGATTCTTTACATGTATCGGTTGTAGGTTTTGTTCCAAACCACTGGCACAACGATTGCATGAGTGGAATGGGATATTTGCAGAGTACTGGAATTAAATCGTGGGCAAATCAAATGACAATCGATAAAGCGATTGCTGAAAATTTACCTGTGCCCGATGTTGGTTTCACCGATTCGTTAATATTAAATTTAGATGACAAAATAATTAAATGTTTTTATTTTGGAGCAGCACACTCACTCGATAATATAGTAGTATGGATTCCATCTGAAAAAATCTTGTTTGCCGGGTGTATGGCTAAAGAAATTTATTCAAAAAATTTGGGTAACACTGTCGATAGCGATTTACAACAATACCCAAGTACAATTGCTAAGGTCATTGCCCATTTTCCCGATGCAGAAATTGTAATTCCAGGACATGGTTCATTCGGTGGAATAGAATTACTTAAACATACTCAAAAATTGCTTGAGAAATAGAAATCCATGAAAAGTTGGAAAATTAGAAGAAGCCGTCTCAAAAGATAATCTGAGACGGTTTTTTTATGTTGTTATTTTTAGCGTATTTATATTTTAGCTTATAGTCTTTTGTTTAGGTT